>Ga0335070_10002027_pt1 | contig 23537 bp, 17 predicted proteins | sample Lox_Sample_13_FD_206722 | JGI IMG/M metagenome (GOLD analysis project Ga0335070, IMG submission 206722) | Soil microbial communities from Loxahatchee National Wildlife Refuge, Florida, United States - Lox_Sample_1.3 | ecosystem: Environmental > Terrestrial > Soil > Wetlands | place: USA...
CGCGTGGCGCGTGCCGTCGTGCGGCGCCGGCGGAGCGCGGCGGCGCCAGCAAGGCCCGCACCGAACACAGACAGAGTGATCGGCTCGGGAACGTACGAAACCTTCACGACGAGATCCTGATAGTCGGGGCAGGCAGCGCCCTGAGGATCGGTGCAGTCGCCGTTGTACGCTTCGGTGTCGGAGAAGCCGACGAAAACGGAATTCGGATCCGCCGGATCGTAGGCGAGCAGATAGCTGCAATCTCCCGTCGGGAGTCCGCCTTCGCTGATGGAGCAGTCTGGGGCCCCCGTAGGGAGCACCGATGCCAACGTGAAGGTGATGAACGTGCCCGCCGCCAGGTCGAGCGACTGCTGCCAGAAGCCGGATTGATTGAACGGAATCTGGCTGCCGTTGTTGGCAATCGGCGTGAGGGTGCTGAAGCTGAACGTGTTCGAGTTCGCCGCATCGCCGGCGCCGTAGTAGGTGAAGCGATAAGTGCCGGCGTCGAGAGCCTGCAACGTCGCGGATGGGTGGTTGGCATCGCCGCTGCTGCTACCAGGCGCGGGTCCTAGCGGCGTGCAGCCCGACGCATCGCACGGGAATCCAAGTCCGCCAGCGGCCTGATTTTCAAATTGCGCAACGCCGGGAACGCCGCCCGCGATCTGAAGCGCGCCCGCTAGGGCGGGCAGGCTCGCACAAATGAGCGCAAGCGTAGCGCCGGCCGACAGGAGTATTTTTCTTGCTTTCATCGGGTGGCCTCCTCGATTTTCGTTGGTACGGTCGCGCGCTGACGCTTTGTCAGGCTCGTCTCGTTAACCAATATCGCAAGTATCGGGCCACGGCCGCACTTCCGCGGAATTTCGAAAACGGCGATCGCTTCCGTGCGCCGAGTCGTAACCGGCTTTTACAGTTGGGCGGTCAAACAGTGTCCGTTCTGTTGACACTTCGACACGCGCGCGAGCGTCGAAATGATGTCGCGCGCATTCGCGTTCGCTGCGACGGCGTTTGTATTTTTGTTACCGGCGCAACTCTGAGTGGTTTGCAGCGCCTGGTCGTCGAAGGCAGTGATCGCGGTCGAGGCATTGGTGAGACTCAAGCCCGCTGCGACGGAACGCCACCAGTCACAGTACCCTGACTGTCCGTCGGAAGAACTTCGAGATGACGCGTGTCAATCGCGGCAGGGATAGTGCTGTCGAATATTCGCGAAGGTGGCGTCGTCCATTCCAAGATCGCGCGCTGTCGTTTCCCCGAAGCACAGACCTTTTGCGCGCGGCTGCCAATCCGTCGCCCGGACGATTCCGTAACGGTCTCGCCGGAAAAAAAGATACGCATCGAACGTAGAGACGTGAGCGTCGGCCATAGTCACCATGACGATTAGGTCGTGAGGTATCTGGGGACCATAAATCACGTTCTCGGCCTTGAAAGGCGCACGGAAATAACCCCCGAGGTAAATCCCGCCAGCCCATGCTTTCGGCACGATCCCGTCAATGTACGAACGCTCAGGCCCAAGACGGCCTTCCGCAATGACCAAGCTCTCGGGTCCCAATTCCCCTCGGAGGACCGCAGGTGCGTCGGCGTAGTTCATGTCGACCAACGTGCCATTCGCATGATCGCGCTGGAAGGCTCGGCGACACGTCCCGCGATTAGAAAGTAGTCCAAGGTTTTGGGTGGTTTTTTCCGCGAACTTTCGAATATCGTCGCATGTCCTTGAGTGGCTTGGAGTTGCCCCGGATGGCTTGGATTCGACGCGGGCTTGGAAAAAACGGAGAAGGTACCGACAGGGCGGCGTATATAATCTGCGTCGTGGCCGTAGCGGCGTCCGCCGTTCACCTCTATCTGCTCACATACTGGCCAGGCTGGAGGTACAATCCGCATCCGAGCGTGTTCGCGTACGCGGTCCAATTTGTGCCGGTTGTGGCGCTATTCATTTGTATTGGAGCGGCCGCTTTGAATCGCTTTGGCTACGGAAGGCTGGCCCTGAGGCTTGCTTATTGGATTCTCGTTCCGACATTGTGCGTGCTCGCGCTCGATGGCTGTGTCGGGACAATCGGAATGGTGGACTGAGCGCGGCCTTAAAATCGGACACGTCACACTCGAATTTTTTGATGCGAGCCGTCGGCGCGTCTAGCACCGCTCCGATCGTCGTGGGCGAGGCACGCGTCCGCTTTCGACCCAAAGCTGCCGTTCCTCAGGGACTGACTTGGTGCTGCCTCCAGCCCCGCTCAGAAGCAAGGCACGGCGTGGTCGCCTTGACCCGTCTGTTTTCGCGTGGCACAGACCCAAGCTGATTGTGTGAGGTTGTCGATCTGTGAAAATCTAACCTGGACAATGAATTGACAGTCGGCCGACACCGACAGTTCAGGTTGACCGCACCATGACGCGGCGATTTTCGTTCAAAACTGGACGACAGCATGCAACGATTAGCTGCAATTCCGCGAGCGCGAGAAGACGCCGTTCACGTGGCGTTACGTGAAGTGTTCGCAAATCGTGACGCGCGTGACTTTATTCCGATCAGCGGCGGTGTTTCTGGCGCTCTGATCTACCGTTTTGCGGTTGAAGAGCGCCTGTACGTTTTGCGAATAGAGCCCGAACGCATTGCACTAGCTGACCGTCAGCGAGGTTTCGAGTGCATGCTTTCAGCGTCGCAGGTAGGAGCCGCGCCGTCGGTTCACTACGCCGACGCTGGTACGGGCATCGCGATCATGAATTTTGTCGCCGGCCGACCGCTGTCAGAACATCCCGACGGACCCATGGGGCTTGCTAAAGGTCTGGGAGCTCTTGTTGCGCGTCTACAGACCGCGACGGCGTTTCCCAGCATAGGCAACTACCCGGACGCAATCGTAAAAATGCTCGACGACGTACGTGGATCGCAGCTCTTAGTATCGGATCAGTGGAACAGGTGCGCGGAGGGTCTCGCGCGTATTCGCGCTGCACTTCCTTGGGACACGTCGTCCCTTGTGCCGTGCCACAACGATCCCAATCCGCGAAACATACTCTTCGACGGAGAGCGGCTATGGCTGGTTGACTGGGAACTCGCGTTTCAGAACGACCGCCTCGTGGACCTCGCCATTCTGACGACTGACATTGCCGAGGGACCAGAGCTTGAAGACGCCGTGCTGACGGCGGCATTGGGTTCGAAACTTACTCCCGAGTTGCGTGCGCGCTTGCTACTAATTCGGCAATTGACGAGACTTTTTTACGGTTGCGTCGTGCTCCAGAGCTTGGCTGTAAAACTTCCATCTATCCAGCATGACGGCAAGGCTCATCTGACACCGGAGGCATTTCGACTGGGCGTCGAAGAGGGGCTTTGGAAACCCGGCAGCGCTGAGATTGCTTGCGCGTTCGCCAAGATGTCTTTAACCGCGTTTTCCGATGCTTCCGTGAGTTCAATGTTTGACAAGGCGCTCAATCTCGTCCGCGGAGGCGCTTCTTAGGCCGTCGCGACTGCGAACCGCTCATCGTGGGCCGCGAAGCTATAATTCCGTCACGGGTCGATGCTGGGCTCCGGGCGACCGCTTTCCACCCAAAGCGGTCACTGACGGCTTGATATATGCGTGGTGCCAAAAGTGATCCCCGCGTTGTAGTTAGCTCTATCCCCCCTCATACAGGGGGGATGATTGCGCGCCGGAGCACGCGCAGTGTCGCCGCCGTCATCTCTGTTCCGGAACCGTCATGTCGCGCTGGCTGGCGATCGTGCTGTGCATCGTCACGCTGGGCGCTCAGTCGCTTCCGGCGTACGCCGTCGCCGTAAAGACAACTGACGCTGCGATCCAGCTCGACGCCGACCACGACGTCGCGCCCAAGCGCGTCGGGCGTATCGCCTTCGCAGCCGTCGCCGCGGCGGTGGCGCTGTTCGTGCTCGCCTCGCTGATCGTCTGCCTGCGCGGCCCGGCGCGGCACTGGCCCTTCCTGCTGGCGATCCCCCTGGGCATCGGGCGCGCGGCGCTCGACTGGAAGACGGGCATGGTGATGCTCCGGCTCATCCATTTGCAGCTGCCGAGCGCATCATTCAGTCTCGCGCATGGCACGACGGGCCTCACGATCTCGATGGGCGTTCCCGTCTTCGCCTTCATCTTCTGGGCGGTTCGGGCCGCGCAGCCCGAAGCACCGCTGCGCGACGCGGGCGAGAGGCGCTGACCGGGACGCTGCCCGATGTCGCAGCGGCGGGCCCCAAATCCAGGGCCAAGCCCTTTATCCGCCTGTAAATTGGGCATTCACCAGCCGCCCCGACCCGGCTGGCAATGCGCCGTGGCTTCCCATATATCCACAGGCCGAAAGCAGGAGGTCCGCGTGGCCCAGAACTGGTCCCCGCAAAGCTGGCGTACCAAGCCGATCCGTCAGGCTCCGGTCTATCCGGATCCGGCGGCGCTGGAGGCCGTCGAGGCGAAGCTCAAGACGCATCCCCCGCTGGTGTTCGCCGGCGAGGCGCGCAGCTTGATGAGCGGCCTCGCCCAGGTTGCCGAAGGCAAGGCTTTCCTGCTCCAGGGCGGCGATTGCGCGGAGAGCTTCGCCGAGTTCCATCCCGACAATATCCGCGACATGTTCCGCGTCCTGTTGCAGATGGCGATCGTGCTCACCTATGCGGCCGGCGTTCCGGTCGTGAAGGTCGGCCGCATCGCCGGCCAGTTCGCCAAGCCGCGCTCCGACGATTTCGAGACGCGTGACGGCGTCACGCTTCCGTCCTACCGCGGCGACAATATCAACGGCGGCGAGTTCACCGCCGAAGCCCGCACGCCCGACCCGCGCCGCCTGCTCGAGGCGACGGCGCAGTCGGCGGCGACGCTCAATCTTCTGCGCGCCTTCGCGTCGGGCGGTTACGCCGACCTGCACAACGTGCACCGTTGGATGCTGGGCTTCATAGCGGGATCGCCGGCCGGCGAACAATATAAGGGTCTCGCAGCGCGAATCTCCGAAACGCTGGAATTCATGGCGGCGTGCGGCATTACGCCGGAATCCGTGCCGCAACTGCGCACGACCGACTTCTACACCAGCCACGAAGCGCTGCTGCTCAACTACGAGCAGGCGATGACGCGCGTCGATTCCACGACCGGCGACTGGTACGACACCAGCGCCCACATGCTGTGGATCGGCGACCGCACGCGCAACCTCGACGGCGCGCATGTCGAATTCGCGCGCGGCATCAAGAACCCGATCGGGCTGAAATGCGGGCCGAGCCTGCCCGAAGACGAGCTTTTGAAGCTGATCGACGTCCTCAACCCGGAGAACCGGCCGGGTCGGCTGACGCTGATCGCGCGCTTCGGTTCGGACAAGGTCGCCGACAAGCTGCCGCCACTGGTCCGCGCGGTCCAGCGCGAAGGCGCGAAGGTCGTATGGTCGTGCGATCCGATGCACGGCAACACCATCAAGCTCCAGTCGGGCTACAAGACCCGGCCGGTCGACCGCATCCTCGAGGAAGTACGGACCTTCTTCGCGGTCCACCGGGCCGAGGGCACCCATGCCGGCGGCGTGCATTTCGAGATGACGGGCCAGGACGTGACCGAGTGTCTGGGCGGCGCGCAGGCCATCAAGGAGATCGACCTCTTCGACCGTTACCAGACGGCCTGCGATCCTCGTCTCAATGCCAGCCAGGCACTGGAGCTCGCTTTCCTGATGGCGGAAGGCATCCGCGCCGAACGCATGAAGAGCGACCGCTTCGCGGCTTCCGCGTGACGCAAACGGCTCAACCCGCGACCAGCCCGGGATGAGAATAAGAAACACCGTCTCATGCCGCGCTTGTCGAAGCACGGGACGCTCGAGAAAAACGGCCGCGCACGCGTCCGGGGGATGACTGCAGATGGGCGTTGCGCGCCTGCTCGCGAAAGGGTGGCTGGTCTTCTGCCTGTTCGCCGGCGCCCACGCCGTGAATCTCGCGCTTTCGCGCGGCGAGGCCTTCGCCGACATCGCCTGGGACATCGGCGTCTGCGTCCTGCTGTTCTCTGCCATGGGACTTCTGTTCATCGCCGGGTTCGGATTGTCGCCGGGCGGCGGACGCGAGGCGCTGTTGCGCCGGCTGACGCCGCATCACTGGCTGCCGGGCTTCAACGAAATGGTGTTCGTGATCTTCGTCGTCTTCAGCTTCGTCAACCAGGTGTACCTCGCGCCGCTCTACATGAGCAGCCCGGCGGCGTCCGCTGTGCAGGCGACATTATCCTTCTTCGTGCCGGGCCAGCATGCGCTCGAGCGCGCACTGCTCGACTGCAGCCTCGACGGCGGGCGCATCTTCGCGTCGGGAACGGTGTGGCTGCTTGCCATCATCTATGTCGCCTCGACGGTTTCGCGCGTGCGCCTTGCGTCGGGCATCATCCGCATCGAGCGTATGACGCGGCCTTCGTCGCTTGGCCCGACGGTCACGGCCGCGATCTTCGGCATCGCGGCGATCGTCGGCTTCCAGCTCCTCTATGTGGGCTCGGCCTATCCCTGGCTCGCCTGCAGCGCTTTCACCGACATCACCGGCGCGGTGCTGATCGGGCTTGCGCCGCTGATGCTGTCCTACCTAATCTTCGCCGCGCTCGCGACGCTGCGCGCCAGCGGGCCGGAACCGGGAGCTTGATGCGGTGATCGAGGCGTCCTGCCATTGCGGCGCCGTGCGGCTGGAGATCGACACCGCGCCGCGCGAACTGACCGACTGCGCCTGCTCGATCTGCCGGCGGCTCGGCGCGCTCTGGGCCTATTATTCGCCGCGCCAGGTGAAAATCTCCGGGGCTACCCGGATCTATATGTGGCGCGCGCGCGTCATCGAATTCCACAGTTGCCCGGTCTGCGCCTGCACGACCCATTGGCTGCCGGCCGACAAGAGCTACGACCGCATGGGCGTCAATGCGCGGATGATGGCGCCGGAAATCGTCGCCGCTACTGCCATCGCAAAGTTCGACGGACCGCCCTGAGCGCAGGTGCGGCCGGCGCGGGGCCGGCCGCTGCGCGTCCGGCTACACCGCCTTGTCCGGTCCCACCCGCACGACCATCTTGCCGAGATTGTCGCCCTTGAAGAGACCGATGAAGGCCTTGGGCGAATTCTCGACGCCGTCGACGATCGTTTCGCGCCACTTCATCTTGCCTTCCTTGGCCCATTTCGCCATGTCGCGATGGAAGTCGGGCAGCATGTCGTAGTGACTCGAGACGACGAAGCCGCGCAACGTCAGCCCGAGGCCGATGGCGATGGCGAGATTGCGCGGTCCTGGCGGCGGCTCGGTCGCGTTGTACATGTCGATCATTCCGCACAGCGGGATGCGGCCGAACTGGCGCATGTTGTTGATCGCCGCTTCGAGATGCGCACCGCCGACATTCTCGAAATAGACGTCGATGCCTTGCGGGAACGCCTTCGCGACGGCGGCGTTGAGATCGCCGCAGGTCTTGTAGTTGATCGTCTGGTCGACGCCGATCTCCTTGAGGAACCGCGCCTTGTCGTCCGATCCGACCGAACCGACCACGTAGCAGCCCTTGGCCTTGGCGATCTGGCAGACGATCGAGCCGACGGCGCCGGAGGCCGCCGAAACGAACACGCGTTCGCCGTCCTTCAAGGCGCCGATCCGCAACAGCCCGGCATAGGCCGTCATGCCCGGCATGCCGAGCGCGCCGAGATAGGATTGCAGCGGCGCCTGCGGTTCGAACTTCTGCAGGTCGGCGCCCGCCGAGACGTACCATTCGCGCCAGCCGTTCATGCTCTGGACGTAGTCGCCGACCTTGAAGGCGGAATTGCCGTTGGAGGCGACGACCTGGCCGACGGCATGGCCCTGCAGTGCCTCGCCGATCTGGAAGGGCGGGACGTAGCTCTTGCGGTCGACCATGCGGCCGCGCATGTAGGGGTCCACCGAGACGTAGCTGTTGCGGACAAGGACCTGGCCGGCCGCCGGGGTGGGGACCGGGGTCTCGGCGAGCTCGAAATTGTCCGGGGTGGGCAGGCCGACGGGGCGGCTTTTTAGGCGGATTTCGCGGTTTTTCTGGTTGGACACGATGTCTCCTGAACACTGTAAAGGTTGAGTGGCTTGGTGGGGTTAACCTAGCAGCGGGCTCAGGTGTAACAAGACGAAACATTTTATGAGTCGCCTGCCAGGGCCGGCTCCGGCACTTATGTGACTGAGATTCCGGCGAGATTCGCATTTGGCTCCCCAGCGCGTTCGAGACAACGGTACGCTTAAAGCCGCCGTCATTGGTGCAGGCGCGTTCGGTCGTCATCACGCCTCGAAGTATCGCGGCATCGAGGGCGTCGAGCTGATCGGCATCGCCGATCCGTGCCCGGAAGTGCGCAAGGCTTCCCTCGCAAATCATGGTGTACAGGCGGTCGCCGATTGGCGCGAGCTGCTCGGCAAGGTCGATCTGGTGAGCGTCTGCTCGCCGGCGGTCACGCACGCGGCCATCGTCCGCGCCTTCCTCAATTCCGGCGCCAACGTTCTCGTCGAGAAGCCGATCGCCACCAGCCTCGAAGAGGCCGACGCGCTGATCGCTCTGGCGCACAATACCGGCCGCGTGCTCACGGTCGGCCATCAGGAGCGCTTCGTCTTCGCCGGCACGGGTCTGCTCGACAGCCGCGAAGTGCCGCTCGACATCACCTGCTGGCGCATGGGCCCGTGGACCGGCCGCAGCGCGGACGTCAGCGTCGTGCTCGATCTCATGATCCACGATCTGGATCTCGTGCACCAACTGGTTCCGCTTGCCGTCCGCGACGTCGATGCGCGCTCGCGCAGCCTGCATGGCAGCCTCGCCGACGAAGTTTTCGCGACCGTGACCTTCGCCAACGGCTCGGTGGCGCATCTGGAGACCAGCCGCATTTCGGACGCGCGCCGCCGCGGCATGCGCGCCGAATATCGCGACGGCGTCATCGAGATCGACTTCATCACCCGCAAGATCCGGAACACCACGCCCCGGGCGCTCAGGCCGCTCGAGATGGGCGATCCGCTGGCCGAGTCCGTCGCCTCCTTCGTGCGCTCGGTGCGCCACGGCGCCGCTCCTCTGGTCCGGCCGCAGGAAGCGCGCCGCGCGCTCGAAACCGCGCTGCTCATCGACGACGCGGCCGATCACGGTCCCGACGCCCGTGCACGGGAAGCATACGTGGCGGTCGCCGCCGCCCGCTGACCGGCCTTTTTTTGGCTGCCATTGCGCGCTAAAGACCGTTCATGACGGACCGTTTTCGCATCGCGCTCGCCCAGCTCAATCCGGTGATGGGCGACATCCACGGCAACCTCCTGAAGGCGCGCGCCGCGCGCGCCGAAGCCGCGTCGGCCAAGGCCGATCTCATCCTCTTTTCCGAGCTCTTCATCGTCGGCTATCCGCCGGAGGACCTCGTGCTCAAGCCGGCGCTCCAGTCCGATGCGCGCGAGGCGGTCGAGAAATTCGCCCGCGACACGGCCGACGGCGGCCCGGCCGTGCTCATCGGATCGCCCTGGGTCGAGAACGACAAGCTGTACAACGCCTTTCTCTATCTCGACAGCGGCAAGGTCGCCGGCCGGACGTTCAAGTACGATCTGCCCAACTACGGCGTCTTCGACGAGAAGCGCGTCTTCGCGCCCGGGCCGCTGCCCGGACCCTTCAACATCCGCGGCGTGCGCATCGGCGTGCCGGTCTGTGAGGACATCTGGACGTCGGAGGTGACCGAATGCCTCGCCGAGACCGGCGCGGAAATCCTCGCCGTGCCGAACGGCTCGCCCTTCGAGGCCGGCAAGGAAGACGTGCGCGCCAACCTCATCGCCGCGCGCGTGACCGAGACGCATCTGCCGCTGATCTATCTGAACCAGGTCGGCGGCCAGGACGAGCTGGTGTTCGACGGCGGCTCGGTCGTGGTCAATGCCGACCGCCGGACGGCGATCGCCATGCCGTCCTGGGAGGAGAGTCTCGTCGTCTCGGAGTGGTCGCGGCACAGCGGCCGGTGGGTGTGCGCCGAAGGTCCGCGCGTGCCGGGCGAGGAACGTTCGCATTCGGTCTATCACGCGATGATGCTTGGCCTGCGCGACTATGTGAACAAGAACCGCTTTCCGGGCGTCGTGCTCGGACTGTCGGGCGGCATCGACTCCGCGTTGTCGGCGGCCGTCGCCGTCGACGCGCTGGGCCCGGACCGCGTGCGCTGCGTGATGCTGCCCTCGAAATACACCTCGCAGGAGAGCCTCGACGACGCGGCGGAGATCGCCAGGCTGCTCGGCGTCCACTACGACACGATCCCGATCGAGCCGGCCGTCGCCGCGTTCGGCGAAACGCTCGCGCCCGTCTTCGCCGGCAAGCGCGCCGATACGACCGAGGAGAACATCCAGTCGCGCATCCGCGGCGTCATCCTGATGGCGATCTCCAACAAGTTCGGACCGATGGTGCTGACCACCGGCAACAAGAGCGAGATGAGCGTCGGCTACGCCACGCTCTACGGCGACATGTGCGGCGGCTACAACGTGCTCAAGGACGTCTACAAGCTCGAGGTCTTCGCGCTGACGCGGTGGCGCAACCAGTTCGTGCCGCGCGGCGCGATGGGGCCGAACGGCCGCGTGATTCCGGAGAACGTCATCGTCCGCCCGCCCTCGGCCGAACTGCGCGAGAACCAGAAGGACGAGGACTCGCTGCCGCCCTACGAGATCCTCGACGGCATCCTCGAATGCCTGGTCGAGAACGAGATGACGTTCGAGGATACCTGCGCCAAGGGTTATCACCCGGCTACGGTCAAGCGGGTCGAGCAGCTTCTCTATGTCAGCGAATATAAGCGCCGCCAGGCACCACCCGGCGTGAAGATCTCGGCGCGCAATTTCGGCCGCGACCGGCGCTATCCGATCACCAATGCGTTCCGGGACGCGCGCGACTGATGACCGTGGTCCGCGCCGCGCCGTCGCCCACCGGTCTCGTCCATGTCGGTACCAGCCGCGCTGCGCTCATCAACGCGCTGTTTGCGATGAAGACGCGTGGCAGGTTCATGCTGCGCATCGACGACACGGACGACACGCGATCGACGAAGGAATATGAGGCGGCGATCGTCGAAGACTTTGCCTGGCTCGGTATCGCGCACGACATCTTCGCGCGCCAGTCCGACCGCGTCGCGCAGTACGAAGCTGCGGCCGAGAGGCTGAAGGCCGCCGGCCGGCTCTATCCCTGCTATGAGACGGCCGAAGAGCTGGAGCGGCGGCGCAAGCGCCAGATGGCCGCGCACAAGCCGCCGGTCTATGACCGCGCCGCGCTCGCGCTGACGCCCGGCGAGCGCGCCAGGTTCGAAGCGGAGGGACGGCGGCCGCATTGGCGCTTCAAGCTCTCGCACAGGAAGGTGGCGTGGGACGACCTGATCCGCGGCCGGGTGGAAATCGACACTTCGACACTGTCCGATCCGGTGCTCATCCGCGAGGACGGGCGTTTCCTCTACACGCTGCCGTCGGTGGTCGACGACGTCGACTTCGCCATCACGCACGTCATCCGCGGCGAGGATCACGTCACCAACACCGCGCCGCAGATCGAGATCTTCGAGGCGCTCGGCGCCGCGCCGCCGGCCTTCGCGCACTATCCGCTGTTCATCCTTCCCGGCGGCGAGGTCCTTTCCAAGCGCAAGGGCTCGCTCTCGCTGCGCGCCATGCGCGAGGAGGGCATCGAGCCGCTGGCGCTCGATTCCTATCTCGCCAAGATCGGCACCTCGGACGCGATCGAACCGCGCCTCTCGCTCGATGCGCTCGCCGCCGACTTCGCGCTCGAGAAGATCGCCCGCGCGCCGGCGCATTTCGACGTCGCCGAACTGTCGGCGCTGAACGGAAAGCTGCTCCATCTTTTACCCTTCGACGCGGTGGAAGCGCGGCTCAAGGCGCTCGGCATCGGCGGCGGCGCCGTGTTCTGGGAAGCGGTGCGGCCGAACCTCTCCAAACTGGCCGACGCGGCGATCTGGTGGGACGTGGTCGACGGCCTGATCGCGCCGCTGCTGCTCGATCCGCCGCTGACCGAGAAAGCGGCCGATCTCCTGCCGCCCGAGCCGTGGGACGACGCGACCTGGGGCACGTTCACCAAAAGCGCAAGCGCGGCGACGGGATCGCGGGGCCGCGAGCTGTTTCACCCGCTTCGCGCCGCCCTCACCGGGCGGGGCGATGGACCCGAGCTGAAAAAGCTGCTACCCCTCATCGGGCGCGCGAAGGCTTTTGCGCGCCTCAAAGGGAAAGTGGCGTGATGTTCTTCGGCCGCCAGATCTGTCTCGGTATTATTTGCGGCTAGGCCGCAACAGAACCCTTTTGCCTGCCCAAAACTGAATCCCGCCCGCCCGACCCTCACTGAGGGAGGTGGGAATCCGCAAATCACGGTAAGAAGTGCCATGACCATTCGCCTCTACAACACGCTGACGCGCTCGAAGGACGTCTTCGCGCCGATCGATCCCAAAAACGTGCGCCTCTATGTCTGCGGTCCGACGGTCTACGACTTCGCCCATATCGGAAACGCCCGCCCGGTGATCGTCTTCGACGTGCTGTTCCGGCTCTTGCGCCACACCTATGGCGACGCCCACGTCACCTATGTCCGCAACATCACGGACATAGACGACAAGATAAACGCCCGCGCGCTGGAGCGGCGCGGCAACCGCGACATCCTGGTGGCGCTGCGCGAGCTGACGGAAGAAACCCAGCGGGTCTATGTCGAGGACGTCGCCGCGCTCGGCAATCTGGCGCCAAGCTACACGCCGCGCGCGACCGAGCATGTCGCCCAGATGATCCAGATGATCGCGCGGCTGATCGCGGCGGGTCACGCCTATGCGGCCGAGGGCCATGTGCTGTTCGACGTCTCCTCGAAAGCCGATTACGGCAAGCTGGCACGGCGCTCGCTCGACGACATGATCGCTGGCGCGCGCGTCGACGTCGCGCCCTACAAGAAGAACGCGATGGACTTCGTGCTGTGGAAGCCGTCCGACGAGAACACGCCCGGCTGGGAATCGCCCTGGAGCCGCGGCCGGCCGGGCTGGCACATCGAATGCTCGGCGATGGCGGAGGAATATCTCGGCGAGAGCTTCGACATCCATGGCGGCGGGATCGATCTGGTGTTCCCGCACCATGAGAACGAGATCGCCCAGAGCGAAGGCGCGCATCACGACCATCCCCTGGCCAACGTCTGGATGCACAACGGCTTTCTCAACGTCGAAGGCGAGAAGATGTCGAAGTCGCTCGGCAACTTCGTGACCATTCACGAGCTGCTGGCCGATTGGCCGGGCGAGGTCCTGCGCTTCAACATGCTGCGTTCGCACTACCGCCAGCCGATGGACTGGACGGTCGCCGGCATGAACGAAAGCTGGAAGACGCTCGAGCGCTTCTACGGCGTGACCGAACCGCTTGCCAATCCGAAGCTGGGCGCCGCGTTCCTCGAAGCGCTGTCCGACGATCTCAACACGCCGCAGGCGATCGCCGAGCTGCACAAGGGCGGCGAGCTCGAACTGGCGGGCGGGCTCGGACTGCTCGGCTTCTCCAACACCCAGATCCGCATCGAGGCGAAAAAGGAGGTCGACACGGTCGCGATCGCCGACGCCATCGCCGCGCGTAACGCCGCCCGCAAGGCCAGGAATTTCGCCGAGAGCGACCGCATCCGCGACGAGCTTCTAGCCAAGGGCATCGTGCTCAAGGACGGCCCCTCCGGAACGACCTGGGAGGTGAAGCGATGACCGCCTCAGGCTCGGGTCCGCACTCGAAATTATCGTTGAAAATCAACGGGATAAAATTTTTCTTCCAGACCATATTCCCATTTCAGAAACAATTCCCATATTGGCCGGATGAGCCAGGACCAGCGCACCCATCCGCTTTCGCCCATCGTCGCGGCAGCGCTGGCGCGCGCGCCGCGGCGGGGAGGGGTGCGTGGAAACCGGAAAAAACCGGCGAACAATTTTGTTGCCGAAGCGCCCTCGTGCGGCAATCGCAAGGGCGCCGGCGCCCGCAAGGGAAACCGCAACGCCCTTCGGCACAGCTTGCGCTCGAAGGCCTCTCGCGACCGGCGCCGGGTACTCCGGGCGCTGCTCGCCAAGGCGCGCGCGCATTGCCGGCTGATGCGCGCCACGGCTCGGGCGCTCGCGCCGCACTCGCCAGCGACAATCCGCAATGCCAAGGTCGCGCGCCATGAGCCGGGAACGCCTCTTCATCTTCGACACCACGCTGCGCGACGGCGCGCAGACGCAGGGCGTGGACTTTTCGGTCGAGGACAAGCGCCAGATCGCGCTGGCGCTCGACACGCTGGGCGTCGATTACGTCGAAGGCGGCTGGCCCGGCGCCAATCCGACCGATACGGCCTTCTTCTCCGAACGGCCGCCATTGAAGACGGCCCGCTTCACCGCCTTCGGCATGACCAAACGCGCGGGGCGCAGCGCGGCGAACGATCCCGGGCTTTCGATGGTGCTGGATTCCCATGCCGATGCGGCCTGTCTCGTCGGCAAGACCTGGGATTTCCATGTCGACGTCGCGCTCGAGATCCCGCGCGGCGAGAACGTCGACGGCATCGCCGAGTCGATCGCGGCCGTGATCGCCCGGAAGCGCGAGGCGCTGTTCGACGCCGAACATTTCTTCGACGGCTACAAGGCCAATCCCGACTATGCGCTTGCCTGCATCCGGGCGGCGCACGAGGCGGGCGCGCGCTGGCTGGTGCTGTGCGACACGAACGGCGGCACGATGCCCGATGACGTGCTGCGCATCGTCTCGGAAGTGAAGTCGAAGCTGCCGTCGGCGGCGCTCGGCATCCACGCGCACAACGACACGGAACAGGCGGTGGCGGTGAGCCTGGCGGCGGTGCGCGGCGGTGCGCGCCAGGTGCAGGGAACGCTGAACGGGCTCGGCGAGCGCTGCGGCAACGCCAATCTCTGTTCGCTGCTGCCGAATCTGCTGCTGAAGGAGCCGTTCGCCTCGCAGTTCGAGACCGGCGTCGGCCGCGAACAGCTCGCCAGGATGACCTCGGTCTCGCGCCTGCTGGACGAGATTCTCAACCGCGCGCCGAACCGGCACGCCGCCTATGTCGGGCCATCGGCTTTCGCGCACAAGGGCGGCCTGCATTCGTCTGCCGTGGCCAAGGATCCGCGGACCTACGAACACGTGCCGCCGGAAACGGTCGGCAATGCGCGCAAGATACTCGTTTCGGACCAGGCCGGGCGTTCCAACCTCCTGTCGCGGCTGTCGGAGGTCGGCATCGACCTCGACGCCAAGGATGCGCGCATCACCCGCCTGCTCGAAGACATCAAGCAGCGCGAATTTCTCGGTTATGCCTATGACGGCGCGGAGGCGTCGTTCGAACTGCTGGCGCGGCGCGCCCTCGGCCAGGTGCCGGACTATTTCGACGTCGAAAGTTTCCGCGTCATCGTCGAGCGGCGGCACAACGCGCTCGGCGATCTGGTGACCGTGTCCGAAGCGACCGTTCGCGTGAAGATAGACGGCGAGATCTTTCACACCGCGGGCGAGGGCAACGGCCCGGTCAACGCGCTGGACGCGGCGCTGCGCAAGGATCTCGGAAAATATTCGAGCTATCTCTCCGACCTGAAGCTGGTGGACTACAAGGTGCGTATCCTCACGAGCGGCACCGAGGCCGTCACCCGGGTCATGGTCGAGAGCGCGGACGGCAAGGGCAATCGCTGGTCGACGGTCGGCGTCTCGCCGAACCTCGTCGATGCCTCGTTCGAAGCGCTGACCGACTCGATCTGCTACAAGCTGTTCCGCGATGGCGCGCGCGCATAACAGCCCTGCTTCCGCGCGCGGTGATTTCGCGGCGCCGGCCCCTACATTGGTCGCATGAGCGGGAGCGGGCACAATGAGACGCGCGGCATTCTCTATGCCGGCGGCGCCTATTGCATCTGGGGGATCGTGCCCCTCTATTGGCACTATCTCGAGGATGTGCCGCCGCTCGAGATCACCTTCCATCGCATCGCCTGGTGCGCGCTGACCGGTCTGATCGTGACGCTGCTGCGCGGGCGGCTGCTGCATTTCATCACGGTGCTGCGGACCTCGCGGCTGATGATGGCGCTGGCGGCGAGCAGCCTGCTGATTTCCTCCAATTGGACCATCTACATCTACTGCGTCTCGGCCCATCGCCTGATCGAGGCCAGCCTCGGCTACTATCTCACGCCGCTCGTCTCGATCGCGCTCGGCGTCGTCCTGCTCGGCGAAAAGGTCTCGCGCATCCGCCTGGCAGCGATCGCGCTCGCGACCGCCGCCGTCATCGTCCAGGCGATCGCACTGGGCAGCATTCCCTGGATCGCGCCGGCGCTGGCGCTGACCTTCGGTTTCTACGGCTATGTGCGCAAGCTGACGCCGGTGGACTCGCTCGACGGGCTGACGATCGAGACCTGCCTGCTCGTGCCGGTCGCCGTGCCGCTGCTGGCGTTCTGGGCGGTGCAGGGGACCGCGGCGTTCCCGTCGCCCGCCCTCGGCCGCGATGCGCTGCTGCTGGGCACCGGCCCGCTGACGGCCGTGCCGCTCGTGCTGTTCGCGGCCGGCGCGCGGCGCATCCGCATGACGACGCTGGGCTTCCTGCAATACCTCTCGCCGACGATCACGCTGCTGGTGGCGACGCTGGTTCTCGGCGAGCCGTTCACGCGCACCAACGTGCTGTCCTTCGCCTGCGTGTGGTCGGCGCTCGTGCTTGTCAGCCTGGAGGGACGGATCGCCTCATGAAGCGGGAGGACCGCCTAGCGATGCGCGCACGAACTCCATCGCCGCTTCGGGCGTCGGCAGGATGCGGTAGAAATTCTCGATGCTGCGGATGGCGAAGCCCTCGCGCACGATCCGCGCGATCAGCGGCACGAAGGTCGAGAAGTAGCCTTCCGTGTCGACCAGGACCAGCGGCTTTCGATGCACCTGGAGCTGCGCCGTCGACAGCACTTCGAAGATCTCGTCGAAGGTGCCGAGACCGCCGGGCAGGGCGACGAACGCGTCGGAGCGTTCCAGCATGATCGCCTTCCGCTGCTGCATGTCCGGAACGACGATCAGCTCCTCGGCCGTTTTGAGCGGCTGTTCGAGATGGCGCAGAAACGACGGCAGCACGCCGAGGATCGGCGCGCCGGCGGCATGCGCGGCGCGCGCCGTGTCTCCCATCAGGCCGACATTGCCGCCGCCGAAAACCAGAGAAAATCCCGCTTCCCCGATCAATGTTCCGAGCTTTGCGGCTGCCGCGGCATATTGCGGGCGCGAGCCGTGCGAGGAACCGCAGAACACGCAAATCGAAGGCTTTCTTTTATCCATGGTGCGCCCGGGGTTGCGCGCCTGCGCGGCAGTTTCTAAACAGATTCGGGAATTGAGAGGTTAGCCGTGCCGCGCACGCTCGTCATCATCGCCGCCATCGCCTTGCTCGCGCTCATTGCCGGATTTCTCGCCTTCGGCGGCGGTAACATGGGACACTGAGATGGCCCGGCCGATCGTTGAGGAAGGCGACGGCGCGCCGTCCTTCCGTCCGCTCTGGATGCTCTTGCCCTATTTGTGGCCGAAGGGACAGCCGGCGCTCCGGCTGCGCGTTCTCGTCGCGATCGTGTTTCTCATCCTCGCGACGGTGGCGACGAGCTTCTCGCCGCTGTTTCTCGGCTACGCGACGGACGCGCTGACCACGAGCAAGACGGTCCATGGCCATGTCGTCCTCGTCGACATCGTGCTGCCCTACGCGCTGTCGATGATCGCCGCCTATGTGGTGTCGCGCATCTTCATGCAGGCGCTGGCGCAATTGCGCGACGGCGTGTTCGCCAAGGTCCAGTATCATGCGATGCGCGAGGTCGCGGTTTCGACTTTCGCGCATGTCCATACGCTGTCGCTGCGCTTTCATCTCGAGCGCAAGACCGGCGGCCTCGGCCGCGTCATCGATCGCGGAATCAAGGGCATCGACAACCTTCTCTCTTTCGCCCTGTTCAGTATTTTCCCGACGATACTGCTGTTCGTCTTCTACACCTTCATCCTGCTCGACAAGTTCGACCTTGCCATCACCGTCGCCACCGCGGTCATGGTCGCGTTCTATGTCTGGTTCACGTTCGCCATCACCCGCTGGCGCATCCAGTTCCGCCGCGACATGAATCAGTCCGACCAGGACGCGAACACCAAGGCGGTCGACAGCCTGCTCAACTACGAGACCGTGAAATACTTCAACAACGAAGCGCATGAAACGCAGCGCTTCGACAAGTCGATGGAGAAATATTCCCGCGCCTCGATCCAGTCGCAGATTTCACTCTCGCTGCTGAATATGGGCCAGGCCTTCGTCATGGCGGTCGGGCTCGGCGTCGTGCTCTGGCTGACGGCCATCGGCGTCGCGCAGGGGCGCTTTTCCGTCGGACTGTTCACCGTCGCCAACGCCATCCTGATCCAGCTCTATCAGCCGCTGAACCTGCTCGGCACGGTCTATCGCGAGATCACGCAGGCCATGGTCGACATGGAGGCCATGTTCCGCCTGCTGCACCAGCCGGTCGAGGTGACGGACAAGCCCGGCGCGCCCGACCTGAAGGTGACGGGCGGCGAGATCCGCTTCGACAACGTTGTGTTTCGCTACGAGCCGGCGCGGACCGTGCTGAAGGGGATAAGCTTCACGGTTCCCGCGGGCAAGACCGTCGCGGTCGTGGGCCCGTCCGGCGCCGGCAAGTCGACGATCTCGCGCATCCTCTACCGCTTCTACGACATCGCTTCGGGCTCGGTGACGATCGACGGCCAGGACATTCGCGACGTGACTCAGGCCAGCCTGCGCAAGGCGATCGGCATCGTTCCCCAGGACACGGTGCTGTTCAACGACACGGTCAAGTACAACATCGCCTATGGCCGCATCGGCGCGACCGAAGCCGACGTCAAGGACGCGGCGCGTCACGCCCAGATCGACAAGTTCATCCGCGAACTGCCGCTCGGCTACGACGCGATGGTGGGAGAGCGCGGCCTGAAGCTTTCCGGCGGCGAGAAGCAGCGCGTGGCCATCGCGCGGACGATCCTCAAGAACCCGCCGATCCTGCTCCTCGACGAAGCTACGTCGGCGCTCGACACCCATACGGAGCGCGAGATCCAAGGCGCCTTGTCCGAGGTGTCGCGCAACCGCACCTCGCTCGTGATCGCGCACCGGCTGTCGACCGTCGTCGATGCGGACGAGATTCTGGTTCTCGACCACGGCCAGATCGTCGAGCGCGGCCGCCACGGAGACCTCGTCGCCATGGGCGGCCACTATGCGGCGATGTGGAACAAGCAGAAGCAGGCTGCCGAAGCTCTCGAAAAGCTCAAGCAGGTGGAGAACGATCCCGACGTGGTTCCCGGCGTGGCCCGCGCCACGCCGGTTGCCGCAAAGTGACTATTCGGCCGGCTGCGCTTCGGGCTCCGGCGAGGCGCCGCCGCGCCAGCGACGGATCGCTCGCGCCGGTGCGCCCGCGCCCCGGGCGATGACCTCGCCGAAGGTCAGACCGCGCTCGCGGAGCCTGTAGGGGAGGGCAAGAAGAGCGGGCACCAGGCCGAGCGTGATCATCTTCGAGAAACCGAGGCCGAAGACGATGGCCGTCGACAGCTGAACCCACATCGAAGCGTTCGGACCGCCCACCGTGACCTGCCGCGTCGCGAAATCGATCTCGATCGCGAACATCATCGGCAACAGGCCGCCGATCGCGGTGATCGTCGTCAGGAACACCGGGCGCAGACGTTGGGCGCTCGAGCGTATCACCGCTTCAATCGGATCCATTCCCGATTCGAGCAGACGGTGAAACGTGTCGATGAGCACGATGTTGTGGTTCACCACGATGCCCGCCAGCGCCAGCATGCCGGTGCCCGTCATGATCAGGGAGAAAGTCTGCCCCATCACCACCATGCCGAGAAGCGCTCCGATCATGGCCAGCACGACCGCAAGCAGGATAAGGCCCGCATGGTAGAAGCTGTTGAAGAGCGCCAGCAGCACGATGGCAATCAGGAACAGCGCCAGAAACGCCGCTTCGACGAGGAACGCGCCGGACTCATTCTGCTGTTCGTCGGCGCCCTTGAACGCGACGCGCACGTCGTGCGGGAACGGCTGCTGCGCAATCCATTGCTTCAGCTTGACCACTTCGGCGCTCGGCAGGATCCCGAATTCCTTCTTCATGTTGGCGCGGACATGGAAGACGCGGTGGCCGTCGATCCGTTCGATCGAGTTGACCTGTTGCGTCGGCTTCAGCTGAACGAAGTTGCTGAGCGGTACCATCGCCGACGCGCCCTGTGCGCCCGGCACGGCGACGCGCAGATCGTCGAGCGCATGCACGCCGCGCTGACTGGCGGGGTAGCGCACGCGGATGTCGACTTCGTCCGTCGAGTCATCAGGGCGGTACTTGCCGACAAGAATGCCGTTCGTCACAAGCTGGACGGCCGTGCCGATCGTCTGGGTGCTGACGCCGAAGCGGCTGGCCATCTCGCGATTGATGTCGAGATCCCATTCGATGCCCGGAAGCGGCCGCGTATCTTCGACGTCGCGCAGTTCCTTCAGTCCGTCCATGTGCTCGCGAACTGCGGCCGTGACGGCGGCCAAGTCGGACGGGTTGTCGGACGACACGTCGATCATGACGTCTTTGCCCGTCGGCGGGCCTTGCTGAGGTTGGCGAACCTCGACGCTGATGCCGGCCAGCTGTTCGGTCTTGCGCGTGATCTCGGCCAGAATCTGCTTGCCGGGCCGCCGATCCTTGTAGTCCTTAAGTTCGACGATGATGCGACCGATATTGTCGACCGGCACGCCGCCGTCGCGGTTGTTCGTCGATATCTGTCCGCCGCTGACCGCGTAGATCGATTTTATGCCACTGACGGTCGCTACGATGCGCTCGACGCCCATGATCAGATCGCGCTTCTCGCCGGCCGACAGGTTGCCGCGCGCCGACACGAGAACCGTTGCCTCGTCCGTATCCGTGTCGACGAAGAATTCGACGCCTCTGCCAAACAACACCACGAGACTCAAGACCAGGGCTACGATGCCGAGAGCGCCCATCAGGGTGCGGCCCGGGAAGAACGTCAAGCGCTCCGCCAGCCTCGCGTACCAGCCGGTGATGCCCGGTATGTCATGCCAATCGCCCGTCTCGGACGCTTCGATTGCGCGTTCATGATCCTCGTCGTGCGGAGGGGCTTTACCGAAGATGCCGCCCAACACCGGCATGAATATGAGCGCCACAATCAACGCCGCGCTGAGCACGATGATCAGCGTGATCGGGAAGAAACTCATGAACTTGCCCGGAATGCCAGGCCACAAGAGCATCGGCAGAAACGCTCCGATCATCGTCAGGGTGGCGCTGACCACCGGCCAGAACATGCGCAAGGCCGCCTCGGCAAACGCCTGTTTGGGCTTGTGGCCTTCCGTCATTTTTCGGTCTGCATATTCGACGACGATGATCGCTCCGTCGACCAGGATGCCGACCGCCAAAAGCAGGGCGAACATGATCATGAAGTTGAGCGTGTAACCGACGCCGTTGAGGACGAAGAACGCCATCAAGAACGAAGTCGGTATCGAGACGCCGACCAGAAGTCCCGAACGCAGACCGAGCGCCGCGACCACGATGATCATGACAAGCACGATCGCGAGGACGATCGAGTCGGTCAACGAGTTCAGGTCATTGTGGATAAACGTCGACTCGTCAAACATGTACGTCAGATGCACGCCGGGCGGCCAATTTCTGGCGGCGGCGTCGACGATCTGGCGAACCGCAAGATTGTTGGCGATGACGTTCGCGCCGATGCGCTTGGTGACGTCGATCGCGATCGACGGCTGTCCGCCAACGCGCGCATATCCGGTCGCGTCGTAGAATGTGCGCCGCACGTCGGCGACGTCCTTGAGCGTGACGGTCGAATCTGCTGTGGCGCGGATTGGGAGATTGAGAACATCCGACGCGGTTTCGATCACGCCAGGGACCTTGACTGCGAAGCTGCCGTGACCTGTGTCGAGCGATCCGGCGGCGATCAATCGGTTGTTCTGCGAGATCGCGTTGAACATTTCGTTCTGGGTGATGCCATAGGATTCCAGCTTGGCCGGGTCGATGACTATCTCAAGCATCTCCGGACGCGCACCGGACAGGCTTGCGTCAAGCACGCTCGGAATGGTCTTGATGTCGTCCGAAAGATCCTGCGCCAGCTTGCGCAACGTACGTTCCGGCACGTCACCTGACAGTGCAACCGTAATGACAGGGAACAGGCTGGAGTTGAACTCCTGAACGATGGGCGGATTAGCGTCGACCGGCAGCCGGGCACGGGTTGCATCGACCTGTGCGCGGACGTCTTCCAGCGCCTTCTGCTTGTTAAAGTTGACGTCGAATTCCATCAAGATGACGGCCACGCCCTGATATGCGCGCGCCGTGATCGTCTTCAATCCTTCGATCGAGCGAAGGTTTGTTTCGAGCGGCTTGACCAGCAAACGCTCACTATCTTCCGGGCTGATCCCCGGGTAGGTGACCTGCACCATCAACATCGGGAAAGGTATGTCGGGGTCGGCTTCTTTGGGAATCTGAATGAACGCAATCACGCCCGTCACGATCGCGACGACGATCAGGGCGATAATGAGTCTGGTATTGTTGACGGCCCATTCGACGATGCCAGTCATGTCGCCACTCCGCCTTTGTCGAGGACCGTCTTCACATGTTCGCCGTTCGTCACGAATTCCTGTCCGACCGTGATCACGCTGACGCGATCAGGCAGTCCAGACACCCACATCCCGTCTGGACCGTCGGAAAGAATCTGAATCGGCATGAAGCGCACAATACCGTTCACGACAGCACGCACTCCAACCGATCCGGAATCGTCCAATACAAGAATTCCCGGTGAGATGTGCTGCGCCTTGAGTTGCCTGACGGGTATGTGAATGTCCGCACTGACGCCGTCGCGCAGCTTTGCATCGGGGTTGGGCAGCTGTACTTCGACGCGGAACGTGCGTGTTGCCGGATCGGCACGGTCGGCGACGAACGTGACTTTCGCCGGTACCGTCTCGCCGGTGACGAGCGATGCGCTCGCAGTGTCTCCGACGCGGATTTCGCCGACTTCGTGTTCCGACACCGTGCCTACCGCTAGAAATGGTTCGGGCGCGATCACGAGTTCGCAGCGGTCGCCCGGCCGCATGTAATCGCCGGCATTCACGTATCGGTCGTCGACAAAGCCATCGAACGGCGCGCGGATCCGCGTGTTCGCGAGCTGGATATTCATCGTGGCCAACGCGGCCTGCGCCTGCGCGTAGGCCGCTTCCGATTGCGCCAATTGGGTCTTGGAGCGGAATCCCTGCTTGAACAGCTCCTGGGCGACCTGCAGTTCCTTCAGCGTTTGTGCGACCAATGCAGACGCCTGGGCCGCCTTGGCGCCACGATCATTCAGCTTGATCTCGCACAAGACGTCGCCTTTTTTGACCTTGTCGCCCTTGTCGAAGTGAATGGCCTCGACGACGCCCTCGACCTCCGCCCGGACATCGACTTCGTGCATGGCCTGAGTGCGGCCCCGCACGGTGATCGTTGCGTCGCGCGAGCTCGCCACGAGTTCGCTGATCCGTACCCGTGCCACGTCGTCTGGCTTGGCGACGTTTCCCGCGCCGTCGGCGGACTGCGCGCGGCTATTGAAAATTCCGGTCGTGACCCAAAGAGTGACCAGAATCGCGATCCCGCCCGCCCACTGATAGCGGGGCTTCAGGCGCAGCCAGAATCCGGGCATGTACGTGTCGTACAGGCGGCTGACCGTTGAGAA
>Ga0335070_10002029_pt1 | contig 23522 bp, 18 predicted proteins | sample Lox_Sample_13_FD_206722 | JGI IMG/M metagenome (GOLD analysis project Ga0335070, IMG submission 206722) | Soil microbial communities from Loxahatchee National Wildlife Refuge, Florida, United States - Lox_Sample_1.3 | ecosystem: Environmental > Terrestrial > Soil > Wetlands | place: USA...
TCACCTTCCAGTATCCCGAATCGTACTCGCCGGTCCCCCTACCGCCGCAGCAGATCGATTTTCGCGGGATGGTCGAGGCAGGCGCAGCGATCGTCTCCGGCAGCCAGGCGCATTACCCCCAGGCATTCGAGTTTTACCAGGGCGGCTTTATCCATTACGGGCTGGGCAACCTCTTTTTCGACCAGCAGAACTACATCGATCCCTCTACCGGTAACCTGGTGGAGGGCACGCGCTGGGAGTTCGTCGACCGTTATACGATCTACCAGGGCAGGCTGCTCAGCGCCGAGATCCTGACCTATATGCTCGAAGATTGGTCCCGGCCGCGGCCGATGACGGCGGAGGAGCGGGAAGCCTTGTTGAAGTACATTTTTTCAGCCAGCGGCTGGAAGTAAGCAACCAGGAGGGATACCATGGTCCTGTACGACATATCGATCACGATTACCCCTGAGATGCCGGTCTGGCCCGGGGATCCAAGGGTTCGCCTGGAACGGATCAGCCAGATCGCTGCGGGCGATATGGCTAACGTCTCGCGCCTGGAGTGCGGAGTCCACACCGGCACGCACCTGGATGCGCCGATCCATTTCGTGGAGGGCGGCGCGGCGGTCGAGCAGCTTCCTCTTGACGTACTGATCGGCCCGGTCGAGGTTGTCCAGGCGCCAGATGAGATCGATTTGATCGACGCGACATTCCTGGATACTGTCGGGCTGCCGGCCCGGATCGAGCGAGTCCTGTTCAAGACGCGCAATTCGCGGATCTGGACCAGCGGAGTGGAGGGCTTTCAAAAAGATTTCGTCGCGCTCGCGCCAGATGGAGCCAGGTTCCTGGTCGAACATGGGATCCGCCTGGTGGGGATCGACTATCTCTCCATCGCGCCATTTGACGATCCCGTTCCTACTCACCAGATCCTCCTCGAGCGCGGCGTGATTGCGCTCGAAGGGGTGAACCTCTCCGCAGTCGAGCCCGGTCGTTATATACTGTACTGCCTGCCGCTCAAGCTGGGCGGCTCAGATGGAGCTCCAGCCAGGACGGTCCTGATTTCGTGAATGCCTAATAGATAACAAGATCAGGATTGGAAAATTGCTGGACCAGGCTCCAGAGGGGTGCGATCGAGGCGATCCTCCAGATGTCGCCCTCCTTGTGCAAGGGAAGCCTGACTTCCTGGGGGTCCCCTTTGCTGGATATCATTTGAACCGCGGCAACGGCGTTATCCCCCTCGATCGAAACCGTGTCCGCGCTCACGGTGAGAATCCGGTGTTGCTGCATCTCGAGGTGGTCGAATAAAATGTGTAACTCGTCCGCGCCGACCTTCTGGCTAAGCTGGCTGGTCAACTGCTCGCCGGCTTTTTCGTACTGGTGAGCTGCCAGCCGGCGGATAAACTCTTCCGCCGAACCGGATGGGGTTGACAAATCCACTGTGTGGACTAGGCCTGGGAGATGATTCGAGTACAGGAAATAGAAAGCGATCAGAATCAACAGCGCAAGCACAAAGCCGCGGAGAAGATTGGCCAACCGAAGCCGGCGGTGATATTCCTCTTCGACCCAATTCGGCCCAGGAAAATTATTCAACCTTGCTCCATTTCATCTCGTGGATCCTCTCGGGTCCTTAACATTAGTATAGGCCGGTAAGCCAGGCCGGGGCAATGGGGAAATTCCCTAAGATTTACGATCATCCTGTTCGTTCAGCTCGATCACTCATCTGGACCGGTTTTAAAACCAGGCTGCGCAGATTTTCTTTCGAGATCCCGGAATACAGAAGCTGCTCGACGGCCGCTGCATCGCGGCGCAACTGTCCGATCCGAACGCCCTGGCAGATCTCGGGAAAGGGGGCGAGCCAGCGCTTGCTGCGCAGCATCATCTTTTTTGCTCCCACCAGGTTGCCGTTGCGAACGTGGAGATACGCCACCGCGACCTGTAAGATTCCCCGGTACAGCTCGCGGATCGGCCCGGTTTCCTGCCGCCAGGCAAGCTCCAGCTCTTCGTGGGCCTCGAAATAGCGCGCCTGGTTGAAGAGCTGGATCCCTTTTAAAGCCAGCTCGGGCAACGTTCCCGCGCAGTCCTCGCTCTTATGCGGGTCGACCTGGTTTTCGGCAGGTAGAGATTCCATCATGATTAAGTATAGAAGATTTTCGGTTCTCCGTTTTCAGTTCTCGCTCCTTTTTGTGTTACCATAGGACCGTCTACCCAACTCATACCCTCGCGAGGAGAACCCATGCTGGATCTGCCCGATTCTGAAATCTTGCCCCTCGCCATGGAGCACAATTTCTGGACCTGGTCTGCCCAGGCCAGAGTCAACCCCATCCCGGTCACGCGGGCTAAAGGGGTGTATTTCTGGGATGCCGCCGGCAAGCGCTACCTGGATTTCAACTCCATGGTGATGAACGTCAATATCGGCCATGGAGACGAACGGGTGATCGCGGCCATCGCCGACCAGGCCCGCGAGCTTCCATTCGCCGGGCCAGGAATGGCGACCCGCCCACGGGCTCTTCTCGGAAAGCTTCTTTCTGAGGTGACACCGACCGGCCTGGACTATTTCCTTTACACTCTGGGCGGGGCGGACGCTAACGAGAATGCAATCAAGCTGGCGCGCGGCTTTACCGGCCGGCCGAAAATCCTGGCCCGCTACCGTTCCTATCACGGCGCGACCTATGGGGCTGTTTCTGCAACCGGCGACCCACGCCGGGCGGCCTGGGAGCCGCTGACCATGCCCGGTGTCGTCCATTTTCTGGACCCGTACCGCTACCGCTCCACCTTCCACCGCACCAACCCGGAGATCACGGAGGAAGAGTTCACCCGTGATTACCTCAACCACCTCGAGGAAATCATCCAGTACGAGCGGCCTGAAACCATCGCGGCGGTCATGCTCGAGACGGTGACCGGGACGAATGGGATCATCATTCCCCCCCAGGGTTACCTGCAGGGTGTGCGGGAGCTGTGCGATCGCTACGGGATCCTGCTCATTGCTGACGAAGTGATGAGTGGTTTTGGGCGGACAGGGACCTGGTTTGCGGTGGATCACTGGGGAGTCCGGCCGGATTTGATGACCATGGCCAAAGGCCTGACCTCAGGGTATGCCCCCCTGGGTGCGGTCGCGATGCGCTCTGAGATTGCCCATTCCTACGACGAGCGGGTCTACGAGGGCGGGCTGACGTACAACGGCCATCCGATTTCGCTGGCTGCGGCGATCGCGGTGATCGAGGTGATGCGCCGGGACCGTCTGGTCGAGCGCTGCACGGAAATGGGCGAAACGCTCAACGAGATGCTCGCCGAGTTGTTGGAGCGCCACCCCTCGGTGGGTGAGGTCCGCTCGATCGGCCTGTTTGGCGTGATCGAGCTGGTGAGAAACCGGAAAACCCGCGAGCCCATGGCTCCGTTCGGCGGCAGCAGCCCGGAGATGAACGCGCTGAAGAAAAGCCTGCTGGAGCAAGGCTTATTCGCCTATACTCACTGGCATACCGTTCTGGTCATTCCACCCCTGGTGATCACCCGCGAGCAGCTCAGTGAAGGGTTTTCGATCCTGGACAAGGCCCTCCGGATTACCGACCAGGCGGCTGGATAGGGCCGGGGACACAGTGCAACTTTTCGCCGAAAATCGCATCTGATAGAATAGGTTCATGGATCAAAGTTGAAGGAGTACCTTACGTGGAATTAAATATATCTGGCTTATCCGGCCAGGATTCGCCACAGATCGAACAACACGTCAAAGTGCTGGTGCTTGGGTCGGGCCCGGCCGGTTTTTCCGCGGCTCTATATGCCGCGCGAGCCGAGCTGGAGCCTGTGGTGCTGACCGGGTTGGAGCTGGGTGGGCAGGCTTCTTTAACCTACACGATCGAAAATTATCCTGGCTTCCCGGAGGGTGTGGGGGGGGCGCAGCTCGGTGAGCTCTTCCAAAAACAGGCCGAGCGTTTCGGCGCGCGGGTCGAGTTCGACACGGCCGCCGAGGTGGATCTGTCTCAGCGCCCGTTCCGAGTGAAGGCTTATAACTGCGATTACCTGGCCGATTCACTGATCGTAGCCACCGGCGCTTCGCCTAACCACCTGGGCGTCTCGGGAGAAGTGGAGTTGACCGGACGCGGCGTATCGTACTGCGCCACCTGCGATGGCTGGTTTTTCAAGGATAAAAACGTCATCGTGGTGGGCGGGGGGGATAGCGCCCTGGAAGAAGGGATTTTCCTGACGCGCTACGCCTCCTCTGTCACCGTGGTCCACCGCCGGGACACGCTCCGTGCGGGCGCCATCCTGCAGAAGCGGGCGATGGAGAACCCGAAAATCAATTTTGTCTGGAATACCGTTATTACTGAAATGGTTGGGAAAGACAAACTGGAAGCTGTGAAGTTGAAGAACGTAGTCTCCGACCAGGAAATGGTCCACCCGGTGGATGGCGTTTTTATCTTTATCGGCCATACTCCCAACACCCAGATCTTCCAGGGCCAACTGGAGATGGACGATCTCGACTATATCGTCACCGATGGGCGTATGCAAACCAGCGTGGAGGGTGTTTTTGCCGCGGGTGAAGCCTGCGATCCGTTCTTCCGGCAGGTGGTCACTTCAGCCGGGATGGGGGCCGCCGCAGCGATCCAGGCGACCCATTACCTGGAGAAGCACTCCAGCGTCCCCCAGCAGAATCCAGTCACGCAATCAAATGACCGGGCGGCCTGAGCCGCCCGGTTTTGGGTTATTTCTGCTTCCGATTCACGTATACCTTTACCGCTGCGAGCATGAACTCTGCCAGCCGGGGGTCGACCTGATCGAAGTTGGCCTTGAACCTGGGGTCCTGGTTGTATAGCTCCGCAAGGCCAACCAGTTGATCTTCGTTGGGAACCCAGAAGTACTCGATGTGCCAGCGCCAGCGCTCGATGCAGGCCTGGACCTCAGGGGAGGCAGGGCCCCTAGGCATCGCGGCGACGAGATCGGCATAAACGGCCTTGCCTTCGTCAGCGATCCTTTGCTTTTCCCCGGCTGTGTACTCTTTCCACTTCTTGTTCGCGGCTTTCACCGTTGCAGGATCGTACATCTGCATGGCTTCTTTTTCATATTCAGCCTGTTGTTCATCGCTGAAGGCTTCGAAGAGTTTTTTTTGGCTCATTTCTTTTTTCCCTTTGATATACAGGATGGTGTCGTCCACCGTGCCAACCAGGCGCTCCATTTTTGCGATCCGCCGGTACAGCTCATTTTTATGGCTTTCCAGGGCTTCCAGCACGTCGAAATCATGGCGTCCCATGATCTTTTGGATCTCCTTGAGCGGCATGTCCAACTGGCGGTAAAGCAGAATTTGCTGCAGTTGGAGCAGGGACTCCTCACCGTAGTAGCGATAACCGTTCTCGCCCACTTCGGACGGCTTGAGGAGGCCGATCTCGTCGTAAAAATGCAGGGTGCGAGGCGTGATGCCCGCCATTTTGGAAAGCTGTTTTACAGTGAACATGGACCCAGTATAAACTATGACGTTACGTTAATGTCAAGGGTGTAAAAATAAGTAACCCAAACGATCGTTTGGGTTATCTCGGACTGGCAAATTGAAGTTGCTCACCTTATGGAGTAGGCGTCCCGCCTGGCGGGGCATTCCCACCGCCGGTCCAGATCAGGCCGCGTTTTTCGGAGACAGTCCCCGATGGCTGCCAGATCGGGCTCCCATCCTGGGTGGTGCCTACCTGGCGGACGGGCAGCACAGACCAGTTCAGGATGTGCGGCTTGTTGTCGGGCGGGCGGAAGGTAGCCGGGATGATGAGCCTGGTATCGGTCACGTATTGAACGATCTGGCGCGGCTTCCCGCTCTCAGCCTGCGCGGTCAGATCTTCGACGGTGACAGCGTAGGCCTCATTCTGGCCCAGCATTCCCACCGAAGCCCACTGCAGGGTGACCGAATCTGCGGCGGCGAACCTGGCTCCATTGACTGGCAGCAGCAGGATCGGTGCGGGATATGGCGGAGGAGTGGTTGGGGAAGCGGTCGCGCTAATTGGGTTGGAGTTACGCAGGCACAATGGAATCACCAGCTTCGTGCCGCCGAAAACTACATCGCCGACCAGGCCGTTGTACGATTTGATCGCATCCTTGGGAACACCGAAGCTCCTGGAAATCGAACCCAGGGTATCCCCATCCTTGACGTTATATTCCACCTTTTCGCAGGCGCTGGTGGTCGCCTCCACGCCGCTCAGAGTGGCAGTGGGCTGCGGCGAGGCGGTGGGTGTAGGCTGCGGAATCGAAAGCGTCTGGCCGGCCTTCAACGTGTTGCAAGCGATGGGAAGGCCGTTCATCTGGACGATGCTATCCACCGAGACATGAAAGTTCGCCGCGATGCTGGTGCAGGAGTCCCCGGATATGACCGTATAGCTGAGCGGGGGGAGCGGCGTGAAGGTAGGCAGCGGTGGAGGAGTATTCGTGGCAGTTGGCGTCAAGGTGACCGTGGCAGTGATGGTGGGCGATTTCGAGGGGGTCAACTGCTGCGCCGCGATCGCATTCCCCTGGCCGTGGAGCATAAAAAACAGCAGGACAGCCGCAATGGTGACGAACAACGCCAGAAACCCCAAAGCAGCCGGAACGCTGAGCGTGATTTCTGGCATGCGGGCACCCTGCACGGATCGCGTGGATCGGTCGGGTGCGGAGGGGCTGATCTCGCTGCCGCAGACCAGGCAGCGAGTGGCCGTTTCACTCAATCGCGTTCCGCAGGTTGGACAAATCTTTGTGGATGTTGGAGCAGTATCAGGCATAGAGTATTGTCGCCGGCTTATCCGTCGTGTCAGGAATGATACCGGGCTCGGCGTATTATACCAGTTTTTCCAGACCGCAAACTTTCCTTAAAGTCAAGAGAGCGAATTTGAGTTATGTTATCATATTAATCTATGCGAGAGAACGTCAGCCTGTACCTGCATATCCCTTTTTGCCAGCATCGCTGTTCATACTGCGATTTTAATACCTATGCCGGGATGGACCACCTGCGCGGCGCCTATGTGGATGCACTCTGCTGGGAGATGAACCTGGTCGCTGAGGGAGCCGGGTTGCGACTGCCCATCCGCACGATCTTCTTCGGCGGTGGGACGCCCTCGCTGCTCTCTTCCGAAGAGCTGCGCCGGATCCTGGACCAGGCCCGCGAGGTCTTCGTGGTGAAAACTGACGCCGAGATCAGCCTGGAAGCCAACCCGGGCACCCTGACACCCGACTCATTGAAAGCCATGCACGATTTGGGGATCAACCGGATCAGCATGGGGATGCAATCTGCCCACCCGGACGATCTGCGCCTGCTCGAGCGCCAGCACGACTTCCTGGACGTGGTCGAATCGGTCAAGTGGGCGCGCCAGGCCGGGTTTACCAACCTGAGTGTGGACCTGATCTTTGGCCTTCCGGAGCAGCCTCTTGCCCGCTGGCAGGACACCCTCGAACGGGCGCTCGACCTGGGCACTGAGCATCTATCTCTATATGCCTTAACCCTGGAGCACAGGACGCCATTCCAGCATTGGACCGAAAAAGGGCTGGTCCCCGAAGCGGATAACGACCTGGCGGCGGACATGTACGAATATGCCAGCGAGCGCCTGGCCCGCGCGGGACTGCGCCAGTACGAAATCTCGAATTGGGCGCGGATCGACGCGGCGCGCGGCCTGATGGCCTGCCAGCATAACCTGCAGTACTGGCGCAACCTGCCCTATATTGGGATCGGAGCGGGGGCGCACGGCTATATCCGCGGCAGCCGGACAGCCAACGTTCTCGGGATCAGTGCGTATATCCAGAGGGTCGAGAGTGGAAGACGTTTCCAATTTCCCCAAACGCCCGCGACCGTGAATCTGACCCCGATCGACCGGTGGACCGAGATGGAGGAAACCATGATGGTCGGCCTACGGCTGACCCAGGAAGGGGTGGATCGGGATGTTTTCGAACGCCGCTTTGGACGGTCGATGGAGGCGGTGTTTGCTGAGGAGATCTCTGATTGCCTGGGCTCTGGCCTGGTGGAATGGGCGGGCGAGAGAAGTCACCGCCTGCGCCTGACCGAGCGGGGGCATTTGTTGGGGAACCAGGTGTTTATGCGTTTTGTGGGAAAAGAAACGCCTGGCGCCTAGCCGACCTTGACTTGGGTTCCGCGCCCGCGTTTTTCCCAGATCCCTGCATCGGTGACTGGCGTAGTCCACCGGAAGATCCAATTGGCCTCATTGGTGCGCATGTTCACACACCCATGGCTCATCTGCACGCCAAAGTTGTTGTGCCAGTAAGTCCCGTGCAAGGCCACTCCATTGTCTGCGAAAAAGGAGACCCAGGGGACTCCAGGCAGTTCATAGGCTTCGATATCCCCGGTCAGGTTTCCGTCGCCCATGTGCTTGGAAGGCATCTTCGAATAGACGCGGAAATCGCCTTTGGGTGTGGCGGTTGGGATGCCGGTCGGCGAGGGTAGGTGGCTGGGGATTCCCGAGGAAATCTTGGTGTGCAGAACCACGTCGGTTCCCTCATACGCGGTCAGGGTCTGCCTGCTCAAGGAGACTTCGATGTGTTTTTCCTCGGGGGGCACATCCGGCGAGATGGGAGCGAACTCCTCGGGCTTGACCGGTCTCAGGTGGATCGCGGGGACGATATATTCCACTTCGAGAAGCTCATCCTTCAAGCGGTACCAGGGCTGCTGATCCGGGCCTTCCTCGATGCCGGTGATCCAGTGCATCGAACCGTAGTACAGACGGTAGCAATCCCTGGAATCCCACTTTTTTGTATATCCCCGGCGCAACGACTGGGTATACGGAACAGTCACCTCGGCTAACTGGCCTTCTTTGGGGATGGCGTTCAACACTGAATTCAGACGGACCTGCACCTTTTCCGTGTGCGCGCTATGGATATACCCTCCCCAGACACGGTACCAGAGTGGGTTCCAGGCAGGCCCATATTCCGAGTTGACCTCATAATATACATTCACCAACTCGTCGCGGTAGAGCTGGCGAACGATTCTGCTCTTATCGTTGGGCTGGGAATAGACGCTGATCGAATAGGCGGCCACGCGGGCCAGGTTGCCTGCTTCGAACGAGTCGCCTCCCCTCATGAACAGGGGACGAAAGGCCAGGGAGCCCAGCCCTGTCGCGCAAAGTAAAAGAAATTCTCGCCGCTTGATCTTTTCGCTCATCGTAGCTCGATTATATCCAATGCAGGATTGTCCGGCAAGGCAGGCTGCTCAAGCCTTGAACAGCCTGCGACGCTTCGCATGGAAAAAACCGGGAGGACGTATTCATCCTACCGGCCTGGCTAGTTTCGGTCTATCGCAGCCGGATCAGTCAGCCGCGATCTGAGGACTGGTATCGATCAACTGAAAAAAGACATTCACCACTGCCTGGTCGAAGTGAGTTCCCGAACAGCGCAGCAGCTCTGCGGCGGCTTCTTCTTTGGACAGCGCCTTGCGAAAAACCCGGTCATCGGTCATGGCGCCGTAAGCATCGACCACGGTCAGGATGCGAGAGGCAAGGGGGATCTCCTCGCCAATCAGTCCGTCGGGGTAGCCGGTGCCGTCAAATTTTTCCTGGTGGTGGCGAATGATCTCGGTGACCGGTTCGAGCTTCTTGACCGGGGCGATGATATCCGCGCCGACGATCGGATGCCGGCGCATGACTTCCCATTCATCCTCCGTCAGCGGGCCAGCTTTGCGCAGGATCGAGTCGGGGACCCCGATCTTGCCAATGTCGTGGAGTAAGGCAGCCCAGCGGATAACCTGGACTTCATCGTCGCTGCAATTCAATTTCACCGCAGTGGCTTCGGCCCAATCTGCCAGGCGCCGGCTGTGGTCGGCGGTGTAAGAATCGCGGGCGTCGATCGCCTTTGCCAGGGTGAGGACCGTTTGGAAATAGGTCTCCTCCAGCTCTTCGTACAGGCGGGTATTTTCCAGGGCAGCGGCTGCCTGCCGGGAGTAAAGCTCGAGGGCTTCGATTTCTCTGGCCGTCCATTGGTGAGGCTCGTTGTAGTACAGGGTGACGTTGGCAATCGATTTTTTCGCGTAGACGAGGGGGCAAACGGCAATCCCACGGAAGCCCTCTGCCTCGGAGAGCAGGCGGATGGACGAGTCGGTCTCCAGCTCCCAGGTATCGGTGGTCAGGTCGATTTCCGTGCTGTTCCAGGAGCGGTGTTCGAGCAAGGGAGTGTGGCTGGTCAGCACGTGGTTCAGATAGGCGAACGAAAGACCTTTGGACCACAGCCGGTTGAGCCGATTCCCGGCATTGTGGCTGTAAATAGCCAGGCGGTCGGCTAAGCTGATCGACAATCCTTCCTGGGCGATAGAATCGGCAACCTCGGCGATGCTGAAGGGGTGGTTCAGGTTTTCGTTTTTTGGGACGAGGCGGGTGATCAAATCGGCGCGGGTCTGGCTTTCACGGCACAGGTGGGCGTTTTCAATGGCCAGGGAGGCATAGGCCAGGCAGAGTTGGGCCAATTCGAACTCCTCGTAATTTAACGGAGCCCCGGTATTCCGATACAGGCTGAATACCCCCAGGGCTGTATCCTGCAGGCGGATGGGGATCATCATTTTGTGTTCGGCATAGACCAGGTCGGGCTTGCCGCTGGTCAGGATTTTCATTTCCGCTTTATTTTCAGGGCGCAAAATTCCAACCTTGATCTTATGGGTGCGCAGCTCATTTTTGACCCGCTCAAGGATCTGAAATAAATTTGAGTCCTGAGCCAGGATGGAAAAAACACAGGAATCATAGGCGAGCATATCTGACAAAGCCTGGATAATGTGGCGGATGACTTCATCCAACGAGAAGCTGGCGATCATGGATTGGGAGATCTCGAGAAGGCGTTTTCTCTGTTGGGGGATTTCGCGTAACTCTCCCACCTGGCTGGGCGGCTGGACCGGGCGGGCCATCCCTTCCAGGCTGGTGATTCGCCCGTTTGAATCCAGGATTGGGATGATATACTGCTCAACCCATACCAGGTTGCCATCTTTGTGAACCCAGCGGGTCAGTACCGGCTGGTCCGGCTGATTACCTTCGATCGCATGGCGGATGAGCTCGCGGTCATCGAGGTAAATAATGCGGATAAAGAGACCTTCATCCTGGTAAAACTCTTCGGGTGCATATCCAATAACCGCCTTTACGGCAGGATTGATAAAGTCAAATCCGCGGCTGGGAGTCAGCAGGTAGTGATAAAACACCTCGTGCGTGATTTCCGCCAGTCGTTCAAAGATTAACCTTCGGTTAGCCGGTCGCGAGGTAGCTTTCGGATGGCTGGCGTTCGGTTCGGCATGTTGAGGAGAATCCATCTAATTGTTTCCCTCTTCTTTGTCATTCGAAATGGTGTGCAATCATGCCTATTGGTGCAAGTCTTATTCCACCTGATATAAATTGTGAGCGATTGCCAGGGAAGAAAAATCGAGGAAAGGTAATCCATACAGCTTACCCCGGTTAAACGATCAGGACGGTCGAAATTCGACCGTCCTTCTGAGTTGGGAGCCTGGGATACGGAGATTCGCCTTTTTAGGTTTTAGAAAAGTCGAGCGTTCCTCTGGATTTGGAAAATCGCTCGAACAATTTTTCTGGCGAATGCTCAATTCGATCCAAATCTTATCAACTACCCGGGATCTGCCATCCCTGGGTTTTTCACACAGCCTGATTTCGATTTCTCGGATGCAACTCCCCTAACCTATCCAAAAAGTTTGCATCGGCTTGGAACTTCTTACACAGGGGTGGGTTTCCCGCAATGAACCCCATCCTGTCAAACTAGCAGTGGACTGACCCAAATCAGACCCGATGCCAACTCCAAGATATGCAGGCTGCGTATTCAGTTGTAAAGGTCCCAACTACAATCATTATAGGAAGTTGATGGGGAAATTACAATAATGATTCTGATTGAAAGTGCTTTCAATTTGGATCAATCGCCCAGGCAGGTGCTAACTCGGCGAGCCGTCTCGATCCAGCTATGGTCGCGGGGCACGGTTTTCCGTATTCCAACGACATCTTCCAGGGGCACAGGCAAGGTACCCTCGTTTTTCACCGCGACCATCACCCCACAGGTTCCTTCGGCGATCAAAGCGGCGGTGGCGGTGCCCAACTCAGTCGCCAGCAGGCGATCCCTGGAGGAAGGGGTTCCACCTCGCTGCACGTAACCTAAAATGGTCACCCGCGATTCCAGGCCGGTCAACTGTTCCAGCTCCTGGGCCAGGCGCATCGTATGATTGGCGCGGCTCGCCTGGAACTCGAGCAGGCGCGACCTGGCCTCTTCCTTCATTTCCCTGCTGCTGGCCTCTTCCTTGGCTGCGATCAGCTTTCGATAATGAGCGGCATCTGGTACCGACATCGCTCCTTCCGAAACCGCGACAATGCTGAATCTTTTTCCACCGTGACTCCGGGAAATGATTGCATCGGCCACTTTTTCGGTCTCGTAGGGAATTTCCGGGATCAGGATGACATCGGCGCCGCCAGCGACGCCCGAGCCAAGCGCCAGCCAGCCGGTATTGTGTCCCATTAGCTCGACGACGATGATTCGGTGGTGGCTGTGGGCGGTGCTGTGAAGCCGGTCGATGGCTTCGGTGGCGATTCCCAGCGCGGTATCGAACCCGATGGTGACGTCCGTACAGGCGACATCATTATCGATCGATTTGGGCATGGTGATCACGTTCAGCCCTTTTTGCTGCAGAAGATAGGCGTTCTTGTGGGTTCCTCCTCCGCCGATACAGACCAGCACATCGAGATGGTGGCGATTGTAGGTGTCGACCATGGCTTCGGTCATATCCACCAGTTTCCCGCCAATCGGCATGCGATCCGGTTTATCGCGGCTGGTTCCCAGGATGGTTCCGCCGCTGGTCAGGATGCCGGAGAGCGCAGCTTCATCCAGGTTGATCGTGCGATCCTGCATCAGCCCTCGAAACCCGTCATAAAAACCGATCAGTTGGATGTTAAATAGATGGTGCGCTGATTTTCCCAGCCCGCGCAGGGCCGCGTTTAACCCGGGTGTATCACCCCCCGCTGTCAGAACGCCTACGATTTTTGCCATGATCACCCTTCTTCCTGGTTCAAACTGGTGAAAAAAGAACTATTTGTATTATAGCTCCGCGTAAAAATGAAGGTTAGCCCTGCAAGTTTTTTCTGGGCTAACCTTTCTTGATCAACGCTGAAGCTCAATGCTTTTGTGGGTTTAAGAAGGATTCCTTGCGAAGAAGGGTAGTAGGGAACAATCTATATTGTATTTCCCACAATCAATAATTAAGGGAAACCTCATTATCTCGGCATTGAATGACTGAAAGCGCGTGCAGGGTAGAGGAGTTACACTGGATCAGCTTAAGATTTCCTTCAGTTTTGCCCTCTCCCCAGGCTTCAGCATCCACCTCGCAAGACAGATTATCACCCATATCGCAATGATGATGTAATACATTTGCCACCTCTTGGGGGGCAAGTCAGAATGTCTACTTGTGATTATTGTAACAAATTGTTGGCTCGAATACATTAAAAATGACAAACCTGTCATTTTGCCCCTTATTTGTTCGTCTTTCATTCTAACAGGAGCTACCCTACCTGGCTATTCAATCGCCCTGCAAATTAACTTTGGCCTGGGCGTTGATCCATGCTGCAGCGGCAGATGGGTCATGCTGGACAGCGACGATCTCAGCCATGATCGCCAGGGCGATCTCTTCGGGGGTCGTACCGCCCAGTTCCAGGCCAATCGGACCGTGCAGGCGAGCCAGTTCCTCGAGGGTGATCCCCGCTGATCAGGCGGGTGATCCGGGTCAGGCGCGTGCTGAAGACGAAGGTTTCTCCATTGCGTTTGATCTTGCGCCCGATACTGTGGGCAAAATACAACAAAACGCGGGTATACCGTTCCATTGAGCCGCTGATATCCGCCAGGATGACCATCGGGCGGGGCCTGATTTTCGGCTCCCGATACGCCCATTCGAGCATTTCTCCGCCAAAGCGCAGGTTTTTCCGATAGGTTCGCCGCAGATCGTACTGGCCAAGATTGCCCGGCCTGAACCGGCGTGAAGGGCGCTGGAACTGCCAGGTAAATTCGGAGAGCAGGCGCTTGATCGCCTCCAGCTCTTCCTTGCCCATCCGGGTAAAATCCTTGCGGCGCAGCGCCTCGCGGTCGCTGTACGTGAAGGTTGCCTGCACCAGCGGAGGTTCGTTCTCACTCTGGCTATCCGGCTGTCGCTGATTCCCATTGTTCAAAGTGAGCAGGTCGGCGGGGATGAATGCCGGACGGCTGCGGCGAAGCGAGCCGCCGCTGCGCACTCGCAGGCCGCACCGCCCGTTTGAGGTCATGGCCCAAAAAGCCTGAAAGGCTTTGTCGAAAATGGCCAGATCCTCGCGGCGGTGAACAAACAGACCGCGCAGTGAATAGTAAAAACCCTCTCGTTTGCGGATCCCGATGAATTGCATTGCTTCAACCGTGTCAATCATCTGCCGGGTATCCACGTTCAGGCCCAGGCCGAGTAGGATGCGCCCAAATAGAAGCAGGCTCTGGAGCAGCGATCCGGTCAGTCTCTCTTCGCTCATTCGCCGCTCCCGATCCGTTCGAGGAGCTCACCGGTCGTCTTGCCGCTTACCTTCTGGACGTCGTCCTGGTATTTGAGGATCACTCCCAGGGTATCTTCGATGATCTCTTTGCGCAGCACGGTTTGACCAGAGCGACCTATCGTGGAAAATTGGTTTTTTTCTACGATTATTATGCAAGACACTATATGAACTTTGCGCTGTAATATTAGGACCAGGAGGAGAACGTAACCCTGCACCTGATCCAGAAGATGATGGATCCCTGGGCCTGACCAGCAGGCTGTTATCACGACTTGTTAAGGTTGTGTAAATTCTGTTCTAAAAAAGAGGGTCTTAATCTAGTTTCGGGTATGATTAAGAGAAATCTCAAAATAACCAGGATAAAACGGCGGTCCAGCAAGGCCGTACAGGAGATAAGAATCATGAAACCCATCAAGACTTTTATCGTTACACCCTCCCTTCCTGAGAAGCTGACGCGGTTGAAAGATCTCGCCTATAACCTTCGCTGGTCCTGGAGTCATGAAACGGTTGACCTCTTCCGCTGGTTGGATAGCGACTTATGGGAGAGATCTGGGCACAATCCTGTGGTTTTACTGGGGACCATCGAGCAGTCAAAACTGGAAGCTGCGGCCGGCGACGATGGGTTCCTCGCCCAACTGAACCGCGTTGCCACCGAGCTGGACGATTACATGACAGCCAAATCGACCTGGTTTGCGCACAATTACAATGGGACAGAAGCGCCGGTCATCGCTTACTTCTCCGCTGAATTTGGCGTAACCGAGTGCCTCTCGATCTTTGCCGGGGGCCTGGGGATGCTGGCGGGGGACCATTTGAAATCCGCCAGCGATTTGGGCTTACCTCTGGTGGGGGTAGGACTGCTCTACCAGCAGGGCTACTTCCGCCAGTATCTCAATGAGGCCGGCTGGCAGCAAGAAGCGTACGAGGATAACGATTTTTATAACCTGCCGATCGAGCTGGTTCGGGACGAAAAAGGTGATTCGATTGTGGTCAAGGTTCCGCACCCGGGACGCGAAGTCTGCGCCCAGATCTGGCGAGCCCAGGTCGGGCGGGTGCCGCTCTACCTGCTGGATACGAACCACCCGGCGAATTCGCCCGAGGATCGGGATATTACCGATCAACTCTATGGTGGAAACGAGGAGCTGCGCATCCGACAGGAGATGGTCCTGGGGATCGGCGGCTACCGGGCGCTCAAGGCCCTTGGCCTCTCTCCCACCGTATTTCACATGAACGAGGGCCACTCCGCGTTTTTGGCACTGGAGCGCACCCGCCGCTATATGGAAGCACATCATTTCAGCTTCTCGGAAGCGCGCGAGGCGGCCCTCGCTGGATTGGTGTTTACCACCCACACTCCGGTGGCTGCCGGGCAAGATTATTTCCCGCTTTCTCTCATCGAGCGTTACCTGGGCGATTATTTTAACGCTTTAGGCCTCTCTCGCCAGGAGTTTATGGCCTTGGGACGCAAAGACCCGAATGATCCTAGCGAACCGTTCTGCATGACCGTCCTGGCTTTGAAGATGGCTGTTTACAGCAACGCCGTGTCTCGCCTGCACGGCGAGGTCAGCCGGGAGATGTGGCAGGGGCTGTACCCGGGTGTCCCCAAGGAGGAGATCCCGATCACCCACATCACCAATGGCATCCACTACCAATCCTGGTTGTCGCATGAAATGAAAATCCTGTACGACCGTTTCCTCGGACCGCGCTGGCGCGAGGAGCTGGCGGATCAGGAGATCTGGAAACGCGCGGAACGGATCGCCGGCGAGGAACTGTGGCGCACCCACGAAATCCGCCGCGAACGGTTGGTCGCTTTCGCGCGCAACCGTCTGCGCGAGCAGCTCAAACGGCGTGGCGCCTCGCAGGCTGCCGTTCAGGACGCCGACGAAGTGCTCGACCCGGAGATCCTGACCATTGGATTTGCCCGGCGCTTTGCTACCTACAAACGCGCCACGTTGATCTTGAAAGATCCTGACCGGCTGGAGCGGATCCTCAATGACTCCGAGCGCCCCGTGCAGATCATATTTGCCGGGAAGGCCCATCCCAAGGACGACCCCGGGAAAGAACTCATCCGCCGTGTGATCGAGATGGCCCGCCAACCGCGTTTTCGCAATCGCATTGTTTTCCTGGAAGATTACGATATGAGTATAGCCCGTTACCTGGTGCAGGGGTGTGATATCTGGCTCAATACACCCTTGCGCCTGCGCGAAGCCAGCGGTACCAGCGGGATGAAAGCCGCAGCGAACGCCGTCTTAAACCTGAGCATTCTGGACGGTTGGTGGGACGAGGGCTATACGCCGGAAATCGGTTGGGCGATCGGCCGGAGAGAGAGCTACCAGGATCCTGAGTACCAGGACCAGGTTGAAGCCGAAGCGCTGTATGGATTATTGGAAAGCGAGATCGTGCCGATGTTTTACAGCCGGGGGACCGGCGGCCTGCCGCGCGAGTGGATCAACCGCATGAAGGCCTCGATCCAGGTCCTCTGCCCGTTTTTCAATACCCACCGCATGGTGGCAGAATATGCCGAACGGTTTTATTTACCCGTCTCCGAGCACTCCCGGAAGTTTACCTCCGAAGGAATGCAGCGGGCGATCGCCCTGGCTAACTGGAAATCCAGGGTCCAGGACGGCTGGCCCCAGGTCTGCGTGCTGCACGTGATCGTAAAAGGATCAGGCGGTATCCGGGTCGGGGATGAAATCGTAGTTGAAGCGCAAGTCCAGTCTAGAGAGCTGGCGCCGGAAGATATCGCGGTCGAGCTGTATATGGGCCCGGTGGACGGTGAGGGTAACATTCTGCAACCGACGCTGGTTCCGATGGAGCTGGCCGATCGGATTTCGGAAAGCGAATACGTTTACCGCGCAGCGACTGTTGCCAGCGGACAAAGCGGTCTGTTTGGCTGTACGGTGCGAGTGCTTCCCAGCCACCCGGACCTGGTCAGCCATTTCTTGCCAGGATTGATCACCTGGGCATAAACCAGAGGAAATACAATGAGCCCCCCGAGGATTAGCTTCGGGAGGCCTTTTGCTCTTCAGTCGGGGCGAGAGGATTTGAACCTCCGACCTCTTGCACCCCATGCAAGCGCGCTAGCCGGTCTGCGCCACGCCCCGATGAACTGCGAGCGATATTGTACACCGCCTTTTTTAGTCTGTCCAGGGTCAAAATCCACATCATCGCCCGCCAGGCGTTCTCCCCCAGGCGTAAAAGGTGGGCACGAACAGGATCCGCTCACCTCGCTCCCAGGCGCGGCGGTCCGTTTCTTTCCACCGCGCAAGCTCCTCCGCTGTGACACTCCCCTCCAGGTCGTATTCGAGGATCGCCCACTCGGCTTCCCAATCCTCCACCTGCGCCGGGACCTGCCAGCGCCCGCCCAGCACCCCCACCTCGATCTCCTGGATGCCAGTGGATAGAAACAGCGCGCCCAGCTCGCGCCCACGCTCTGGCCCGGCGCCCTGGCTGCGTAGCGCCTCGGTCTGGAAGCGGCCCAATCTGGATAACTCAATCGGGTAATCGATCCGCCCACCGTAATCCGGCTCGGCCAGGACGAGCACGTAGCCGCCCGGCCGGACGACGCGGACCATCTCGAGCAGGGCTTCGAGCGGCCGCGCGACCCACAGGAGCAGGAAATGGCAGTAGGCGATGTCGAAGGCAGCCGGGGGGAAGGGCAGGTTCAGTCCGTCCCCGGCGCTGAAGCGGGTCCGCGGGTCGAACTGGTGGGCGAAGGCCATTCGCTCCGGCTCCAGGTCCAGGCCGTAGATCCGCGCCGAGGAAAGCTGGTGGAGATCGCTGGTGATAGCGCCCGTTCCGGCGCCTACCTCGAGAATCCGCTGCGCCCGGAAAAGATCGGCGCGGGGGAAAAGATGCGCCCGCAGATCTCGCGTCCAGGCGGCCTGCGCGCTGAAACGAGCGTGCCACGATTGGAGATCCAGTCTGGCTACCCCATGTTCTGGCGAATCTGATCCCAGGGATCGTTCAAGAAGTTGCCCAGCACGCGGTTGATCCCCTGTTCCGGGAGCACGTCCCCGTCGGGTTCGACGTACAACCAGGCTTTGCCCGCGCCGGAGGAAGCCTGCTCTCCGACTTCCAGCGCGACCGGGTGCAGCGCCGAATATGGCACCGGCAGGTCCCATGCCAGGGAGAGATTGAGATACGCGGCCTGCTGGCGGGCATCCTGGAGCAGCCCGGCCAGCGCCGGGTCATCCGCGCTGAGCGAAAGCGAGGTGACCTTCATCTCGGCCAGCTTCTGGAGGAGGGCCGGCAGCCTCTCCTGGTCCTTCGCCGTCAGGGTCAGGTGGACCGTGGTGAACAGGTCCCCCGCGAGCACGGCTTCCAGCGCCTGCCAGGAGGCGGGATCGTCGGGCTGCAGGATCAGCATCAGGTGATCCAGGCCGCTCTGGAGCAGGGCCTGCAGATAAGCCGGCTCGTTGAGCCGCAGGCCGTCGCTGAGCAGGCCGGTCACCTGGCCGAGCTGCTCGGCGTACCCGACCAGCCCGGAGAGGTCCGTGCGCAGGGTGGGCTCACCTCCGGTAAAGACGATGTGTGGGATGCCCGCGTCCCAGGACTTCTGTAAGATCGCCTGCCACTCTTGGGTCGAAAGCTCGCGCACCACACGATCCGTCGGGGCGACCCGGGGGTCGGCGGGGGTGATGGTTTGGTAGGTGAGGGCGCAGTCCAGGCGCAGCGGGGCGGAGAGCGGCGCGGAGTAGGGATCCTGGCGTTCGAAATCCAGAAAGGTGGCCGGGTCCAGGTCAGGCGTCTGGATCAGGGTCAGCACCTTCTCTTTGAAATCGCGGTAATCCTGTTCGGCCTGGTCCGGCCTGACGTGGTAGCGGGATGCGATCTGGATCCCTGCCTCGCGCTCCGGCGCGCCGTGTACCATGTGATAGGCATATTCCGCCGCAGTCTGGTTGAGGTGGAGGATTGTACTGGCATTGATGATCAGGATTCCCCTTCCATCCGGCTCGAGGCGCAGATGGAGGCGGTACTGCTGCGGGGCATCGGGCGAAGTCTGGAAATGATACGTGCCAACAGGGAGAAATTGGGGAGAAGCCTGAAAGCGGCGGATCGTATCACGAATTCGGTTCATGGGACACCTCTGCTTTTATGGATCGACAGGTTATTACGACAGTTCAGACGTGCGCCAATCTCGCCAGAGGGCAGCCCCCACCGCATTCGATCAGGAAGGCGCAGGACAGGCATTTTCCAGGGAGATCGCGCCGCTCGCGCAACGCTATCGACAGGTCGTGGTTCCAGATCGATTCCCAGGGGTCTGTGAGCAGGTTGCCCAGCGCCCGGTAATACGACTGGCAGGGAATGACGCTGCCGTCCGGTTCGACGCACATATTATACAGGGCCGCGGTGCAGCCCTTGACGCCCAGGTCCATCTGGACCGGGTCGAAATGGCAGTACTCGGTGGGCGTGTACCAGATCAGGCGCTGGCCGGTCTGGTCCAACTTCCTCCGTGCCAGGTCGAGAAGCGGCGGGAGATCCTTCTCTGGAAGGCCATCCTTCCGGCTGGCGCCGCGCCCGGAGTAGATCAGCGCGTTCAGCCCGACCGTCGGGACGCCCAGCCCGGCGAGGAAATCCAGGGTCCCTTCCAGACCGCCGTGGTTGGGTTGGAGCAGAGTGGTGTTGGTCATCACGTACAGGCGCGTCGCCAGGACATTGCGGATGCCGGCGACGGTCTGCTCCCAGGCCCCCCGACAGCGGACCATGCTATCGTGGACGGCGGCGGCTTGCGATTCGAGGGTGATCTGGACGTGGTCGAGGCCGGCCTCCACCAGACGCTGTACATAATTCGGATCGCGCAGGCGGCGCCCATTGGTGTTGATCCCAGTGATCTGGCCGTTCCCCTCGGCGTGGGCGATCAGCTCGGGCAGATCGTCGCGCAGGGTGGGCTCCCCGCCGGTAAAGACGATGTGTGGGATGCGCAGCTCCCAGCAGCGGTCGATGACCCGCAGCCAGTCGCGGGTGGAGAGCTCGGAGCCGGTGCGGGGGCGGGCGTTGTAACAATGGGCGCAGTCGTTGTTGCAGCGGTAGGTCAGGGCCAGGTCCATGCGGTAGGGGGCGCTGGGCCGGGCGGAAAAGGGAAGGGTGGTTTCCAGCTCCAGGTCGTGGATGGGGCAGCTTCCATCGGGGTGGATGAGTGTTTCGAGCTGGCGCACCGTCTGCGCGTAGTCATGGCTTAGCTGGTCCCGGCTGGCGCGATACTTCTTCTGCAGCTCCTTCAACGCCTGCGCCTCGGGGACTTCCTCCAGCGAGTAATAGGCTATCGCCGCCGCGCTCGGGTTGAGGTGGTAGACCCGGCTGGCGTTCACCAGGAGCAGGCCGCGCCCGTCCGCATCGATTCTGAGGTGCAGGCGCACCTGCTCACCCGGCGCCTCTTTTTTATAGTGGTACAGACCGGGCACGGGTGGGGAAGACTTCCCCGGCTCTGCGGAGAATCCAACTTTCAAGCGCTCAAGGAGGGTCATTCTACACTCTTCAGCGGCCGCCTCCCGCGCAGGCGCAGGCGCATCCGGCACAGGCGCAGGCACATGCGCAGGCGCAGTGACCGCCCCCTCCGCCGCTCGAATAGGTGCGCTGTGAGACTGGAATCGGGTTGGTCTTGTTGGTCACCCCGCTGGTAAAAGCCGCCACGTCGCCCAGGACCCCCGCCGAGAAGGACTGCACCCCGTTGACCACCGAGGCGGCGAAATCGGAGCCGGGCAGGTTGGGCAGCGAGATCGACTGGCCGCTGCTCGAGCCGGAGCTCTGCGTGGATGTCTGCGCGGGCGCGGAACCCATGTGGCTGCGGTAGACCGGGTCGTAGCGAGACCACCACATCGGCACGTAAACTGGCCCGCCGCGGAAGACTTCCTGCGTGCGGTCGCCGTAGTTGCGGTCAAGCATGGTCCAATCCATGACTTCGTCGTATTTCTGGGCTTTGACCTCGGGCGTGTTGGCCGCGGTGACCTGCGCCCAGGCCTGTTCAATCACGCTCTGGTAGTAGGCGATGGTTTCTTTGCGGCTGAAACCCTTCATCTTCTCCGACACGCTCTTGACCAGGTTGATCATCATATCCTGCAGCAGGCGGCGCCTCTCCCCCTTGTCCGGCGCGCGGAACGCGGCCAGGAAATCCCGTTCATAGTCGTTCAGGCCCTCGGGGAGGGGATCGGTGACCTTGATGTCCAGCGGGTCGCGGGCGACCACGGTCGCTGCGCCCTTTTTCACCGCGCTGAAGAGAACCATGGTGAGGATCTTATCCATGGGCTGTTCCATCAGGATGGCGGCTTCCACGGCGGTCAGCCCGCGTTTGATCCCGTGCCCTTCAATCGAGATCTTGGGCGGCAGGTATTGGAGCTTGCGCTTGCGGTTGCCCACCACGATGGCATAGATGATCAGCCCGATGATGAGCGCAAAACATCCCCCAAATAACAGACAGAAAAGAGTATCCTGGCTGAGCTCGAACGAAGGCCCGCGGACGATCGCCGCCGCGGGAATATATTTGGCCGGGAAGCCGGCCCCGAAGGTATACTGGCTGGAGCCGTTGGCGTCGGCGGAGCTCCATGTGTACTGGATGCGGTTCTGGCTGTCCAGGCTTGCTTCGGGATCTTTGGAGCCGGGCCAGCCGCTCGAAGCCGGGTAGTAGACCGATTCGTTGGATTGGACGCCCGGCGGCAGGTGAATGATAACGGTCAGATCGGTGCCGTTCTTGACATACTGCGAGCCAAAATAGTTGGGGGAGAACTGGAAGCTGGCGTAATCAGGGTGGCTGGAATCGGTGCCCGGGTAGAGGACCCGCCGGACAATGGGGATCGTTACGTGGACCCGGCCGCTGGAGCCGGGTTTGATGGCGGCTGCTCCCAGGCTGAGGGTGATCCCGCTGCCGCCCCCTGCCAGGTTCTGCGGGTCGGCTTTATCGATCGATTGGACCGCCTTTCCGTTGACATCGGCAGTGACAGTTCCGAGGTCGTAACTGCTGTTGGGCAGGCCGATGTCGACGAAGTCAATCGGGCTGGCGGTCGGGTCGTTGCTGAAGTCTAAGACGTAATCGATCGCGGCGGTGCCGTCTTGATTGAGAAAAACGTTGACGGTTTCGCGGTCCAGATTGAACAGGTACGTCTGAGCCAGGGCCGCAACAGGCGCGAACAGGCCCAAAAAAGCGAGGACGAACAGGGTGGTAAAGAACCCTTTTTTCAGCATGATCCCTCCCTGGAGGCGTGCAGCGGTGGTTCGATCGATTGTCAGAAGTACGATTAATTTACCACTTCGGTTGTTCGGTCAATTGATAAACGCTATGGCAGTACGGGCATGTAACCATCGGCGCGCCGTTTACCATCTGGATGTTTTCCGCGGTCAGCGTGCCCCCGCACTGTTTGCACTTTAGCGAATCCAGGTTGACGTCGCCCGGCAGATCGATTTTCAGGGTAACGTTGTCCGACTGGGTAGCCGGGCTCTTCCGTCCAACAAGATAAATCATTACAAGGCCTATCCCGATTAATATGACTCCAACCGGAAGCCAGCCTATTTGCCCGCTATCAGGGTTAGTTGCCCCGAGCATCATCAAAACGCCAAACAGAATCAGGATAGCTGCCACAATATAAGCGATTACTTTACCGGCGCTCATCAAATTACCTCCGCGCCCCCCAAAGGGCGTATGACCAAAATTGTGCTCTACGGTGTTATAGGGAGTATTATAGCATCTTCACGCAGGGCCGGGCGACGGATATTTCCTGGGGTTCCTGCTATAATTTGGGCTATGGACGACGCAACCCTTCACGAACAGCTCGATCATCTCCGCAAAGAAATCAATCTTCACAACTACCGCTACTACGTCCTCGACGCCCCCCTTATCAGCGATTATGAATACGACCGGATGATGAATGAGCTGCGCCAGATCGAGACGGACCACCCAGACTGGATCACCCCCGATTCGCCCAGCCAGCGCACTGGAGGCGCCCCGGTAGAGAAGTTTGCCAGGGTCCGCCACCCCAGCCCGATCCTCTCCCTGGCGAATGGGTTCCGGCCCGAAGATATCCGCGCCTGGTACGAGCGCCTGACCCGCATCGATGATCGCGTCGAGCGGACCAGTTTCGTGATCGA
>Ga0335070_10002030_pt1 | contig 23520 bp, 22 predicted proteins | sample Lox_Sample_13_FD_206722 | JGI IMG/M metagenome (GOLD analysis project Ga0335070, IMG submission 206722) | Soil microbial communities from Loxahatchee National Wildlife Refuge, Florida, United States - Lox_Sample_1.3 | ecosystem: Environmental > Terrestrial > Soil > Wetlands | place: USA...
TCAATTTCGCGCGGCAGCTCGGGCTGGCCGAGCGGCTCGGATTCGGCGACCGCGACTGGCAGACGCTGGCGATCGCGCTCGGCGCCGGCCTGTGCGCCTGGCTGGCGTGGATCGCGTGGTCGGTCCGACGCCTGGCGCGCGTCGCCCGCCCCGATGCGATCGGGCGCGCCTGGCGCCGGATCGACAAGCGGCTGGCGCGCGCCGGCCTGGCGCGGGCGCACCAAGAAGGCGTGCTGGCCTATTGCGAGCGGCTCGCCGCGGCGCACCCGGCGGTGGCCGAGGGCCTGCGCCCGCTCGCCCATCGCTACGTGCAGCTGCGCTACGGACCGCCCACGACGCCCGCGGAGCAGCGGGAATTCCTGCGCGCAGCGCGCGCCTACCGCTGAGTGCGCGCGCCGCGCGTCAGTCCGGCGCGGCGCCGCGGCCGGCGGCATGCTGCGGCTTGCCGTCGTTCGGCCGATCCCAGGCCGGCGCGTCCTGCATCCAGATGTGGTCGACGGGCGCCACCTGCGAGGGCGCATCGAGGCTGCCGATCGTCACGTCGATCTCACCGGGGCGCTGCGCGTTGCGGTACGTCAACGGCGTGCCGCAGCGGCCGCAGAACTGGCGCCAGACGCCCGGTGAAGACTCGTATTCCTGCGGCGCGCCGCGCTCGTAGACGAGCTGCTCGTGCCTGACCGTGAGCCAGCCGACGGCATGCGCGCCGGCGGCGCGGCGGCAGGATTCGCAGTGGCACAGCGTCGGCGGGTACAGCCGCGGCCCGCAGCGGTAGCGGATCGCGCCGCACAGGCAGCGGCCGGTACAGGTGTCGGATCCGGGATGCTGTGCAGCCATCGGCGCGGCCCTCGACTTCGCCTCAGCCCGATTGTACGCGCGACGGCACGCGCACCCGCCACAGCAGCAACGCGCCGGCGCCGAACAGCAGCACCAGCGAGGAAATGCCCACGCGCGGGCTGCCCGAGAGCTTGCCGGTCAGGCCGACCAGCACGGGCCCGAGGAAGGCGGCGAACTTGCCGAGCATGTTGTAGAAGCCGAAGTACTCGCCGGCGCGCTCGCGCGGAATCAGCTGCGAGAACAGCGAGCGCGACAGCGACTGCACGCCGCCCTGCACCAGCGCGACCATCACCGCCAGCGCGTAGAACTGCCAGGCGCTGCGCAGCACCAGCGCCCAACCCGTCACGAACACGAACACCGCGAGCCCGACCAGGATCGCCGGCCGCGCGCCGATGCGATCGCCGATCCGGCCGAACACGATCGCCGCCGGGAACGAGATGAACTGCACGAGCAGCAGCGCGCCGATCAGCGCCGCTTGCGGCAAACCGACGTTGCCGCCGAAATCCACGGCCATCTGCTGCAGCGTGCCGATGCCGTCGATGTACAGCCAGTAGGCGAGCAGGAAGCGCAGCACCACCGAATCGCGCAGGATCCTGCCGAGCGAGGCGCGCAGTTCGGCCCAGCCGGCCGGCTCGGAAGTGGGCCGCGCCTCGGGCACATGGCGATACAGCGGCCAGGTGAACAGCGCCCACCACAGCGCCACGTCGACGAACACCACGCGCGTCGCGGCGGCCGCATCCACCAGCCCGAACCAGGCGGGATGCTGCACCAGCAGCACGTTGATCACCAGCAACAGTCCGCCGCCCAGGTAGCCGGCCGCGTAGCCGTAGGCCGACACGCGGTTGGACTCGGCCGGAGAGGCGACCTGCACCAGCAGTGCGTCCTGGAACGACGAGCCACCATAGAAGCCGATCGAGGCGACCGCGAACACCGGCAGCGCCAGGGCCCACTCGCCCTTGCCGACGAGCGCGAGCACCGCGGTCGCCGTCGCGCCGAGCAGCGTGAACACGCCGAGCCACAACCTGCGTTGGCCGCGCCGGTCGGCCAGCGCGCCGAGCCACGGCGCCACCAGCATGACGACCAGGCTGGCCGACGAGTTCGCGATGCCCAGGTAGAGCGTCTTGTCGGCGGGCGACAGCTCAGCGGCCCAGTAGCTCTTCAGCAGGATCGGGAAGAACGCGACCAGCACCGTGGTCGAAAACGCATGGTTGGCCCAGGCCGTCAATGCCCACGCGCGCTGCGCTCGCCGCCGCGCGAGGCCAGCGGCGGGCGGATTCATGCGCCCTGACCGGCCAGGTGTTCGCGCGTCTCGCTGAAGCGGATGTCCGGCCAGCGTTCGAGCGTCAACTGCAGGTTGACCCGCGAGGGCGCCAGGTAGACGAGCGCTCCGCTGTGATCGCGCGCCAGGTTGTCATGGGCCTTCACCTGGAACTCCTCGAGTTTGCGTGGATCGCCGGCGCTGACCCAGCGCACCGTGTGCACGTTGATCGGCTCGAACACGCACTGCACAGCGTACTCGTCGGCCAGGCGGAAGGCCACCACCTCGAACTGCAGCTGCCCGACCGCGCCGAGGATCAGGTCGGCATTGCGCAACGGCTTGAACAGCTGCGTCGCGCCCTCCTCGCACAGCTGCGCCAGCCCCTTGGCCAGCGCCTTCATGCGCAGCGGGTCCTTCAGCACCGCGCGGCGGAACAGCTCGGGCGCGAAATCGGGAATGCCGGTGAACGCGAGCGGCTCGCCCTCGCTGAACGAGTCGCCGATGTTGATCGTGCCGTGGTTGTGCAGCCCGATGATGTCGCCGGCGTAGGCCTCCTCGGCCTGCGCGCGGTCGGCGGCCATGAACGTCAACGCGTCGGCGACGCGCACCTCCTTGCGCAGCCGCGTGTGGAAGATGCGCATGCCGCGCTGGTAGCGCCCCGAGCACAGGCGCAGGAAGGCGATGCGGTCGCGGTGGCCCGGATCCATGTTCGCCTGGATCTTGAACACGAAACCGCTCAGCGTGCTCTCCAGCGGATCGACGCTGCGCTGCGTCGTGGCGCGCGGCAACGGCGGCGGCGCATGTTCGACGAAGGCGCGCAGCAGCTCCTCGACGCCGAAGTTGCCGATCGCCGAACCGAAGAACACCGGCGTCTGCGTGCCGGCGCGGTAGGCGGCCCGGTCGAACGGCGCCGTCGCGCCGCGCACCAGCTCGACCTCGGCGAGGTAGCCTTCGTATCCGGCGCCCAGGAGATCCCGTGCTTCCGCCGAGTCGAGCCGGTCGATGATGCGGTTGCCGCCGACGCGGCCGCGCTCGCCGGCCTCGTAGACGTAGATGCGGTCCTCGAGCAGGTGGTAGATGCCGATGAGCTCGCGTCCCATGCCGATCGGCCAGGTCACCGGCGTCGGATGGATCTTCAGCACCGCCTCGATCTCGTCGAGCAGCTCGATCGGCGCGCGGCCGTCGCGGTCGAGCTTGTTGACGAAGGTCATGATCGGCGTGTCGCGAAGTCGACATACTTCCATCAGTCTTATCGTGCGCTGTTCCACGCCCTTCGCGCAGTCGATGACCATCAGCGCGGAATCGACCGCGGTGAGCGTGCGGTAGGTATCCTCGGAGAAATCCTCGTGCCCCGGCGTGTCCAGCAGGTTGACGATGCAGTCACGGTACGGGAACTGCATCACCGAGCTGGTGATGGAGATGCCGCGCTGCTGCTCGAGGCGCATCCAGTCGGAGGTCGCGTGGCGCGCGGCCTTGCGCCCCTTGACCGTGCCGGCCATCTGGATCGCGCCACCGAACAGCAGCAGCTTCTCCGTCAGCGTGGTCTTGCCGGCGTCCGGGTGGGAGATGATGGCGAAGGTTCTTCGCCTGCTGATTTCCAGCGTGGTTGCGTCGGCAGTCATCCGTGGTGCGCCCGGTGCATTCGCGGCGCGCATCATAACCGACGCGGTCAGCGATCGCCGCTTCCGCCCGGCGCCGGCCGCAACAGCACCCGCGCGACCAGTCCGCTGCGATCGGTGCGGTTGTGCAGGCTGACGCTCCCGCCGAGTTGCTTGACCACCGTCTCGACGGTCGCCAGGCCGAGGCCGTTGCCGGCATCGTCGCGGCCCGGCACCGTGTAGAAGCGCTCGAACACGCGCTGCAACTGGTCCGGCTCCAGGCCCGGACCCTCGTCGCGGATCTCGATGCGCACCATGGCGCCGTCCATGGCCGACGACATTTCGACGCGCCGGCCGGGCGGCGTGTGGCGCACCGCGTTGTCGAGCAGGTTGCCGCAGATCAGCAGCAACCGCGGCGGATCACCGTACACCGTGGCCGCGGCGTTGGCCGTGATCTCCAACGCCACCCCGGCCGCGGCAGCCAGCGGCGCATACAGCGCATGCACCTCCTGCAGCCCCCAGTGCAGGTCGACCACGGTGGCCGGGGCGTCGCCGAGCGATTCGACGCGCGCCAGCGACAGCAGCTGTTCGGTCAGGCGCGTGGCACGCTGGATGCCGGCGCGCAATTCCTTCAGGCGCGCCGCGCGCTCGAGCGGATCGGTCGAGCCGTCCAGCACGTCGGCCTGCAGCTGCAGCGCCGCGAGCGGCGTGCGCAGCGCGTGCGCCGCGTCGGCGATGAAATGGCGTTCGCGTTGCAGCGCCTGCCCCTGCCGCGCGAGCAGGCGATTGATCTCCTCGACCAGCGGCGCCACCTCCAGCGGCAGCGCACTGGCCTGCAGCGCCTCGCCCGACAGCACGTCGCGGCGCGACACGGCCGCGGCGACTTCGCGCACCGGTTGCAACAGCGCGCGGATGACCAGCGCGATCACCAACGCGAGCACCGGCAGCAATACGAACACCGGCAGGAACGCGGCCAGCGCCGCCGCCTCGGCCTGGTCATCGCGCGCATCGACCGGCTGGGCGACCTCGATGCGACGGCCGCCCAGCACGGTCGCATAGACCCGGTACCGCTCGGTTCCGAGCGTCCGTTCGGAGAAGCCCGGCGTCGCGCCCGACGGGGTGCGCAGCAGCGCCGTCGACGAGAACTGCAGCGTGCCATCGGCGTCCCAGGCGCCGATCTCGATGTCCTGGTCGGACTTCCTCGTGCGCGGCACGTGCGTGCCGCCACCGGCGACGATCCCGGCGATCTGCTGCAGCTGGCTGTCGAGCAGGTTCTTCGTCTCGCGATTGACGTAGCGGTACGCGAGCGCCGCCGAGATCACGCCGACGGCCGACACGGCGAGCCACAGGGACAGCAGCAGCCGCCGTCGGAGTGATATCACGGGCCGGTGGCCACCCGCCAGCCGATGCCGCGCACGTTCTCGATCTGCTCGCCGCCGATCTTCTGCCGCAGGCCGTGCAGCAGGAACTCGATCGCATTGCTCTCGACGCTGTCGGCCCAGCCGTAGATGCGCGCCTCGAGCTGGGCGCGCGACAGCAGCGTGCCGGGACGCTGCATCAGGGCGTGCAGCAGCGCGTATTCGCGCGCCGTGAGCTGGATGCGGCGACCATCGCGCGTCACGGTGCGCGACGTCGTGTCGAGCGAGAGCACCGCGGTCTTGAGCTCGGGCTTGACGCGCCCGGTGTGGCGCCGGACGAGCGCGCGGATGCGCGCCTTCAGCTCGGCCAGTTCGAACGGCTTGACCAGGAAGTCGTCGGCGCCCTGGTCCAGCCCCAGCACCCGGTCGTTGAGCGAGTCGCGCGCGGTGATGACCAGCACGGGAATGTTGTTGCCGGCGCGGCGGATGTGGCGAATCACCTCGATGCCGGACTTGCGCGGCAGCCCCCAGTCCAGCAGGGCGACGTGGAATTCGTTGCTGCCGTTCTGCAGTGCCGATTCAGCCTGCACGCCGTCGTGCACCCAGTCGACGACGTAGCCCTCGTCGGAGAGCCCGCGCACCAGGCTGGCGCCGATCATGGGGTCATCTTCGACGATCAGGACTCGCATGGGGTGCAGCTCGCCAGGGCGCGGATCGAACGAGTATCCATACGCTACCTTAGCGCAAAATTAGCTTCCGGCTAACCGCACGCTAATCCTGCCCGGCGACACTGCCCCGATGGGTCGCCCGACGGCCAGCCGTGAACGCCTGCCGATGCCGCGAAAGTGGACACTGGGCCTGCTCTTGCCGCTGCTCGTCGCCGGCGCCGCCAACGCCGCCGCACCGCTCAACGATTCGCGCGAGGACGCCGGCGAGCTGGGCGATTCGCTGCAGTTCGCGCTGCCGCTCGCCGGATTCGCATTGACGTATCTGCTCGATGCCGTGGACTCACGCGACCAGGCGACGCTCGACTTCGACGCCGGCCGGCTGCTGCGCCTCGACGGCTCGCCGCGCCACGACCTGGCGCTCGCGCTCTCCCGTTCGGTCGCCGTCACCGAGGCGCTGAAATACACGGTCAACGAGAACCGGCCGAACGGGGGCGAGCATTCATTCCCGTCGGGGCACACCTCGTTCGCGTTCACCGGCGCGGAATTCATCCGCAAGGAATACGGCTGGCGCTGGGGCGCGCCCGCGTACGCCGTCGCGGGCTACGTGGGCTACTCGCGCGTGGCGGCGCGGGAGCACCACGCCCGGGACGTGCTGGCCGGCGCCGTCATCGGCATCCTCGCGAACCACGACCTGCGCGAAGTGCAGACGCGCCACGGGTCGTTGAGCATTGCCCCGGTCGCGGTCGAGACGCAGGGCCGCGCGGGCCTGGTGCTGCAGCTTACGCTTGCGTACTGAACGGTTCAGGCCGCGTCGACCGCGCGGCGCATGACCAGCGCGTCTTCGCGGCCCGACACGGCCTGGTAGTAGCCACGGCGCACGCCGATCTGGCGGAATCCGAGCGCCTCGTACAGGCGCACCGCGGCCGTGTTGGCCGGCCGCACCTCGAGGAACACGACCGCGGCGCCGGCCTGGGCGGCGAGTTCGAGCAGGTGCAACATCAACGCGCGCCCGAAGCCGCGGTTGCGGAACTCCTCGCGCACGCACACGTTCAGCAGGTGCGCCTCGCCGGCGCCGCAGGCGATGATGCCGTACCCGACAGTGACGTCGTCGAACTCCAGCACGGCGCATCGGTAGCCGACCCTCAGGCAATCGCTGAAGATGCCCGCGCTCCACGGGAACGGGTAGACGCGTTGTTCGATCTCGACGACCGCGGCGACATCCGCCTCCTGCATCGGCCGCAAGCGCACCTGCGGCAATCCGGCCGGATCGCGTTCCACGGCCATGCGCCTCAACCGCCCGCGCCGCGCGCCGCCGCGCGCAATCGCGCCAGTTCGCGCTGCACGAAGCGCAGGTCGGTCCACGACTTGCGCTTCTCGCCCGGGCTGCGCAGCAGGTAGGCCGGATGGTAGGTGACGATCAGCGGCGTGCCCTGCGCGCCGAAGCGGTGCACGACGCCGCGCAGCTTGCCGATCGGCGTGTCCGTGGCCAGCAGGCTCTGCGCGGCGATGCGCCCGACGGCCAGCATCAGGCGCGGGGCGATCAGGTCGATCTGCCGCTGCAGGTACGGCAGGCAGCAGCGCACCTCCTCCGGCGCGGGATCGCGATTGCCCGGCGGGCGGCACTTGAGCACGTTGGCGATGTACACGGTCTGGCGCGGTGAACGCATCGCGCGCAGCATCGAATTGAGCAGCTGGCCGGCGCGGCCCACGAAGGGCTCGCCCTGGCGGTCTTCATCGGCGCCGGGCGCCTCGCCGACGACGAGCAGCTCGGCCCCACGATTGCCGACGCCGAACACGGTCTGCGTGCGGCCCGCATGCAGGCCGCAGCGCGTGCAGGCGCGTACCTCGCCCGCCAGCGCGTCCCAGGCCGGATCGGCGGCTGCCGCGGTGACGTTCGCGGCCGCGGGAGCGGCGACGGGCGCGTGGGCAGGCGCGGACGGCGCCGGCGCGTGACGCGGCACATAGCGGTCGATGCCCAGGGCCTCGAGGTACTGGGCGCGCACGCCCGGTCCGCCGCTCACCGCGGAACCCTCCTAGCCACCCGGCCGCTCGCCGCGTTGCCTGCGGCGCAGGCGCCGCCAGATCCAGACCAGCGGCGGCACGAGCGAGTAGATGCCGAAGCACAGCAGCAACGCGCGCGACGGGTCGCCGGCGATGACCACGAAGACGACGACCACGGCCACGACCAGCGACACGAAGCGCACCGGCTTGGTCAGGTCGATGTTCTTGAAGCTCGGATAGCTGAATGGGCTCACCATCAGCGCGCCGGCCAACGCGGTGACCGTGAAGGCGACCACGAGCCCGGCGAGTCCCGGCTCGCGCCATTCGTTGAATGCCCAGATGAAGCCGGATACGAGTGCCGCGGCCGACGGGCTCGGCAGTCCCTCGAAATAGCGCTTGTCGGTCGTCGCCACGCGGGTGTTGAAGCGCGCCAGCCGCATCGCCGCGGCCACGCAGTAGAAGAAAGCCGCCAGCCAGCCCAACCGTCCCCAGGCGCCGCCGTATTCGGTGATCCGCGCGACGCCCCACTGGTACGACACGATCGCGGGCGCCACGCCGAAGGCCACCATGTCGGCGAGGCTGTCGAATTCCTTGCCGAAGGCGCTCTCGGTGCGCGTGAGCCGCGCGACGCGGCCATCGAGCCCGTCGAACAGCATCGCGATGAACACCCCCATGCCGGCGCGTTCGAAATTCCCGTCGATCGCCGCCACGATGGCGTAGAAGCCGGAGAACAGGCAGCCCGTGGTCAACAGGTTCGGCAGCAGGTAAATCGCGCGTCGACGTGGCCGCGCCGGCTGCTCGGGGTGTTGGGGTTCCATCAGCGGCGCATCATAGGTGCCCGCATCGGCCGCGTCCACGCCCCGGGGCGGAGCCATCTGCTAGGATGACCGCACATTGCAAGGATGATCCGAACGGCGCCGCACATGCGACTGTCCCAGTACCCGATCAACACCACGAAGGAAACGCCGGCCGAAGCCGAGGTGCTGAGCCACCAGCTGATGCTGCGCGCCGGGCTCATCCGCCGCGTCGCGGCCGGCATCTACAGCTGGCTGCCGCTCGGCCTGCGCGTGGTGCGCAAGGTCGAGCGGATCGTGCGCGAGGAGATGGACCGCGCCGGCGCGCTCGAGATCCTGATGCCGGCGGTGCAGCCGGCCGAGCTGTGGCAGGAGTCGGGCCGCTGGAGCCAGTATGGCCCGGAACTGCTGCGCTTCAAGGACCGGCACGACCGCGACTTCGTCATCGGCCCGACGCACGAGGAGGTCGTGACCGACATCGCGCGGCGCGAGCTGCGCAGCTACCGCCAGCTGCCGGTGAACTTCTACCAGATCCAGACCAAGTTCCGCGACGAGGTGCGGCCGCGCTTCGGCGTCATGCGCGGGCGCGAGTTCATCATGAAGGATGCGTACTCCTTCCATGCCGACGAGGCCTCGATGGCGGAGGGCTACGCGGCGATGCGCACGGCGTACACGCGCATGTTCACGCGCATGCAGCTGAACTTCCGTTCCGTGCAGGCCGATTCGGGCGCGATCGGCGGCAGCAGCTCCGAGGAGTTCCAGGTGCTGGCCGAGTCCGGCGAGGACGCGATCGCGGTCAGCGACGGCGACGAGTACGCCTCCAACATCGAGCTGGCCGCGGCGCTGCCGCCGGCCGGGCCGCGCCCCGCCCCGTCGCTGCCGATGGAGCAAGTGGCCACGCCGCACATGAAGACGATCGCCGAGCTCAGCGCGTTCCTCAAGGTGCCGCGCGAGCAGTGCCAGAAGCTGCTGGTGGTCGACGGGAGCGACGGCGGCGTGGTGGCGCTCGTGCTGCGCGGCGACCATGAGCTCAATGCGCTGAAGGCGCAGAAGCTGCCCGGCGTCGCCAACCCGCTGCGCATGGCGAGCGCGGCGGCCATCAAGGCCGCCACCGGGAGCGAGCCGGGCTTCCTCGGGCCCGTCGGCCTGAAATGCCCGATGTATGCCGACCACGCGGCGCTGCAGATGGCCGACTTCGTCTGCGGCGCCAACGCGCCGGACCTGCACCTGCGCGGCGTCAACTGGGGGCGCGACCTGCCGGAACCGCGCGCCGCCGACCTGCGCAATGTCGTCGACGGCGATCCGAGTCCGTCCGGCCGCGGGCGCCTGCGCATCGTGCGCGGCATCGAGGTGGGCCATATCTTCCAGCTCGGCCGCAAGTACAGCGAGGCGATGAACGCCACCGTGCTCGACGAGTCCGGCCAGTCGGTGACGATGCTGATGGGCTGCTATGGCATAGGTGTGACGCGCATCGTGGCGGCGGCGATCGAACAGAACCACGATGAGCGTGGCATCATCTGGCCCACGCCGCTCGCGCCGTTCCATGTGGTACTCATCCCGCTCAACCTGCAGAAGTCCCCGAAGGTGCGCGTGGCCGCCGACGCGCTGTACGCGCAGCTGGTGGCGGCCGGCATCGAGGTGCTCTACGACGACCGCGACGCCCGGCCCGGGGTCAAGTTCGCCGACGCCGAGCTGCTCGGCATCCCCCACCGCCTGGTGCTGGGCGAGCGCGGCCTCGAGGCCGGCAGCTGCGAGTACCGCCACCGGCGAGCCACCGACAACGAGGATTGGCCACTTGCCTCGGTCTGCGAGTCCATCGCCGCGAAGCTGGCCGGCTAGCGCGCTGCGGTCGCTGGCGTCCGCGCTGGCGCTGCTGGCGCTGAGTGCGGCGGCGCCGGCGATCGAACGCGGCGTCATCGCCCCCGCGCCGCAGACCGATCCGGAACTGCGCGATGTCGTCAGCCAGGCCATGCAGGAGCACGAATGCTTCGGCGACCAGTACGATTCGGCCGTCTGGTACACGCTGATGGAACCGAAGCTCAGGCGCTACCTGCGCGACCACGACGAGCGCGTGGCATTGCTCCGCACCATCTACTGCGAGACGCACCGCCCCGGCGTGGCGCCACTCCCGCCGGGCCTGGTGCTCGCGGTGCTCGATGTCGAGAGCCGCTTCGATCGCTGGGCGGTGTCGAGCTCGGGCGCCGTCGGGCTGATGCAGGTCATGCCGTTCTGGCCCGAGCAGCTCGGCATGCAGCGGCGCGAACTCGTCACGATGGAGGCGAACATCCGCATGGGGTGCGCGATCCTGCGCCACTACCTCGCCACCGAGCACAACGACGTGCGCCGCGCGCTCGGCCGCTACAACGGGAGCCTGCGCGGCCGCGAATACCCCGACCGCGTCGTATCGCGCTGGACGAGCTACTGGAACGGCGCCGACGACCTCGGCCGCACCGCCTGCTGCGGCAGGTGAGGCCGCCGGCGCGCCAGCGGCTGCGCGGCGCCGACGCTAGCGCTGCGACAGCACGCGGCGGATGAACGGCACGGTCAGGCGGCGCTGCGCCGCCAGCGCGGCGGCATCGAGCTCGTCGAGCACCGCGAACAGGCTCGACATGTCGCGCGGCAATCGCCGCTGCAGGTACAGCGCGGTTTCATCGGGCAGGTCGAAGCCGCGCAGGCGCGCGCGCAGGCGCAGCGCGGCGAGCTGGCCGCCCTCATCGAGCGCCTGCAGCGCCAGGCGCAGGCCCGCCGCGCAGCGCGAGGCCAGGTCGGGCAACACGAACGGCAGCTGCGGCGGCGCGGCGCGGGCCGCGAGCACGAGGCTCGCGCCGCGCTCCTCGCAGTCGCGATAGGCGCCGAACAACGCGCGCTCCCACTCGCCATCGCCGATGACCGCCTCGAGCTCATCGAGGCACAGCCAGCGCGCACCCTGCCATTCGGCCAGCGCGGCCGGACCGAAGGGCTGCAGCTGCGACAACGGCAGGTAGCGGGCGTCCGCGCCGGCGCGCGCACACAGCGCCTGCAGCAGGTGAGTCTTGCCGGAACCTTCCGGGCCGCACAGCCACACGAGGCCGGCGCGCGGCTGGTCGGCGAGCGCCGCCAGCTGCGCGACGATGGTCGCGTTCGGGCCGGCGTGGAAACTCTCGAACAGCGCCCGGTCATGGAGCCTGACGCGGAGTGGCAATTGGCGCAAGGCGGCGGCGCCCGCTCACGCCTGCTGCGCCGCGGCGATCTGCAGCGCCCGGCGCGTGAACTGGTGCAGGTACGCGCTGCCGCTGTAGACCACCGTCAACAGCGTCAGCCCCGCCAGTGCCTGCAGGACCGGCGGCGGCGGCAGGTTCCAGGCCGCGTGGATCACCACCAGCAGCACGTAGCCGATCTGCACCACCGTGTTGATCTTGCTCGACAGGATCGGCCGCCCGTGCAGCGGCCCCCAGCCCAGCCTGAACGCCACGGCGCCAAGGCCGATCATGAAATCGCGCCCGATCGCGGCCACGGCCAGCCAGCGCGGCACCTGCCCCAGCCAGGTGAGCACGAGGAACACCGACACCAGCAGCAGCTTGTCGGCGAGCGGGTCGAGGAACTTGCCCAGCCGGCTCGTCCACCCGAAACGCTTGGCCAGCCAGCCATCGAGCCCGTCGCTGAGCGCGGCCACGCCGAACAGCAGCAGCGTGCGATCGTACTGGTGGCCCAGCAGGCCGGCGACGATCGGCCAGATCAGGGCAATGCGGCCGAGGCAGATGATGTTGGGCAGATGGCGCATGGCTTCGGCTACTATAGCGCGCTCCAATATCCGGGTCCGCATGAACGACAAGCGCAGCTACAGCTACCGCGATGCCGGTGTCGACATCGACGCCGGCGACGCGCTCGTCGAGCGCATCAAGCCGCTCGTCAGGCGCACCCAGCGCCGGGAAGTACTCGCCGGCATCGGCGGCTTCGGCGCGCTGGTCGAATTGCCCGCCGGTTACCGCCACCCGGTGCTGGTCTCCGGCACCGACGGGGTCGGCACGAAGCTGCGCCTCGCCATCGACACCGGGCAGCACTCGACGATCGGCATCGACCTGGTCGCGATGTGCGCCAACGATGTCGTCGTGCAGGGCGCCGAGCCGCTGTTCTTCCTCGATTACTACGCCACCGGCAAGCTCGATGTGGACGTGGCCGCCAGCGTCATCAGCGGCATCGCCGAGGGCTGCGCGCAGGCGGGCGCCGCGCTGGTCGGCGGTGAGACCGCCGAGATGCCCGGCATGTACCACGGGGCCGATTACGACCTGGCGGGATTCTGCGTCGGCGTGGTCGAGAAGGAGGCGATCATCGACGGCGCGCGGGTGCGCCCCGGCGACGCGGTCATCGGGCTGTCCTCGAGCGGTCCGCACTCCAACGGCTACTCGCTGATCCGCAAGCTGATCGAGGTCGCCGGCGCCGATCGCCACACCCAACTCGACGGCCGCGCGCTGTACGAACGACTGTTGGCGCCGACGCGCATCTACGTGAAATCGCTCCTGGCCCTGCTGCGCGACGAGGCGCTCGCGGGCGCGGTGCACGGCCTCGCGCACATCACCGGTGGCGGGCTCACCGACAACATCCCGCGCGTGCTGCCGCAAGGGTGCGAGGTGCGGCTGCAGCGCGCGCGCTGGCCGCGCGATGCGGTGTTCGAGTGGCTCGCGCGCACCGGCAACGTCAGCGAGGCGGAAATGCACCGCACCTTCAACTGCGGCCTCGGGATGGTCGTGATCGTCGAGGCGGCGCGCGCCGAGGCCGCGCTGCGAACGCTGCGCGCCGCCGGGGAGAGCGCGCAGCTGGTCGGCGAAGTGCGGCGCGGCGACGGCGGCGCGATCATCGAGCCATGAGCCCGGCGCCCGCGCTGGCGCTGGCGATCGTGATCTCCGGCCGCGGCGGCAACATGGTGGCGATCGCGCAGGCCTGCGCGCGCGGCCAGATCGCCGCGCGCGTCGCGCGCGTGATCGCCGACCGCCGCGATGCCGGCGGCATCGAGCGCGCCCGCTCGCTCGGCCTCGAGGTCAGCGTCGTGCCGGCGCGCGAGTACGCCGACCGCGCCGCGTTCGAGGCCGCGCTCGCCGCCGCGATCGATGCGAGCGGGGCGCAGCTCGTGGTGCTGGCCGGATTCATGCGCATCCTGTCGCCGGAATTCGCGCAGCGCTACGCCGGCCGCATGCTCAACATCCACCCCTCGCTGCTGCCCAAGTACCCCGGCCTGCACACCCATGCGCGCGCCCTCGCGGCCGGCGAGCGCGAGCACGGCGCCAGCGTGCACTTCGTCACCGGCGAGCTCGATGCCGGGCCGGTGGTGCTGCAGGCGCGCGTGCCGGTGCTGCCGGATGACACGCCCGAGAGCCTTTCAGCGCGGGTTCAGCAACAGGAGCACATCATCTACCCGCGCGCGATCGGCTGGATGGCCGCCGGTCGGCTGCGGCTGGCGGCCGACGGGCCGCAATTCGATGCGCGCCCGCTGCGCCAGCCGCTCATGGAGGACGCGTGCGACTGATCGGTATCGGCACTCGCCTGTTCGCCGGCGCCGTGTTCGCGGCGATCGCCGCGCTCACGCTGCCGCCGGCGCCAGCGCAGGCGCAGCAGCCGGCGGCCGAAACCGCGGCCGCGCCGGCGGACGCGCTGCGCGCCTACGACGCGAGCTACCGGTTCTACGCCTACGGCATGAACGCCGGCACTTCCGACATGAGCCTGCGCCGCGCCGGCGGCGATGAATGGACCTTCGTCGCGCGCAACAACCCGCACGGCCTGTTCCGGCTCTCCCCGACCGCCTCGCTGACGCTGTCCAGCCGCATGCGCGTGGATGCGCAGGGCGTGCAGCCGCTGCTGTTCACGGCCGCGCAGCCCGACGGGAGCGATCCGCGCGCCGAGGTGCATTTCGACTGGACGGCGCTGCGCGCCACCGGGGTCGTCGACGGGCAGCGCATCGACATGGCGCTCAAGCCCGGCGTGCAGGACGACCAGTCCGTGCAGGTGGCGCTCATGGCCGCGCTGCTCGGTGGCCACGCGCCGGCGGGGATCGCGCTGTTCGACAAGGACGGCATCCGCGACTACGACTACGCGCGCGTCGGCGCGGAGACGCTGCACACGCCGATGGGCGATGTGGACACGATCGTCTACGAGAGCCACAAGGCCAACTCGCCGCGCCGCACCCGTTTCTGGTGCGCCCCGCAGTACGGCTTCGTGCCGATGCGCGCCGAGCAGAAGCGCGGGGACGACGTGCAGTGGACGTCGGAGATCCGCTCGATCCGGTTCAATTGACGGCGGCCCGCGCTGCGCGCGCCGGGCCGGCCCGCTACGCCTTCGGCAGCGTGACGCCCTGCTGGCCCATGTACTTGCCGCCGCGGTCGCGGTACGAGGTCTCGCAGACCTCGTCCGACTCGAAGAACAGCATCTGCGCCACGCCTTCGTTGGCGTAGATCTTGGCCGGGAGCGGCGTGGTGTTGGAGAACTCGAGCGTCACGTGCCCTTCCCACTCGGGCTCGAGCGGGGTGACGTTGACGATGATGCCGCAGCGCGCATAGGTCGACTTGCCGAGACAGACGGTCAGCACCGAACGCGGTATCCGGAAATACTCCACCGTCCTCGCCAGCGCGAAGGAATTCGGCGGGATGATGCACACGTCCGCGCTGACGTCGACGAAGCTCTTGGCGTCGAACTGCTTCGGATCGACGATGGTCGAGTTGATGTTGGTGAAGATCTTGAATTCGCGCGCGCAGCGCACGTCGTAGCCATAGCTCGAGGTGCCGTAGGAGATGATCCTGCGCCCGCCCTCCTCGCGCACCTGCTCGGGCGCGAACGGTTCGATCATGCGTTGCCCGGCCGCCATGCGCCGGATCCACTGGTCTGACTTGATGCTCATGCGGTGGCCCTTCCGGAATGCCTGCGGTCAATCCTGCTCGACGACGATGCGCGGAAACGCCCCGCGCGCATCGCGCCCGCGACGTGCCAATGCGCCGGCCGTGCGGCGCGCCATGTCCACGTAGGCGGCGGCGCGCGCCGTGCCGGCCGCGCTGACCACGGTCGGGGCACCGCTGTCGGCTTCGGCGCGGATCTGCGCATCGAGCGGCAGGCTGCCGAGCAGCTGCACGCCGTTCTCGGCCGCCAGCCGCTCGCCGCCGCCCGCGCCGAAGATGTGCTCGACGTGGCCGCAGTGGCTGCACACGTGCAGGCTCATGTTCTCGACGATGCCGAGCACCGGCACCGACACCTTCTCGAACATCGCCAGGCCCTTGCGCGCATCGGCCAGCGCCAGGTCCTGCGGCGTGGTCACGATGACCGCGCCGGCGACGGGCACGCGCTGCGCCAGCGTGAGCTGGATGTCGCCGGTCCCCGGCGGCATGTCGACCACGAGGTAGTCGAGTTCGCCCCAGGCGGTATCGCCCAGCAGCTGGGTCAGTGCCTGCGTGACCATCGGGCCGCGCCACACGACGGCCTGCGCCGCATCGACGAGGAAGCCGATCGACATCGCCTTCAGGCCGTGCGCCTCGAGCGGCACGAGGTGCTTGCCGTCGGGCGCGGTCGGCCGCTGGCCGACGAGCCCGAGCATCAGGGGCTGGCTCGGCCCGTAGATGTCGGCGTCCAGCATGCCGACGCGAGCCCCGGCCGCGGCCCAGGCCAGCGCCAGGTTGGCCGCAACCGTCGACTTGCCGACGCCGCCCTTGCCGCTCGCGACGGCGACGATGTTGCTGACGCCGGGCAGGGGTTTCAACGGCCGCTGCACGCTGTGCGCGACGATGTGGGCGCGCAGCTCGCAGCGCACCGCGCAGCCGGAGATGCCGGCGGCCTCCAGGTGCGCGGCCAGGGCGGAACGGAACGGGTCCACGTATCCGCCCACCGGAAAGCCCAGCGTGATCGTGCCGCCGACCTCGCGATCGGTGACCTGGAGGCCCTCGAGGGCACCAGCCTCCAGCAGGGTCTGCTGCAAATAGGGATCCCGGAACTGCTCCACAGCAGTGCGGATTCGAGCGGCCGTATCAGCCATCGGAACGGGTACCGGCGGGGGTGGGTTGGGGGGTGCGGATTCTAGCCTGTCACGGGCTGCGCCGCAGACCGGACGCAGGTCACAGGCGGCGGGGCCCCCCATGGCATAATGTTCAATCCATGGCCTTTCTTTCGAATTTTCGTGCGGACCGGCTGATCACCCAGATCAAGTCGTCCAATGACATTCTAGGCACGGAAGCCCAGAAAGCGGTCGCCAAGCTCAAGGAGCTCGGCGCGGCGGCCATCACCCCGATCCTGGCGGCCCTGCCGGACGCCGACAAGCACTCCACGGTGGCCTTCGTCGACGTGCTCGCCGCGGTGGCCAATGCCAAGACCTTCCCGATCTACGTCGATGCCCTGGTGCAGGGGAGCCCGCGGGTCATTGCCGGAGTGGCCTGGGCGCTGACCAGCAGCCGCAGCTACCCCCCGCACCTGCTGCTCGAGGCGCTCGCCAAGCCGGGCATTTCAAAGTCCGCCGTGCTCGAGGTCATCAACGCCCAGCGCACGCGCTTCTCGGTGCGCGAGCTGCTGACCGCCGCGTACGCGCAGGAGCCGAACGAGAAGGCCGCGCTGTTCCGCATCATCAGCGAGACCGTCGACGATGCCGGCGTGCCCGAGCTCCTCGGCCGCCTGCAGGGCAAGGACTCGATGGCGCGGCTCCTGATCCTCGGGGTGCTGGGCCGCTTCAACCGCCCGGACGTGCGCACGGCGCTCCAGTCCCAGCTCGCCGACGGCAACAAGCTGATCCGCTCGGCGGCGCTCGCGGCGCTGGCCAAGATGGACGGCCCGATCGAGGTCGAGCGCATCTGCCAGCTGCTGCTCGACCCGGAGATCGAGGTGCAGAACCGCGCGGTCGAGGTGCTGGTCAAGGCCAAGGACCCGCAGACGATCCGCTACCTGGTGCCGGTGCTGAAGGACGAGAACGAATATTCGCGCCGCGCGGCGGTCGAGGTGCTCAACGAGATCGGCAACGCCGGCTCGGTGAAGTTCCTGCTGGCCGCGATCAAGGATTCGGACTGGTGGGTGCGCTCGCGCGCCGGCGACGCGCTCGGCAAGATCGGCGGCCCGAAGGTGATCGACGCGGTGCTGGAGCTGGCGCGCGACCAGGACGAGGACATCCGCCGCGCGGCCATCGAGATCCTGAACCAGACGAAGGATGAACGCGCCATCGCGCAGCTGATCAACGCGACCCGCGACAAGGACTGGTGGGTCAGCGAGCGCGCCGTGGACGCGCTGGCCGAGATCGGCAGCGTCAAGGCGATGCCGCGGCTCACCGAGATGCTCAAGACCTCGCCCGCCAAGGCACTGCCGGTCGTGGTGCGCGCGATCGGCAAGATCGGCAACGCCGAGCACATCGGGCTGATCGCCCCGTTCCTCGCCCGCGCCGAGAAGGAGATCCGCATCGAGGCGATCGGCGCGCTCGCCAAGCTGGCCAGCGAGGACCTGGCCGAGCAGATCGGCGCGCAGATCAAGGTGCAGGCGGCCGGGCCCGACCAGACCGTGGCGATGGCCGCGCAGCGGGCGCTCACCGAACTCGAGGTGCGCTTCGCCTCGGGCGTGCAGCCGCTGGCGGCCGCCTCCGGCTCGCGCGCGCTGGCGGCCAATTCCGGCAGCCAGCCGCCGCGCGCGCCGCGGCCCGCCAGCAGCACGCAGCAGGCCCGCACGCTGCTGATCCCCGAGAAGGACGTGGCCGCCACGCTGCAGGAGACGGCAGCCGCGTCCGCGAACCAGCGGCTCGACATCGCCACGCTCAAGCCCGGCGACATGGTCGAGGGCCGCTACAAGTACATCGACAAGATCGGCAAGGGCGCCTTCGGCACCGTGCTGCTGATGGAAGACACCGTGGTCGACGAGCGGCTGATCCTCAAGTTCCTGAACCCGAACGTCGCCGAAGACGAAGAGGTCATGAAGCGCTTCGTGCACGAGCTGCGCTACTCGCGCAAGATCACGCACCAGAACGTCATCCGCATCTACGACTTCCTGTTCATCCAGGGCAACTACGCCATCTCGATGGAGTATTTCCCCTCGCACACGCTCGGCGCCGAGATCGTCAACGACAAGCCGCTGGAGCTCAAGCGCGCGATCCGCTACGGCATCGACATCTGCACCGGCATGCTGGTCGCGCACCAGGTGGGCATCGTGCACCGCGACCTCAAGCCCGCCAACGTGCTGATCAACGACCAGGGGCTGCTGAAGATCGTGGACTTCGGCGTGGCCGCGGCGCATCGCGAAGGCGACACGCAGCTGACCAAGACCGGCTACGTGATCGGCAGCCCGAAGTACATGGCGCCCGAGCAGATCCTCGGCAAGAAGGTCGACGAGCGCGCCGACGTCTACGCCGTCGGCGTCATGCTCTACGAGATGCTGACCGGCGTGCCGCCCTATGCGCGCGGCGACCACATGTCGGTCATGTACCAGCACGTGCAGGGCCGCGCCAAGCCGCCCTGCGAGATCAACCCGGCGCTGCCCAAGGAACTGGGCGAACTGATCATGCGCGCCATGGCGGTCGACAAGACCAAGCGCTTCCAGAACATGGAAGAACTGCGTACCGCGCTGCAGCGATTCCAGTAGAATTGCGGCTGGCACATGGCACGCATTGACGCCTTCCTCAAGCTGGGCACCCAGCAGGGCTGCTCGGACATCCACCTCGCCGTCGGCGTACCGCCGATGCTGCGGCTGCACGGCGACCTGGTGCCGATCAAGTTCCGCGACCTGCGCGACGCGGAACTCGAGAGCTACGTCACCGAGATCCTGACGCAGAACCAGTCGGACCACTTCGCGCGCGGCAACGACCTCGACTTCTCCTACATCTCGGCCGAGGGCGGGCGGTTCCGCGTCAACGTGTTCCGCAAGGACACCGGCGTCGGCGCCACGTTCCGCTCGATTCCCGCCGAGGTGCCGACGCTCGAGTCGCTCAGGCTCCCGCCGGTGATCACCAAGCTGTGCGACTACCACCAGGGCATGATCCTGGTCACCGGCTCGACCGGCACCGGCAAGTCGACCACGCTGGCCGCGATGATCGACCTGCTGAACCGCACCCGCAAGCTCAACATCATCAGCCTCGAGGATCCGATCGAGTTCGTCCACCGCAGCAAGCAGTCGCAGGTGATCCAGCGCGAGCTCGGCACGCACATCCCGAGCTTCGCCGAGGGCGTGCGCGCCGCGATGCGCGAGGACCCGGACGTGATCCTGGTCGGCGAGCTGCGCGATGCCGACACGATCCGCATGGCGATGACCGCGGCCGAGACCGGCCACCTGGTGCTCGGCACGCTGCACACCACCAGCGCCGTCAAGACGATCGACCGCATGATCGACGCGCTGCCGGCCGAGGAGCGCGAGCAGACCAAGAGCTTCCTGGCGCAGAGCCTGCTGGCGGTGGTCACGCAGCTGCTGGTCAAGTCGCACGACGGGCGCAGCCGGCGCGCGATCTGCGAGATCATGGTGACCACGAAGGCGATCGCCAAGCTGATCATGACCGACCAGACGCACCAGCTGCCGAGCCAGCTGCAGACCGGCAAGGAATTCGGCATGCAGATGTTCGACCAGGCGCTGCTGGCGGCCGTGCAGGCGCGCGAGATCGACCCGGACGACGCCTACGGCTATGCCACCGAGAAGCGGCTGCTGCAGAAGTTCGTCACCGACACCACGATGATCAGCAAGCTCGACGGCCCGCCGCCGCCGCCGCCGTCGCCGGCCTGAAGCCCGCACCGCCATGGCACAGATCGACGCATTGCTCGAGGAGATCCTGAAGCGCAAGGGCTCCGACCTGCACCTGATCGCGGGCGATCCGCCGCGCATCCGCCGCTACGGCGACCTGGCGCCGCTCAGCAACGAGGTGCTGACGCCCGATTTCGTCAGGCAGGCGCTCTACGAGATCATGCCGCGCAAGGCGATCGAGCGTTTCGAGGCGCACGATGGCGCCGATTTCGCCTACGCGCTGCCGGGGCACGGGCGCTTCCGCGTCAACGTGCTGCGGCAGATCGCGGGCATGGGTGCCGTGTTCCGCGCCATTCCCTCGAGCGCGCTGACGCTCGAGCAGCTGAAGATGCCGCCGGCCGTGCACCAGCTGTGCCGCTCGAGCAACGGCCTGATCCTCGTGACCGGCAAGACCGGCTCGGGCAAGTCCACCTCGCTCGCAGCGATGATCGACGAGATCAACAAGCGCATCAAGGGACACATCATCACGGTCGAAGACCCGATCGAGTTCGTGCATCCGCGCCACAACTGCCTGATCAGCCAGCGGGAAATCGGCGCGCATACCCCGTCGTTTTCGTCGGCCCTGCTTTCGGCGCTGCGCGAGGATCCTGACGTCATCCTGGTGGGCGAGCTGCGCGACCTCGAGACGATGAGCACGGCGATCACCGCGGCCGAGATGGGCATCCTGGTCATGGCCACGCTCCACACCAACGGCGCGGCGCCGACCGTCGACCGCATGGTCAATGCCTTTCCGGCCGAGAAGCAGGCGCACGTGCGCACGATGCTGTCGACCTCGCTCCGCGGCGTGATCTCGCAGCAGCTGCTGCAGCGTGCGGACGGCCAGGGCCGCGTCGCGGCGCTCGAGATCCTCGTCAACACGCCGGCCTCCGCCAACCTGATCCGGCAGGGCAAGCTCGACCAGATCGAGACCGTCATGCAGTCCGGCGGCGCGCTCGGCATGCGCACGATGGACATGGCCATCCAGCACCTGCTCGACCAGGGCCTGATCAACGGCGCCGAGGCCTACAAGAAGGCGATCAACAAGGCCAGGTTCGAGCCGTTCAAGGACCAGCGCTAGTGACGCGGCGGATCCTGGTCACGCACGCGCTGCCGTACGCCAACGGCTCGCTGCACCTCGGCCACGTCATCGAGGCGGTGCAGACCGACATCTGGGTGCGGTTCCAGCGGCTGCGGGGCCACGACTGCCTGTTCGTGTGCGCCGAGGATTCCCACGGCACGCCGATCATGATCCGCGCGCAGCAGGAGCGCGTGCCGCCCGAGCAGCTGATCGCCGCGATGGCCGCGGAGCACCAGCGCGACTACCGCGAACTGCTGGTGGCGCACGACCACTTCCACTCCACGCACAGCGAGGAGAACCGCCGGTTCACGGTCGAACTGTACGAGCGGCTGCGCGGCCGCGGGTTCATCACGCGCCGCGCGGTGCGCCAGGCCTATGATGAACAGGCGCAGATGTTCCTGCCCGACCGCTACGTGCGCGGCACCTGCCCGGTCTGCAAGAGCCCCGAGCAGTACGGCGACAGCTGCGAGGTGTGCGGAGCGACCTATTCGCCCGCCGACCTGATCGATCCGGTCTCGACCCTGAGCGGCACGGCGCCCGTGTGGCGCGAGTCCGATCACCTGTTCTTCCGCCTCGGCGCCTTCGAGACGATGCTGCGCGAGTGGCTCGAGCGCGGCGAGCGCAGCGCCGCGGTGCGCGCCAAGCTCGACGAGTGGTTCGCCGCGGGGCTCCAGGACTGGGACATCTCCCGCGACGCGCCCTACTTCGGCTTCGAGGTGCCCGACGCGCCCGGCAAGTATTTCTACGTCTGGTTCGACGCGCCGATCGGCTACATCGCCAGCTTCGAGGCGCTCCGGGCGCAGCGCGGCCTCGACTTCGACCGCTACTGGACCTCCGAGACCGAATCCGAGCTGTACCATTTCATCGGCAAGGACATCAGCTACTTCCACAACCTGTTCTGGCCCGCGGTGCTGCACGGCGCGGGGCTCCGCCGCCCGACCGGCGTCAACGTGCACGGGTTCCTCACCATCAACGGCCAGAAGATGTCCAAGTCGCGCGGCACCTTCGTCACCGCGCGCCGCTACCTCGAGCACCTGCCGCCCGAGCCGCTGCGCTACTACTTCGCCGCCAAGCTGACCAGTGGCATCGAAGACATCGACATGAACCTCGATGACTTCCTGGCGCGCACCAATTCCGACCTGGTCGGCAAGTTCGTCAACATCGCCAGCCGGTGCGCGGGTTTCATCGAGCGGGGCGGCGGGCGGCTGACCGCTCACCTTCCCGATCCGGCGCTGTATGCCGAGTTCGTGACCGCCGGCGACCGCATCGCCGCGCTCTACGAACAGCGCGAGTACGCGGCCGCGGTGCGCGAGATCATGGGCCTGGCCGACCGCGCCAACCGCTACGTCGACCAGCACAAGCCGTGGGCGCTCGCCAAGGACCCGACCCAGGCCGCGCAGGTGCTCGCCGTGGCGACCCAGGGCATCAACCTGTTCCGCGCGCTGATGATCTATCTCACCCCGGTGCTGCCGCGCATCAGCGAGGCCGCCGGCCAGTTCCTCGGCCGGCCGATCAGGGCCTGGAACGAGGCGGCCAAGCCGCTGCTCGACACGCCACTGGGCACCTACCATCCGCTGGCGACGCGGCTCGATCCGGCGCTGGTGGCGCGGCTCATCGATGCGCCGCCGGGCGCGGCGCCCGCGGCTGCGGTCGCGCCGGCCAAGCCCGCCGCCGGCAAGCCGCCCGCGGGCACCATCGGCATCGATGATTTCGCGCGCATCGACCTGCGCGTCGCGCGCGTGGCGGCCGCCGAGCTCGTCGAAGGATCCGACAAGCTGCTGCGCCTGACGCTCGATCTCGGCGCCGAACCGCGCCAGGTCTTCTCGGGCATCCGCGCCCACTACAAGCCCGAACAGCTCGTCGGGCGGCTGGTCATCGTGGTCGCCAACCTGGAGCCGCGCAAGATGCGCTTCGGCGTCTCGGCGGGCATGGTCTTGTGCGCCAGCGGCCCGGACGATGGCGGCGGCCTGTTCCTGCTCGGCGCCGACAGCGGCGCCACGCCCGGCATGAAGGTCAGCTGATCGCGACGCGCCCGCTAGCGCCGCCCGCGCAGGCGCTGGGCGCGCCAGTAGCGAATCAACAGGTAGCCCGCCGCCATGCCGCCCAGGTGAGCGAAGTGCGCGACGCCCTGGTTGCTGGTGAACACGCCGAGGTAGAGCTCCACGACGCCATAGAGCGTCACCAGCAGCCAGGCGGGCATCGGGATCGGAATCGGCAGCACGATCAGGCGGCGCTGCGGGAAGGCCATG
>Ga0335070_10002031_pt1 | contig 23518 bp, 19 predicted proteins | sample Lox_Sample_13_FD_206722 | JGI IMG/M metagenome (GOLD analysis project Ga0335070, IMG submission 206722) | Soil microbial communities from Loxahatchee National Wildlife Refuge, Florida, United States - Lox_Sample_1.3 | ecosystem: Environmental > Terrestrial > Soil > Wetlands | place: USA...
TCGTCGCGTCGCTTCACAGTACCCACGGCGGCGATGACGTACTCATTGCGCAGCAATTCGGCCTTGTCGTGAGCCGCCTTATTGAACTCGCGGTTGATGACCACCTGCGTGATGCCGGTCCTGTCGCGCAAGTCAATGAAAATGATGCTGCCCAGATCGCGGCGACGGTTTACCCACCCCATGAGGACGGCTTTCTGGCCGGAGTCAGCGAGGCGTAATGCCCCGCACATGTGCGTACGCCGTAGATCGCCTAAGAAGTCGAGCACAGTGCGCCTTCAGTGATGAATATGATGAAAAGCTGAATCAGTGATTATAAACGGAAGGCGCAAAAAGGCACTGAGCACAGGCCGCGGGCCACGTATGGGAGGCTAGCCCTATTCCGGAGGGAATAGTTCTTCTTTGGTCCACTTGTCTTCCTTGTCCTTGTCTTCCTTGACCGGGTTCTCGAACAGAGAGTAGTCGCGCGTCACCACGGTGATTCCGCTCTCGGTCACAAAATACCGCCGGCGGTCGGCCTCAGCGTCATAGCCAATGATTGTCCCTTCCGGGATGTGCACATGGCGGTCAATAATGGCGTGCCGAATGCGGCACCGCCGCCCGACGTTGACGTGGGAAAACAGAATGCTGTCTTCGATTTCAGTGTAGGAGTTCACCCGCACATCCGGAGACAGTACGCAATTCTTGACAATGCCACCGGAGACGATGCAGCCGGAGGAAACTATCGAGTCCACCGCCGTGCCGGTCCGGCCGGCCTCGGCGAACACGAACTTGGCCGGCGGATACTGCCGCTGATGGGTGCGAATCGGCCACGCCTTGTCGTAGAGGTTAAAGACTGGCGAAACGGAGACGATGTCCATGTTGGCCTCGTAATACGCCTCAAGCGTTCCCACGTCGCGCCAGTATTGAGCTTCCTTCTTGTTTTCATCGACGAAGTCGAAGGAATACACCCGGTAGTCATCGACCATCTTGGGCAGAACGTCCTTGCCGAAATCGTGGCTGGACTTAGGGTCTTCGGCATCCTTCAAAAGCACGGGAATGAGGACGTCGGTGTCGAAAAGGTAAATTCCCATCGAGGCCGAAACCTTCTGCGGATTGTAGGGAGAGCGCACCTCGGTGTTGAGCGGCTTCTCCAGAAATCCGGTGACCCGGTGGTCGTGGTCAATTTCCACGACTCCGAAGCGCTGGACTTCCGCCGGGTCGATTTGAATCGTCGCCAGAGTGACATCGGCGCTGGTTTCCTCATGCTGCGTGAGCATGCGCTCATAATTCATCTTGTAGATGTGGTCGCCGGCCAGAATGAGCACGCGCTTAGGTTGTTCCGAGCCGATCGAATAGATGTTCTGATAGACGGCGTCCGCCGTTCCCTGATACCAGAATTCGCTCACCCGTTGCATCGGTGGCAGCACTTCGACGAAGTCGCCCAACTCGCGGGCCACGATGTTCCAGCCTTCACGGATGTGCCGGTTCAGCGAGAGCGCCTTGTACTGGGTGAGGATGTATACCTTACGCAGATCGGAATTGATGCAGTTGGAAAGCGTGATGTCGATGATGCGATAGATCCCGCCAAAGGTCACTGCAGGCTTGGCCCGGTCTCGAGTGAGAGGGTAAAGCCGTTCGCCGGCCCCGCCGGCCAGTAGAACCCCGAGGGTATCTTTCATGGCGCGTCTGCCTGAGTATGGAGGTGGACCGGGAAACACCGTGCCGGGCTGGTCCGGCGAACTTTAGCTCCCGGAGTTTGTCAGTGTACGCTGAGAGGCAGATCAGTTTCAAAGTGGGGGGCCCCTTTCCCTTTGTGGCACTTTCGGTTTCTTTGTGGTTTCTGCGGGACTGTGCGACAATTCCACGCCGAGTTGGAGGAAAACCCAATGCAGAAGCGCGTTCTCACCATTCTGGCTTCAGTTCTTATGTTCTCGTTGGTCAGCTTAGTGGCGGCCGACAAGCCAACACCCAGGCGGACTTCCCCAGGCGGCGTGCCCGACAAGGCGTACATGCAGAAGATCTGGGACGGCTGGAGCACCCTCGATCCATCCAAGGTAGCCCAGTACTACGCCCAGGGTCCGCACGCCTTCTTCGATATCGCTCCTGTGAAATACGCCAGCTGGGACGAGTATCAAGCCGGCGTGGTCAAAACTCTGGCTGATTTCAAGAGCGCGGTTTGCACCGTCAACGATGACGCCGCGATACATCCCCACGGCGATCTCGCCTGGGGCACGGCTACCGTCAAGATGGACGCCACCATGAAATCCGGCAAGCGTGAGATGGCCACCCTACGCTGGACGGTCGTGTTCGAGAAGCAGAAAGATGGCAAGTGGCTCATCGTGCACGAGCACGTTTCTGAGCCTCTTCCATAAACGAACGCAACGAGCAGGGCGCGGGCGGTCCGTCCGCGCCTTTTTTCAGTAGGCCTTCCAAAAGAAGTAAGCCGTCATGGTCGCGCCCGCGAGGATCACAAAGCCCCGCACCCACGCCTGCGGCAGCTTCTGCGCATAATGGGCTCCCAGATAGCCGCCCAGCACCGCGCCACAGATCATCACCAGGGCCTGCGGCCAGTACACTGCCCGCTTGGCAATGAACACAACCACCGCCACTCCGTTGATGGTGCTCCCCATCACGCTCTTGAGAGCATTCATGTCATGGATGTCAGTCATGCCCAAAGCCGCCAGCATGGCCAGCATCACGATGCCAATGCCGCCGCCAAAATATCCCCCATAGACAGCCACGCACAGCTGAAACAGACACGCACCCGCAATGGCTAGCGCCGAAGCTTCGTGTCCGACAGCGGAGCTACGTCCCTGGGCCAGCCGCTTGCCAAAGACAAACAGCAGGGTTGCGCCCAGTGTCAGCCAAGGGAGTACTCGCTGGAAGGTATGCGACGAAGTCCTCAGAAGCCAGAAAGCCCCCGTCAGACCGCCCACGAGGCTGACTGCCAATAGAGGAATCAGAACGCGCTTGGGAACGTGCAGCCGCTCGCGATAGGCGCCGCCACTGGCGGCCGAGCCCGTCCAGAGCGCGACCGTGTTGGTAGCGTTGGCGGGAATTAGCGGGACGCCCACAAACAGCAGGGCAGGAAATGCGATGAAGCTTCCGCCGCCGGCAACCGAATTCAGCGCGCCGCCCAAGGTGCCAGCGACAAATATGAGAACGCCCTCTGGTGTGGTCAACAAGCTAGATGTATCACACGGGCCCGCAAGGACCAATGCCGCGATTCCGTCGCGGGGCGGGCTTTGTCCACGGATTTGGAGTCGTGGAGATTGAGAATCAGGCTGTCGAACGCGAGATGTAGTCGTTTTTCCAACAACTAGTTAGCAGCTGTGACCTAAGTCATAGCTGCCTGTGAGGCCGCCTTGTAGGCTCGAGCTTGTTATCAGCAAGGGGGTCTGGATGAGCACGCAACCGTACGCGGCAAACCCTCCTGAAGTGCGACCCCCATTGCTAAGTTTGGGACTCCCAAGGCCCTCCCCAAGAGCCCCCAAAAAGCTGCTGCGCCGGATCGATGTCGACTATTCGCAACAGCTCCGTCGCAGTTTTCGCGTTTCTTCTGCTGAACGTTTACTTGGGAGCGGTGTTCTATGTTTGGGTTCGTCAGTTTGAGACCGGGATACCGAGCCCCGTGGCTCGCCCCGCTGGGGTTGAGGGTTGGCTGCCCATCGCCGGCATGATGAACCTGAAGTACTGGTTACTGACCCGTCATGTGCCCGCGTTGCACCCCGCAGCGATGTTCCTGCTCTTGACGTTTCTTTCCATGTCTTTTCTGCTGCGCAAGGCATTCTGCAGTTGGCTGTGTCCCATCGGCACACTCTCGGAGTATCTGTGGCGCGCAGGCCGCAGGCTTTTCGGGCGCAATTTTCGTTTGCTCCGTTGGCTCGATATTCCGCTTCGCGGCTTGAAGTATTTGCTACTCGGCTTCTTCCTGTGGGCTGTGTCGTCGATGTCGGCAGCTGCCATCGAAGCCTTCATGCGCAGCCCTTACGGCATCATCGCTGATGTGAAGATGTTGAACTTCTTCCGCCACATTGGGGAAACCGGCTTGATTGTGCTCGGTGTCCTGATTGTGGCGTCGGTGTTCGTCCAGAATTTCTGGTGCCGTTATCTTTGCCCCTATGGAGCTCTGCTGGGGCTGAGCTCTCTGCTGAGCCCGCTGCGCATTCGCCGTAATCCGGAAGCCTGCATCGACTGCGCGAAGTGCGCGAAAGCTTGTCCGTCAGCGCTCCCAGTGGACCAGCTGGTGACCATTAAGTCGGCCGAGTGCACTGGCTGCCTGGAGTGTATCGCGATCTGCCCCTCCCAAGGTGCGCTGCAAATGGCGTTGCCCCAGACCGCCAGTACCAATACGGCGACAAGGCCCATACCGGCTTGGACAATGGCTGCCCTTGTTGCGGCACTGTTCTTGGGAGTCGTCGGTCTTGCCAAATTCACCGGCTCGTGGCAAAGCCACATCCCTCGCTCAGTTTATGTGGAACTCGTTCCTCACGCCGATCAGGCGCGCCACCCTATGCCGGGAGACGCCGGCAACTAGCGTGGCGCATTTTCTTGTTAACGAGCGATATAACACTTTGGTGCAGAGGTTCTGCATACGTTTTTCCATGTAATTGCTAAATAAATACTTAGACCAATACTAGCTATCTACCTCTCGAAAGCCCTACCTCGAAGTGTGGCCTTTTTGCCACAGACGAATTCTCGCCCTCGGGCGTAACCTGTCACGTAATACGCCTCAAAAATTCGACTCCCGGTTGAAATACGAACAGACAATTCGTACGCCCGTGGAATGCAGCGGAGTGGGACTGCACAGCGGCGCTCCCGTACATCTGCGAATCCTTCCGGCGCCTGCCGGGTCGGGCATTGTTTTCCGCCGTACGGATCTCGACGGGTTTGAAGTGGAAGCCACGGGGAAGAATGTAGCGCGCGTCAGTTACGCCACCAGCCTGATGAAGAAAGGCGTGCTGATTTCCACCACCGAGCACGTGCTCTCTGCTTTCATCGGAGCCGGAATCGACAACGCCGTGGTGGAGTTGGACAACCTTGAGTTGCCCATCCTGGACGGCAGCGCCAAGCCATACGTGGACGCGGTCAACCGGGCCGGAATTCGCAGACAGCGCCGCCGCCGCACTTATCTTCGCATTCGCCGTGAGCTGGAACTGCGGGAAGGAGACAAGTTCATCGGAGTGTATCCCGCCGACGCATATTCTGTCGCCTACACTATCAATTTCCCTCACCCGATGATTGGCCGCGAGACCTTCCGCGTGGAGCTTTCCAACGGCAGCTACTTGCGCGAGATTGCTGCCGCCCGCACCTTCGGTTCTCGCACCGACGAGAAAACGTTGCGCGGCATGGGCCTGATTCGGGGTGCGTCACGAGACAATTGCATCGTGCTGACCCACGATGGGATCGAGAACCCACCGCTGCGTTACAGCAACGAATTCGTCCGGCACAAGGTTTTGGACTTGATCGGCGACCTGGCGCTTCTGGGCAAGCAGATTCTGGGGAGCGTGGTGGCAGATCGTGCCGGCCACGCTATGCATACTGCCCTGGTATCACGCCTTCTCAAAGACCGCGGCTTATGGGAAGAAACCACCGTCGAAGAAGATCACGAATCTGCACCAGCATCTCTGCAATTCGCCGAACCTCTGGCCTAGCTAATCGTTTCACGGAAGATCGACGTCGAGCGCGTAAATCTCCTGGGAACTGATGTCGCGAACATAAAGGCGGGAGCCGTCGGGCGCGAGGCCGCCCCACGCACCCGTAATTCCGTGATAGCGGGCAAGTTGCGCCAGACTAAACAACTCTTCGGATTGGCTGGCCCCAACTTTCACATGGCGGGAGCTAGGGTGGCTGCTCAGGAAATTATCGAAACACAAGTAGTTGCCATCTTGCGACCAGTACGGATAGACGATGTTCCCCGGCTCGTTGAGCCATTTTGACCACTTCTGCGTGCGGAAATCGTAAAGCATGACCGTGGAGGAATCCCGAGTCATAGCCGCGAGCAGCTGGCCATTGGGCGAGAGCCGGGGACTGAACAGGCCGTCGGATCCGGCCAGCACCGACGTCTGGCGGGTGATCAGATCAAGCACATAGATGCCCGACTGCACCGAGCCGGGTCCCTGCGAGTAAATGAGCTGTTTGCCGTCGGGCGACCAGTTGAAGTCGACACCATCTCGCCCGTCCGGCAATAAGTCTTCTGCTGTTCCGCCTTGAGAGGAGATCGACAGTGCTCTCCAGGGTTTGCCAGTCGAATAGCTGTCAAACACAATTCGGGTGCCGTCAGGCGACCACATCGGAAGCAAGACCTGCACGGGGGCATAGGTGAGTTGCAAGCGCTCAGTTCCGTCAACGCGGCTGCGCCACAGTTCGCCCTCGGGCAACGTGACGTAGGCAACCCACTGGCCGTCGCGCGAGAAAGCCAAGTCGGTTGCGGAAATGCCAGACAGATACGGCACAAACTGTCCCGACTGAGCGTCATGGCGGACCACCTCGCCGCGGGGTTGGAGGGCCTGAACGAATAGCCGCCTGTCATCGAGCGAGGGTTTCACAGCGAAGAACGAGAGGGGCCCGGTCGTTAGCTGTGTCGGCGTGGGCGACCTCCTGCGCAAGATGCCGCGCTGATCGGACAAAGCGAAAATATTGCCGATGCTGCCATTGCCGCTCACGAAAACGTAGTAGCGCCCGTCGGGCGTCCACTCTCCGCAGCATTCGGTGGGAGGATTGCGCCAACCGGGCAGAAGTTCATGCAGATTGGAGCCGTCCAGCCTCACCTCCCAAAGGGATGATGTGTTCCTTCCATCCGCAAGCGCGGTGAACCGGAGCCGCGTGCCATCGGGAGAGAATGCCACAGACGCTGGTGTTCCGTGCCCCGAAACCAAGGGGCGAGGATCGGTTCCGTCAGCCTTTGCCAGATACAAGGTGGAACCGCGAGTGTAGGCGAGCCACTTTCCTTCGGACGACCATGCGGCACTCGAACCAGTGGCGTTGCCTAGTCGCCGCGGAGAGCCCGAAGGGAGCGGAAGGGCCCATAGCGGTGCCTCGAAATCCAGGCGTTCGACGCCGGCCAGGAGCAACTGAGTGAAATCGGGCGAAATACCGGCGACGTACACGTTCGTGAAGGGAGTTGGAATCTCGGAAGTTTCGCCACCGCTGGCGGAAACCTGGGCGAGGACATACTGTCCAGCAGATTGCTTCCCAAAGTAGATGCGCGACCCATCGCTGGTCATGCCGTACTTGGCCGATCCGTCGTGGGTGATCTGCGTGGAACCTGTCACCCTGGGTGGGGGAAGGGGCGCCAGAAACCGAAGCAGAACAGGCGCTAGAACGACGATGGCCGTCACGCCCGCGATCAAGCGCCATCGGGTCTTCCAGCGTGGGGGACCGGCTGCCAGGGGGGCAGCAGCTGTCAATTTGCCCGAGGTGGTGTCACGTTTCAACCGCTTCAGATCGGCGCGCATTTCGGCAGCGCTCTGGTAGCGCACTTCGCGGTCTTTCTCCAGCGCCGTGCTGATGATCCTTTCCAGATCAGGCGGCAAATCGGCGTTCAGACGAAGCGGGGGAACCGGCGGTTTGTTGAGGATAGAGTTGAATACCGCCGCTGTCGTGTCTCCGCGAAAGGGAAGCGTTCCCGTGGCCATTTCGTAAAGCACAGCACCGAAGGAAAAAAGATCGGTGCGGGGGTCCAAATCCTTGCCTAACGCCTGTTCGGGAGACATGTAAGCAACGGTGCCAAGAGTACTGCCGGGGCTGGTGAGGTCGTCTTCGCTGACGGTGCGGGCATCGCCCGAAGCCGAACCGGCAAGCGGACTCATCTTGGCCAGCCCGAAGTCCAGAATCTTGGCGTGTCCACGCTCGGTGACAAAAATGTTTCCTGGCTTGATATCGCGGTGAACGATGCTTTTGGCGTGGGCCGCGTCGAGTGCGTCCGCAACTTCGATGCCCAGATCGAGGACCCGCTCGGCATCCAGCGGCCGCCCCAGAATCATCTGCTTGAGAGTTACGCCCTCCAGGTACTCCATCACTATGAAGGGCTGCCCCCGGTCCTCTCCGATCTCATGGATGGTGCAAATATTGGGGTGATTCAAAGCCGAAGCGGCGCGAGCCTCGCGGCGGAAGCGCTCCAGGGCTTGCGGATCTTCTGCGACGTTTTCCGGCAGAAACTTCAAAGCGACGAACCGGCCTAGTTGCGTGTCTTCTGCCTGGTAGACAACGCCCATCCGCCGCCCAGCTTCTGCAATATTCGGTAGCGGGAAATGGTTTGCCCAACGATGTTTGTGGACTCTGGCATCGCCCGGTCAGCGGATCATCTTAGCAGAGGGCCGGAAGAGGTCTGCCGTGACCCGAATTTGAGTTTGGCCGCTTTCATCGAAGTAAAATGACTGCTATCTCAGCGGCACAGGACAAGACTCGATGACGAGCCAGGCGCAAGAGGAGGGAAAGGGAACCCGCAACATCTATGTGACTCTGACCGGACTGCCCCTCTCATTTCAGTTCGAGTGGCCATTCCACAAATCCACTTCTGGAGCGGACTTCTGGGTTTTGCATGTGGACATTCGCTTAGAAAACTCTGCTGGCTTACATGCTCCGGTGGCGGTGAATCTCTCAGCCACGGTCCGCGAAGTGATACCTTCGCTCGAACCCAAAGATGCAGAAGGCCTGGTCATTAACAGCCTGCGCAAGGAAATCGACCGCCACCAGTTGGAATTTCTGAAATCCGGCAAGCTGGTTCCGGTTCATTTTTCCAGCCGTCACTTCGATTTCAAGCGTAACAAGTGGGTGTTCGGCAAAGCCAGCGGCGACGAGATCGCGCTGCTCCTGGCGCGCCGGGTTTATTGGCAGACCCGGCTCGCAGGAGGCACGGCGTGGATTGCCGATCCCACCGAAGCCCAGTATGTCGAAACTTCAGTCCCGCACTTGTTGGAGGTTGCGAGCCAGTTGCGGGGTCGCGGTCTCATAAAACTGGAGAATGAGTCCGCGACAGCCAATCCCTCACTCATGTCGCAGGCGGAGAAATTCGAATCTGAGATGCGATCAGCACTGCTGGAGCTGGAGAAGAAACACGCGTTCGAGCGGGGATAAGGGGCGGTGACTCGGACGGCCCTACTGCTTCCACACTTTTCCGTCCTTCATCACGAACTCGACGTGCTCCAGTATACGAATGTCCTGCAGAGGGTCGCCGGAAACCGCGATTACATCCGCGTACTTGCCCGGCTTGAGGGAACCAAGTTCGTTCGAACGTCCGAGCAGATCGGCTGCTGAACTGGTCGCTGACTGGATAGCCTGCATCGGCGTCATTCCATACTTCACCATGAAAGCAAACTGCCTGGCGCCTGTGCCATAGGCGCACACCCCGGCATCGGTTCCAAACGACATTTTTACGCCCGCCTTGACCGCCTGGCGAAATCGTTCGCGCTGAAATTGTCCGAGTTCAGCGTCATGTTGCAAGAACTCTTTCGGCATCGTTCCCGCTCTGCTGTCTTCCTGGATGCACTCTTCGTCGTAGATATCCATGTCCAGGTACGTGCCGTGTGCCTTCGCCAGCGTAAGGCCTTCGTCGTCAATCATGGTGGCATGCTCGATCGATGCCACTCCCGCCCGGATAGCGTTTTTGATCCCGGCCGGCGAATGCGCGTGCGCTTCCACCCGCAAACCGAAATGACTTGCTTCATCTACGGCGGCTTGCAATTCCTCTGGCGTGAATTCCTGGGAGTTTGGATTGCTCCCATAGGTAAGCACAGCCCCGCTGGAGAGAATCTTGATGTGATCGGCGCCGTCATGGGCGAGCTTGCGGATTACCTGACGCACTTCCCAGGGGCCGTCTGCTTCGCCGTAGTGCAGATCCCAGGGCAAACGGACATCGGGAGCCATGCCGGTCATTGCGCCCGCACCACCGGTAATCGTGACGTAAGCCCCGGCGACGAACATGCGAGGACCCGCAATGTAGCCGTTGGCGATGGCATCACGCAGGGCGACATCATTGAGCGCACGATAGGCTCCCACGTCGCGTACCGTGGTGAATCCTGACTCGAGCGTGGCTCGCGCATTGGGAACGGACTCAAGCGCAACCTGCGCCGCCGTTTTTTTCAGCTGTAAGAAGGGATCGTTTACGCGGACGCCATCCGCCAAATGCGTGTGGCAATCGACGAGTCCAGGCAGCACCGTCTTTCCCGAAAGATCGATCACGTTGGCACCTGCGGGAATCGTCAGCCCTGTCCCAATGGCATCAATCTTGCCGCCTTTAACGAGAATGACCTGATTGCTCAGGACAGTGCCCGAATCCGGGTCAATCAGGCGCCCAGCCTTGATCGCCGTGACCTGCGCTCTGGTTGCGACACACAGCGAGCACAATCCCAACACAACAGCGAGGACATTCCTCATGCGCTCACCTCAACGGAAGCGAAAGTGTGAAACCATAACTTATCCGATAAAGCATGGAACGTAAAAGCGGCGGTGTGCATCTAGTTTTCCGCGACACCACTTTCGTTGACTGCCGAGGCGCCCGGTCTCTAAGATGCCAGCGGTGTTTGCACCACGCGACATCGCCAAGGTTGAAAGTTTATCGGAGGTAGAAGGTGAGAACACAGCAGGTCGGACGGCGCGAGTTCATCAAGGCTATGGGCGGATCAGCTGCGGCGATAACCGCGTTACCACAGGCGGCTTTTGCCTTCCCTGATAGCAGCGCGACCACTGCGCAGAGCGAACAGAAAATGGAGACGGCAACAAAAGGTCCGGCAAGGATTAAATTCGCCGTAATCGGCATTAACCACTACCACATTTATAGCCAAGTGGAAGCCACGTTGCGTGGCGGTGGGGAGCTGGTTTGGCTCTATGCGAAAGAGCCCGACCTCGCCGCGGAGTTCGCCAAGCGCTTCCCGCGAGTGAAGCTGGCCCGTAGTGAAGACGAGATTCTCCAGGACAACTCTATTCAGCTCGTTCTGAGCGCGGCCATCCCGGACGAGCGCGCGCCCTTGGGGATTCGCGCGATGCAGCACGGCAAAGACTACATGTCAGACAAGCCGGGCATCATCACGCTCGAACAACTGGCCCAGGTACGCCGGGTACAGGCGCAGACCAAGCGCATTTACTCAATCATGTACAGCGAGCGGTTTGAGAACCGCGCCACGGTGAAGGCCGGAGACTTGGTTAAGGCAGGAGCGATTGGCCGCGTGGTACAGACGATTGGGCTGGGGCCGCATCGCATGAATCCCAAGCAACGTCCGCCGTGGTTTTTCGACCGTGCCCGCTATGGCGGAATCCTGTGCGACATTGGTTCTCACCAGGGTGACCAGTTTCTGTTCTTCACCGGATCAACGCAAGCGGAAATAGTCGCGTCACAGGCTGGCAACGTGCACAACCAGCAGTATCCTGCCTTCGAGGATTTCGGCGATGTCACGCTGCGCGGCAATGGCGGAACTGGATACATCCGTGTGGATTGGTTCACCCCGGACGGTCTGGCAACCTGGGGTGATGGGCGGCTGTTCGTACTCGGCACCGACGGATTTGTTGAGATTCGCAAGAACATCGACATCGGCGGCAAACCTGGCGGTAGCCATCTCTTCTTAGTTGACCAGAAGGAAACTAAATACATCGACTGCAGCAACGTGCCGCTGCCGTACGGCGAGCAACTTGTGTCAGATGTGCTGAACCGCACCGAAACAGCAATGCCGCAGGAGCATTGCTTCCTCGCGACGGAATTAATGTTGAAGGCACAGAAACAAGCGCAGCGGCTGAGCTTTAAGGCCTAGGCCGGTAACTGTGGTACTTGAGGATTCGTTATGAAACAGAAAAGCAAGCGGTCGGTGTCACGGCGTGACTTCATCGCAACCGCGGCAAAAGGTGGCGCTTCGGCCGCGTTGGTTGCCGCTTTTCCTGCCATTGTCCCCGCCACGGTACTGGGTAAGTCCGCTCCCAGCAATCGCGTCAACATCGGCGCGATCGGGACCGGGCGCATCTCCAGAATTCACGACATGCCGGGCACTTGGAAGTACGACAATGCCCGCATCATTGCCGTCTGCGATCTTGACAGCAAGCGGGCGGAGGATGCGAAGAAGCTGGTGAACGACTACTACAGTAAGCAGACAGGCAAGCCTTACGACGGTGTTACTGGCTACGGAAATTATCACGACCTGCTTGCAAACAAAGACGTGGACGCAGTGCTGGTCAGCGCGCCCGACCATTGGCACGCGTTGATCGGCATCGATGCCGTGGAAGCAGGCAAAGACGTATACCTGCAGAAGCCCGCCTCCCTTACCATCGCGGAAGGCAGGGCGCTCAGCAACGCCGTCCAGCGCACCGGACGCATCCTGCAGATCGGCAGCCAGCAACGCTCCTCCCCGCAATTCCGTTACGCCGCTGAACTGGTGCGCAACGGACGCATTGGTCAACTCAAGACGATGGAGATCGGTCTTCCCGGAGACCCGTCCGGCGACGAAGAACCGGAAATGCCGATTCCCAAAAATCTGAATTATGAGATGTGGCTGGGTTCAACGCCCTACGTTTATTACACCGAGAAGCGTGCCCATCCCCAGAATGACTACAGCCGACCGGGCTGGCTGCGTTGCGAACAGTTCGGCGCGGGCATGATCACGGGCTGGGGCGCTCACCACGTGGACTCCGCGCATTGGGCCATGGACCGCGAGTACACCGGACCGGTGGAAATCTCGGGCTGGGCGGAGTTCCCCTCCAAGGGTCTATGGAATGAGCACGGCAAGTTCAAGACCGAGGGCGTGTACGCGGACGGCGTAAGGATGATGATCAGCGGCGACTTCCCCAACGGCATCAAGTTCGAAGGAACTGAAGGGTGGATCTTTGTCTCTCGCGGCAACGAGAAGGTCACCGACAGTGATCCGGTGGCAAAGCTGAAAGACGCTCAGGCCCTCTCCGCCAGCGATCCCAAAATCATCACCTCCGTCATTGGGCCCGATGAAATTCATCTCTACGATAGCAAAGACCAGCATGGCAACTGGCTCGATTGCATAAAGTCGCGGAAACCGCCGATTGCTCCGGTGGAAGTGGGACACCGGGCATGTTCCACCTGCTTGCTGCACCACATGGCGATGAAACTGAAGCGGAAGCTGTATTGGGACCCGGTCAAAGAGCGATTCAGAAACGACGACGAGGCCAACAGCATGTTGTCTCGTCCGCAGCGCTGGCCCTACATGATCAGCGCCTGAGAAAAGAGCCTTGCCTCTGTTTGGAGAAGAAATGATCACACGTCGAGATTTGATTGTTGCCTTCATTGCAGTGTGCGCCACGCTCGGCGTGGTGGCAGTCGCCGATGAGCAAACGCCCGTGCTGCAGTCAACGGTATTCGATTGGAACGCAATTCCCGCGCATCAGACGAATGTCGGCTCTGTGCGATCGTTCTTCAAAGGCCCACCGCAACACTCGACGAATTGGAGCTGCATGTAACTACGCTGAATCCGGGGGTGGCCTCGCATCCGCCGCACAGGCACCCCAACGAAGAGCTGGTGATCGTAAGGGAAGGGACGGTTGAGGCGCTGGTGAATGGCGAATGGAAACGAGTCGGGCCGGGATCAGTGATCTTCAACGCATCGAATCAGCTGCACGGTCTGAGGAATGTCGGGACGGGTCCGGCAACATACCATGTGATTAATTGGACCTCGCCCGGAATGAAAGCTAAGACACAACAGTAAACAGCTCTAGTCCGCCGCGGCCTCTGCGCCTTTCAGTCCACGTTTCAGGTCTGCCGCCAGCAGCCGGTGAAACAGATGCTCCCCGGCTTCGCGGCGCACCGAAAGTCGACCCGCACCATAGGCTCGCGACTTCAGCCCTTGCTGCACCGCCTCACAAATGCCCAAGTCTTCGTCCTGCACCCGCGCTCCAACTGCGACGCTCTGCTGGTTGTATTCCTGGCTGGGCTCGCTCACGTCGGCAAAATAGAAGTCGAAGATCACACGGCAATGGTCCACATCGAGGGGCAGCACCAGGTTCGTGTCCATATAGCCTTGGTAGCAGTTGATCATCAGGTTGGGATATTGCCAAAAGTACCAGGCCCGGTCGCCTTTGCGGGTCGCGCCTGTAGCTGCGTCTTCGTTGGAGGCCAGCATAGGGCTGGACTGGAGGCAGTAGCGATCTTCGTTCTCGATGGTGTACTCCTTGTAATCGAGAACGCTGCTCAACGCCTTGTGCAAATGGGGCACGTGGTATCCGCCGTCAAGGTAGTTGTCGACGAAGACCTTCCAGTTGCAGTGGATGTCGTACACCCGCCGGTCGAAGTAGTGCAGCCTGCTCACGCCGAGCGGAGCCACACGGGCCACCAGACCGCCGAGGAAATCCTGCAGGGAGCACCCATCGGGGTTTAGATTGACAAAGACAAACTTCTCCCAGATGTCCACTTTCACGGGGACAAGTCCGTTCTGTTGACGGTCGAAATCCTTCACCCCATCGAACTCCGGCATTCCCTTCAACGAACCGTCCAGACCGTAATTCCATCCGTGGTATGGACAGCGGAGGATGGACGCTTGTCCGCAAGGCTCGGTGACGACCGCAGCGGCGTGGTGGCGGCAGACGTTGTAGAACCCGCGGAGCACGCCGTCGTTCCCGCGCACAACCAGCAACGGTTCTCCCGCAACCTTCGTACTGATGAACTGCCCCGGTTGTTCCAACTGATCGACGCGCGCAACCATTTGCCAGGTTCTGTTGAAAACGGCCTCGTTTTCGAGCTCGGCGATACGGGCATCCGCATACCAGGGCGCAGGAATGGTAGACGCCTCAGGCAACGGCGCCCGGTCGTCGTAACTGGCGAGAATCTCCTGTAAAGAAAGCGAGTTGATCATTGTTTGCGTTGTGTCAGTCTGTGTCGCGTTGGCCGAAGCGATCTAGCGCCGGCCGGCCTCCGTTGAACCGATGGCTCGTTTAAGCACGTCGAGGAACTGCGCGATTCTGGCTTCCTTCTTTTCCTGCGGATCGCCGTGGCGGCGGAACAATCCCGGGTCCAGTTCCTCGGTGAGCAGGGCGTCCTGAAAACGCTCCATGGTCCAATCGAGGATGGACACGATCATTTCCGGGTCGAGATCGGCGCGAATTTCGCCGCGCCGCAGACCATAGCGGACAAAGGCAACGGTCCCATATGGATCCTCAGTTACCAGGAACCGGTTGATCTCTTTCTTTAGTACGAGATCTGTCCCGTAGTTCCCCAGCAGGGAAACACGGTAGGGGATCCAATCTTCGTGCACCAGATGTTCGGTCTTCATCAGCCAGTAGCGCAGCACGGAAAAGAATCCCTGCTCGCATACTTCGGCAGGCGCGTCCAGATAACGCGGGAAGGAACGGACTGCCTTCTTGTAGACCTCGAAGAACAGCCCATCCTTGCTGCCGAAATGCTGAAAAATGGACCCCTTGGCAATCCCCAGGTTGGCGGCGATGTCGCCGACTCTCGCGGCGTGATAGCCCTGCTCGGCGAAGTGCCGCATGGCGGCGTCGACGATCTTGGAACGCTTCCCCTCGGAACGGGGCCTGGGAGGCATTTGACGATAACGTGGTGGTGAAACTGCGCTGCTGCTGATTCCTGCCATGTCTGACCTCAAGTCACAAAAATGTACCGAAAATTGTCTTGAACTTCAACCCGATTTTTTGCGGTAATACTGGAGCGTTGCAACCTGTAATCCTGGCTTCTGTGACCTAAAGTTACAGCGGAGAACGTGCCTTCCATTCCTCACAAAACGTATGACGCCGTGATCATCGGGGGCGGGCATAACGGCCTGACGACGGCGGCCTATCTGGCTCACGCGGGTTTGAAGACGCTCGTCCTCGAACGCCGCGAAATTGTCGGCGGATGTTGCGTAACTGAAGAGATTGCGCCCGCATGTCGCTGCTCTACGACCTCGTACGTCGCCAGCATGCTGCGTCCGGAGGTCATTCACGATCTGCGGCTGGCTGATCACGGCCTGCGCATGATTCCTTGCGACCCAGCCCTCCAGGTCCCTTTTGCGGATGGCCACGTTGTTCCGTGGTGGGCAGACCGGGAACGCGCCAAGGTCGAGTTCAGCAAAATCTCGCCGCGGGACGCCGCGCGCTTCGTACAAGTTGACGACCGGCTCAAAAAACTCGCTCGATACCTCCAGCCTTTTTTCATGGAGCCTCCGCCCGAGATTGAGACAGGCAGCATGCGCGGCTGGTCTGACCTGTTGCGTGTGGGCAAGAGGTTTCGCGGCATCTCCAACGGAGAGATCGCACAATTGGTCTCGTTCTTGACCGGGAGCTTGGGAGAATTCCTCGATCAAAATTACGAATCCGAAAAGATCAAGACCATGTTTCTCGCCAACAATGTGTACGGCAAACATGGCGGCCCTTATCAGCCCGGCACGGCGATTGGACTGCTGTTTCACCTGTTGAGTGGAGGCGAACAGGAATTACAGGGCTTCTTCGGACACGTGATGGGCGGCATGGGCGCCATCACCCAGGCGCTGGCCTCAGCCGGACGCAAGCTGGGAGTAGAAATCAGAACCTCATCTCCCGTCGCTCAAATTGACGTGCGCCACGGCAAGGCGCGCGGCGTGGTGCTGGAAGATGGAACGGAAATCCGGGCGCGTCTGGTGCTTTCGAACGCCGATCCCAAGCATACTTTCCTTAAGCTGGTTCCGGCCTGTGAACTTCCCGAAGATTTTCTGCTGGCCGTCCGCGGCATGAAGATGGACGGGCCCTGTGCCAAGGTAAATTTGGTTCTTGCCGAAGAACCGGGATTCATTGGGACTCCGCCGAGTCATACGCCGCTGGAGCGCACCTGCTACACCCTGGTGCCGTCGCTTGAATTTGCGGAGCGTTGCTATGACATCGCGAAGTTCGGCGAGATCCCCGAGGAGCTATGGGTGGACTGCGTGGTGTCGTCGAACGCTGACAGCTCACTCGCGCCACCCGGCAAACACATTCTGACCTGCTTTGTGCAGTATGTGCCTTACCACTTGCGCCAGGGAACCTGGGATGAAAAGCGCGAATTGCTCGGCGATCGTGTAGTGAAGAAGATTGCCGAATATGCTCCCAACGTTCCAAACGCCATAGTTGCACGCCAGGTGCTGACCCCGCTGGACCTTGAGCGCACATACGGACTGACCGAAGGGAACATCTTTCATGGCGACCTGCGCCTGGAACAGCTTTTCTTCATGCGGCCGGTGGCGGGCTGGTCGCAGTACCGAATGCCGGTTGATGGACTCTATCTCTGCGGGGCAGGTGCGCATCCCGGAGGTGGGGTGACTGGAGCTCCAGGACATAACGCGGCCCGTCAGGTCCTGCGCGATTGGAAGAAAGGCCGATTCAAGGAGTCCGCCGCATGAGCAGCGGAAACTCCATTCCGAAGGCCGCAGATTTTGTCATTCTAGGCGCCGGCGTAATGGGTGCATCGATCGCTTTTCAGCTGGCACAACGCAAAGCGGGAAGCATTGTCGTCCTCGAGAAAGACCACGTCGGCCGTGGCGGCAGCGGCCGGTCATCTGCGCTGGTTCGCATGCACTACACCTATCCCCCTGAAGTGCAGTTGGCGCTGCTGAGCCTGCGCATGTTCCAGCACTGGCGGGAAGTGGTCGGCGAGCCCGGCGATTTTCGAAAGACCGGTTTCGTCCGCATTGTGCCTGCCCGCGAGACCGAGTGCCTGAAGCGGAACGTTGAAATGCAGCGCAGATTGGGCATCAACGTACAGCTGATTACGGCCGAGGAATTAAAGACGTTGGAGCCGGATTGGGCAGTGGACGACATCGAGTGCGCGGCCTACGAACCGGATTCCGGCTACAGCGATGGCGCGGGCGTGGCTAACGACTTTCTTAGCCAGGCCCGCGATCGGGGAGTGACCTACCTGCCGCGTACGCAGGTGACCTCGGTCTTGCTGCACGGCAGCCAGGCGTGTGGCGTGACGACAGACCACGGTAACATCCATGCCGGGGTGGTAATTGCGGCTACCGGCCCATGGACGCGACCCTTGTTTCAGCAAGCCGGATACGACCTGCCGATAGAAACGGAGTATCATCAGGTCGCCATCCTGAAGAACCCGCCAGACATGAAAGGCGGAGGCTGCGCTTGCATCGATTCCATAACCACTACCTACTTCCGCTCTGACGGGACAGACAAGTTTCTAATCGGCGATTTCTTTGGACAACGTGGCGCGGATCCCGACAACTTTCCGCAGCGCGCGTCGGACGAGGCTTTGGCAGAGATCATCGAGCGGACGTGCCGCCGCATTCCCAAGCTGGAGAGTGCTGAAGTGATGCGCGGCGTGACTGGAATTTACGACATGACTCCGGATTCCCGCCCGCTGCTGGGGAAGATTCCCGGTATTAACGGCCTCTACGTCTGCGCCGGATTTTCCGGCATGGGCTTCAAGATTTCGCCTGCGATCGGCTTGGTGATGTCGGAGTTGCTGCTCGATGGCTGTGCCAAAACAGTGGACATTTCCTCGTTTCGTCCGGAACGGTTCGCGGACGGCCAGCCCATCAGAGCGGAATGCGAGTATGAAGATTTCTAAGGATGCGTTTCCAACTTTGCAGTCAGCAGCGTCTTGCGAACGGCATCCAGGGAAGGAAGAAAGGCATGAAGAAGAAAGGGATTCTCGACCGGCTGAAAGAGGGCCCGGTCCTCGGCGACGGTGGGTATTTACTGGAACTGGAAAAGCGTGGATGGGTGCGCGCAGGTCCATTCACTCCGGAAGTGGCTCTCACACATCCTGAAGCGTTGCGCGAGTTGCACGTCGAGTTCCGTGAAGCTGGCGCCGACGTGCTGCAAGCTCTCACCTTTTATGCCAGCCGAGACAAGCTGGCCACAGTTGGGCTGGAGGACCGTTTGGCGGACCTGAATCGCGCCGCCGTGCGAATCGCGCGCGACGTTGCCGGAGAAAAATGCCTGGTTGCGGGCACTATCAGCCTCACATGGATGTACGAGCCCAACAGTCCTGCGGCGGCTGATCGGGTTCGCAGGACATTCGACGAGCAACTCGCGGTGCAGGTGGACGAGGGGGTGGACTTCGTGGTCGGCGAGACTTTCTCCTGGCTGGGTGAGGCCCTGCTGGCCGTGGAAAGAATCAAGAAGATGGGCCTTCCCGCCATGGTGACCTTCTCATTCGAAAACAAAGAACGGACCAACGAAGGCTACACTGCCGCGGAAGCCGCCCAGAAGCTGCTGGATGCGGGAGCTGACATCGTAGGCATGAACTGTCTACGCCCACCCGAACACATGCTTGGCCCCATGGAGAAAATGCGTCGAGCCGTAGACGGCTATCTCGCCTGCCAGCCCGTCGCCTACCGCACCCCGAAGGACAAGCCGGATTTCACCAGCCTGCCCGAGTTTCCGGTGGCTCTCGATCCTCTGCAACTGACGCGGAAGGATATGGCAGACTACGCAGCGCGCGCGAGAGAAATTGGGATCAACTACATCGGCGCGTGCTGCGGAGCCGTAGCCATGCATATCCGGGAAATGGCCCGCGCGCTCGGCCGGTTACCGGAAGATACCCGCACCTGGAAACGCGGCGGGGCGCGGCCAATGTCGGCGATCGAGTATTACGGCCACGACAGCATTCCCGCCAAGGCCGGTAGCAAATAGTGTTGGGAGGGCAGTGAAAAAATCGGGCCAGCCAGAGGGGCGGCTGGCCCATGCGTTTGGCGAGGAGAAGGATTACATTCCAGACTGCGGTCTACGAGCCGCAGGTTCTTGGTATTCGGATCAAGAAAATCGAGGCCGTTTGCACACGAAGGCCTGCCAGCAATACCACCCGGCAAGCCGTTCTCACTGCCAACTGTGGTCCAAGGTCCCGGGACCCACCACCAAGAACGGGCCAGCAGCGGTTGCCCGTTCGCGATACTGGAAGCCTAAAATCAGCGTAGGCCGTAGTTGTCACAGAGTTTCAACCGTTATGTAAATTTTTTGTCACGTAGAACGCTGCGGCAGTTCGACAAACAGGGGGTCAGGGCTGGGGATAGACGGGGTTCGGCGGCGTCGGCGGATCGTAATCGCGACCGTACTTGTTCGCGTGTCCCCCCGGAACGCTCGTAGTGGCCAGACGCAGTACTCCTAGTGTTGAGCTGCTGTCTGAGACTGTGATTTCTCGCGTCACCGCCTTCAGTGCTTCCGGCAGCGCGGTTTCATACCAGACCTGAAGCGTGTACCGGCCGGGCGGGACGTGAGGAATCACTACTTCCCCTTTCCTGTTGGAGATTCCGTAATAGGGCGTGTCGAGGGCAATCACAACTGCGCTCATTTCCGCATGAATATTGCAGAAGATGTAGGAGATCCCCGGCTTGTCGAAGCGCACTCCGCGCGTGCTCCCCGCCTCGTAAAGTCCGAGATCAAAGCGCTTCCCCTCAAAAAGCGAGAACACGTTGTGAAAGAACGGGTCACGATTGGGAAAATCCACTACGGAGCCAACGGGCACGACCAGCACGTGAGGTTCAAAGCTTTTGTTGTGCTGGGTAAGTCGGGGATGCGGTTCGTTAGGGCCAGCGGCCTTGGTGGGCGTCACACCACCCACTGGCGTGAGCCAGAGCACCACATTCCCGGCATCCCCGTGGGCGCTGGGCTTGTCGCTGCTGTCTGCCAGCGCAACACGCGCGCTCAGGGTCACCTCGTCCGCGCTGACAAAGCGCGACCACAGCAACAGGGCCGCCAGCCAGCAGCAACGGGATGTCAGCCGTATCATGCTCAGAACAGGATACCCATGGTCAGGTTAATCTGTCCCGCTGTCTGCGCATTGCGATTGACCTGAAATGTTCTCAAGCGCCGGTACTCCGTCGAGACCAGAAGGTTCGAGCGCGGCCAATAAACAAAATTCAGCATGCCACTGCGGTTCTGAGCCAGGAAAGGACTGTAATAACTCTGGCTCACAGGGAACAATCGCAAGTCCTCGGCGTACGGATTGTCCAAGCCGAAAGCGCCATTGAACTCCAGTTTCGGGGTGGCGCGAAACTTCACCTGTGACCAACCGCCCACTGTGTCGAGGCCGATGATCTCAGTGGTGGCAGTGTTGATATTGCCGCTGTACAACGCGCTGCGGCCGTCGGCGCCTCCCAGGCCTCCCATGGCGCGTCCGCGATAGAACTCGCCGGAGAGACTGAGCCGGTACCACAGCGGAATCTGCCAGTCCGCCATCCCTGCCCACCCGTCCGTGTAGCGTTCGAGTCCCCAGTTTTGCCGGCTATAGTAGCCAGCCATGCCCAGCTTCAGCGGCTGGCCATGGATGCTTCTCGACCAGGCTATGCGCGTACCAAAAGCCGGCTGGCTTGTCTTCTCGCCGGAGCTGGGCAAGCGGTTCACCTGAGCGTAGGGGGGCTCCCCGACCATGTTGTCGATGATTCCGCCTTGCAGCGTGATGCTCTGATCGGCGAAGTCGAAACGATGCTCGACCCGGATCTGCGGAATCCAGCCCCACAAATTCCCTGCGTATCCCAATGCCGGCACCGCCAATGACGCGTAGGATGTCGGGGACAGAGGAGACAGAAACAGTCCATCTTGTCCCGCGACAATGGAAGTGCGCTGCCAATCCATTCGCAAGCTGCCAATGCGCAAACGGATTAAACCATAGTTGCCGCCATCGAGCGTGTTGGGGAATCCCCCGGCAAAATCGAGCTGAAGTTGGCCGCTGGTCCGAGCGCCCGCCACGCGCGGGCCGAAGATTTCCAATCCCAGCTCAGACTGCCGCATCGTTGCGCCGAAGGTTCCACTGGCATCAAGCGGGCCGGGCACAGTTGCAATCGTAGGAACGTCTTGATTATCGACCGTCCCCCGATTGCCAAAGAGATTCATGAGCACCACGCCGGAGAGCCGGATGCGGTACTTGGACGCGCCTTCGACTTTGGTCTGGTATTGTTCGTCGACCTTGCTGCTCAGGAGCTGCGACGATTCCTCCAGCGAAGCAACGCGGTCTTCCAGATTTTTCCCGCTGACCGCTTGTGCCTCGATTCCGGAGTTGGCCGCAGGAACCGCAAACGTCTCGCTTCCTGCGATAGCAGAAGGTGCCAACGCTTGAGCTCGCGCGGCTTCGAGTTCATGGCGCAACTCGGCGGTTTCGGCGCGATAGGCCGCTGCCTCCGAACGCATTTCCGAGACTGCTGCCCGCAACTCGCGAACCTGGCTTTGCAGTTCACGAATTGCGTCAGCCATCGCCTCGCTCTGAGATGTTCCTGGTGGTGGACCAGCCTCCTGCGCCCATAGCGAAAGAGCTCCAGCCAGAATCGCGACGAAAGTCACGCTGGACTTGACCGCCCAGCGAGACAAAATATTCCGCTGCCTCACGACTCGCCTCCAAACAAATTGTGGGAATCCTCAAAGACTTGGAACCAGCTAACCTAGGGATAATTCCAGATCCGCCTAATTCAATTTGGGTCGCGAAAAACTACTCCGAGGGGGTCCGCTTCGACCGTGCCAGCTCTGGCGACCCCACTTTCTCTGCCTCTGCTCTGTGAGAATCCCCTGGATCGGAGCGCAGAGGAAGCCAGATGCGGAAGACGGTCCCTTCTTCGGAGGTCTTCTCCACCGCAACCGAACCGCCGTGGTCTTCGATGATTTTTTGCACCACGGTTAACCCCAATCCCGTCCCGTTTTCTTTCCCTTGGCTGACAAAGGGTTCGAACAAGCTGTCCCGTATGAGTTCGGGAATCCCGCGGCCGTTATCGATCACCCGGATCTCAACACTCTGCGGCAGTTCCTTCACTTCCGCTTCCACGCGTCCGGTGTCCGGAGCCACGGCTTCGCACGCGTTGTGGAGCAGATTGAAGAACGCCCGCTCCAGTTTCCTCTGGTCAAACCAACCGCTGCTTGCGCCCTCCTGGTAAACGGAGATCTGCACGCGATGAAACTCCGGATGCGACCGTATGGCCTGGACGGCGCGGTCCATCGTGTTCTTCACGCTGCCATAGGCAGGCCGCAGCGACTCCCGCGTGCGCGAGAATTCCAGCAAGGAATCGATGAGCTCGGTCATCTGATTGACCGCGACTCGCACTTCCTGGTAGAGCTCCTCGCTGACAGGCGGCTCTCGCACAGAAACTCGGCATTGGCGACGATGGCAGCTAAAGAATGCCGCAGATCGTGCGAGATGGAACTGGCCATACGCCCGATGGTTGCCAGCCGCTCGGCTTCCAGCAGTTCCTGCTGTGTCTTGAGCAGGCTCTGCCGCATCCGGCTGAATGCGCCCGTCAACTCCGCCACTTCATCCTCGCCGTGGGCGTCAAGTTCATAGGTATAGTCACCGCGCTCCAGGGCGCGCACTCCGGCAACCAGGTTGCCCAGCGGACGCGTGAAAGTGTGAGAAATAAGAAACACCATCGCGCTGCCCCCAATGACGGCGGCCAAGCCCAGCGCCAGCAGGAGACGGTTCAGGCTGTCCAGAAAAGCTGTCGCCTGATCGTAGGACTTGAGCACGGTCAACCGAACCGAAGGCATATGGGTTGCCGCCAGTTCCACGGTAGTGCTCAAAAAGCGCTCGTCCCCGAGTTGTACTTCAGCCGGTTCTGAAGCTACGGCTGCCAATTGCGGGTGTTGCCGCTCCAGCTCTGCTTCATTAGCCGGAGTGAGCGTGCTCTTGACGATGTTGTTCCCGTAATAGAAA
>Ga0335070_10002032_pt1 | contig 23517 bp, 16 predicted proteins | sample Lox_Sample_13_FD_206722 | JGI IMG/M metagenome (GOLD analysis project Ga0335070, IMG submission 206722) | Soil microbial communities from Loxahatchee National Wildlife Refuge, Florida, United States - Lox_Sample_1.3 | ecosystem: Environmental > Terrestrial > Soil > Wetlands | place: USA...
GCCATGTCCAGGTCGGCATCCTCATCCACGAAGATGTGACAGACCCCTTTGTAGTGCTTGAGCACCGGCATCTTGGCGTGTTCAACGACGAACCGGATGAGGCTCTCGCCGCCCCGAGGGATGACCAGGTCGATGAGTTCTTCCTGCCTCAGAAGCTCGGTGACCGCAAGGCGATCGGTGGTACCCACGAGCTGTACAGCCTTATCCGGAAGACCTCCCTCTCGGAATGCCTCCTGGAGGATGCGGGTGAGAACCGCGTTGGAGTGGATTGCCTCCGAACCTCCCCTGAGGATGACCGCATTTCCCGCCTTGAGGCAGAGGCCTGCCGCGTCCACGGTCACGTTGGGTCGGGACTCGTAGATGATGCAAATCACGCCCAGGGGGATCCGCATCCGGCCGACCTGTAACCCGTTCGGCCGGGTCCACATGCGAGTGATGGCACCCACAGGATCAGGGAGCTGGGCCACCTCTTCAAGTCCAGCCGCCATCTCTTCCAGGACTCGATCGGTGATCCTCAGCCGGTCAAGCTTGGCGCCGGTCAGGCCCGCCTTTTCCGCGGCAACCAGGTCCTTCTCGTTCTCGGCGCAAATGTTGTCTCGGCGTTGGCGAAGCAGGGCTGCCGTAGCTCGGAGTGCCAGGTTCTTGGCCTCCGTAGCAGCCTTGGCCATGAGCCGGGCGGCTATCCGGCCGTCTGCAGCCATGGTCTGAATCATCGACCCTAGGTTCATGGTCCACTCCTTCCCCCTTCCAGGAGGGGTGTCATCATCGTTCCGCCCCTTCCTCCCAGGGTGTCCGACTCAAGACGAAATTGTCCCGGTGGATGACCTCATCGGAGTGTCTATAGCCCAGGACCTCCTCGATCATGGTACTTCGTTTGCCTTTGATCTGCTCGATCTCGGCGGCGGCATAGTTGACCAGACCGATTCCGATCTCCTCTCCATCCGGGGCCAGGCAGCGCACCGGTGCTCCCACCCCGAACTTTCCCCGCACCTCGAGGATTCCGGTAGACAAGAGACTCTTTCCCCGCATCTGCAACGCACTGGTGGCGCCCACATCCAGTACCAGTTCTCCCTGTGGCTTCAAGGTGTGGGCAATCCATTGCTTCTTACTCGGCAGCCGACGCTCGGCGGGCAAAAAGAGTGTGCCCGTTTCCTCCCCATCAAAGAGTCGCTTCAAGATATAGCGGCTCCTACCGTTGGCGATGATCATGGGCATGCCGGCAGCGGTGACTTTCCTGGCAGCCAGGAGTTTGCTCTTCATGCCGCCGGTGCCGACCCTTCCAGGTCGGTCCCCGGCATAGGTCTCAACCCTCCGGTCAATCCCCCGCACCAGGGGAATGATCCGGGCCCCGGGGTTCTCCCGCGGATCGTCGTCGTAGAGACCTTCCACTTCTGTGAGAACGACGAGGAGGTCGGCATCGATGAGCTGCGCGATGAGAGCGGAGAGGTTGTCGTTGTCACCGAACTTGATCTCTTGGACCACCACCGTATCGTTCTCATTGACCACCGGGATGATGCCCCAATCCAGACGGGTTTGGAAGGTGTGCCGCGCATTCAGGTAGCGGCGCCGGTTGGTGAGATCGTCGCTGGTGAGAAGAATCTGGGCAACCCTCAACCCGTAGTGGTGGAAGGCCTCTTCGTAAGCCTGGATCAGACTGCTCTGGCCCACTGCAGCGGCCGCTTGTTTCTGGGGTATGGTCTTGGGCCACTCGGTGAGGCCGACCTTGCGCATGCCTGAGGCGATAGCACCGGAAGAGACGATGACCACCTGTCGCCCTTGCTCCCTAAGGAGGGAAATCTCATCGCAGAGCCTGTTGATCACACCGAGATCGAGACCCTGGCTGCCGGTGATCACACCGCTGCCCACCTTGATCACTACTCGTTGGGCTCTGTCCACCACCGGTTGTCGTGCCTCGCAAATCAAGAGCCGCCTCCCCCTGCTCTCTCTGGCATGTCCGAAGGCGCCATCACCGAGTCCGCTTTGCTGGCGCCGGGGCGCTCCTCACGCTCCGGGGACTCTCGCTGCCGTTCGACCCGCCGAGCCATCTCCCACACCAGCTCCGGGATCCCCTCGCCAGTGACAGCGGAGATGGCATGAACCAGGATTCCCATCTCCTTGAACGCTGCGACTATGTCAGCAATCAAGGGCTCGCGGGACAGAAGATCGATCTTGCTCAACACCACGATCTGAGGTTTGGCCAGAAGCTCGGTACTGTACTCACCCAACTCGTGGTTCACCGTGTGGTAACGCTCGAGAACCACCCACGGGTCTGCAGCATCGGACGCATCGATGAGGTGGACCAAGACCCGCGTTCGCTCCACGTGACGGAGAAACCGTAGGCCGAGTCCGGCTCCCTGATGGGCCCCCTCGATGAGCCCCGGTATATCGGCAACCACAAAAGACCGTCCCTCCGGGAGACTCACCACACCCAGGTTCGGGACGAGGGTGGTGAATGGGTATTCGGCTATTTTAGGGCGGGCCGCGGAGATTCTGGAGATAAGGGTGGATTTGCCGGCGTTGGGGAAGCCAATGAGGCCCACCTCGGCGAGGAGCTTCAACTCGAGCCGGATATGCCGCTCTTCTCCGGCTCGCCCTTTCTGGGCAAAGTGCGGCGCCTGTCGACTCGGGGTGGCGAAGTGCATGTTCCCCTTCCCTCCGTCACCTCCCCGGGCCACCACATAGCAACCCCCGTCGCTCTTGAGATCGCAGAGGATCTCGCCGCTAGCCCCGTCTCGCACCTCCGTCCCGACCGGGACGAGGAGGGTCAGGTCCGCACCGCTTTTTCCCGCCTGCTGCTTACCGCGGCCATGGGCACCTCTGGCCGCCCGGAAATGTCGCTGGAAGTGAAAATCGAGGAGGGTCTGCTTGGCATTCGTGGCCTGGAGGACAACATCACCGCCCTTGCCGCCGTCACCGCCGTCGGGACCGCCCCGCGGTACGAACTTCTCACGTCGGAAGCTCACGCACCCATTACCACCATCGCCGCCCCGAACGTGAATATCGACCTCGTCGACAAAGCGCATACTAGGCGGTGCAGGACAACCTCCAGGGGTTCCTCACAACGTCGCTCAGGCACCGAGAGCGTATACGCTCACCTTGAGGCGCTGCTTGTCCTTGTGCTCGAAGCGGACAATGCCGTCGATCTTGGCGAAGAGAGTATAATCCTTCCCCATGCCCACATTCTGTCCCGGGTGGAACTTCGTGCCCACCTGACGAATGAGGATATTTCCCGCCCGGACAACCTGGCCGCTGAACCTTTTCACGCCGCGACGTTGGGAAGAGCTGTCCCTGCCGTTCCGAGAACTCCCCGCCGCCTTCTTGTGTGCCATAAGTCACCACCTACTTGAGACGTGGATCGGTGGAGCGCCGCTCTGTCACATTTGCTGCTGCCATAGAGGGTAAGCACCCTCGCGGCCGTTGCGTCGTCCCCCGGTATGAAAGCCGAACCTGTCACTCCTGTTCACGACAGTTGGATATTCTCGATAGTAAGTTCGGTGAACATCTGCCGATGGCCCAGTTTCCGGCGATAGTTCTTGCGCCTCTTGTATTTGAAGAGGACGATCTTACGCCTTCGTCCCTGCGCGGTCACACGAGCCGTGACCTGGGCACGGGCCAAGGTGGCAGGATCAAGGTGAAGATTGTCACCGTCTTTCACCAGAAGCACATGACCCAGCGTGACGGTTTCGCCAACGCTGGCGCTCAGCTTTTCCACACGAAGCACCTTCCCGGGGCTCACCTCGTACTGCTTGCCGCCGGTGCATATCACTGCGTGCATAGCACATCCCTCCCGCCAAAGAAAACTGTACATTATTCGACGGAGAGCAGTTTGTCAAGAACAAAGAGGTCCTAAATCCGCCCCCTGGCAGGTCGCTCAAAAACCTTCCTCGCCCTTGCAGAGGACGCTGCTGCCGAAGAGAGACTGATCCGCGAAGCAACGCGCATCTGGAGCCACCTATTACTCCTCGGCCACCTGGAACGCCTCCCGAATATTGCACCACCGCTCCGCACGAGGGCCGGACCACGCCGAGCTTATCCCTGGTGCGACTAGGCAGCGTGGCGAGGCAGAGCACCCGCTCTCACGGAATCATCCGGCAGCCTTCGGGTCGGGGAGGCGACGGTTTATAGGGTTTTTCAGCAACCTGCGAGTCGGCCGTGCCCGGCAGGTCGTTGAGAACGCCTTGTCATGCTCGGGGATGACGCTCGCATCGCCTGGCGGCATCACCCGGCAGCCTTTTTCCGGTCAGGCAAGGGCGCAGATCTCATACTGTTCCAGATGGAGGTGCTGGCTGGCATGGACAGTGATCGAAACCTGGTACCTCCTCTCGAGGTTCTCGAGGAGATGGCGTTCCTCGTCGCACAGAAGATTGGCCACTGTGGGGTGCACCTCCACCATGATCCGGCGCCCGGCCAGGCTCCGATGATCCCGCTCGATCTCTCGAAAGATTTCGTAGCAGATGGTTTGCTTGGACTTCAGATGGCCTTCGCCGTCGCAGTAGAAGCACGGCTCGCAGAGAACGCGGGAGAGGCTCTCCTTGGTCCGTTTCCGGGTCATCTCGATGAGACCGAGTTCGGACATCTTCAAGATGTTGGTCTTGCTCTTGTCCCTTCTCAGCGCGTCCTTGAGCGTGTTGAACACCTTCTCTCGGTTCAACTCCCTGGCCATGTCGATGAAGTCGAGAATGATAATCCCCCCGATGTTTCGCAACCGCAACTGGTAGGCGATTTCTTTCACCGCTTCCAGGTTGGTCTTAAGGATAGTCTCCTCCAGGTTGCGTTTTCCGACGTAGCGCCCGGTATTGACATCAATTGCGGTGAGGGCCTCGGTCATCTCGATAACGATGTAGCCGCCCGACTTCAGCCACACCTTCTTCGCCAAGGCCCGCTGCAGCTCCATTTCGATCCCATAGGCGTCAAAAAGAGGTTCCGGTTCTTCATAGAGTCTCACGAGGGCCTTCAGCTCGGGATTGAAGGTATCCACGAAGCGAAGGATCTTCTCATACTCGGTGGGGGAATCGATGACGAGCTTGTCTACCTCGTGGGTGAAGAGATCGCGCACCGCCCGCAGGGTGACGTCGAGGTCTTGGTGAATCAGACCGGGGACCGGACCGTGTTCGCTCTTTCGCTGGATGGTCTGCCAGAGCTTCAAGAGGAAGTCCATCTCCGCTTTGATCTGATCGCGCTCGACCCCTTCCGTAGCCGTCCGCGCGATGAAGCCGCAGTTAGGCGGCTTGATTGCCAGGATGAGCTCGCGCAGGCGCCGCCGCTCCTTGTCTTGCTCGATCCGACGGGATACTCCGACGTGGTCCACGGTAGGCATGAGCACCAGATGGCGTCCTGGAATGGAAATGTGCGATGTGATGCGGGCACCTTTTCCTCCGAGAGGCTCCTTGGCAACCTGGACGAGAACCTCCTGACCTTCCTGGAGCCGATCCTCGATGTGAATGTCTCTCTCGGGCGCGCTGCCTGGTCGGGCGGATTCCGGATCGTCCGGTTCGACTTCCCCACTCCCGACGGCCATGATCTCAGTCATATCCTCCACGTTATCGTAGACGTCACTCACATAGAGGAAGGCCGCCTTGTCCATACCGATATCGACAAAGGCAGCCTGCATCCCGGGAAGAACGCGTACCACCCTACCCTTGTAAATGTTTCCTGCAATACTGCGCTCTCCGGCGCGCTCGATATAGAGTTCCACCGCTGCCCCGTTTTCGAGGAGCGCAACCCGCGTCTCCCCAGGGGCGGCATTGATGATGAGATCAGAGGCCATCTTTCAGTCCCTCCGAATCTTGGGACGATACCTTAAGGATTCGTGTAGTCAGGAGCTCCTCTCCAGAAACTCCGAAGAGGTGGGCCAGGAGTTCGCGGACCCGGATCGTGCACCCCCCGGTCTGTTCCAGGGCGCAGCGGAGTCGGTCCGGAGCCAGGCGATCCAGAGCCTTCAGCTTTTTCTCCAAGGGAATGAGGACGATTCCCCTTTTGGACTTCTGCGGGAGCGGGGGCAAATCCCCTTCCTGGTAACGCCGGAATCCGTCAGCAGGCCATTCCCTCCCTGGAAAGAAGGCCTCATAGGTGACAATGTGCCTATGGGAAGGCCCTTGTCGAGCCCCATCCTCCCGGACCTCGAGGATGGCGAGACCAGCGGGAAGCTCGGTGTTGAGGCGTCGCGCCAACTCCTGCGGATCGAGAGGACGGCGGAGGATGATCTCCATGGTCTCATGCCGGCTCTCGATGCCGAGGGGCAGCGCATCCCCCAGGGAGAGACGGGGCGCGGGGTGGTGCCCCCGGCTGTATGCCAAGGGAAGACGAGCCCGCCTCATGGCACGAACGAACGCAGTGACCATCTCAAGATGGCCGAGGAAGCGGGCCTGCTCCGTCTTAGCGAAGACAAGTCGATAGCGGTATGCTCCGTTCGACTTCTCAGCGCCCTCAGGATGAGGCAGGGGGAGGGAGCCGGCGTCCTGCTGCAGCTTGAGGCCGACACCCCCTGGTTCGCACATGCCGCACTGGGTGCAGCCGGTCAGGCGGCAGTCGCCCGTGATCTGTCCGGTAAGGGCCCGCTCATACTCCTGCCACAGATAATCCCGGTCCACACCGCAATCCAGATGCGACCAGGGGAAAGTCTCTTCAGCGGCCCGGCGCCGTGTTGCGTAGAAGGTGGGGTCGATACCTTCTTCAACCAAGGCGGTTCGCCAGAGATCGGGGCGGAGCTGTTCACTCCAGCCGTCGAAACGACAGCCAAGGCGCTGCGCCCGGAGGAGCAGGGGGGCAAGGCGCCGGTCGCCACGGGAGAAAACCCCCTCCAGCATACTCTGGAAGGGCTGATTCCACTTGAACTGAATCCCCCTTCTGGTGAGTCGCCTTTTCAAGAGATCAACGCGCCTCTCTATCTCCTCAAGTGCCAGCTGTGCTTCCCACTGGAAGGGAGTGTGGGGCTTGGGAACAAAGGTCGAAATACTCACGTGGAGGCGACGCTGCGGCCGGCGCTGGGAGGCCTCGCGCCACACCTGCAAAGAGAGGTCGATCAGGGCCTCTAGGTCCGCCGCCTCCTCGGTGGGTAGACCCATCATGAAGTAAAGCTTGAGAAGGGGCCAGCCGGCGTCGTAGACTGATTTCGCGGTGGCGAGGAGCTCTCCTTCGCTGATGCCCTTGTTGATAACGCGACGAAGTCTCTCGCTTCCGGCTTCCGGGGCCAGGGTGAATCCCGTTTTCCGAACCCGACTGATCTCCGCAATCATGGTCTGGTCCAAGGTGCCGACGCGGAGACTGGGGAGGGAGACAGCGACCTTCCGGTCGCTGTAATAGCGCATCAAAGCCTGGAGGAGAGGCTGGATACAGGTGTAATCCCCGATGCTGAGCGCGAGCAGGGAGAACTCATCGTAGCCGCTCCGAGCCAGCCCCTGCTCCACCAGGCGCCAGACTTCTCCGGGAGAACGCTCGCGAACCGGCCGGTAGATGAAGCCGGCCTGACAGAAGCGACAGCCCCTGGTGCAGCCACGCATCACCTCCACCGCCAGGCGGTCGTGGATGATCTGCGTGGCAGGTACGAGCGGGCGGCTCGGGGGGTGGCTCTCCTCCAGGTCAGGGAGGACCCGTTTGCGCACTCTAGCCCGCTCCGGAAAGTTGGGAACAACGGCAGCCAGTCGCCCGTCCTTCTCGTAGACCGGCCGGAAGAACTCGGGCACGTACATGCCATCGAGCACGGAGAGCTCCCTCAGGAGCTCCAGTCGACTTCCTCCTTGCTTCTTCCACGCCAGCACGGTTTCGGCGATTTCGACGATGAGTTCCTCCGCATCGCCGAGGGCGAAGGCATCGAAGAAGGGAGCCAGAGGTTCCGGGTTGAAGGCGCAGGGGCCCCCGCCAATCACTAACGACGAACGAGAGTCGCGCTCGGCCGCCAAGGGGGGAATGCCTCCCAACTCCAGCATGGTAAGGACGTTCGTATAACTCAGCTCGTACTGGAGACTGAAGCCGACAATATCGAAACGATTGAGAGGGGTAGCCGACTCGAGGCTCGCTAGGGGCAGACGGTGGGAACGGATGTAGGACTCCATATCCGGCCATGGGGCGAAGACGCGCTCCGCACCGGCCCACCCCAGCCGGTTCAAAGCCTCGTAGAGGAGCGGCAGCCCGACGTGGGACATCCCCACCTCGTATACGTCTGGAAAAGCAAGGACGACGTGCAATTCGCAGGCATCCCAGTTTTTGCTGGGTACGTTCACCTCGGTGCCTAGATACCTGCTGGGTCTCTGCACCCTCGCCAGGAAATGGTCACTCATAAAGTCGAAGGTCCTCTGGGCAAAGATAAGGGGCCATTCCAGGACTGCCACGTCTATCCAGCCGGACTTTTCCAGCCAAGGACTCGTTGGTTACGTGGGGTGACTCCCTTCGGGCAAGAGCCCCCACACACCGGAACCTTTTGAAAATATCGCAAAACATGGGCTCTTTCAATCAGCCCTGTACACAGTCGTGAGAAACCCTATGATCTGGCCCGTATCGGCCCGATGGCTCTGGCATGATCCCGCCTCCAGCGGGCGCCCCTTTCGTAAGCGGGACACGGGTTTTTCACCAATCTGCGAGAAGCAAAAAAGGCGCCTTCCCGATGACTTCGGGATGAGCGCCCCCATCGAAGGAATCCACCTACCCGTCCCGAGCGTACTGTTCTTAGCGCCGGTCAGCACTCGTACGGGAGGGAGACCGCCTCGTCGCTCCAGCGGCTCGCGCCGAGACAGAGGCTCTCTACGGTGAGGTCTTACTCTCCTTCCCGGCCTGCTCCTCTCCCTTCGGCACCGCGAGACCAAGGGCGATCTGCATGGCCTCGATCTGAGCCTTGAGGGTGGCACTGTCACCCATCCTGAGGCGCAGGGCCTCCTGGTATGCCGGCAGGGCTTTCTGGTAAGCTCGTTTCAGAGCCATTTCGGCCGCGGCAACCCGCTTCTGGGCGAGTTCGTAGCGAGGCCCTGCCATGCCGCTCCCTTCATTGGTCACGAGCGCATCGGCCTTGGCAAAAAGGCGATCCACCTTGCCAAGGTCGCCCTGGTCGCCCTTGCTGACCTCAGCGGTTGCCTGTTCCATGAAGTACTGGAAGATAGCCTTGTAGGCCGACTCTCTCCCGGCGAAGCTTCTTCCCACGAGGCGACTCACGTCGCTGTCGCCGATCTCGATCGGCTCGAAGGATTTCACCTGTTCGGAGCCGGCGGGCGCGAAGTTGCCCTTCCAGAGGGTAATCGTGGTGCCACTCTGTCTAATCTGATAGGTACTGAAGTTGGTGAGGCTCATGAGGAGCAGAAGGGCCACGACAACCAGCACAATGCCCACAACAACGTAAAGCCCCATCCCCTTCTTCTTCGGGCTGCCACCGCTTTCCACCTGCTCATCTGTCATCACCGTCTCCTTCTTTTTGAGAGGCTGGACCGCCGCCGGCTCGGCCGATGGTCTCTCAGGTTCCTCTTGCTCCGCCAGTGCGGGTGTAGCTCTATGGTCGCCAGTCGACGGGCCTGGCCGGTCTTCCACCAGCGGCGACTCCTTCACGACCGGCGAGACCTCGAAGGGTGTGTGGGGGTCTATTTCCTCCCTTGCTCCCTCCATGCCAGCCTCCTCCGGCTCGTCTTGCTCCTCCGGCTCATCTTGGGGCCGTGGCCCGGAGCGGCTGTCCATAAGGCCGGCCATTCCTTCTTCCTGGTACCGCTTGAGCCAGCTGTAATAGGTAGACCTGGAGATGCCCAACTCTTTGAGGATTGTCTTGGTAGGTAAGTTAGACTCAGCCACCTTATCCAGAATAGCCTTCTTCTTCATCGCCTCTTCGGCGAGCTCTGACTCAGATTTCGGCCCTGTCTTCAATGGGTTATTCATATTCTCAACCCCCGCACCGACAGTTCAACAATGAAACCGGACACTGAATCGGTGGAGATAGTGCCGGGTTCCTTCCCTCACTGGACTGGCGTATCGAAGTGAATGGATTATATAGACGACCATGGAAAACTGTAAAGGATTTTTTTGAACTGGATGGGCTATGGTTTCTCTTTCATGCCCCCGGAGAGATGTCCAGAGAATCATGGTCTTGGACAGGGCGACGTGGGCTTTTCACGACCACTCCCCTCACTGGGATGTGTTTGAGAAGACGACAGATAAAACGCGTAACCTACTCCAGGGGGAACCGCGAGCACTCTGTCTCCCGGGCCGCACAGGTCCAGGTTACAGCGTAGAATTAGCTTGCAATCCCATGAGCAGCATGGTATATGCGAAACTACCTCGTGTCGGCTCACATGAATTTCGACGAGCCCCTTCCAGTGGTTGTCTATTTTTTGTTGGTATTGCAGAGAAGGAGGATAGAGCATGGCGGTATTTGTCGGTGGCATTGTTGCGGCAGTCATTGGCTTCATTCTCTTGCTTGTTTGGTGGAAACCATTCCTCTCGCTCTTGGCAGGGGCCCTTCCCATCATGCTTCTCTTTGGTGGCGCCATTGCCGCCTACCTCGGCTATGATGAAGTCAAGGACAAGCTCCCCTACTTTGGCAAGAAAGAAGAGGGAACTTCTCCTGTGGGAGACACAACCCAGCCTACCAACTACAAGGAAGAGGCGGAGAGATACAAGGCTGAGGCGGAGCGGCTGAAGACCGAGCTCGAGAAGGCGAAAGCGGGAGAGGGGCCTTCCTGAGCGGGACAATATGCGCCTGCCAGACTCGCCAAAAAGAAACCACCCGCTTTGCGGGTGGTTTCTTTTTGTGGGCCCTCCACGAGGAGGCACAGAGGCCGGTACACGCCCATTCCACCGGACTGCATGTCGCCCGCCAGACGGTCCGGTGCTCACGTTCTGGTCGGACCTAACCCGCAAAAATCTCGCGACCAGGTCTGCGGGTACCACTCTGGCCGCTACCCCACCGATGGAAGCTCACAACCGAGGGCAGGGGCTCAGGTTGTGATCGGAGCCGACTGCCTTACGGCATATCTGCTGTTCGGCTCCATCCAGGAGCACGCGCAAGCGTGCATCGCCGTTTTTTACACGTAGGCACGGCACTCCTTGGACGCGGCTTCTGTGCCCGCTCCTACAGGGCCCATCGCTGAATCTTATTATACCAATTTCCCCAGATTCTTCAATGTCGTCCCCAAAAGATCTCGCAACGGAGGGGCTGACGATGCTTCGCCCTCAGTGCGCTTCATCCCAGTTCGGTCCGTGGCCCACTGAGACCACAAGGGGTACCTCCAGGCTCCCGGCCGTTTCCATCTGCTCTCGGACCAGGGCGGAAACCTCCGCTAGCGCCTGCCGCTCCACCTCAAACACCAGCTCATCATGGACCTGCATGATCATCCTGGCCGGAAGGCCTCCCGCTTCCAAGACGGAATCAATGCGGATCATGGCAAGCTTTATCATGTCGGCAGCGCTTCCCTGGATTGGGGTGTTGATCGCCGTACGCTCGGCAAACTGCCGAAGGTTATGATTGCGACTCGAGATATGGGTGAGGAAGCGTCGGCGCTGAAACAGGGTGGTGACGAATCCCTGCTCCCTCGCCCGGAGCGGCATCTGCTCAACGTAGGAGCGGACGCCCGGATACCGCTCGAAGTAGCGTTGAATGAAGGCGCGGGCTGCGGCCTGAGGAATTCCCAGCTCTCGGGCGAGACCGAACGGGCTCATGCCGTAGATGATCCCGAAGTTGATGGTCTTTGCCTGCCGCCTCATCTCAGCCGTTACCGCGTTCGGCTGAACACCGAAGACTTCGGCAGCGGTCCGGAGGTGTATGTCCTCTCCATGGCGAAAGGCGGTCATGAGCACCTCGTCCCGGGAGTAGTGGGCCAGAATTCTGAGCTCGATCTGAGAGTAGTCGGCGGAAATGAGCTCGTAACCCGGAGCTGCCAAAAAGGCTCGGCGGATGGTACGGCCCTCTTCGTTGCGAACCGGGATGTTTTGCAGATTCGGCTCACTCGAGCTCAACCTGCCCGTCACCGTCCCCATCTGGTTGTAGGAGGTGTGAATCCGGCCGGTCGCCGGGTTCACCAGACGAGGCAGGGCGTCGACGTAGGTATTCTTGAGCTTGGCGAGGCTCCGGTATCTCAGGATCTCGGCCGGGAGGGGATGGAGGGGGGCTAGCGCGCTCAGCACGTCCATGTCGGTGGAGTATCCCGTCTTAGTTCTCTTGGTCGCCGGCAGGGCCAATTTCTCGAAAAGCACGGTGCTCAGCTGTTGGGGCGAGTTGATATTGAAGCGGCCGCCAGCGAGGCGGTTGATCTGGGCGATGCTGAGCTCCAGCCGTTGATCGAGGTCCGCAGAGAGCTTGGCCAGAGCGGCCACATCGACTCTTACTCCGCTGAGCTCCATCTTGGCAAGGACCCGGACAAGGGGGAGCTCGATGTCGTGAAAGAGGGGGGCGAGATGCTCGGCCTCGAGCTTCGCTTGCAGGAGCGGAGCGAGGCGCAGAGAACAGGCGGCCTCCCGTGCCGCAACGGGTGCCACCTCCCCGGGCCTAAGGCTGGCCGTGGGGCGCTGGTTACGGCCAGAGCCCACGAGCTCTTCAACGCCGGCAAGCGATTCGCCCAGGTATCCCTTGGCGATACCGGACAGAGGTTGGACTCGCTGCTCCGCATCAAGGAGGTAGGCGGCGAGGATGGGGTCGAACCGGAGGCCCGTGAGTTCAATCCCATATCTTTTCAGCGTCAGCCAGGTAAGCTTGCTGGTATGGCTTATCTTGCCGACAGCCTGATCCCGGAGGAGGGGAGCAAGTGCCTCCAAAGCCGCCCTTCGCTCGAGCCGGGAGCCTCCGTCGTCTGACCCGTGGCCGAGAGGGATATAGCAGGCATGTTCCGGGCCCCAGGCGAGGGCGACCCCAACCAGCTCCGCCGCCATGGGGTGGCCGCCGGCACTTATCACCGTCAAGCCAATCTCAGGAACCCCCGCAAGACGCGTGACCAGTGCCGCCAAATCCTCGGCGGTATCAATCAGCCTAGCGTCGATCAGGGGGCGCGAGCCCTCGATGATCGCTCCTTCTCCCTCCAGCTCCTGGAGGAACTTCCTGAACTCCAACTCGCGAAAGAGAGCGACGAGAGCCTTTCGGTCAACGGTGCCGATCCTGAGCCCTTCCCAGTCGGGCTCCAAGGAGACCTGGCAGTTGATGGTCGCGAGCTCGCGGGAGAGTCTCGCCTGCGCGGCGTAGGCCTCCAGTTTGCTCCGTTCCTTGGCGCTGGGTAGCTTGGCCAGGTTGGCCAGAAGGTTTTCGATGGTCCCGAACTGGCGAATGAGACGCTCGGCCGTCTTCGGGCCGATGCCGGGGACACCCGGGATGTTGTCGCTCGAATCCCCGGCGAGCCCCATCACCTCGACGAACTGGGACGGACGAACACCGTATCGCTGCTCCACCTCGTGCGGACGAACCACCACATCCTTCATGGTGTCCCAGAGGCATACCTGGGGACTGAGGAGCTGGAGAAGGTCCTTGTCCCCAGAGACGATGACGACTTCCCGTCCCTGTCCGGCGGCCCACGCCGTCAGGGTGCCGATGATATCGTCAGCCTCGACCCCGCTTACCTCCAGCACAGGCATCCCGTAGGCGGCGATGAGCCTCTTGATGTAAGGAATCTGGCATGTTAAAGGTTCGGGCATCTGCGGTCGGGTCGCCTTGTAGTCGGCACTCAGATGGTGGCGAAAAGTAGGCCCGGGTGCATCCAAGGCGATGGCGAGGTACGTGGGACTCTTTTCCTTCAGCACCCGCCTGAGCATGCCGAGGAATCCATACACTGCATTGGTGGGGAGACCTGCAGCAGTGCTGAGGTCCTTCAACCCATAGAAGGCCCGGTAAATGTATGAGCTTCCGTCGATGAGATAGAGCGCTTCTTCCCTTCCGGCCATGAGAGGTTCACAGCTCCCTGAGTGCTGCCTCCGCAACCGAGATGATTCGGGTGCTCTTGGCGGTGAAGGTGAGAATCTCCAGCTTGTTCTTGACACCCTGTTTCTCAACAGGTGTGCGCTTCGGCGCCAGCTCCTTGAGCTTCCCGATCACTTCGGCCAGAATCTCATCGTCTTTGTAGTCGAGGAGCAGAAGAAGGGTGCCCCATTCCGCAGGGACGCCGTAGGCCTCGAGATACCTTCTTACCGCACTCGAAAACTTACCCGATCCGTATGCGCGGTGGATGGCGTCGACGGCCGCCTTGTGCTCCTTGCTCCCCTTCACTCCCTGGAAGACCTTTTCGGCCTCTTTTAAATGCTGCTTCTTGGCCCAGGTGGAGCGCAGGGAACGCTCCTTGGACGGGCGCTGCTCGCCACGACTGACGTGACGGCTCCGGTCACGCATCCGATCGACTTCCCGCCAACTCGGCCGTTCCCCTTCATCGTCATCGGAATCATCCCGTGGTGTCATAGTGCTGCTCCTCTCACCGCTCCTACTCCCTTCACCTCTCCTCTCCAGCCCTACATGCATGAGGGGGGCCGCGCCGGGCGGCTTCCCGGAGCCGGTCTCGCTTGATCGTCGCCTGGGTCAAGGCCGGAGTCTGAGAATGGGAAGGATGGATCGCAGAGTACGCAATCGCTGAGGATTCACTCCGTGCACGGACACTTTATGGTAGAGGAACTCGTATCCCTTCGCAATGGAAATCTACGGTTTTTCCTTGACTTCGGTCGCCCGATTGAGTAACAAAACACGTTTATGTCACAACTCCACAGCTGAGAATACACCATGGCGGCCACGAGCATTACGGGAATCAAAGGGTTCAACGACATTCTCCCCGGCGAGGTGGAGAAGTGGCAGCGGGTCGAATCCGTTGCCCGAGGGATCTTCTCCGGCTTCGGCTTCCAGGAGATCCGAGTTCCCATCCTGGAAAAGACCGCACTCTTTGCCCGCGGTATCGGTGAGACCACCGACATCGTCGAGAAGGAAATGTATACCTTCGAGGATCGCGACGGCCAGTTCGTCACCCTTCGGCCGGAGGCGACCGCATCAGTCGTCCGCGCCTTTATCGAGCACGGCCTTCACGTGCGGCCCACCATGCGTAAGCTCTACACGATCGGCCCCATGTTTCGTCATGAGCGGCCCCAGAAGGGCCGCTATCGTCAGTTTCACCAGATAAACGTGGAGGCTTTCGGCATCGAAGACCCGATGATTGACGCCGAGGTGATCTGTGCACTTCTCACCTTCCTCGAGGAACTTCGGATCGCCGATCTCCAGGTCCACCTCAACTCCCTCGGCTGCCCCCTTTGTCGGCTGCCTTTCCGTCAGCGGCTGGAGGAGTATCTGGCGGGGGTGAGCCACCTCCTGTGTGCGGACTGCAAGAGACGCCGGCTCACCAATCCTCTTCGGGTCATGGATTGCAAGGTTCCGAGTTGCCGCGAGGTGCTGGCGGGGGCTCCGAAGATGGTGAATTTCCTGTGCGACGACTGTCGCGAGCACTTCCAGCGGGTGCAGGACTACCTCAAGGATCTCCATGTGAGCTTTACCCTTGATCCTTACATGGTTCGCGGCCTCGACTACTATGTCAAGACCGCCTTCGAGGTCCTGGCCCGGCACCTGGGGGCCCAGAACGCCGTCGGCGGCGGCGGCCGTTACGACGGCCTCATGAAGGCCATCGGCGGCCCCGATCTCCCCGGAGTAGGGTTCGCCATCGGCATGGAGCGCCTCATCATGCTCCTGGGCGAAGGGGTCGGACGGGAGACTCCCGCGAGTCTCTGCTTCCTCGCCTGTCTGGGTGACGAGGCGAGGCGTCGAGGTTTTCGCCTCGTCCAAGAGCTGCGGCGGAGTCAGGTCTCAGCGGAGATGGACTATGAGGGGGGAAGCCTGAAGGCGCAGATGCGGAAGGCCGATCGCCTGGGAGCGACCCATGTGGTGATCCTGGGAGAAGATGAACTGGCCCGGGGCAAGGCGATCCTGCGCTGGATGGAGACCAAGGCGCAGGAGGAGATCCCTCTGGAACGAATCGTGGAACGACTGACAGCGCTTCTGCGAAAGCCGGACGGGGAAGCGTAGAGGACGTGTGCGCGTCAGTTGTCCGTGGTCGGTTGTCCGTGGGATTCACTTTGATTTGTGTGGGAGACAAGGCGAGGCAATTCAGACAGCTCCCAAACGCCTCATCGATGGAAGCTGGGGTCTGCTCCCAACGGGGACAACGGACAACAGATTACGGACCACCGACTATCGATGGGAAGGCATGCTATGAGTCTCGATACCCTCGGTGACTGGGAGCGTAGCCACGACGGCGGCAGCCTCCGCATAGAGCATGTGGGGCAGACGGTCGTCCTAATGGGGTGGGTGCAACGACGCCGGGACCACGGCGGCCTGATCTTCATCGATCTCCGTGACCGGGGCGGCGTGACCCAGGTGGTGTTCGATCCCCAGCGGAACGCCGAGGCCCATGAACGGGCTCACGACCTCCGCTCCGAGCATGTAATCGCTATGAGGGGCGTGGTTCGGGTTCGACCCGAGGGGATGACCAATCCTGATCTGGATACCGGCGAGATTGAGGTGGTGGTAGATGAATTTCGGCTCCTCAACACCTCCCTCACCCCGCCATTCCTCCCCGAGGACGGCACCGACGCCAGCGAGAGCCTCCGCCTGCGTTATCGATATCTCGACCTCCGCCGGCCGGTTCTCTTCCGGAACCTCCTGGTGCGTCACCGGTCAGCCCAGGCGATTCGACAATACCTGAACCGGGCGGGCTTTCTTGAGGTGGAGACCCCCTTTCTCACTCGAAGCACTCCCGAAGGGGCGCGGGACTACCTGGTTCCCAGCCGTGTCAACCCGGGTAAATTCTACGCTCTCCCCCAATCGCCCCAACTTTTCAAGCAACTCCTCATGATCTCGGGCTTCGACCGCTACTACCAGATTGTCCGCTGCTTTCGGGACGAAGATCTCCGCGCCGACCGCCAGCCGGAGTTCACTCAGGTGGACATCGAGATGGCCTTCATCCGCGAGGACCAGATCCTCAGCCTTACCGAGGGCCTGGTCAAGGAACTCTTCGCCCAGGTGCTTGGTCAGGAGCTCAGGCTGCCCTTTCCCCGGTTGAACTACTCGGAGGCGATGGCTCGGTACGGCACCGACAAACCGGACATCCGGTTCGGTCTGGAGCTCGCCGACGTGACACCGGTGTTCGCCCAAAGCAACTTCCAGGTCTTTGCAAGGATCGTCAAGACAGGCGGTGTGGTCAAGGCGTTGAACCTCAAGGGCCAAGCCGGTATGGCCCGGAGTGACCTAGACCGGATGCAGGGGAAACAGAACCTGGCCGACTACTACGACGTCCAGAGCGGGGTGCAGGGTATCGCCTGGATCAAGGTCCTCGAGAGCAACTGGCAGGGGCCGATGGTCAAGAACCTGAGCGACGGCGAGAAGGAGCTTCTCACCCGGATGGCGGGACTGGAGTCGGGGGATCTCATCCTCTTTGGCGCCGGCGAGTCACGGGTGGTAGATGCGACTCTAGACACCCTCAGGCGGCATTTCGGTCGCCAGCTCGGCCTCATGGACGGAAGCCAGTATCGCTTCCTCTGGATTACCCATTTCCCACTGCTGGAGTACGACCCAGAGGCCAAGCGGTATGTGGCGGTCCACCACCCGTTCACCGCGCCGGTCCCCGAGGATCTTTCGCTCTTGGCCACCCAACCGGAGCAGGTGCGTAGCCGGGCCTACGATCTCGTCCTGAACGGGAACGAGATCGGCGGCGGGAGCATCCGCATTCACCAGCAGGAGGTCCAGGAGCGGGTATTCAGGGCATTGGGCATCGGGGCGGAGGAGGCGCGGGAAAAGTTCGGCTTCATGCTCGAGGCGCTCCAGTACGGCGCCCCTCCCCACGGGGGTATCGCCCTGGGCTTTGATCGGCTTGTCATGCTCCTGTGTGGCGCGAGTTCCATTCGGGATGTCATTGCTTTTCCCAAGACGCAGAAAGCGACCTGTCTGCTCACCCAAGCCCCGGCAGAGGTGACCATCCAGCAACTCCTGGAGTTATCTATCAGAGCCGACGTGCCCAAGAAGCCCTCCTGAACGGCTGCGCTTCAGGAAGCCGGCGTCGGGAGCTCCCGTTGTTGACAACCACTTGAACCGCTCAGTATGATCGCCTTCTGGAGGGTGTTGAAAAACCTTCCGAGGCTCGCTGTTGCTTTCCTCGGGAGAGGCCTTGATCTTCTCCCGGAGGGCATTCTGTCCAGGGGGGCGCTGCTAACCGGTCGGCTCATGTCAGAGGGTAAAAACCTATGGCGCGCTGGAATAAGCACAAGAGAGTCCTCGATCACGAGCACACGGAGTTCTGGGTCTGCCAACTCCAGGATGTGCCGCAGCCCAATCTGCAGCGGGAGGTCTTCCCGTACGACCAGGTAAGCCGGATCGACTTTGATCACAAGATCATCTTCATCGACCCGGCCGACGAGTTGGTGATCACGGATACTACCTTTCGTGACGGACAGCAGGCCCGCCCACCCTATACGGTGAATCAGATCGAGACAATCTTCGACTTCCTCCACCGTCTTGGCGGGCCCAACGGCGTCATTCGCCAGACGGAGTTCTTCCTCTACAGCAAGCGAGACCGGGAGGCGGTGGAACGGTGCCTGGCCAAGGGCTACTCCTATCCCCAGATCACCGCCTGGATTCGCGCGGCGGAGGAAGACCTCGATCTGGTAACCGCCATGGGAATCAAGGAGACGGGGATCCTGACCTCGGTCTCCGACTATCACATCTTCTACAAGTTCAACACCTCCCGGGCCAAGACCCTCGAGAAGTATCTCGGCATCGTGCGGGCGGCGCTGGAGCGGGGCATCGTCCCCCGGTGTCACTTCGAGGACGTGACCCGGGCCGACATCTATGGCTTCGTTGTTCCCTTCGCTCTCGAACTCATGAGGCTCAGGGCGGAGAGCGGGATCGATGTGAAGATTCGCCTCTGCGACACCCTCGGGTTCGGGGTCACCTATCCCGGGACCGCCCTGCCGCGCAGCGTCCCGAAGCTCATCAGAGCAATGATCGACGAGGCCGGGGTTCCGGGGCAGCTCCTCGAGTGGCACGGGCACAACGATTTCCACAAGGTTCTCATCAACGCCACCACCGCCTGGCTGTATGGCTGCGGCGCGGCCAACGGCACCCTCCTCGGGTTCGGGGAGAGGACCGGGAATGCGCCCGTCGAGGCCCTGATCATCGAGTACATCGGCCTTAAAGGCGAGGCGAACGGCATCGACACCACGGTGATCACTGAGATGGCCAATTACTTCACTCGGGAACTGGACTACCGCATCCCGCCCGGCCTTCCCTTTGTGGGCCGTGACTTTAACGCCACCAGTGCGGGTATTCACGCCGACGGCCTCATCAAGAACGAGGAGATCTATAACGTCTTCGATACCAGAAAGATCCTCAACCGTCCGGTGAGCATTACCATCACCGATAAGACCGGGACCGCCGGGTTGGCCTACTGGGCGAACACGAGACTCGGGCTTGAGGGGGAGGCCGCGATCAACAAGCGCCATCCCGGGATCGTCAAGATCTACAAGCGAGTGATGAAGGAATACGAGGAAGGGCGCGTCACCAGCATCTCCAATCAGGAGATGGAACGGTGGGCCCGGCGGCATCTTCCAGAGTACTTCGTGAGTGAGTTCGATCTCTTGAAGCAGAAGGCCCACGCCCTGGCCGCCCACCTCGTGGAAGAGGTGGTGGAATCGGAGGAGATCAAGTCCATGGATCCGGTCCGCATGGAGCCGGTCCTCGAGAGCTTGCTCGACCTCAATCCCTTTATCCAGTACATCTATGTCACCGACCGACACGGGATCAAGGTCACCCGGAACATCACCCACATCGCCGACCGTGCCAAGTATGAGATGGCGAAGGTGGGTGAGGATCTCTCCGACCGCACCTGGTTCGTGAACCCCATCAAGGACGGCCGGGTTTACATCACCGATTTCTACAAGTCCATTTACACGGGAGCCCTCTGCATCACGGTATCGGCTCCTATCCGCGACCTAAGTGATGAGATCGTCGGCGTCCTCGGCGTCGACATTCGGTTTGAGGAACTGGCCAAGCTGGAGGAAACCAGGGACTTTTGAGCAACGGACGCCCATGAACCCGTCGTATCGTTATGGCCGCCCATCTCTCCGGCCCCCCCTGTTCTTGTATGTGGCCGTGCTCCTCCTTGTTGCCAGCTGCGCCACCACGCCTCCACCTCCGTCTCCCGCCCCTCCCGAGAGACCCTCCTACGAGGTGTTCGGCAAGCGGTACTATCCTCTGCCCTCGGCGGAGGACTACGTCGAGCGCGGTATCGCCTCCTGGTACGGGTCGGACTTCCACGGGAAGCCTACGTCAACCGGCGAGATCTATAACATGTACGCCCATACGGCGGCCCACAAGACCCTGCCGCTTCATACCTATGTGGAGGTCACCAACCAGAAGAACGGCAAGAAGACGGTGGTCCGGATCAATGACCGGGGTCCCTTTGTCGACGGGAGGATCATCGACCTGAGCTACACCGCGGCGAGCGAGCTCGGCATGGCCGAGGAGGGCCTGGCGCCGGTCCAGGTCGTGGCTCTCGGGTATGCGCGCGAGAGCTGGCAGGGAGGGAAATGGGTGCGGGAGTATGTGAAGCCGCCGAGCTACCGGGTGGGGGACTTTGCTATCCAGGTCGGTTCATTCATCCAGCAGGATAATGCCCAGCGCCTCTATGCCTCGCTGAGCGGGAAATACCCCGGGACCTCCATCAGCACCTATGACCGGGGAACGCAGCGATTTTATCGCGTCTGGGTCGGCCAGTACTCACGACTGGAAGAGGCCCAGGTCGCAGCCAAGAACCTTCAGGAGCAGGGGTTCGCCCAGGCCTTCGTCATCGCCCGTGACTGAGGGGCGAGGCAGGAGTGGGTGAGGCAATCTCGTCTTGCGGCACCCTGCTGAAAAGGGTAGCGCAACAGCAGAGGAGACATGGTGACGATGGAGGTCCTTACCTATCCGACAGCCGCAGCGGAGAAGCGCATACAAGAGATCGTCTCCCGGAGGCTGAGCTATTCCGAGACTGCTGAACGCGAGGTGGCTGAAATTCTCGCGGCGGTTCAGCGCGAAGGTGACGGCGCCCTGGTCCGCTACACCCGGGCGTACGATGCACCGGAGTTTACCCGAGAGCGGATTCGGGTGAGCGCGGCCGAAATGGCCGAGGCGAGAGAGGTCGTCGATCCGGAATTCATCCCTCTCATCCAGCGAGCCCGCGACAACATCACCCGTTTCCACGAGGCCCAGCGCCGTTACTCGTGGTTCCGCCCCGAAGAGGACGGCACCGTCCTCGGGCAGGTGGTCCGTCCTGTGGCAGGAGCTGGTCTCTACATTCCCGGGGGACGACGGGGTGAGACGCCTCTCATCTCCTCGCTCCTCATGAATACCATCCCGGCTATGGTGGCCGGGGTGCCCCGGGTGCAGGTGGTCACGCCGCCCTGCACGGATGGGAGTCTCAACCCCTATCTGCTTGCTGCCGCCGGGCTCCTGGGAATCAGGGATCTCTTCAAGGTGGGAAGCGCCTGGGCGATCGCGGCTCTCGCCTTCGGGACCGAGACGATCCCGGCGGTGGATGTCATCGTCGGCCCAGGGAATATCTACGTCACCCTGGCCAAGAAGCTGGTGGCCGGGCAGGTGGGGATCGACATGATCGCCGGGCCGAGCGAGATCCTGGTTATCGCCGACTCGAGCGCTGATCCGCGTCACGTGGCCGCCGATCTTCTCAGTCAGGCGGAGCACGACGCCATGGCAAGTGCGGTTCTCCTCACGCCGGATCCCGCGCTCGCAAGAGCAACCTCCGTCGCCCTGGCCAAGCAGGTGGCACGGCTCCCCCGGCGGCAGATCGCGGAGGAGGCCTTGGCCGGTTTCGGCGCCGTGATCGTCGCTCCCGACCTGGAAACAGCCGTCGCCCTGGCGAACCGAATCGCACCGGAACACCTCGAGCTCTTGGTGTCCCAACCCTATGAACTCCTCGGCAAGATCCAGAACGCCGGGGCGGTGTTCTTGGGCCACCACTCGCCGGAGGCGGTTGGCGACTATTTCGCCGGGCCGAACCACGTCCTCCCCACCGCGGGAACCGCCAGGTTCTCCTCGGCCCTGAGTGTCGACCACTTCATCAAGAAGACGAGCGTCATCGCCTATTCCGAGAACGCCCTCCGACGGGATGGGCAGGATATTATTCGTCTCGCCGAGCTTGAGGGTCTCGAGGCTCACGCCAGCTCGGTCAGGATCCGCCTGGAGCGGACGCGCCGGGAATCCTAGCCTGCCGCCACGTAACATCGGCATCCACGAATGATCCTCGGAATGAGGACCAGATTACCTGCACGCCCAGTACGTCGCCTTTCCTTCCCGCAGGAGGCGGATAGTCCCCTCCTTATCCTCTGGTACCTTTCTTGCACAATCAGGAGGCATTCCAGATCCCTCTCTTTTCCTTTCAGCCCGGAACCGCACTCTGACCTCGGAGGGATGGGAGATGCCAGGGCGGGAGGGCACGGCGCTGAGTAGAACAAGGGGCTTGTGTTGGGAGCATGGGCTGGGCAACGGCGCTCACGTGCCGATGGGCGGCGCTCACCGGGAGGTGCACAAAGAGATATGCGGGAACTATCCAGAGTCATGCAGGAAGCAAGCGAGTTCGTTGACCGGAAGGACGTGAGATCGAGAGAGACGCGGACGTCCAGGAGTGCCGGACTCGTTTTCACCTACGGCATCATCGCGGCGTTGCTTCTCCTCGTGGCCGGTTACGCGACCCAATGGGTAATCCCGGCCCTCGGCGCCGGGTTCGGGATCGCAACTACCATCATTTCCCGGGGCATCACTGCCGCTGAGGGATACGCATCGTGGGTGATCCCGGTGGGCGCTGCGGGGATGGCCGCCATCGGTGGGGTCGCGGTGGTGCTCCTCCTCGTTGGCCTCGTGAAGAAGGCCGCCGGCCAGCCGTACATTGTGGCGCTCCCGCTCCTCGGGGTCCTCGCGGGCTTCGCTGTTGACATGTGCAAGGACTTCTACCCCCAGGCGCCCCTCGTGAGATTCGCCTTCAGTGCCCTCGCCGGCGCTGTTCTCGTCGTAGCCGGCCTGTGGTGGCGGCGTTATGGCTGGTTGAACAAGCTTGCCGGGGCGCTCGTCATGGTGAGTCCCCTCCTCGTCATGCTCGGCCATGCGATGAGCCTCACCATCGCACAAGGCTTGGGCGCTGCCCTCGGCCAGGTCTCGCTTCAGAGCTGGCTTGCCATGGGTGGCCTCCTCGTCATTCTGGTTGTAACCGGGATTCTTGCATTCGCGATGCGGAACGAAATGAATACGTAGCCCCGCCGAACTTACCGCAGAGTACAGGGAGGTTGGAGTAGAGAGCATACCGAGAGCAACCCTCGGCGAAACAGGTAGACAATGAGTCGGCCTGTGCGCTCGTTGTCCTAAACTCATACCAGCGGCAGACCGAAGGCATCGAGACTCCTGAGTTTCGGGGGCCGTATCAGTCATGTTAAAGGAACCTCGGGGTCTGAGCCGCAGGCTAACGGGGGACACCCTGGGTGGGTTTCGGCTCTCACGGCTGGAAAAGCTCTACAGGCGGAACTGCAGGTCAAACCTTAGCGGTACATCAGCTGCCA
>Ga0335070_10002033_pt1 | contig 23516 bp, 21 predicted proteins | sample Lox_Sample_13_FD_206722 | JGI IMG/M metagenome (GOLD analysis project Ga0335070, IMG submission 206722) | Soil microbial communities from Loxahatchee National Wildlife Refuge, Florida, United States - Lox_Sample_1.3 | ecosystem: Environmental > Terrestrial > Soil > Wetlands | place: USA...
CGTTTCCAGACGGAAATGCGGCGCCACAACAAGAGAGCCAGAAGCATCGCGGTGGCGGTCGTGATCAGAGTCCACAGCGGCGCCTGCTGGCGCACCGCCATGGCTACTAGGAGCGCGTCGGGCGTCTGCAGCCGAAAGGGCCGGATGATGAAGGCGGGGACCAGGAAGAGGCCAACGCTGATCAATATCAACAAACCAAACAGCAACTCCGGGACAATGTTGCTTCTGCTCGTCCGAATCTCCACCGCGGTCGTCAATCCGGTCACCTCCGTCTGACTCAGGTAATCATCGATTTTATCCTCTCCTGGCATTCCTCGTGGTTCTCGCGGTGAAGAATGTCGAGGCAGCGCGGAGACGGGAAGCGTGTCGGCAACCCACGACCAAAACAAAGCCCCGATCCTGCTCAGCAGGATCGGGGTCGGTCGGTTGGTTAGTGGTTGGTTAGTAGGGAGTGAAGTCCTGGCGATAACTCACGTTGTTCACGTCCTCGAACTCCGGCGTACCCGGCGGCAGGTTGTTCGGATTCAGGAACAAGGTGTCGAACTGATACTTACGCGTCGGCGGGCTATACACCGTGGTACAGCATTTAAAGACGCCGGTGGCGTACTGCGAGTAGAAGAGGCTCACCAGGGAACCGTTGTAGTACAAGTTACCCGGCCAGTTTTCGATGTAGCGCAGGAAGTTGTGCACACCGCCATCGGTGCCGTAGTCGGCGGCAGCAGCCCAGCCGGTAGGCTGAGGGAAGTTGATGTTTTTCCCGGCGGCGATGGCCACGCGATACCACGTGTCCTTCGCCGTCCGGCTGCCCGGCGTGGTGGGGTAGTAGAAGCTCTTGAAATCGCTATAGCCGGCTACGGACTTAGTCGGCAGGGGCGCCGGGTTGGAAAGCAGAGTGACCGCATCGGCGATCACAGCAGCGGCGGCATCCGGAGTAGCCCAGCCTCCGTTGGCGTTGTAGTCGCCGAGGATATAAACCGGGTTCTCCGAAGCCACAGTGAAGCCACCGGTGCCGTCCGGTCGCGTGGGCACCTTGCTCAGCGCTCCATCCACCAGCCGCAGCACATGGCGCGCGGCCGTGATTTTGTTCTTACGGGCCAGCGTCATACACTTCACACGCTGGAACGGGTTGAAGGGCGCGGGGTTGGCTCCCCCAAAAGCCGTCATAATGGTTGCGGCGCCCCAGTTGTCCGGCAGTCCATTCTGGTCCACGTCCTCAGGAGATTGCGTGGTGCCTGGATTGTTGGGGTCCAGAATGCCGTCAGGGGTTCCGGCAGATGACGCTCGGTTTATGGTGTCTTCAAAGCCGTACTCGCCGGTCAAGGCGGGCGGAACTGCATTCGGGTCCGCAATCATGCCGCGCCGGTCCGAGAAGTACAGCAAGTAACCGTTCAGGGTTTGATTGTCCACCAGTTTGCCGTTGGCGCTGTTGAGCAACCAATTGCGCAGGTTGCCCACATCCAGTTCGATGACGTTCATCACACCGTTGGCGGCACACATGCCGCCGTTCCCATTGTTTGGACTGGGTGCCCCGGCTGGCGGATCGTTGTCGCGGACCTCGCCTTCACGCGCGTCGTACATGTTGATGGGATACCAATTGTAGCGGGAGACGGTGGGCGAGCTGCTCTCCTTGGAGCCGGAGATGGTCTCGGTGGCATCGCGATCGGCTAGTTGCTGCAAGATCAGAATGGCATTGGGGTGAGGTCCGCCAGCAGCGCCGGGAAGCAGGCCTTTGGCGAAACCCAGTTTCAGCCACTCATTGGTGACGCCGAACCAGGTGCCGTCGGCCTTCTTGACCTCTACCCGCAACCAGCCGTCGATGAGGGGCCACTCCTTCGTCGTGGTGTATCCCGGCGGCGGTACCTGGTCGGTGGAGGGATCATAGTAGGTATCCGTGCTCTTGTTGCTGGCGTAGGCGAAGTGCGTATTGCCCACACCGGTCACGGGAACACCGCTCGGATAGGTGGTGCCCGCCTCTTCGCTCAGCAGCACGTCCTCACCATCGGTGAGGGTAGAGTCGGCGTCGGGATGGAGGCCGGCAGCCGTATCCGCCAGCAAAATGCGGATCTGGGCCTTGTTGTAGAGCCGCGAGGTGGAAAGGGTGGTACCAGTCGCCTCCCCGGCCGGCGGCTTGCGGATGATCTGGACCGGTCCTACGCCGGCGCCCACAAAAGGCAACTGTAAAGGCTTGGCGCCAGTCAGGCCGTTCAGAATCCAGCCGTTGTAAGTTCCTGTCGAAATACCCACCCAACTCGAATTGGGACTTCCCGTGGGCGGCGGGCCGCCAACGTAGCTACCGCCATAGGGAGGATTGACCCCGGTGGGCGGATTGATTCCCAGCTGGATGCAGTGGGTGGCGGGAGCGCCTCCGTCACATCCACCGGAAGTGCCGTTACCCGCGGCGTTCGGAATGTAAACCGGACCGCCGTGGCTGGACGATTTGGCGTCCACTCCGTTGGCCAGTTGGTCGCGGATGACCTCCTTGGCGGCGGTAATCTTGGAGTGAAAGACCAGCGTGCCTCCCGGGGTGACGAAGAAGTTGCCGTTGGTGGCGACGCGGCCGGCAAAGTCAAAGCCGGGGCCGGGGAAGTAGCTCAGGTCGCTGTCGGAGAACACGCCAAACTGGAACACCGGGATGAGGGCCACCTCCACCGAGCGCTGCATCCTCACCTGCGCTCCGGAGAGCCGCTGCGCCGTTACGGACAGCGTCATGGGGATGATTTCTGCCACCAGGCCGGCGTTGGGCCCGGACTGAATGTTGCTGACATTGGTGACCGGGTTGCCTTTGGCATCCACCGGCACGTTGATGTTGTACTCGGTGTAAGTAATATTCGGAACGTCAGGAGGCAGGGCATTCAAGGCAGTGATGCTGGTGACCGGCGGGGCCTGGCTCGCCGAGTACAGGTTGCCCAGGTCGGAGGTCATCTTCTCCATGCCCGCTTCCGCGCCGTAGTAGGCGAGGTTGTTCTCCAGATCGTTCCCGCCCACACGGGCTTCGGTGTTGGTCATGTACATGAGACCGACGGCCAGCCCGGACATCAGCAGCAGCAGCAGCAAAGCTGCGATCAACGTGAAGCCTGTCGCACGAGACTGATTGGCACCCATAACGGTTCTCCTGAATTCCTCCATACGCTCCTTCAGCTAACCTTCACCTTACTTACTTGTAGCGATCCTTGAAGCTCATGTCGCGGGCGCTCACCGAGGTGGCCAGGTTCAAAGTCTGGAAGCCACGCTTGCCACCGGGCATGGGGCTGCGCGTCATGACACTGAGATTCACCTTGCGGATCTGGTTAGGGGATTTTCCGGCGGACATGCCGGCATCTTTCAGGTTGGCGGTGGCCACACCCGACACGTCGTCATAAATGTCGTAGCTGACTTGCAGCCCGGCCACGTTCTCCGCCACTGGCGCGGGGGACTGCCCGTTGACCTGCCTCATCAGGCGAGGTGGTCCGTCGTCTGCGGTATAGCGGTTCCCGTCCTGGCCGACGGGCACGTCGATGTAATAGGTGATCACCTGCAGGCGCGTGGCGATGATGGGCGGGGGCGCTGCCGGTGGGGCAAGACCTCCCCACAGCGCCTGGATATTGCCGTCGGCAGCAGTGCTCTGGTTGATATTCAGGGGATCGCCGTTGGCAAAATCCACCACCCCGCCCGCATTCACCCGGGTGACCTCACCGATCGCTTGTCCAACGCTGTTGGAAAACAGGATCAGGTCGCCGGCTTTCAAGCCCACCGCAGGATCGTTGATTGCTGGCGGCGGCCACGGCACGGGCAGGGGGTTGGGCGCGGGATTAAGCACAGTGAACGTGGCCTGGCTTCCGCTGGCGTTCAATGCCACGCTGTAGTCATTCAAAGGAAAAGTCGTGTCGGTATAGGCGATGGTCAGCACGTCCGTCGGCGGACTTAACACGCCCCCGGCCGTCATTACGCTCAACCCCACCCCGGGGTTGGGAATCACGCCATAAAAATGGTTGTTGATGGGATAATCATTGTTGTTAACGTAACAGGTGTTCTGGTCACAGCCGAACAGCGAAGCTGTGGCTCCGCCGCCATCGGGCAACTGCACTCCCCCGGAGACGATGCCGGCGCCTGCCAGGCTGATGTCCTTGGCCATCATGTCCAGCGCCGCCCGGCCGTCCTGCTGCATCTCCGCCCGCTGGGTCACCAGAAAGCTGGCGCTAAGCGCCATGCTGAACAGGTTTACGGCGGCGGCCAGGACGACCAAGCCCATGGCCATGGCGACCAGCAACTCCGCCAGGCTGAACCCACGCCTTCTCGTTTTGTCGCTACGCCTCATGAGTCATCCCTCTAGCGAAACTGGGAAATATACGCGCCCACGCTATATGTCTTTTGCGTGGCCTTGAACTGGGTGGTGGTGTAGGTCACGCTGATCGTGACGGAGCGCAGGGTCGCATCAATGCCGCCACCCGGGGCCCCTACATTGGTGATCGTGATGGTGCGCTGGTAGTTGTTGAGGGGTTGCAGAACATCATCCGCGGTGCCCAACACCCCGTCTGGTCCCGGTAAGACCAGGCACCGGGAAGGCCCGGGGCAGGACGGGTTGGCATTGGTGTCATCGGCGGTTCCGACCAGCCCGTCGGGACCCGGGTCGAGGACCAGCTGAGCGTTGTCCAGAAAAATGCCGCCATTGGAAACGTTCTGAATCTGGGCCCAGGTGATCTGCGACGTATTGCGCGCGGTGAAGAGGCTCTCCAGCGTGGTGGCCGCTTCCTGCTTCGCGATCATGTCTTCCTGCGCCGAGTTGGTGGAGGCGATGGCCACGGAGAACATGGCCAGCATGCTCACCAGGCCGATGGTCAGCACCACGATCGAGAACAACACTTCCAAAATGCTGAAGCCCTGCTCGGCCTGGCGGAAGCGAAACTCGGGGCGAACTGTTCCAGCCATCATCATTGCTCACTCCAGTGCGGAACACCGACGGATGAAGCGTACAATCGCCATCCGCGTATGCGGCCTGCGGCACCCATCAGGGTGATGGCCCGCGAGCTGTACAGGTCAGTGGGGCGCGCCAGATAAACGATGCCGTTGTTGATGTTGTTGTTGATGTCGCGCGACGACCCATCCGGGAAAAAGTAAATCTGGTTGCTCACACCACCAGACACTCCAATGTCGAACTCGATCGGCTGGCCACCGGTGCCCAAACCGTCGGGTGTGGTCGCCAGAGTGTTGGGAATTCCCGACACGTTCAGGAACTGAATATCAGGGGGGAGGGTCATTTGGTTGACAATCGGACCGATTACTCCGGCGTCCATGCGGTTGATCTGCACCATATTGGTGCCGGGAGGTATGCCGCCGGGATTGAAAGTCACCAGATAAGTCTTGCGGTTGTCCACGGCCCATTGCCGCGCCTGCCGCAGCGTCATCAGGGTCCCGTTGTAGGCGCCGTTGAGGCGCGCGTCTTGCCACGCCGGCCGCAGGCTCATGAAAGAGATCCCGCTGACAATCAACACGATAGTTATGGCGATCAGCGCCTCGAGCAAGGTAAAACCGCGGGATGTGCTGGAAGACATGTGCCCTTTCTTGGGAGAGGCTGGCTCGTGCTTCATGTCGCGCCCAGGGGTCATAAGAGCTCCACTGCCGCCATCTCGGGGTTGGAGTCTGGCGTCCTGACCGCAGACTAGAGGGAGGTCGAGACCCGCAGAAATCCTGCCGGGCCATCGCGCTATCGATTCATCGTATGGAGGGGTTGCAAGAGCGTCAAAGCACCAAGGTACGAAGCCATACCCTTGGACTTACGTAACGTAATCGCGCCAGGTAACTCTGGTCATTTTGGCATTCCAGGAAAGAAAAATCCTGTGCCGTCAAGTGCTTCAGGCGCTGTGGGCCCGGGCCGCACCGCGGCTGGTCTTGGTGCGTGTGCTGGGCACGTAGGCGCAAGAGCGGAAATCGTAGTGTTCCGCCAGGCAGGCCGGACAAAGGTGAAGTTGGTGGACCTTGCAGTGGATCACAGGGGCTTCTCCGCGGCACAAGTCACATCCGCCGCGGGACCGCCGTGGCGGGGGAGCGGGTGCAGCGCTCTCCAGCAGGCGGGCCTTGAGATAAACCCCGGTAGCCATCACTAGAGTGCCGAAAGAGAACAGGCTGGCGCCCACTCCCATCAGGCTGATGTCGTTGTGGTCGCGCACCATGGCGGGGACAAACGACAGTGCTACTAACATCGCTACCCCACCCCAAGCGATGAGCCAGTTGCCTGCTCTTGCTGACATGCCTGTGTCCTTCCGGCGGAAAAGGAAAAACCCGCGCGCACCCCGGGTTACCAGCGTTCGAGAAACGCTCCTACCATAGCGGTTTCTCAGCCCCGCCTCCAGATGACGAAGGTCACTTTGGCCCCGGACCTCGGCATCCGGACGTAACTGCAGTAACTTGTCGCAAGTCGGTGCGCGCCCTACCATGCGCAGTGATATGGCGCTCACAGCCCTGGTAGTGTGCGCCGACGCCAAGGTCGTGCCGCTGCTGCTCCGGATTCTTTCCGATCTGGGGATCCAGGCAGAGCACTGCGAGCATCCGCTCACGGCCCTGGCCCGGCTGGCCACGCATCCGTTCGATGCTGTGTTGGTGGACTGCAAGGACGAGCCGGCAGCCATCGAACTGATCGTGAACGCCCGCCAGACGCCCGCCAACCGCGCCACTCTCGTCATTGCCATGGTGGACGGCCGCAACCGTGTGCGGGAAGTCTTCGCCAGGGGCGCCAACTTCATTTTGTACAAGCCGATCTCTGCGGAGCGCGCCAGCACCAGCTTGCGCGCAGCGCGCGCACTGATGCGGCGGGAGCGGCGGACCAACCAGCGCATCTCTCTCCACGCCGAAGCCGCGCTTGCCTATGCCGCAACGGAGAACGCTCCTGCCACGGTGGTGGAGTTGAGCGAGTCCGGCATGGGCATCCAGTCCGAGGGCAAGTTGCCCCCGAGTGGCAAAGTTTACTTCCAGTTCTGTTTGCCGGGGCAGGCCGCCCCGGTCCGGCTGTCCGGCGAAGTGGTGTGGCAGGATTCCTCGGGACGAGTGGGCATCCGCTTCGCGCATGTGCCCCAAGCTTCGCGGCGAGCACTAAGCCAGTGGCTACAGGCAAACCTTACCCGGCCGGGAGCCGGAAACCCGCCGCCGGCCCCCAGCAACCCGCTTGCGGGACTGGGTTTGCTCTCGGTGTCGTCCGCCGACCGCCGCGAGCGCTCGCGCCACGCCTGCCGACTCGGCGCGGAGGTCTACCGTTTAGGCAGCAATGTTCCCACGCGCTGCAGCCTCAGCGACATCAGCACCGGCGGTTGCTATGTGGAAACCAGCGACCCGTTTCCCTCCGGAACGGCCGTGCAGATCGTGGTCCGCGCCCGCGACATGAAATTGCGCATCCAGGGAAACGTGCAGGCGGTGCATCGCGCCTTCGGCATGGGGGTAGCGTTCAGCCTTAAGACGGCCGAGGAGCGGGAACAGGTGCAGCAATTGATCGCGTTGGTGGCCCAGCGTCCGGAGTTGGATTCGCTGGTCGAGTCGTAGGAGCGGAATCCAACACCGCCCAACCCCGACGGGGCCGCAGACATTAGCCCAGGGCGTAAGCCCTGGGCTAGCGGTCGGAGACGAAGCCAGTCCCCTTCAGGGGATGGCACAAGGGCCGCTACGCCCGCGCGGCTTCTTCCTGCACCGCCTTCCGGAAATAGTCGAGCGACAATCGCAGGCCGGTCTCCAGGTTGACCTTCGGTTCCCACCCCAGCAGTGTTTTCGCCTTGGTGATGTCCGGACACCGTTGCTTCGGATCATCCTGCGGCAGCGGTTCATACTTGATTGTGCTCTTCGATCCCGTCACCGCCAGAACCTGCCGGGCGCACTCCAGGATGGTGAACTCGGTGGGATTCCCGATGTTCACGGGCAAATGCTCCGATGATTTCGACAGCCGGATGAAACCATCGATTTCATCGCTCACATAGCAAAAGCTGCGCGTCTGCTTGCCATCCCCATACACCGTAAGCGGTTCGCCCCGCAGCGCCTGCTTCATGAAGTTGGGCACGACACGGCCGTCGTTGAGCTGCATGCGCGGACCATAGGTGTTGAAGATGCGTACGATGCGCGTGTCCACTTTGTGGTAGCGGTGATACGCCATGGTCACCGCTTCGGTAAAGCGTTTCGCCTCGTCGTACACCGAGCGTGGCCCGATGGGATTCACATGGCCCCAGTAAGTCTCTTTCTGCGGGTGCTCCAGCGGATCTCCGTAGCACTCCGATGTGGACGAGACCAGGTACTTCGCGCCGTACTTGCGAGCCACCTCCAGAGCGTGAAAGGTCCCGAGCGAACCCACTTTCAGGGTTTCGATGCCGTGCACGGTGTAGTCCACCGGGCTGGCGGGGCTGGCGAAATGAAATACGTAGTCCACCGGCCCGCATTCGAAGGGCTCATTGATATCGAGCTTGCAGAACTCGAAGCGAGGTTCGTTGCGCAGGTGGTCGAGGTTGGGCAGCCGGCCGGTTAAAAGGTTGTCAACAGCAACTACCAAGTAACCTTCGCCCAGCAGGGCGTCACACAGGTGGGAGCCCAGGAAACCAGCTCCGCCAGTTACCAGGGCGCGTTGTTGGCTCATGATTTCTTGACGTTCCGCGGAGGCGTGCTGGCGTTCGCCGGCTGCGTTTCGGGGATCGCGGGCTGCCGGCCCACGCTGTAGTAGGTGAAGCCCTGCGCCGCCATCGCGTCGGGATGATACAGGTTGCGGCCGTCGATCACAATGGGATACTTCAACTCGCGCAGCAGGCGGTCTAGGTCCAGCGCGGCAAACTCTTCCCACTCGGTCAGGATGAGCAGGGCGTCAGCGCCGCGCGCAGCTTCGTAGGGGGTGCTGACGAACTCCACATTGGAGTTGAGAACCTCGCGGGCTCGCTCGGCAGCCGCGGGATCGTAGGCGGCCACCCGGCAGCCCTCCTGCAAGAGAGACTGCACCAGCAGCACGGCGGGTGATTCGCGGATATCGTCGGTGCCCCCCTTGAAAGCCAGGCCCAGCACGCCCAGGCGCTTGCCGCGCAGCGTCCACAGGGCACTGCGCACCTTGCGCAGGAAACGTTGTCGCTGGTCCTCATTGATACGAATGACTTCGTCCAGCAAGCGGAACTCGTAGCCGCTCTCGCGCGCCACCGCGCGGAAGGCCAACAGGTCCTTGGGAAAGCAGGAGCCACCATAGCCTATGCCGGGATTGAGAAAACGGGGTCCAATGCGGCTGTCGCTCCCAATCCCCTGGCAGACCTGTTGCACGTTCGCTCCCACGGATTCGCAAATCGAGGCGACCGCGTTGATGAAGGAGATCTTCATCGCCAGGAACGCGTTAGACGCGTGCTTGATCAGTTCCGCGCTCTTCGCGCTGGTCACGATCAGCGGCGGCGGAACCTGCGCCCGGTCGGGCCGCGGAACGGCATCGGCTCGCTGGTAGTAGCTGCCGTCCGTCATTGGCGCGTAGATCTCGCGCAGCACCGTGGCGCAGCGTTCGCTGTCGGCGCCCAAGACGATGCGGTCGGGATAAAGAAAATCGGTCACTGCCGTGCCCTCGCGCAGGAACTCGGGGTTGGAGGCGACGTCGAACGAGTCCGGCGGGGCGGCGTTGCGCAGAATGATCTTGCGGATCCAGTCGCTGGTATACACCGGCACCGTGCTCTTTTCGACAACAACCTTGTACCCGTTAATTGCTCCGGAGATGCTGCGCGCTACGGACTCTACATAAGAGAGATCGGCCTCCCCCTGCTCGGTGGGCGGTGTGCCGACCGCGATAAAGATGGCGGCGCTGGCCCGTACCGCGGCCTGCAAATTGTCGGAAAAATTCAGTCGCTTGCCGCGGTGGCGTTGCAGCAACTCGGGCAGGAACTTCTCGTGGATGGGGACCTGGCCGCTCTGCAAGGCCGCCAGCTTCTGCTGATCGACGTCCACCAGGACCACGTCGTGGCCGAGGTCGGCAAAGCACGCGCCTGCCACCAGTCCCACGTATCCGGATCCCACCACTGCTAGGTGCATCCCCAATCTCCTTAAGAACCCTAATTTATCAGCTTTCCTTCCTGGAGAGGGCAGTGACGACTGTCACACGTTGTCCACAGAGATGCTTCGCAGAGATGCAAGCTTGCTGGTCTCCGGCAGTGGCGGCGCGGCCCGCCCCGCTCCGGTCCCGGGTCACATTCGTAGGTGACCGCAATCACCGCCTGTGTGGTAACCAAGGGCCAGAATTGATGTGCGGAGAGGTGGAGTTATGCCAGTCCTGATGATCGCACTGGTCGCCCTCGGGGTTTTCGGAGCCATTGGGGCCCTGCTCATCACCGCCATGGTGGTGGAGACCCGCATGCAGAAGAGGTTACACGAGTCGGCGGACCTGCATGGCACGGCTGCCCCCGCGGGCAAGCGCTAGACACGGTTACCCGGTTTGGCGGTCCGGCTTCGGGCCGGGATTCGGTCTACCCGGCGCCAGCAGTGAGCGCACCAGGGTGTCGGCCAGCCAGTCCTGGTATTTCTGAGGAGACCACCCGCGTTCGCGCACCAGCATGCGGTACACATCCCCTCCAGTAAGCATCCAGGAGATATCCCGCGCGCTCTTGTGGCTAAGCCCCGGTCGCAGCCTTCCTGAGTCGCGAAGGAAGATGATCATGCTTTCCTCCCTCTCGTAGCGTAGACGCTCTCGCTGTTGTTGCAGTTTTGCTAGTTCGGGTGCCACCACCCCTGCACCCCGCATCAGATCGAACGCCGCACTTTGTGCGCCGCGGATCTGCCTGGCAACGCGGGCCGCGAGCCGCAAACGGGTTTCAGGATCGCTCGCACCCCGTGCCTGCCGCACCACCTCCTCGTAATCGGGTCCAAACGTGGATTGATCAAGAAGCGCGGTCAGAATCCCGGTCTTCGACTTGAAGATGGCATACACGCTTTGGGCAGATACCTCTGCCCGCTGCGCGATCGCTTCGATGGTCATTCCGGCATAGCCTTCGGCCTGCAAGAGCTGCCGGGTGGCTTCGACGATGCGGCGGCGAGTGTCGCCCGCCTGGCGCTGGCGAACCAGTGATCGGTAGGAGCGCTTTTTGGTCTTTGCCAAAGTCGAAATTATAGCATCCTTTAGTCAGTATAGTTATCTATATCGAATATGCGAATGATACCGACATCAGGCTCGAGCGCGAAAGCGTTCTGGAACGGAGGGCAACATGAAGCTGGTTGTACTGGGGGCCACAGGGGGCACGGGACTGGAACTCGTTCGGCAGGCGCTTCAGCACGGCCATTCCGTGACGGCGTTTGTTCGTTCGCCGGAGCGACTCAACCTGTTTCGCGACCGTATCGCGATCAGGCAGGGAGATCTGTTGAATAGTGCCCAACTCGCGCAGGCTATTAAGAATCATGACGCGGTTTTGTCGGGATTCGGACCGCGATTGCCTGTATCGAAAGCGGACGCGCATCTCCTGCAGCAGTTCGCGATCGCGCTGACCGGCGCCATGCTGCAGTCCGAAGTCAGACGCGCAGTGGTCGAGTCGGTGGCCTTCCTGTTTAAGGACGCCATCATTCCGCCGGCGTACCTTCTCGGCCGGCTGCTCTTCCCGGACATCGTTGCAGATGCCTCAGCCATGGAGGAAGTGTTTGAAAGGAGTGGGCTCGACTGGACAATCGTGCGGCCGCCCGAACTGACGGACAAGCCCTACACCGGCAAGTATCGCGTACGAGAGGGCCATCTGCCGGCTTTCGGATTCAGAGTCTCGCGCGCCGATGTCGCCGATTTCATGGTCAAGGCAGCCGGGAATCATGCCCTGAGCCGCAAGATCGTGGGGTTGTGCAATTGACCCTACCGCAGCCGGAGACGGGGTACCCTTTGAATTCAACCATCGTATTTATTCAGGAAGTCGGGAGGAGGCTCCCTGTGTTTACCGCCTACCTCGTTGTTACTGGCCTGGCCGCTGCCGCGAACATCTTCTCGGCCACCTGCGACTTCGTCCGCTATAAGCAGGTCAGCATCGCCATGGCCAGGGCGGGCGTGCCGGACTCCTGGATGACCATGCTGGGCATCCTTAAAGCAGCGGGGGCGCTGGGACTGCTGATCGGCATCCGTGTGCCGCTGATCGGGACCGCCGCCGCGGTTGGGCTCATCCTGTTTTTTGTCGGCGCCATCATCACCCACCTGCGCGCACGCGACTACTCATTCGGTCTGGCGGTCGCGTTCCTCCTGCTGGCGGTGGCCGCTCTGCTGCTGAGACTGTATGCCAGGGTCTAGAAACCCGGTTTCTCCCATGTCCGGTCTGCCAGCGTCTGCCGCACCGTTAACTCGTACGGCTGGCCCGGCGACCAGTCGCCGGAGAAGTGAGCGCCGACGCAGGTCCAGAAAACATAGTCCCATCCGTGCTGGGCCGCGATCTGATCCACCGTCTGGCCATCGTAGAGCCAGGGCCCACCGTCGTAGAAGTCGCCGTCGAAGCAGGCACGGAGATGCGCCCCATACCAGTCCACGTTCAATGCCGTTGACTGCGCCGTGTGGGGATAGCCGCCATGCACCAGAGCGCCGGAGCAGTCCGCGTTCTTGATCTGCAGCAGACCGTAGGAGCCTTCGCCTTCTGGCCCGCAGACATCTCCTATTGTGCTCATGTGCCAGTACGACTCGACCACCGCCTGCGCCCGGATGGTGTCCTCGTCAATACCCCACTTGCAGGCTGCCCACTGGATGATCTCCGTGGTTGTGCCGGTGAAGTTGCCGGTGACCTTGTCACGCTTGTCGCGCCATTTCGTCCAATAGTTTTCAGGTACCCAGTTGTGCGGGGGAGAAACAATCGTGTGGTTGGCCTGGTTATTGTCGGGCCTCGGCTCCCAGGAATTGGGAGTGACCGCGGAGGCGCAGTACGAATCCGAGCGAGGCAGGTAGGTGGCGTGGGCGGGTTCCGTGCCGAAATAGCCGGGCCTCGTGCCGGGTAGAGATGTCGCTGGTTCGCCGCCACAGGCGAACAGCGTCGCCAGGAGCAGTAGCAGCGCGAACGCAATTGCCAGCCGCAGCCTCAACCGACTGGTTGCCCGGAACCTTGCCCATTTAGCAGACTGTGGGACCACTAACGCCCCCTTCGCTCGGCAGAAGAATTTAACGAATAGAGTATGTCAGCCGGCGGTGAAGGCAACGTTCCGGAAGGACAGTGCTGGGGAGGACGGCTTGCCTCCCCGCCCATTGAACGAAATCCCAACCCGCTCTCTCACCAGGCCGAAAATGGTTTGACGCTCTCCGGTGTCTGATACGTTTGCGGATGGCGAGTCCGCAAAATGCGACCTGTCAAGCTGTTTCCTCAACCTCCCTCTGCACAAAACTCTTCCCCTTTTTCTCCGCGCCCAACGCCACTACCGTAATTAGGAATGCAATATTGGTGATCTCAAACGCCGCCAGCGCCCAGGCGTAGCCCAGATGGTCGCGCAGGGCGTACTCCAGGGTGTTGGTCGGAGCGGCGAACAGGATGCCGAGTTGGTAGGCGAAGCCGGGCATTAGTCCGCGCACCGCATCGGGGGCCAGTTCGTTGAGGTGTGCAGGGATGATGCCCCAGGCGCCCTGCACTCCCACCTGCATCATGAACGCGCCCAGCGCCAGCATGGCCAGCGAGCCGCCGAACGCCCACGCGGGAATCATCGCCAACGAGAGGATAAGCGCGGCAATCATGCTGCGCCGCCGGCCAATCTTCTCCGAGATGTGGCCGAAGGCAATCGCCCCCAGAACCGCGCCAATGTTGTACAGGATGGCCATGTAGGAGACGATCGCGGGCGCGAATCCCCGTGCTGACTTCAGAAAGTCCGGGTAAAGGTCCTGGGTGCCATGGGAGAGGAACATCATCAGCGTCATCAGCAGGACGAGATAGAAAAAGATCTTCCAGTGCCCGCTGGCGGTTTTCAGGATTGCGCTCAGCGTGGGCGCGCGGTGCTGCTTCCACGCTTCCGACTCCCGCACTTTGAATCGAATATAAAACGCCAGCAGCGCCGGGATTCCGCCCACCCAGAACATGGCCCGCCATCCCCAGGCTGGCGAGAGCGGCAGGATCACCCGCGCGGCCACTGCCGCCAGCAGGTATCCGATGGAGTATCCACTTTGCACGATACCCGACAAAATGCCGCGCCACTTGCCGGGCGCGCTTTCCATGGCCAGCGATGCTCCCACGCCCCACTCGCCGCCCATCCCGATGCCGTAGAGCGTCCGCAAAATGAGAAAAACGGTGTAATTGGGCGCGAACCCGCAGAACAGTTCGATGATGGAGAAGAACACCACATTCGCCATCAGCGGCTTGCGTCGGCCGTAACGGTCGGCGAGCAGGCCAAACACCACTGCCCCCACCGGCCGCATGGCTAGCGTGGCGAAGGTGGTGAAGATGATCTTTTCTTTGGAAACGTGAAACTGGACCGACAAGGTGTCGAACAGGAACACAAGGACAAAGAAGTCGAAGGCATCCAGCGTCCAGCCCAGGAAGCTGGCAGTGACCGCGTGCCACTGATCGCTGCGCGAAAGCGGGACAGGCCCGGGCATGGTGGCAGAACTCATCGTCGGTCAGTGTCCAATGCGGCGAATTTCGTCTGGACGCGCCATGAGAACATGATTGCGGCAGCTTGGCAACGTTATCGGGGGAACGCGCGATTACCAGCTGGGGTGATCCCGATCACCGCTGATTGCGATACGTCGCGAGAGAATGTTGCTGGGGAGCGGAGTATGCCAACCGGCTCCGCCCTAAGTCGGCTCTGGGCGGGGCTTTAGCCGCAAGGGTTTGCAGTTGACAACCGCCCCGATTGGTAGGAAACTCCGCTCAAACTGGCTCTTTAAAGTGTGCTTGCTCCCCCTCGGCCGCGGGAAAGTATCCTGCGTGGCAGGCAAGCCCTCGACTTTGCATCGCAGCGCCAGGGCTACTTGCATGGCTCATCAACCCATGTTACGGCCTGATCCCTCCGAGCATCGGACTCCCGATCCACCGGATGCTCTCGAACCGGAGAAGGACGATCCGGATGCGGGCTTATACCTGGCCCGCCTGGCCAGCACCCTGGCAGCACACGGCGGAGGCGCCGCGTCGTCCGACCTGGCCCTGGATCTGGTGCTCAATGAGATTGTCGAGCAATCACGTTTAGCGACGACCGCCACCGGCGCGGCGATCGCTTTGCTGCGTGGCGAACGTATGGTGTGCCGCGCCACCAGCGGGGCCAACGCGCCCGATCTGGGCGCACCGCTGAACACCCGTTCCGGGCTCTCTGGCGCCTGCGTTCGCACCCGGCAAGTGCAGCGCTGCGACGACACCGAGACCGACCCTCGCGTCGACTCTGCCGTTTCGCGCACTCTTGAGGTCCGCTCCATCCTGGTGGTCCCAGTGCTGAATGGAGAAGAGCTGATCGGAGTCTTTGAAATATTTTCGCCGCGGGTCGCCGCCTTCAGCGAACGCGACGAGCAGACGCTGCAAGCTCTCTCCCGTCGGATCGTACACACGGTCGTGCGCGCTGCCGAAACCGATGCTTCGTCATCTCTGGCCGGGGAGACTCCTTCGGCCTTTGCAAACAGAGATGTGGAATTGGCGCCGAACCCGCCCGCCGAGATCGGGTCAACCTTGCCGCCACCGCACGCTCGCCGACGGGACCGCTGGACGGACCTGCTGAATGCGATCGTAATTGCATTAGCCTTGCTACTGGGATGGATGGTGGGGCACGTGGGCTGGCAACAAGCGAGGGGCCGGCCAGCCAGCATGGCTCCTCCCGCGTCGAAGGTGCAAACCGCGCAGCCGGCGCCGCCTGTGGCACCAACCGCGAACCCGCCCTCGGCCCCGGCTAGCGAGAAACCGGCAGCCAAAGCGGCTGTTCCGGCCGCCCTCAAGACTCAGCTCAAACGAAGTACCGGGACGGAACCGCCGGTGGATGGCTTAGTGGTGTACGAGAAAGGGAAAGTGATCTTCCGAATGGCGCCTGTGCCCACGGGAGCCGGAACTGCCGCCGGCCAAGCCGAGGAGGGACCCGAAGCCGCCCCGCTTTCGCTTCCTCCAGAAGTAGCGAATAGCTACGTGGTGCAGCGTGTAGAGCCGGAATATCCGGAAGCGGCGAGGGTTCAGCGCCTCCAGGGTGCAGTGGTCCTTGATGTCGTGGTTGGCAAAGATGGGGTAGTGCGCGATTCCAGAGTGATCAGTGGAGATCCCCAACTGGCCGCCGCGGCACAACAGGCGGTGGGGCAGTGGCGCTTCAAGCCCTATTTGTCAAATGGCGCCGCAGTCGCTTTCGAGACTCAGATCACCCTCAACTTTACTCTTCCTCAAGAATAGGGCTCAGGTCTCAGGAAAAGCCCAAAAACAGCTCTCGGGTCTCGGATCTCAAGGAAAAGCGGACCTTGTACCTCAGTTGGCACCGAGACCAGGCCCCTGCTTTCTAGGATTGCGCCGGCATGTTTCGCACTATGGATTTTATGGCGGGCGAGGCTTTATGCACCTGGCCCCGTTTGAGTGCAAACAGGGCCAGCTCTACTCGCGTCGAGACTCCCAGTTTCTCAAACACCCGGAACAGATAATTCTTGATCGTATGTTCGCTCAGATCCAAGCGCTGCGAGATCTGGCGATTGCTCAGTCCCTCCGCCACCAGCCGCGCAATCTCCAGCTCGCGCTTGCTCAGGGGACGCGATCCGGCCAAATGAGGGGCCTCAATGGCTGCCGGCTGCACCAGCGCATCCAGCACGAAGTTCAACTCCGCCGAGCTCGCCCACACCTGCCCCTCGTGCACGCACTGGATGCACTTGCACAGGGTCTGGAATGAATCCGAACGGCAGAAGACCCCGCTGGCTCCGCAGCGGAAAGCCTCGAGCACCGCGCTGCGGTTCAGCGCGTCCAGCAGCACGACCACGCTGACTTCGGGATGCAGGTTTCGCACTTCCCGTACCAGCCGCAATCCACCCAGCGGCTCTTCAGCGAAACTGGTGCTGATTAGCGCCACCTGAAAGGTGTCGCTTTCCAGCGTCGCCAGGACCTCGCGCGGAGTAACCGCCGCCACGGCGAGATACCGTTTGCTGCGCTGCAATGCATCTGCCAATAGGCGGCAACTCATGGCGAGCGCATCTGCGACCAGCACTCGAATTCTGGCGTCCGGATTGGGTAGTGAAGCCAACGCTTAGAGCCGACCAGAAACAGGGTAACGAGCGGGCGGAATTTTACGTGGATTGCCCCGCCCGAGCAAGGAGTCCTAAGCCCCTCTCACCTTCTACTGGCCTTCTCCCTGCCCTCACCCTCGCAATTAGAAAAGCCTGTATTATCAATTGGTTGCCTGGATGCTCCCCGTGATGCCTGGGTCGGGGTGTTGCCCAGATAGGGACTTTAGTCTCTATAACTTTTTCCTCTTGCCGGGGCATATTTTGTCGGGCAAAGTTATACGTAGGTTGGTGTCTTCGATCCACCCCCGCGAAGAACCCCTGGAATCAACCACTTCTTAGCTGATTTGGTCTGTTCTTCTTAGTTATTTTGTTGCACCATGATGTTCTGAGAAGCTCGACGGGAATCGCTCCTCCTCCCATTGCACGTGGGCGCGAGTTTCCTGCAGCGCCCGTACCGCACGACCGCCGGAGACCAGGGGATGTATCTGAATTTCTTTGGACTGCGGGAACAGCCATTCGGCGTGACGCCGGATCCGCGCTTTCTTTACCTGAGCGCTGCCCACCGCGAGGCGCTGGCTTCTCTTTACTACGGCATCGAAGCGGGCCGGGGATTCCTGGGATTGATCGCCAAGCCCGGCATGGGCAAGACCACCCTTCTGTTTCATCTGCTGGAGAAGTTCCGCAGTTCGGCGCGTACCGCATTTCTGTTCCAGACGCAGTGCACCTCGCGCGAGTTCATGCGCTTCCTGCTGGCCGAGTTGGGCTACGACGACGACGGCCAGGACTTCGTACGCATGCACGAAGAGTTCAACAAGCGGTTGCTGCAGGAAGCGCGCGCCGGCAACCGTTTTATCGTGGTTATCGACGAGGCCCAGAACCTGGAGCCTTCGGTGCTGGAAACCGTGCGCTTGCTCTCCGACTTCGAAACGCCCCGCGCCAAGCTGCTGACCATTATTCTGGCGGGGCAACCGGAGTTGGCCGGGAAGCTTGCCAGCCCCGGCTTGGCCCAACTGCGCCAGCGCATCTCCATCGTCAACCGGCTGGAGCCCTTGCCCGCGTGGGAGATCAAGAGCTACGTGGAGCATCGCCTGCAGATTGCCGGCTACAAGGGCGAGCCGCTGTTTACTCCCGAGGCCCTGGCAGAGATCGCCGTCTTCACCGAAGGCATTCCCAGAAACGTTAACAACTTCTGCTTCAACGCGCTTTCCCTGGCCTGTGCTCTGCGGCAAAAGACCGTGGATTTGCCTATCGTGCACGAGGTGATCTCCGACTTGGACATCACCAGGCACGTTCCTGAGCCTTCGTCGGACGCGCCTGCTGTAGTGTCGGATGCGCCTGCTGTAGTGTCGGACGCGCCTGCTGTAGTGTCGGACGCGCCTGCCCCGCGCGCTACTGCGGCCGTTGATGATTCACTCCCGCCGCGCATTACGGCTGCTCCTGTGCCCGTTTCGCCTGTTGCTTCGGGTAAGAACGGAGGGTCTCTGACGCCGGCTGAGGCCAGAGCTTACATGCAGCAGGTTGCGGCGAAACTGAAAAGCTGGCAGGGAGCAGTGGATCGCGCCGCCGCCCAGTATCCCGCGCGGCCCAGCGGGTCCGCAGCGGATTAGATCAAGCTCGACCCGGTGTCAGGAGGCGGGCGGGTTCCGCCGTTCGCAGCACTAAGAGATTCTCAAGGATAGCTTATGAGCAGAAACTTCGAACTGTTACAGAAGCTGGGCAAAGAGCAGGAGCTTACCCATCCGACTCCGGCGGATGACAGCCGCAAGAGTCCCGTAGCCGCGCCGGTAGCGGTTCCGGTAAGCGCGACAACTACGGGTGCTCCTGCCACCGCTGCGGCCCTGGTCAACGGAGGCCTGGAGCAGGTCAACGCCCTGGCCCACCAGCTCTTCATCCAACCGGGCGCCGATGCTCCGCGTGCTGTGGTCTTCACCAGCACCGAGCCGGGCACGGGCTGCACCTGGGTGTGTGCTCACCTGGCGGGGGTGTTGGCCGGCCGCGTGGCAGGCTCCGTCTGCCTAGTGGACGCAAATCTACGCGACCCGGGGTTACATCAGCACTTTGGCGTCGCCAACGAGAGCGGCCTTTCGGATGCGCTGCTGCGACTCGATCCCATTCGGTCCCTGGCCCGTTCCGTGACTCTTCCCAACCTGTGGCTGATCAGCGCGGGCGCAGATGGAGAAAGTGCACAGGCCCTGCTGACCTCCGACCGCATGCGCCTGCGTCTCACCGAACTGCGCAAGGAGTTTGATTTCGTACTGGTGGATGCCTCGGCCATGAGCGTCTCCAGTGACGCCGTTGCCTTGGGGAGCGCAAGCGATGGGGTCATCATGGTGCTGAAAGCGAACGCCTCCCGCCGGCAGACGGCGCGCCAAGCCATCGGAGACCTGCAGGGCGGCCAGGCCAAGGTATTAGGGGCGGTTCTGAACCAGCGCACCTTTCCCATCCCGGAGGCGGTCTACAAGCGGCTGTAAAGAAAGATCGGTTGGCCGGGGTGCGGGCCTCAGACGTCAGACCATTTCAAGCGGCACAAACTCCGGCCTACGGCCTTGATCGGGAGGGAATCTGCTGGTCAGCGGCCAACGGCAGCCTCGCCAACGTGCCCGCCGCCGGAGCAGCCATCTTCCCGGCTCCCCCGAGAGGCAGTTTTCTGGACTCATCCACCGCTGTGTCCGACAGCGTTTGTCCCAGGTTGTAGGCATAGAGGACAACCTCGACCCGCCTGGACACGCCCAGCTTGTCGAAGATGCGGAACAGATAATTCTTCACCGTGTGTTCGGTGAGCCCCAGGCGCTGGGCAATTTCCCGGTTGGACAATCCTTCCGCCACGCAGCGCACTACTTCCTGCTCCCGCCGCGAGAGCAGCACGGCGCCCCGCGCATCCATCAGCTTCAGCGGCAGAGCTTCTCCCAGGGCTTCCAGCAGGTAGCGCAGTTCCTTGCTGTTGGCCCAGACCTGGCCCTGGTCCACGCAGTGAATGCATTTGGCCAGCGACTTGAGCGATTCGCTGCGGCAGAACACGCCCCGCGCCCCTGCCCGAAAAGCCTCCACCACCAGGCCGCGTTCGGAGACGTCGAGCAGCATGACCACGCGGGTCTCCGGACGCACGGTACGCAGCTCGCGCGCCACCTCAAAACCCTTGCGGGGAGCGTCATCCAGTTCTGCGCTGATCACCACGACGGAGGGCTTGTCCTTGAGCACGGCGGCCACGATGGCCTTCCCGTCCGACACCGGGGCCAGCACCTGGAAGCGCTTGTCGCGCTCCAGAGCAGCCGCCAGGAGTTGACTGTTCATGCGGGTGCTGTCGGCGGCCAGCACTCGGATCACTTCAGAGGTTTCCGGTAGAGCGAGAGCGTGAGCCATAGGGTCCCGAATACGACGGGGCAGAGCCTTTGCGGGCGCTCTGTCGCGCCTGATTGTTCTTTCTTACCGCAGGGGAAACTGGTAACTGGCACCAGGCTGCGATGTTGATCGACTGCGGGAGAAGTTGCGCTTGGGCGGGGAAACGGCCTGCAGGCTTACGGAGACCCCGGCACGCCCAGTCAGCCGCCACCCCGAGCGGCTGTCCTCCGGGACTTTAGACCCCCACTTTCGGGGTGTAAATGGCACTTTGGTGCCATAAGCCGAATGGCCCCAGCCCGGGAAGGGCTGTCTGACGCGGGTTCTGGGGGAGCACGAGCTCGCCCGATGGACCGGTTCGTGAGGACCAAAGGGGCGTTGGAATGAAGGGGAAAGAGTCCCCCCGGGGCCAACCGGAGCTATTGCCTCTTGTCAAAGGACTGCACATACACCAGCTACTCGGGGCGCTAAGTTGCTATTATGTCGAGATCGTTCCTCCGCCGGGGAAAGAGCGATGAGACGTTGGTTGCTCGTATTCACCGTGCTCGCGTTGGGGAGTCTGTCCTCCGCACAGTCACCCCCCGGTTGCGTCCTCGAAATCCCTGTAGGTGTAACGGCCTCGGACGGGGCGTGGGTTCGGGGTTTGCAAGCGTCCTCCTTCAAGGTTGCAGAGACAAAGGTGCCACTGGCAGTGAGTGATGCGGTGTACGATCACGAGCCGCGCCGCATCGTCTTTGTGCTGGACCGTAGTTCCCACCTGGGTAAACCTGCGACCAAGATTGTAACTGCCGTTCTGGAACGTATTCTGCAGAACGCGCGGCCAGGCGATTCGTTTGGTCTGGTCTTCGCGGGACACGAACCGGTGGCTATCGGGAAGCCGCAAGATGTGCTGACGCAGTTCCGAGAGATGGTTGCTGGCCCGGCTGCGCACTCCAAGAAGGGGAACCTCCTGGATGCTCTGTCGGAAGCGGCCGAGTTACTTCATCCGCCTCAACTCGGCGATTCTATTTTTGCCTTCGCAGGAGTCGACGACTTGAGTGAGGGGAAGAAGTACCGCAGAGTTTATGACCTCCTGTCCGAGCACCAGGTCCGTGTGTTCGGGGTATTGTTCGGGCTCCCCGCAACGGGGACGCAGAAAAACTTCTGGATCAGGACTCCCGTATCACAGTATTGGTCCACCTCACAGCTGCAGCAACTGTATACCCTGGACACCCAGACTTTCACCGCTCTGACGTGGGGAAGCGGAGGCTCTCTTTCCAGGGAACCCACTCGTGACGAAAGAAAAACATACAAGTTGACTGAGGCCCGGCTCAAGGAGCTGGTGGAGCAGGAGTGGCAGACGTACGGGGCCATGACGCAGCTTTACCGCGTGCGCCTCACACTCTCAGTGCCCTTGTCCAAGCCCAAACCATGGAGGTTCGACCTGGCGCCTGACCTGCGCGACCAGCCGCCCAAGAAGCAGGTTCTCTACCCCCGGCAGATTCCGGCGTGCGAGGCGCCGCTGAGCGCGAAGTAGGGGCCAAGCGGGCGTCCACCAGAGATGGGGCACCCCGGCAATATTCGGGAAATACTGATGAGGAGTGGTTCCGATGAGATTGAGTGAATTCAAAGACGTTGCAAACGGTGATTTATTCGGCACAAAGTATTACCGCACGGCCACGTTTTGGAGCAGCATGATTTTGCCGCTGTTGGCTTTGGGCGATGTTGCAACCTTTGCGAGGGACCTCTATACGCACGATTACTCTCTCTTGGTGACGGCTTGGCTCCCGTTAGTCGGACTAGCAGTCGTGATCGTCTTGAGTTGGTGTGTTTTTGGCTTATGGCTCTCGCGAATGCGGGTGCTCTTTTCTGGTGCTGAGAACGTCGATGTTACAGCATTGGTGAAAAAGGCGGCTGGCGACTTCTTGCGTCTCTTTGCACTCCTGGCCCTTTGTACTATGGTGGGCCTCTTCGTCGCCCAGAACATATCGGGTTACTGATTTGACGAGAAATGGCGGGTGGCCCACCTTTCCGCATGAAGTATAGCTTTTGACACGAGCAGTCAGCTTCAATCTGGGGTGCCCCACCTTTCGCGTTTTTCGAAAGGTGGGCCCGTGCTCGAAGGCACGGATTACTTTTCCCGCAACACCGAGTCTCGACCTAAGCGCGGCTATGGACACCCCACATTTCGAAAACCGCGAGATGTGGGGCACCTGCCCATGGAGATCCGGGCCACCACCCCACGCCTTCGCAGGTCCGGTTAGTAGGTGAACGACTGAATGTCGGTCACTCCGGAATCGGGGCCGTCCACAAAGCCGCTGCGCTTGGCCGGGTTCAAGGCGATGTGGGCGGGGACGACGTTAAACGCGTTCGAGAAACTGAATCCGTTCAGAGTCTCTTTCACACTGCCTTTTGTGTCGTAGACGTAAATGCTGCTGCCGCTGCCTGCCGAGCTGGAGTTTGGCTGGGCGACGAGGAAGACTTTGTGGATGGGATCGAATTCGACATCGGCGCCGCTAAAGAATTGGTTTTCGCCGGATCCCGGCAAGGCCACGCTGAAGCCCGTCCGGGTGGCGAGACTGTAAAATTCGACGCTGGCGTCGTCTTCCGTGGTGGTGCAGACGATGCCGTCGGCGGCGTCCACGGCCATTCCGTTGATGAAGCCGAAGCCGACACCGGTGAACTCGTCAAAGGTGCCGTTGGCCGTATCTACCACGCCGACGACTGGCAAGCAGCCAAAACATCCCGGGCCTCCGCCCAGGATCGCCTGATGGGTGACACTGTCGAAAGCAATGGGGGGAGGCACGGTGCCAAAGTTGCTGGAGTCGGTGATTTTGACGACTGGTCCGAAGGTATTGGCGGAGACATCGGATTCGAAGACAAAGGGCGTGAAATTTCCGCTGTTGTCGTAGGCAAATACTGCGACCGGCGAGGCGCCCTGCGTGCGGCTCACTCCGGCGGGTTCAATAATGTGCTGGGAGCCGATGGGCGGGGTCCAGAGGCCGGTGAAGCGGTTGGCCGTCAGGGGATTTATGGTGTGAAAGGTACGGCGCACGTTCAGGAAGCTGACTACGTGCTCGCGTTCGATCAAGCCGACGCTTTGTCCGACTACTCCCAGAGTGATGAAGTCGTCCTGGGT
>Ga0335070_10002035_pt1 | contig 23508 bp, 21 predicted proteins | sample Lox_Sample_13_FD_206722 | JGI IMG/M metagenome (GOLD analysis project Ga0335070, IMG submission 206722) | Soil microbial communities from Loxahatchee National Wildlife Refuge, Florida, United States - Lox_Sample_1.3 | ecosystem: Environmental > Terrestrial > Soil > Wetlands | place: USA...
GAGCTAGGAATATTCTGCAAGGGGCGAAGCCGGGACAGGCAACTGCGTCCACGGAGGGCGGGTCGGCAAGGTTGGGATTCGATGCGTTGGGGACGCAGAAGCCAGTCCCGGTTTCGCGACGTACGCGCCTTGCTAATCGGGCAGTTACAACAATTTTCAAGAGAGGCAACACCGTCCACGACGAGCGAGCTGGTAGTTTGTGGGCAGCTCGATTAGGGACGCCGGAGCCAGTTCCCAACGCGGTCGATCTACCAGCGACTGATCGCCACGCCGGACGGTCCGCGTGAGCGATCGACGTCATTAGGCAGGCATGAGCATTTTTCCGCGGCTGAAGCATTTCCATGGCCGGCGACTTTTGCAGGCCGGTTCATCTTCTCGCGCCAGGGTGTTCCCGCAAAAATGGCGCGGCGTGTTGCTTCGGTGTAGCGTTCGAACATCCTCGCAGCCTCCGGGCCGCCCGCTCTACGCTCGCGTCAGGAAGATCGGCAGCCCGGTCTTGTTCTCGTAGCTCGGCCGGTAGCGCTCGGTGTTGTACATGGTCTCGATGTCCACCTTGCGCGGGCCGAGCTTAGGATCGGGAATGGGCGCGGCCGCGTAACAGCCGCCGCAGATGGCCATCATGAGGCCGTGCTGCCCGCGCTCGATGCAGCCCATAGCCATGCCGGCGAAGGTGGAGGCGACCATCTTGTCCACGAAGTCAGGACTGCCGCTGCGCAGATCGTATGTCAGATCGCTGACAATCGTCTCCTCGCCGGTGCGCTTTTTGATCTCATCGCTCAGATCTTCGCCGACGTTGGCTTTTTTCTTGTGCCCGTACGCATCTGCTTCGCCGGTCTCGCGCAGCCGGTAGCCTTCCCACTCCGCGCCTTCGGAAAGAATCACCAGCGAGTAATTGCTGGGATTGTTCTTCTTGTCGGTGAGCAGCAGATCGATCAGTTTCGGCAGATCGAATTTGTATTCAGGGATGCAGCAGCGGGTCGAGGTCACATACGCGGTGTACAGTGCGGTGTAGCCAGCGTCGCGGCCAAAGATGCGGAAGACTCCAATGCGTTCGTGCGAGCCGACGGTGGTGCGCTGGCGCCCGATGGCCTCAGTGGCGCGCGTGATCGCCGTGGAGAATCCAATGCAGTACTCCGTGTTGCGCACGTCGTTGTCCATGGTTTTTGGAATGGCGACCACCTTGAAGCCCGCCTGGTCCAATTTGGCCGCGTAACTCAAGGTGTCGTCACCCCCGATGGCGATCAGATATTCTATCTGGAGCTTATCCAGATTCTTGATCACCTGGGGCGTCAGATCGTAGACCGTGCTGGTCTTTCCTTCCTTGGTTACTTGCGATGACGGGAAAGTGACGCCACGCAGAAAATCCGGCACCTTTTTCATCTTGGAAGGATTGGTGCGGGTGGTGTGCAGAAACGTGCCGCCGGTGCGGTCGATGGTGCGGGTATTGCCGCGGTCCAGCGGCAGAACGTACCGGGCGCGGCTCACGGGATCGTCCAGGTTGACGTGAGTCAGACCTTCCCATCCCCTCCGGATGCCGATCACCTCGCAGCCGATTTCACTCCCTCTGTAGACAACGCTCTTGATTACCGAGTTCAGGCCGGGGACATCACCACCGCCGGTGAGGACCCCCACACGTTTTACGGACATCAGAACTCCTCTCTGAGTGGTAACTACCATTATAAGATTCGTCGCGGGGGGTGGCCTGGCATGGTCGCCTGCGCAGAGGCGAATTTAACGCTTGAGCAACTGCTCGAGCGCGGCGGCAATGCGCGGCGCGGCTTCCGGGCCGACGGAATTCACTTCGCCGTACCAGGCCTTGGGCGCGTTCTGAAGCCAGGGCGGCGTTTCGTCCCACTCGGCTTTGGGAATGATGTAGCCGATCTCATCATCGGCGAGGCCGACCAGCATTTTGAATTCGGCTGACATCATCTTCTTGATGGGCGGCTCGATGGGGGCATCGGGGAAGTCCGCGCCGCTGTAGCGCTCCACGCCGCCCACGCTCAATTCGGGATACAACTCGCCCGGCACCAGCGCCATCTCCAGCACCGGCTTGCCGCGCGCCCACAGCAGCACGATACCCACTACTGTGCCGGTCGCCCCCTCCGCCGTCATTTTCTTGCGGCCTTTGAACAGGTCGGCCTGCGCGGCCTGCTGGAAGCCTTTATTGGTGGTGGGAATGGTGATGCGGCTTTCCTGAAACTCGATGCGGTCGGCCGGCACGGTTTGTCCATTGAGAGCCGCGTCCACCGCTACCTCCGCCACACGGCGTCCGATGACTTCGGCTTTCAGGAAGCTGTTTTCCGGCGATGGCCGCTTGGTCGCGGGATCGGGAACCTTGGCGCCCAGCGGCGACTGCATCCCGCCGACTGCGCCGTTCAGAAACACCGCTACGCCTTCGAGGCGCTGTTCCAGCTCCGAGCACAGATAATGCGGATAGTCCGCGGTGATGAGCGTGTTCTTCGAGCCGAGCGTCTCCGGGTGATTGGCCCAATTCACGATCGTGCCGATCGGCTTCCCTTTCGGCGTGGTGGCCTTGAGCACGACAACGCCTGCGTCATGCACTTCCGGGGGCCGGTCGTCGTCGATCAGGGTGTCGAGGTCGGAAGGGTGCGTCTGGCCCAGCGTTACAATCGCGGGCTCCAAGTGCTGGACTGCGTCTACGGCCGTGTGTGCCACGCGATCAATCACGAAATGATTGTAGGCGTCGTTGATCCCCGAGGTGCCCTGAGCTGGGCCCCAAAGCCCCATGGTGTCCTCGGCTTCGTGATCGTGAGTGGCTGCGACGACGACGGCGGGATCTTTGACCTTGGATTTGCTTTTGGCCGCGAGCTGCTTCTTCACCTCGGCGCGAATCAGTTCGACATCATCCGAAAACAAACCGATCGAATCAACACCGCACAAGACCACAGTCTGGTCGGCGGCGCTGAGAGCCAGGCAGCGGGCATAAAGGTTGTCGTGCACGCCGGTGGCTACGCGATTGTTGCCAAAACCGGCCATGTAGACCGGACCGTGCTTCTTCAGATCCGGCGTAATCTCGGTTCGCGCAGCGCCCGCACGGATCTTGGGTCCGAGAAGTTGCGCCGACATAGTGCAGGCGAAGGCGGCCAGCAGCATCAGGCGCATAGTGGGCACTCTCAAACCCACCATGCCGCGGCAGGCTGCTCCTTCATCACGAGCTGGCCGAGAAACTGAATAGCTTTGCTCAGACCTTCGTTAGGCGAAAGGATGCTGTCTTCGTGCTCGATGGAGAGGACGTAGTCGTAGCCAAACATGCGCAGCGTGGAAATGAATTCGCTCCACCATTCCGCTCCGTGCCCGTAGCCGACGGTGCGGAAAATCCAGGCGCGATTGCGCTCGTCGGTGTATTTCTTGGTATCGAGCACGCCGGTGATGGGCAGGTTGCGATCGTAGATTTGTGTGTCTTTGGCGTGCACGTGGAAGATGGCGTTGCCGAGGACGCGAACCGCGGCGATGGGATCAATCGCCTGCCAGAACATGTGACTGGGGTCGTAGTTCACGCCGATGGATTTGCCCGCGGCCGACCGTAGCCGCAGCATGGTTTCCGGGCTGTAGGCTACGAATCCAGGATGCATCTCGATGGCGATCTTCACGCCGTGGTCTTCGGCGAATTTCGCGCGCTTGGTCCAGTAGGGAAGGACCTTCTTGTCCCACTGCCACTCCAGCACGTCGAGATATTCGGGCGGCCAAGGACACGTGACCCAGTTGGGATATTTCGCCTTGTCGCTATCGCCGGGGCATCCCGCGAAGTCGATGACCACGGGCACGCCCAGCTTTTCGGCCAGACGGATCGTCTTGGCGTTGGTGTCTTGATTTTTCCTGGCGATGTCCTTGTTGGGGTGCAGCGGATTGCCGTGGCAGCTCAGAGCGCTGATGGTGAATCCGTTGTCGGAAAGCTTCTGCTTGAACTCGTTGAGCTCGGTTTTGTTGTCGAGCATGGAGAGCTTGCAGTGCGGATCGCCAGGATAGTTTCCGGTGCCCAACTCTACGGTGCTGATGTTCAGGCTCTTGAGCTTCTTGATTACATCGTCCAACGACATCTGCGCCAACAACGCGGTGAAAACGCCGACTCTCACGTGGATCTCCTTAATGATTGATGTAAGCGAACAGAATATCATGCGATGCCACGTGGTAATAAAATGGGCGGCATGAAGCCTTACACTGCAATCGGCCGCCGTGGATTTCTCGGCTCGGCATCCGCGCTGCTTGGGACCGGATTCTGGGCTGATGAGACCCTCGACGCCGCTCCACAGAACGTAAACCGCAACTCGCAACCGTCGGACCTCAAGATTACGGACCTGCGCGTGGCTGTGGTCAAAGGCGCGCCGATGACGTGCCCGCTGCTCCGCATTGATACCAATCAAGGCATCTACGGCCTGGGCGAAGTGCGCGACGGCGCGAGCAAGACGTACGCTCTGATTCTCAAGAGCCGCATCCTGGGCGAGAACCCGTGCAACGTGGACAAAATTTTCCGGAAGATCAAACAGTTCGGCGGTTCCGCGCGACAGGCCGGTGGCGTGTGCGGCATCGAGATGGCTCTATGGGACCTGGCAGGAAAAGCCTACGGCGCGCCGGTTTACCAGATGCTCGGCGGCAAGTTCCGCGACAAGATCCGATGTTATGCCGACACCACCGAATCCGACGATCCGAAGGTCTACGGCCAGCGGCTAAAGGCGCGCAAAGAGCAGGGATTCACGTGGCTCAAAATGGACCTGGGTTACGACCTGCTGAAAAACGAAGAGGGCACACTGACCCATCCACTAGGCACCAAATACAACAGCCCGCCGAACCTGCAGCACATGTTCACCGGCCACGAGCTGACGGAGAAGGGCATCGCGCGCATGGCGGAGTTCGTGGCTACCGTCCGGGAGTACGTCGGCATGGAAATTCCGCTGTCGGCCGACCATTTCGGGCATATCGGCGTCAATTCGTGCATCCGGCTGGGCAAAGCGCTCGAGAAATACAATATGGCGTGGCTGGAAGACATGATTCCGTGGCAATACACGGATCTGTGGAAAAAAATTACCGACGCCGTAGACATTCCCACGCTCACCGGCGAAGACATCTACCTGAAGGAAGGTTTCGTCGAGCTGGCGAAGAATCACGCCGTCGATATCCTGCATCCCGATCTGGCGACATCGGGCGGGATTCTCGAGACCAAGAAGATCGGCGATGCCATTCAGGAGTACGGCGTGCCGATGGCCATGCATTTTGCCGGAACGCCGGTTTCCTGCATGGCCAACGTGCACTGCGCCGCCGCCACCGAGAACTTTCTCGTTCTGGAGAACCATTCGGTGGACGTGCCCTGGTGGGACAGCCTGGTGGAAGGCATCGAGAAGCCCGTCATCAGTCGCGGCTTCATTACCGTGCCCGAGAAGCCCGGCCTGGGCGTGACGCTCAACGAGGACGTGGTCAGGCAGCACCTGCTCGAGCCGGGCTATTTTGAACCGACACCTGAATGGAACAAAGAGCGGTCCTGGGACCGGACCTGGAGCTGATTGCGCGCTTGCTATCGTCCTGCACGGCGTGCTGCGGTCGTCGTAGCGACCGCGGGTGGGTCGTTCGTCTCATCTGGCTCTACCGGGGGATTGGTCGCCGGAGCGGCCGCCGGCGCCGATCGCAGCACATCATTGGCGAAGAAAAACTTTCCGTCCGTCGGCACCATCATCACCTGCACTTTGTCGGACAGTCGCTCCGCGATGATTTTCTGAATCAGCAGCGGATTCTGTTTCAACGCGGCTGCCTCAGTCTTCATGCGCTCGGAATCCGCCGCCGCGGTCACGCGAATGCGGTTGCCTTCGGCATCCGCCATCAACTTCCGTTTCTCCAATTCCGCCTTGCTGTCGATCACCTTGGCCTCCGCCATCGCTTCAGCATTTTTCACGGTGGATTCCTTGCGCGCTTCGGCCTCGAGCCGCGTCTGCTCAATCTGCGTGTGCTGCATGGCATCGGCCTGCGCCTTGGCGCTCAGCACCACCACTTGCGCCTCGGCTTCGGCCTGCTTCACGCGCCTCGCTTTTTCGGCATCGGCTTCCAACTCCGCAGTGCGCACCATCTTCTGCTTGATGTCCACCTCAACCGTCATGCGATCGCTCTCCTGTTCTTTGAGGAGCAGGCCTTCGAGCCCTTTGGCATACTCCGGCGGAAGCTGGATATCGCGCAGAATGACCTCCTTCACCAGCAAACCGTCGACGGCTAGCTTCTGCGTGATCGCTTCGGCCGCCATCTTACGCACTTCCTCGCGCCGCGTGGCGAACACATCGCGCACCAGGTAATTCGGGACAATCTGCCGGAACACCCCGGCCACCACCGGCGGCACAATCTCCTGCTCGATGGGTTGAGGCAGGTTCGAATGAATGTAGTCGAGGCGGCGCTGGTCGAGCCGGTAGCGCACGGCAATGGCCAGACCAACGGGGAGGCCCTCCTTGGTCTGGACTTTCAGGGTTTCCACCTTGTTTTTTGGATCTTCACCCAGCGACGTGTTGAAAACCTTCTCGCGAGTATCGTAGAGCGCAACGCTTTGAACGAGCGGCACGACCCAGTGCACACCCGGGTAGAGCGCGCCCGAAAGCGTTCCGGAAATCTGGCTCACCAGCACACCGGCGCGTCCAGCCGGCACGACAACGAAACTCAAGCCGAGCAACAACGGGGCGATAGATATGAGCGCCAGGCGTCCAGCGTCTCGCCAGCGAATCCCGGCGGGCGGTCGAGGCTGGCCGGCGTCAGCGCGCCACGAATCACGCGTCCGGTAGATGTCATAGATCACGATTGCCAGAGCGCCGCCGAACAGCCCGGCGCCCGTGAACAACAGCAAATACTTCAGCAGCAGCATACGCGTTTTCTCCCTGAGCCGGCGCGCGAAAGATGGTCGGGCGTACACGGGCCGCGACCCTCGAAGGGCCGGGCACGCTCGATGCGGCGCTGCTCACGAAGCTAGTCGCACGACCGGGGCCATAACCTGAATGGCATCGAAGCGGCGCGCCAGATCGGGACGGCGAATCCGGACATCGCGATCGTCATTCTGAGCATGCACTCGGATGAGAGCTATGTGATTCGCGCGCTCAAAGCGGGGGCACGAGGCTACCTGCTCAAGGACTCGGCGGAAGGCGACCTCATCGCCGCTATCCACGCCATCACCGACGGCAAGTCCTTCTTCAGTCCCGCGATCAGCCGGATTTTGGTTGAGGACTACATGCGCCAACTCGAGCAACAACACGTGGAAGACACGTACGAACTACTTACCGCTCGGGAACGTGAGATTCTGCAGCTCCTCGCCGAGGGGAAAACCAACAAGGAAGTGGCCGCGATGCTCAACCTGAGCATCTACACGGTGGAGACGCATCGGACCCACATTCTACAGAAACTAAATCTGCATAGCGTGCCCGAGTTGATTCTATACGCTGTGAGGAAGGGAATCATCGCCTAGTCTGTTTGATTGACCAGCGGCGATGCCGCTAGCGAGCGGAGCTGCGTTCGGGTGGGATCAGTGCGCGCCCAAAACCAGACCAGGTCCGGAACCCATTTGTGTGGATCGTGCAATGATATTCGCAACCGTCGGTTCCGTCGTACCGGACAATTGTTGCCCCGCTGCCTTCAATATACCGTGAGGTTTCGCGTAGCTCGCATGACGGTCTGCCCATGAGCGGCTTACCAAGCAAATTCGTCAAATTATGCGGTTCCATACTATTAAGAGTAGCTCTTTTTACTCCGGCTTGCCACCGTCGGTAACGGGGCTACCTCGGCATTGCCTTGACAAACACAGGCAAATAGACGATTATGGTAAGTGAGTTGAGCACTTTTACTCTCTCTTCGGATCTTCTGAGCTAAGTCAGGCCTTTCGAATCCGACATCTTAGCCCACCAAACTCGGTAAAGAGCATGTATTTTGCAACAGCGCGTCTGTGCGGCCCAGGGGCGAGTTTGCATCCATGTGATTGCCAGGGTAAGGAAGTGGTGCTTAATGTTCACGAAGGTAATGACGTGGCTTTCGATTTTGGCGCTTCTAGTCGCCGTATTCTCGCATTCTAGTATTCCTGATCTCAGGATGATCGGAGCGGTGGTGAGTGCAGGCGCCCTAATCGTACTGGTACGGTCTGTGCGTATGGGGAAGCGTTATTGGACTGTCGGACTTGGCGCCATAGTTGTGCTCTTTAATCCGCTCGTACCTCTTGCGGTCTCTCAAACAGCGGTCCTTGGCCTCGACCTAGCTTCTATCTTGATGTTTGTATATTCTCTGTCAGCCTTACAATCGCCGCCGCGGTTATCTATGCCATCGATAACTGATCGTAGCCCGGGAAGCGAATCACTCTAGGTGCATTGTGACAACCTTAGTCAGTCCCAATAACGAAACACAGCCGGCCGTAAAAGTGCGGAAGGCGCTGAATCTGAGATATTCCGGCTTCGATCAAAAAGAAAACACCAGGCACTATATTTTTCGGCGAAGCCTGCGTGGCGAGATGGGTATGCGGGTTGTAGTGAGCGCGGAGATGTTCTTATTCCGTAAGTATCCAATCCGCGTGCAGGACGGGCCAGCCTTTTGTCTACACACCTTGATGCTGGAAAGCGAAGGTTTGGAGCCATCTCTGGAAGAGTTACCCCCGCGCGTACTTACCGATCAGGATGCTGTCGCTTATCTCGCGAGTCTACCCATCCCAACGTCAACCAAAGGCAAACGCGAGAAGCGCGTTGAAGCCAGTTAAACTGCCATGGGCCATCACAATAAGATTCTGAATCTGATCTCTCTCCTGATTGTTGTTGGCTTCATCCTGGCATATCTTCTCAAATAAGATCCGGCCAAGATGATGGTGTGGGTGGATAACTTATTCCACTTACTTCGTCAGCGATGCCAGCCAGTAGCCGGGCCGGGTGCGGACTTTGAGGCTGGGGCGGTTCACCTCGACATCGATCTCGTGGAATCCGCCCTCTGCCGTGTTGTTGGGGCTGTAACTGATCAGGTACTGGCTGTGGATCTCGTTGCCGACTTTTTCGATAGCTTCTTCAAGCCCCTTCTGCTTGCCGAAACCGAACTCTGTGCCGCCGGTTCCCTTCGTAAAAACCTCGACTGGGTTATCGACGAAGATCGCCTTCGTGCCCTTGAAGATTTCCACCAGCAGCGGAACAAACTGAGCGGAACTGCCTTGGCCGCCGGTGGTCTGCATGACGGTAGTCGGTGTGGCCGGAACCTGCGTAGGCACGGGATACATGGCGGGCGGTAACGTGTCGGGGCGGGGATCCGGCGGACGTGATGTCAAGCCGGCCATCATTCTCGAAATGTCCACGGAGTAGACGCTCACGTTGTTCATCTGAATATCCATGAGCGCATCGCGCACTTTCCCTTCGCTCCCCTTGTCCCGTGTTTCGGAGATCATCAGGAGAATTCGGCGGCGGTTGGCAGGGCGCGATCGAAGCTTACGCACGGATTCGATCACCGCGTCGATCATGCGGCTGCTCCCGCTGCCTGGAGTGATTTTCTTGAGCGCGGCTTCGATCTTGTTGGGATCGGATGTGAAATCCTCCTGCACCCAGCGGAAACGGTGGTCGAATGCCACGATCGCCACTTCTCCCTGATCGCCGATGATCAGCGGTTGGATCATGGCGCCGATCTTGGCGATCTTGGGCAGCATGCCCTCAACATGATCGTTGGCTTGAATGGCGATCACCAGTGAAATTGGGACGAACGTGACATCCACGTGGATGTTCTGTTCTTTGCTGTTGTCCAGCAGGCGGAAGTCCTGGGGCTGGAGTCCGCTAACGTACTCGCCCTGGCGGTCCAGAACCGTAACCGGCGCCATCACGACGTTGACGCCGACGCGGAACGGCTGGTCGAGTTCCTGCGCAGAAATCGGAACGCCCAGGACGGCGCAAAGCAGCGGAGAAACAAGTCGAGCGCGCAGCATATATTTTGGACGTTACGGCTCCTGTCTGCGTTACTTCACAAGCGGGTGTTCCGTTTGGCCACTCAGCAGTTCGAGCACGTGCGGCACCACTTCCACAATAGCATCCAGAGACTCGACCGCGCCTCGGGGCGAACCCGGCAAATTCACAATGAGCACCCGGCCGCGGATGCCGGCGATGGCGCGGGAGAGCACTGCATACGGAGTGGCGCTGCGGCCCGCAGCGCGCATCAGCTCACCGATGCCGGGAATCTCGCGGTCGATAACGGCGCGTGTCGCTTCTGGGGTGACATCGCGCGCGGCAACGCCGGTGCCCCCCGTGGTGAAAATCGCGCCCACCTGGTCCGAATCAGCGACGGCGACCAGCCGATTGCTAATCGCCGGCAAATCGTCCGGGACCACCTCCACCGCGTTTACCGGCCATCCCAGTTGCTCCAAACGCAACTTCACTGCGGGCCCGGAACCGTCCGTGCGCTTGCCGCCAAAAACAGAATCACTCACCGTGATGACCACCACCGGTTTCAACGGGATCTCCTCCGAGCGGCCCGCTCGAAATCACCGCTCTTGCCGCCGGTTTTTTCGATCAGGTAAAGATCCTCGATGGAAATGGATTTATCCAGCGCCTTGGTCATGTCGTACACCGTAAGCGCGGCCACGGCGGCCGCGGTGAGCGCCTCCATCTCAACGCCCGTCTGCGCTGTGGTCGCAGCGCTGGCTGTGATGCGGATGCCCTTCGCCTCCACTTTCACTTCGACGTCGGCATGGGACAGCATCAGCGGATGACACAGCGGGATCAGATCTGAAGTTTTCTTGGCCGCGGCGATCCCGGCAATGCGCGCAATTTCGAGCGGATTGCCTTTCGGATTGTTCGGCAGCCGGCTCAGCACCGCCGGTGCGATGCGGACGAACGCCTGGGCGCGCGCCGTACGCCGGGTCTCGGCTTTCGCCGAGACATCCACCATGCGCGGGCTGCCGGCGGAATCGTAGTGCGAAAGCTTTCTCATTTGAGCAACACCCGCATCCACTCGCCGGCCTTCCATTCCGGGCGATCGGCGTCGGCCACCAGAAACGCGTTGGCGCGCGACAACGCCGGCACATCACCCGACCCGCTCCATCCGATGGGAGTCAGTTGTGGTCCGGCGGCGGTCCAGCAGATGGTGGCCGGCAGAAAACGCGTCAGCCCGGTTTTGTGCCGGAAATCGCGCGTGAGCGGCGCCAGGATCAATGGAAGATCGGCGCGCGCCTCGCCGCCGAGCAACTCCAGCGCCGCTCGAGCAAACAGTTCAAAAGTCACCATAGCAGAGCCTGGATTGCCCGGCAGCCCGAAGAAGAACTTATCTTGTACGCGACCAAAAACCACCGGCTGCCCTGGCTGGATCAGCACACGGTCGAAAAAGAACTCCGCACCAAGATCGGCGAGCACGCGCTCGACAATATCGTATTTGCCGGCGGACACGCCTCCCGACAGCAGAAGCAGGTCCGACGCGAGTCCTAGTTCCACCAGCCGCCTGGTGTCTTGGTATTCGTCTCTTGCCACAGTCAGAATCACCGGAATGCCACCGGCGCGCGTAACCTGTGTGGCCAGCGAGTATACGTTCGAATTGCGAACCTGGAAATCGCGCGGCGTTTCGGTAACGGGCACGATCTCGTCCCCGGTCGCCAGCAGTGCGACTCGCGGTTTCGGACACACGGCAACACGGGCTTTCCCTACTGCCGCGAGAGCCGCGACGTCGGCGAAATTCAGCCGCTTTCCGGGAGTCAGCAGGGTTTCACCGGCACGTGCTTCGCAGCCTTGCGGGTTGATGAACTGCCCCGATTCCGCGGCGCGGTCAGTCGTGATGGAGCGATCTGATCCGCGGGTGGTGTGCTCCACCATGACGATTGCATTGGCGCCTTCAGGCACCGGGGCGCCGGTCATAATCTCGACGGCTTCTCCTGGACCCACCGCGCCTTCGAAGCGCTGGCCGGCGCGTACCTCGCCGATCACCGCCAGCGTTCCGGGCACGTCCTCAGCGCGTACCGCAAACCCATCGCGCACGGAACGCGCCAGCGCCGGAAAATCGCGGTCTGCGAGAATATTCTCCGCCAGCACGCGGCCCGCCGCACTTTCGAGCAGGACCTCCTCGGGCGGCGCGAACACACGCCCGGCGGTAACACGCTCGATCACGCACGCGCGCGCCTCCTCGAAGGTCATCGTGGGCACAAAGCCATTCTATCGGAGCCGGCGATGAAATAAGCTTGCCCGCCCGTGAATTCTAGCGGGAACGGTGCGATCGCTGGTGCTATCGCTCACGGTCACAAGTTGTAGACTATTGCTGGGCAGGTGAGGTCGTATGAAAGAACTGAGTCGTAGGGATTTCACTCGAAGCGCTGGTTTGGCCACCGCGCTTAGCTACTCTCGCATCCTCGGCGCTAATGATCGTGTGGGCTTGGGCTACATTGGCCTCGGCAATCGAGGGGATCAAGTTCACGACGCCTTCCTGGAGCATGGCGACTGTCGGACCACGGCCGTTTGCGATCTTCGGGAAGATTACATGGATTTCGCAGTGAAAAAATCGCGCGCCACTCCGACGAAGTTCCGGGAGTACACGAAGCTGCTGGAGGACAAAGATGTCGACGCCGTGGTGATCGCGACTCCGGATCACTGGCACGCGCTGATGTTTATCGATGCGTGCAATGCTGGAAAAGACGTGTACGTCGAAAAACCGCTGAGCCTCACCGTGGTCGAAGGGCGAAAGATGGTGGAGACGGCCGAGCGCACAAAGCGAGTCACGCAGGTCGGTACCAACCGCCGCTCGTGGAAGTCCTATAAGGAAGCCGCCGAATTCGTACGCTCGGGCGGCATCGGCCACGTCACCGTGGCGCGGTGCTTTCACATCCACAACGAGTGGCCCGTGGGCCTGGGCGCAGCGGCTGATGGTCCGCCTCCGAGCGAATGGGAGTGGGATCACTGGCTGGGCCCTGCGCCCAAGGTGCCGTACAATCCGAATCGCGCCTACTACAACTTTCGCTGGTTCTACGATTACTCTGGCGGCCAACTCACCAACTTCGGCGTGCACTACGTGGACGTCATCCGATGGTGCCTGGGTCAGGATTCGCCGCGCTCTGTCACAGCCATTGGCGGCAAATACGCCGGCATTCAGGACAATCGCGAAATTCCGGACACGCTCGAAGTGCTGTGGGAGTTTGACGGACCAACGCTGGTGGTGTTTGAACAATACAACGCCAACGCCGCGCCAGGCACCAATCGCGACTCGGAGATGGAACTGCGCGGCACCAAGGGCACGATGTACATCCGGTATGCGAATTGGGAAGTGGTGCCGGAGAAAAACGCGCGGGCGCCGGAAGGATATGACGGCGGCAAGGGTTACGGGAACCCGCTCGATCGCGCCGGCGGGCGCCGCGTCGGGGCGTCAATGCAGAATGCCATGGAACCAAAAAGCCGCCAGGGCCCCGCGGACTATGACACGACGTCGCACGCGCGGAATTTTCTAGACTGCATCAAGAGCCGCGGAAAATGCAATGCCGATGTCCTGACCGGCCACACATCCACCTCGGCGGCCTTGATCGGCAATATCGCCCACAAGACCCGCAGCCATCTCCAGTGGGATGCCAAGGCCGAACGATTCACCAACAACGACCGGGCGAACGACATGCTGCACTACGAGTACCGGGCGCCTTACAAGTTGGGATGAAGGCTGCGTAGAGTCGGCACTCTTTCTCCATGAGGCACTGCCCTATCGCTTGGAACCAGAAAACCAGGTTTCTGATTACACTTCATCGCGGATCGGTCGGATGGCCCACGCCGAAGGTGATCCCCGTCGTATCGATGTGTTTCCCCGGGGAGTTCCCCAGAAACTCTGCATAGGCCGCCTCCCGGTTCGACTTCAGCCACGAGAGCACCACCGTGGCTACGATAAGTAGGATGTATGGTAAAGATCTAACCGGTTCAAACGCGCTCCAGGGTGCGGCGAATCCGGGAGTCACGCGCGTGAAGAAATGGAAGAGCAGAACGACGAACGCAATCCCGACCGCGAGCGCATACTGGATTCGCAAGTGCATGATCATGCTACCCTTCTTGCGGTGTGCTCCGAAGTAGTAGTGCACCTGCCGGAGGTCCGGTTGTGATAGGAACTGCCGTTCTATATTGGCAATGATAACGAGGTTCCGGTTGTACCAATACGATGCGTCGTAAAGGTGACCAACCAGCCAGGCCGCTATAAGAACAATCAATGCGGTGGCCACGTCCAAAGTAATGATCTGCTTTTCCGTGAGCGCGAAGATTGCGAATGCGCCAACGAGGACCCCGACCGACTGCCAGACGACCAAGATGTGCGTGTCGATGTCGTTGAACATCTGGTCATACATGTGGATCAAGAACTCACTCCTGCCAGCAGGAGGAGAGTTGCCCTTATGCAATGCGTCGGCCAAGTCTCCCATTTGACCGCTCCTTCCCGCCCTTGTAGTGTTCCCAGAGGCGATTGATGTTTAGAATCGAGTCGCGTAAGCAACGCTTATAGCCGCCTTTGGGATGTGGTCGGAAAATTACACCGTCGAAATAGTCGCCAAACGTGGCGTCGAGGGTGAAACGGTTGCAGTCAGCGCTGATAACATTCATTGCATCCGCGATATGCCGCTGGACATCGGGACGCCCTCCGAGGAGGTGAACGCGTCCTTTGAATGACTCCGGCGGAATTGCGGTCGCTCCGTACCGCGTAGGAACGCTATACCCTAAGACGAACTCCGGTGGAATCAACTTGTCAAGCCCTGTGCCGAGCCTCGGGTCCTTGGGAACGACAACCACGTGCCTAGTGTGCTTTGCCAGAAGTGAGGCCTCGTGGAGAATCGTGTCCAACTCCTTCCGGTTTGTAATGTCGCGAGCTACAGTCATCAGAGGCCGCATGCTCGTAACGGCGTCCAGGTGGCGGTTAAACGAGTAGTTTCTCCAATCAATGTCAAGGAAGCCCACACTCCCAAGATGTCGGACATCCCTCAGATTGGTGTAGCGGGCAGCTGGCATCCAGCCGTACTTCAGCGCGATAGAGAGTACCGTCCGGCTGTGCGCCACAAACTTGACTATGCTCGTCCTTGTGTGCGCGATACCGGCCACTGAAAACCCTAACCTTCCGGACCTGGCTGTGAATCCTACGACTCGACCGCCATGAATTATCGAAGGGCGTCGCTGTGGAACTCCTTCGTAGACTATCCCCTAATCGAACGATCAGTATACAGGGTCTCAATGACTTCGGGGGAAAACGCGGGACAACCCGTTTATCGTGAGTCAAACGGCATCGGCATCAAACAGTCCGCTCACTTCTTGCGCATCCACACTCCCCACGTGACCGGTCCGGCTTGCTCATGGGGAATTGGGCGGCCCGCCAACTTGAGGGTGAGCTTGATCTGTCCGTGATGGTAGCCCTCGTGCCAGAGCATGTGCTGGAGCAGGAGGATCGGGTGGTCGTAGTGCTGGTTCATCTCCCGGCCGGCCTTCACTCTGCCCTCCACCGCGTCCCGCACCACTTTGGCGCTGTCGTTCAGCATCTGCGCGATGCGGCCGGGATCACGCTCGGCCACCCACTCTTCCGCGGGCACACTACTGGCGAACTCGGGCGCGTCCTCGAAGACGAACACAAGTCGTACATAGTGTATGTGTGTGATCAGTTCCGCGACGGAAGGGCTGCCCTCCATCGCCCTGGCCTCCAGCCCGCCCTCCGGCAGGACGCGGAGCAGGTTGACCAGGATAGTGTTGTTCCGGTCCCAGGAGTCCAGCAGAGCCTCAAGCAGGCTTTGATCTGGTGGCTTGGACATAGCCTCCGGAACCAGTCACCGTTTTTCGACGATTTTTGCATTTTTGAATTCGCCGGTCTCATCAAAGGAGCCGAAGCCGCACTTGCCGGGACCGAGGCTGCGGTCAACGGCATCGAGCGCCGGCACGGGCCGGCCGTCAACGGTTACGTGGACGGATCCCGTGGTCGCATCGTGCGTCAGCCTGACGTGATACCAGCGCCCGGTGGCCGCAAACGCCGCTGGGCCTTGCTCCGAGCTGATGCGCACCCGCTCGCCGCCATAAACGTGGAAAATGCCGTTGTGCACGGGTTGCTTCGTCCCCGGATCCACCGATAGATGCGCATAGTCGAAGTGCGCTTCATCACGGTACCCGAAGACCAGGAGCAGCGATCCGCCAAGCGGCTTTATGTCGACATCGAAGACCAGCGTGCCGTAATTCACGAGATCGGCCAGGGCGAACTGGATGGGGCGGCGCGGTCCGGGCAAGGGGCCGCGGTGCTCGACGAGGCGCACGACTTCGGTTCCGTTCTGCTGGTCGATCTTCCAGTCGGCGGCGACGGGCACCTTCCATTCACGGCCGAAGGCGCTGAGCTGGTCGGCAGCGATTGCCGATGAAATTGTGAGCGCAAGCACTAAGAGGAGCTTCATAGAGGCACGGCATTGCGCGCGATGTATTCGTCCATCGACACGTCGGGACCGATATAGTGGAACTCCTCGGCATAGTCGAGGTTGTACTTGCGGCCGATGGCGTGGTCGCGGGTTTCGAGAGCCACTTTCGTGTACTCGTGAATGGCGGCGTTCTCATCGCCCGAGAGCGCGGGTAAGCGGCGTTTCTGCTCCGCGAGCGACGCGTTCAAGCCCCGAATCATGTGCGTGACCATGGTCCGGCACGACCGCAACGAAGCCAGTTTCGCGTCGAATACCGGGCCGATATCCACCACGCGATTCACGAGCTGGGGGCCGCGAGCGAAATAGTACTTCTCCGACACGCTGTGCGGTTTCAAGCCGGCGGCGAAGTGCTCGGGCATATCCAGGTGGCCGCCCGACATCCAGCACGCGGCCTCAACGGCTTGAGCGGTGACGTAATGATCCGGATTCTCCTCGTAATGGCCCCAGGGATCGTAGCTGAAGACCGTATCGACCTTAAGGAGACGAAACAGGAAGATCAGCCGCGCCCGAATCTCCGTGCGAGCTACGTCATCCATCCGGTGATTTCTATAGCCGAGGTCGAACATCTGCTTCAAGCCGGTGGTTTTCAAGAATTCTGCGGTGTCTCGCTCGTTGGCGGCGACAGTTTCGCCAAGACTCAGGTTGTAGGAATCCTTCTCGTCGTTACTGGTGCGGATGAAATATCCGACGTAGCCTTCGCGTAGAAGCTTGGCCACTGTGCCGCAAGCGAAGAACGGCCCGTCATCCAGGTGCGGTGTGATGAGCGCGAGCACTTTTCCCTGGTGCGGCGTCCCGGAAGCTGCGCGCTCAATCACAACATCGGCGGCCGGAGCTTGAGCGGCCGCTTGCGACGCACCCAAGAGCGTCCCGGCCAGCGCGCCCCCGAAAAAATCACGCCGATCCATTAGGCCGCTTTCATGAGAACTTCGCGCAGGCGCCGCGCGACAATCATATCCTCACCGGGTTCTAGCATCCAGACGCCAACGACGATCGTATTCGCATCTCCGATTCCCTCGTCTCTTCCGGTGGCGGGATTTAGCTCGATACTCGGCGCGCCCTGGCGCAGTTGTTCGGCGACTTCGAGCGGCGCGATCTTGATCCGCTGTTGATCGTAGCGAATCAGCAGGTGCGGGACTTGGTTGGCGACCGGCGGGACGAGCGTCTTGGACGTCAGGGTCGGGACGTTTTTCAGATGCGCTGCAATGCGGTCGGCGCGCTGCTGAAATTCCGTCTGCATGCCCTCGTCGGTCTGGCTCAGGAACCAGTCGACTGCCGCAACCATTCCCACAATCTGCTCCTTGGCCACTTTCATCCCGCGGCCGACGCAATCGTCGTGCGGGTTGTTGTTGAGCGCCGCGGCGTCGATGAGGTCTTTGCGCCCCAGCAGAAGGCCGGCGTTTTGGGGTCCGCGAATGCCTTTGCCGCCCGAGAACGTCACCAGGTCGAAGCCCATCTGGGTGTAGTTCCAGAGATTTGAGATCGGCGGGACATCGGCGGCGGCGTCGTTGAAGCAGGGCACGCCGTGCTTGTGGGCCACGCGGATCCAGTCTTCGCGACTGATCTGGCCGTGTTCGGCGGCGTTGAAGAAGTTGGTCATCAGGGTGCGGTCATTGAAAGCCGCTTCGTAATCCGCGAGCGTTTCCACCTCGACAAATCGGATGCCGCAGTTGCGCAGGGCGTGATCGTAACCGTAGCGGTGCGCCTTTTGGACGAGCACCTCATTCTTGTAGCCGGACACGTCGGTGGGCATGTCGTGGATGGCGGATTTGTTGGCCACGGTCATGCAGGCCGCGGTGCCCAGCGTGAGGGCGGAGGCGGCGCCGGCCGTCACCATGGCGCCTTCGCAGCGCAGACGCTTGGCCAGGTATTCTCCGGCCTTGGTTTGTAACTCGCGCAGGCGAACCGGATTTTTGGCGGCGCGCGCCACGGCTGCCTGCACGGAAGGCGGCATGATGGACGCCGTGAACATGGTGTACGTCCCGGCGGCGTTGATGATCTTGGTGACGCCGAGCTTGTCGTAGTAGTCTTCGCCTTCTCCCACCGAAGGGGCGGGCTCGGCTTTGAGAGATGTGGTTTGGCTGGCGAGGCCCGCTGCGGCGAGCAGCCCCCGGCTCCAGCCGAAAAAGTCGCGGCGTGTGTGGAATGCGTTCATATGGACACTCTAATCCAATTTGGGGCTTCGTGGCTGTCCGTGTTGTCCGGCGAGGACTGGCGGCATTGGATCACGTGAGGCTACGGGACCTGCCGGACGCGGCTCCGGCGAGGCGATGAGCGCTCCAACCTCGACACGCCAAACCGCGGGTCAGCCGTTCCGGGGCTTCATCCACTGAGATGCGGACAACGCAGGGCCTCGGGAACAAGTTCCTTAATTCGCGTTTGATGCGCCAAATAGGTATTGAGCGCCCTGTCGCCAAAACTGCCTTGCACTCTCCCCGAAAGTGCCTGCAAATAGTATCCGTCGGTAGGGGGCTGCAATGTTAGAATTGACGGCAAAGCGGGAAAAAGAAATTATAGACGAATTGACGAAACTGGACTGGGTACACGATCTGGACGCTTGCAGCACTCAGCTTGTCAGTGAGCACCTACAATGCTCAACCGGAGACGCTAGGCTCATCGTGCGACAAATTGAGGCAAAAAAGATGGCCGAGAGAGTGAGTGTATCTGGTGGCCATCCTGCCGCGCACCGAGCTTGGATTCCTGCGGCTGGAGATAGGTAAGGAAATGAATGAAATTCTTCGCACCGACAAGCATGAACTCGGCCACGAGCCATTTCGCGGGACCGACTGACTGATACGAGCGCTGCACAATGAAAAAACCGTTTCCTCTTTAGCCATGGCGCATGAAAACAAACGTTTAGTCACACTACTTAGTCGTCTCGACCTAGGATATTCGATTGCTGAACAGGATACCCTTCTCGAAGCGGCCAGAATCGAAACCTCCGCATTCGGTGATCTCCTGAATGACCGCGTGGACTTAGTTCCAGGAACGAAGGGATCTGGCAAAAGTGCGCTCTTTCGAATTTTTGTTGACTTTTTGCCAGGTTATCTGCTTGACTAGCGCAAGGTTGTCATTGCTCACGGTATCCAGGCACCCGGAGACCCTGTGTTTCATGTTTTCACTGACCGGTTTTCGAGGCTCTCGGAGGCGGAATTTGTCAGTTTTTGGTGTATTTATCTCGTCTCACTTGCACATGAGCACTTCATAAAAGCTCCGCGGTACCGCGAGTTTCTGAAGAACTCAAGTGCAGAGATCGAGAACTTTCGCCGAGCGTGCGCCAACGCACGTATCCCTGAAATTAAGGCTCGGAAATCCTTAAAAGATATTCTAGAGTGGTCACTGCACGTCCTTACGTCTTGGCGCCCGAAGCTCAAGTACGAACCTCCTGGTGATAGTGGAGAATTCACACTAGATCTCTTCGGGCAACCGGTGTTTGAGCAAGGCTCGCTGAAGGCCGACGAGATATCTGAATACGTGCTTCCTAAGTATGTGAATGATATCAAGGACAGTCTGGAAAAAGTACTGGAGATGAGCCATCTGTCGCTCTGGTTAATGATAGACCGCCTTGACGAAATATTTCCTCGCCGTTCCGACGTAGAGAGGACGGCGTTGCGCGGGCTTTTGAATGCTATGCGCTACTTTGGCTCCGCCAGCATTAGGGTAAAAGTGTTTTTACGCGACGACATGTTAGAGCAGGTGGTTGGCGGCAGTGAGGGGTTTACTGCTCTCACTCATGTCACAGCGCGACAGGCGGATACACTTCGCTGGACGCAAGATCAAATTCTCGCGATGGTGGTGAAGAGATTCGTCGCGAACAATGATCTCGTGGAGTATCTTGCGGTTAATCGCGATCAAGTAGATGCGAGCGCTGTTTACCGGACGAGGTGCTTTTATAAGATCTTTCCTCCGGCGGTTTTTCGGGGACCGAAACAGAGCCCAACGATTCGTTGGATTTGCAATCGTTGTGCTGACGGTCGGAACGTTGTGACTCCACGTGATGTACTTGATTTGTTAATTCGCGCAAAGCAGAAACAGCAGGATATCTGTGAGGCTGATCCAGAAGGTAAATCCGCATCGATCATCGATGCGGCAGCAATTCAGTACGGATTCGAGGAGTTGTCAAAGCGCAAACGTGATACCTATCTGCGAGCTGAGTTTCCTCACTTGTGGAAGTACATCGAGAAGTTTTCAGGCGGAAAGACCGAGTACGACATACCTACGCTTCAGCATCTGCTTGGTAAGGAATGGCAGGCGACGGCGGACCATCTGTCGGCTATTGGCTTCTTCTCAAAGGGCAAGAAAGACGGCGAAGCCGTATTTTCGATTCCCTTTCTGTATAGGCATGGCATGAATCTCACTCAAGGTAGGGCGTAACACGAATAGTGCTAATGATCTCAGCTACCAGTCAACTCTCACCTTGCTGGGCCGGACGCCAAAGGTGCTCGTTTGCCTCGCACATCGTCTTAAACTCCGTATGGCCTATAGCTGATTGCCCAGTTGCGAGCCAGCCTAGACGGCAAACGGTGCGTTATCTTTGATAAGCATCGGGAGCGACATGACAGTTGGAGAGTGGTGGTGGCAAAACGCCAGACCAATTGGCGAGACTTTGAAGGCTTGGGCCGAGACGATCGCCTACGCGTCGGGCGGCGTCTTTTTGATCTATAAGGTGCTTGCGGGATATTTCATCACCGATGTATCCCTAACGATTTCTTCGGTGCGGGCGCCCCGGGAGCAGGGGCATGATTATCTTTCTGTGACCGCAAGCTTGAAAAAGGGTGATAAGGGCACTATTAGGATTCACGACGCAAGAGTTCGCATAACTCAACAGATGTCGGATAACGTGGTTGATGAACAGCGGATGATCGGAATCGATAGGCTGAGCTATACGACCGATCAAACCGGGCGACTTCGCATAGACTTTAGCAAGGCATCGAAAACGGCTCCGTGGCTCAGCCTGCCTCCCGGCGATGAGACTCAGTTTGTTGCGCTTTGTGACGTGCCTAATACGCTTCCTTGTTCCATCGAGGTTGTGATACTCGGTTGCAGGTTATGGGGTGGTAGGACTGGCCAGTGGAGAGCTTCGGCTATTTCTTTTCCGAATCGGTAGCCCGCACAATCACCCTTTGCCGCAATCACCCTTTGCCGTCCAGACGCCCGTTTTGCGATACTGGCAACGCTATGCCGGAGCCGGCGTTTGCATACACGCACGAGGGGAATCAGTCTCTCAGCTTCGGGGTTGCGCTCAAGGATATCCAGAAGCGGCTGGCGCTGCGCGTGTTGTCGAGTGAAGACTGGCGGCACTGGACGACGTGGGGTTACGTGATCGTGCCGGATGCGGTGCCGCGGGAGAATATCGAGCGGCTCAAGGCGCTGCTTTGGGAATTCCAGGAGATGGATCCGGCTGATCCTTCGACCTGGAACAAGCCGCAGCTCCGCGATCACCAGATGCCGGAACTCAACCACAGCGGCATGGTCGAGATTTACAACCACCAGTACCTTTGGGACAGCCGGCAGCATCCGCGGGTCTACAACGCCTTCGTTGACATCTGGGACCGGGAGGATTTGTGGGTCACGATCGATCGCGCCAATCTCAACACGCCAAATCGCGGGGCCAGGCCGTTTCAGGGCTTCATCCACTGGGATGCGGACACCAAAGCGCGGCCGCTGCCGGTGAACGTGCAGGGCGTTTTGTCGCTGGTAGACACCGATGAGGAGGTGGGCGGATTCCAGTGCGTGCCGGAGCTGTTCCGCACGCTGGAGGAGTGGAGCGCAACGCAGCCGGCGGACCGGAATCCGTTTTTCCCGGATACCACGGGATTTGAGATCCGGTTCGTGCCCATGAAGTCCGGCGATCTGCTGATCTGGAACACGCTGCTGGCGCATGGCATCAAGCCCAACGTATCGAAGGATCGCGCGCGAATGGCGCAGTACGTTTCGATGTACCCGGCGGATGAGGGAAACGCCGAGGCGCGCGAGACGCGAATCCGGTCGTGGCGCGAGCGGGAGATCCCGAACGACCCGGCGTTCCCGGGCGATCCGCGGGAGTGGGAGAAGACACGATATGGTCGGGCGGAGTTGACTGAACTGGGAGAGCGGCTGCTGGGGCTGCGGGCGTGGAGGGAGTGACTTATTCGCGACCACTCCCTTCGGTCGCGGCTCAGTACGTGGCGGGCAGCGCGGAAGGGGAGTTCTCTGTCAGGAGCGAAGGGCCGGTGGGCGCCAGGGCGTTGTGGAACTCCTTGGCCCACTTTCCTACTGACGAGAGGGCCAGTCCAAGATAGGACACCGCGGCAGCCGTCAAGCCAGACAGCACGTACGGCAAGTATCCCCATTGGTCGAAATGAGAGGCCCACACGGGCTTGCGGAGGGTGAGCATGACCGTGGCGGCTACGGCGGCCAGTCCCGCCAGCAAGATCAGCCGGCCGACCGTGAGCAGGAACCGGTAACGTTTGCGCAAGCGATTCAGATCCGAATGGCTTCCGTTGGTCTCATTGCGGTAGCCGAGTACGAGAAGCTGCCCGTCGCGCTCGTAGCCCCCGAGGCTGACGCGATCGCCCGCCCCAATGGAGATTTCCGATGATGCGCTGATTTCCACACGGTGGCCATCCACGTTGACAGACGCAGCGTAGGCGTCGCTGTCCGGGCACAGCAAGAGGCGGACGTCCTGAACGACGCCACTCACCAGTTTGAAACGGGGCAAGCCCCAGCGATTTCTTTCGGCGGGCTCGGTGTCGTAGGCTGCGGCTGCGAACCGGGGGAGAAACTCTTCAACAGTGTCGACCTCTTCGGACTGCGGCGGAGCCTTCAGTTCGCTCGGCGGCGCTGACGGGCGATAGGCCGTTTGCTCGCTTTGTAACGGGCTAACCGGTGCACGGCGAGATTCTGCTTCCGGATCCACCAGCGGCGCTACGGGCGAAGTCCTGAGCGGCGCTTGTGTCAGCCTGCTCTCGACATGGAATGCCGTCACAGATGGTGCCGGCAACTTCAGCGGGCTGCGGCTGAGATCTTCAGCCGGTGGCGGAGCACTGACTTCCGGGCAGTGGGCGCTTACGTCAGAGGCGACGGGGTGCTGTAAGGCATCCACGCGCGGCGCGGAGGGGTTGATCTTGACCGTCTCATACGCTACGCGAACGGATGGGGCCGGC
>Ga0335070_10002036_pt1 | contig 23505 bp, 21 predicted proteins | sample Lox_Sample_13_FD_206722 | JGI IMG/M metagenome (GOLD analysis project Ga0335070, IMG submission 206722) | Soil microbial communities from Loxahatchee National Wildlife Refuge, Florida, United States - Lox_Sample_1.3 | ecosystem: Environmental > Terrestrial > Soil > Wetlands | place: USA...
TGACTTTTACAGATCCGCCTCTCCCCGATGCGGCCGAAGCACTCGCTGCGCTGCGGCGTGACGGAGTGGAGGTGAAGATCATCACCGGGGATGGGGACCTTGTGACGAGCCACGTCTGCAGCGAGGTTGGGCTCGACCCTGGGAAGATTGTGCTCGGCGACGAGATCGAACAAATGACTGACCCAGCGCTCGGATATGTGGTCCGTGAGGCGAATGTCTTTGCACGCGTGTCACCGGCTCAGAAAAACCGGATACTTCTCGCGCTCAAACATAATGGGCACTGTGTCGGCTTCATGGGTGATGGAATCAACGATGCACCTTCGCTCCATGCCGCAGATGTGGGTATCTCTGTTTCGACCGCGGTTGATGTGGCCCGTGACGCCGCGGACATAATTTTGGTCGAACCTGGCCTCGGTGTTCTCAATGACGGCATTCAGGAAGGACGCAAGGCCTTCGGCAACGTAATGAAGTACCTGCTGATGGGTACCAGCTCCAATTTCGGCAACATGTTTAGCATGGCAGGTGCTTCTGTTTTTCTACCGTTCCTGCCCATGCTGCCCACCCAAATTCTGTTGAATAACTTCCTGTATGACACGGCGCAAATTACAATCCCCACTGACAACGTCGATCCGGAGTTTCTCCGCAAACCTCAGCATTGGGACATTCAGCTGATCCGAAACTTTATGGTGTTCATCGGCCCGATCAGTTCGATCTTCGACTTTCTGACATTCTACGTTTTGCTGCATTTCTTCCATGCAGATCAGGTGTTCTTCCACACAGGTTGGTTTGTTGAATCTCTGGCGACCCAAACTCTAGTGCTGTTCGTCATCCGCACTACGCAGAATCCGCTTCGCAGTCGACCAAGCGCCCCGCTGGTGGCAACAACATTGATTGTCGTGGCCATCGGGGCTCTCTTGCCATTCAGTCCGATGGCAAACGTGCTTGGCTTCACACCTCTGCCAGCAGGATATTTTGCGTTCCTGGCTATCGCGACGATCGCCTATTTGTTGCTGGTCGAGGTTGGCAAGCGAATCCTCTTCCGCCAAGAAGCCAAAATCGGCGAAAGAAAACGTCGGGAGACATTGGTTACCGCAAGTTAAAGTCGATTCACGATCATGTCACCTTTACCCAAATTGGCGCCTGATTGTTACGAGAGCAGTCCACCGAGGACATCATGAAGTTCGGCGTATTGGCGCTTGACTACGACGGAACGATCGCTTGTGAGGGTGTCCTCAGTCCTAAGGTCAAGGCAGCGATCGTCGAAGTGCGTGCACGGGGCATCGTGGTCATCATCGTTACTGGTCGTATTCTTTCTGACCTGAAGCGTGTAGCAGGAAATCTTGATTTCGTGGACGCCGTAGTAGCAGAAAATGGCGCTGTACTGTTTTTTCCAAACGGACAGACTCGTTTGACCGGTCGTCGTCCGCCTCAAATGTTCATTGACGAGCTGAACCGTCACCGAATCCAATTCCAAGCAGGCGAATGCATCATTGAAGCCGATGCAGCTTCCGCTGCGGAGATACTGGCGATCATTCGCGAGCTGGAATTGCCTCTTGTCCTTCTCTTCAACCGCGGTCGTCTCATGGTACTTCCACAAGCGGTGAGCAAAAGCACCGGTTTGAAAGAGGCCTTGAACGTCTTGCGCCTGTCGGCTCACAACGCGATTGGCATCGGAGACGCTGAGAACGATCACGATTTGCTCCTAACCTGTGAAATCGGCGTGGCAGTTGGTTGGGGCAGCCCCGCTCTTCAGCATGAGGCCGACGAAATCGTTCATGGAGACGGACCTGCTGCAGTCGCCGAATATATTCGACAAGCGTCACGGCAAATGCGGCTACCTCAAGGCCGGACATCCCGGCACCAAATCAGCGTTGGTATCGGGCGTGATGGCAAACCAATGGCGTTATTCTCGATTCATGGCCGGAACTTTCTCGTAGTTGGAGATCCACACGCTGGCAAATCCTGGGCTACCGGGCTGGCCTGCGAACAGATGATCCTTCAGGGATATTGCGTTTGTGTGATTGATCCTGAAGGTGACTACGGCTCGCTTGAATCCTTGCCCGGTGTCGTCGTTCTGGGGGGAACGGACTACCCACCTGACTTGCCGGATGTGGCGCATGCACTCAGTCATTTCGACTTGAGTGTCGTCATCGATTTGTCGCGGATAGCCTACGAGGAGAAGGTCGCGTACCTGAAAACCTTGTTGCCAATGCTGGCTTCTTTGCGAAGAGCCACGGGTCTACCCCATAGAATTGTTATTGATGAAGCTCATTATTTCCTGAACGAAGCCAATGTCATGCAGCTTTTGGATTTTGAGCTGGGAGCGTATGCGATTGTCACGTATCGTCCATCTGATCTACATCCTGACCTGCGGAAAGGTCTTCACGCGATCATTGTTAAGCGGCTAACGCAGCCGACCGAGGTCCAAGTGCTAGTCGCTATGGCAGGGAATCAAAGCCAGGAGATCGAGTGGACGAGAGTCCTCGGAACGCTCGAACCAGACGAAGCAGCTCTTCTGCCGGGACTCGAAGAAGCTGGAGGCGTCCTTCAGCGTTTCAAGCTCGCGCCTCGAATGACCCCGCATGTCCGGCACAGGTCCAAGTATTTTGATGTCGAAATCTCTGGGGGCCATGAATTTGTGTTTACTCAGAACGGAGCGCTTGTCGGACCGCCGGCGCGATCACTAAAGCAGTTTGTCACTTTGTTGGCGACCACGCCGCTTGCCTGCTTGGACGGGCATGCGCGCCGCGGCGATTTCTCGCGCTGGATTGCGGGTACTTTTCGCGATCATCAGTTGGCTTCGGATGTGCGAAAGGTCGAGCAACGCTACCGCCTCCGCCATCTGGATGACGTACGCGAGGCACTGTCCCAGGTCATTCAGGATCGCTACCGGCTTTCGTCGGAACAGAGCCTGCCCAACCTGGTTGCCGGCCGCAGTTCCGCCATGCGCTGACAGGGAGGTCACCGTGACAGACATTACGGAGCCTACAAGCACAGGACCACAGGCGGTGTTGATCTCCACAGATCTTTCTAAAGCATCTGACAAGCCACTCCGACATGCTCTCGCCGTCGCCCGGCATTACGGTGCGAAACTCTATCTGACGCATGTGGTCTCCTCTCTCGGCTATACAATCGCGGGTCCCGAAGCACACGAACTGGCATGTGAAGCTACAAAGAGAGAAGTAGGAAAGCTCGAAACTGAACTGATTGCGAAAGGCTTACTAAATGGCATGGCCTACGAGTTCATCATACGAAAAGGCGAGATTTGGACTCAGTTGCAATCAGTAATTCATGAAAAACAGATCGATCTCACAGTGGTTGGTACCCATGGTCGGCGAAGTCTGGGGAAAATGCTGATTGGGTCTGTCGCAGAACAGATTTTCCGCCATTCAAACGTTCCCGTGCTGACAGTGGGGCCAGGTTGCGCTGAAATTTCCCCCACTGAGGAACGGGGTACTCTTCGACCTTTTCTGTTTGCGACCGATTTCGGTCCAGCTTCTTTGAATGCGCTACCCCTTGCGATCTCCTTTGCCAACCACTTTGGTGCAAAACTCCTTTTGCTTCACGTCGCTCCGGTTGCCCCGATTCCGGAAGACTTCCATTGGTCCCGCACCACGAGCGACATCAGGCGACTGCAGGAAACCGCCCGACAAGAGGGTTTGGAAAGGCTCCATGAAGCGGTTTCAGCGAACCCCTCGTTGACCATCGAACCCGAGTTTCTCGTTAAATTTGGTACTCCTGGCAAAGTGATTCTCCACGTTGCCAGCACGGTTGGAGCCGGCCTCATTGTGATGGGTGTGAATCGTTCTCATCCGATTGATGCAGCCTCGCATATGCCATCGGCTACCGCTTACGAGGTAGTGTGTGGTGCAGGCTGTTCGGTGTTAACGGTACGAAGTACAGGGAATTGACTCTTTCCTCTTCCTCGACTGGCGTTTTTTGTCGATTCCCGCGTTTGTTGTTTGCAAGGTTATTCCGATGCAAATTTTCAGAATCAAGACGGCGAAGAAGGACCGTAGCGAACTCCGCTATATAAGCCTCAAAGTGCGAGACATAAACCAACTCTTCAACTCGATGGACCCATCGCCATTTGTAGAAAAAGACCTAGACGATGACGCCGAGGAATTCATCGTAAGTTGGGCCAAGGAATTTCCTCCTGAAGCTCCGATCTGCCTCCGCGTTTATTTGGAGCAGTGGCCCGCCGAAGACCCCAAACAATTGATCACAACGGCCGTCCATAACCACTTCAGTCACCGCGCCAACATCACCGAACTGGAGTTCAGAAGCCTCATGAAACAGGGGAGGACGAGTCTTTTGATCGGTCTGCTCTTTTTATCCATATGTTTGCTTCTCAGTAAGGCATTGTCTGGTCATCAGGTCGACACATGGGCTGCGGTCGCCCGCGAAAGCTTGACGATTGCTGGGTGGGTCGCAATGTGGCGACCAATGGAGATCTATCTCTATGACTGGTGGCCCTTGCGCCGGCGTGGCCGGATTTATGAGAAGCTCGGTCACATGCCAGTCGAACTCACGCACTAGGGGGAGAATTGTCGAAAACTAAGGGTGTCAGCAACTGCACGGAACACTTTTTGCCGGAAGTTCTCCATGGCGAGCAGCTAACAGCATACTCGAAGTGCGGCGGCAGAGAACATTCAGCGGGTGCCCACCGCAGTTTGTAACCAAGACGGGGCAAGGCAATAAGGATAACTAATCGCGAATTTGACTTTCTGCTTGAACGCGAGTGCGACTCTGGCCCAAACTGCAAGCGTGGACAAGAAACTATTTTTCGTCGGGATTATCCTGGCCGCCAGTGGTGTTTTTTCGCCGCCGCTTGCTCTTCTGGGCGGCTTGATTTACGGCCTCACGCTGTCGCATCCCTATCAGATCGAAAGCAAGAGCCTGGCGAAGTTTCTGCTGCAGGCATCGGTGGTCGGGCTTGGTTTTGGCATGAACCTCCATGAAGTCGTGCAGGTGGGACGGTCGGGCTTTGTATACACTGCACTGAGCATCACTGCGGCCATGTTGTTGGGACTTGGGCTCGGCTATCTGATCCAGGTAAGCAAGAAAGCGTCGTTTCTCATCAGCGCAGGGACGGCGATCTCCGGTGGCAGCGCCATTGCTGCGGTGGGCCCGATTGCCGAAGCGAACGAAGAAGAGATGGCGGTTTCGCTCGGCGCCGTTTTTATTCTGAATTCTGTGGCGCTTTTTCTCTTCCCGCTGGTTGGCACCATTCTGCACCTGAGCCAGACGCAGTTTGGGCTCTGGTCGGCGTTGGCAATTCACGACACCAGTTCCGTCGTGGGTGCCACATCAAAATATGGAGCGACGGCGCTTGCCGTCGGCACCACGGTGAAGCTGGCACGTGCATTGTGGATCGTGCCGTTGTCCATAGCGACGGCATTTCTTCTGAAGAGCAAGGCACGAATTCAATGGCCTTGGTTCATCCTGCTTTTCTGCCTGGCGGCGCTTTTCAGTACACTCCTGCCTTCGATGAGCCCCGTTTCGCTCACACTTAGCCGCCTGGGGCGAATCGGGCTGACCGTCACGTTGTTCCTGATCGGAACTGGCCTCAACAAGACGACATTAAAAAGCGTTGGCGTTCGCCCGCTTTTGCAAGGACTCGCGCTTTGGATCGTTGTCGGAACATGCACGCTTGGGCTCATTCTGACGAACTGGATTCACCTTTAGCGCAGCGTCTCCGCGAACACACGGCGAGCCGGACCGCCTCCGACGACGCTTAGGCTGCTTTCTTGTGTGGAACAGGCTTCGCGTTGCCCAGTTCCGTGAGCTTCTGTTGCGCCGGGCCCTTGTAGGGGCTGTCGACTGAAGCGGCATCCGTAAAGGCTTGCTTTGCTTCCGGGTTCTTCTTCAAATTGAGGTAGGCATAGCCGAGCCGGTATTGGTTCCGCGCGTACGAGACCACGTTGGACTTCAGCAACGGCGCGGCCTTCGCCAGGTAGTCCACGGCCTGGGTATTGAGTTTCTTGGCGATGCTGATTTGACCGAGCGCGCTGAGGGCGAGCCCTTTCTGTACGGAAGTTTCCTGCTTCCACTGCTCGTCCGTGACTTCGTCTGGCTTTTTCGCGGAGTCCGCCAGGGAGAGCGCCTTCTTGGCATATGCTTCCGCCTTATCGAGTTGCTCACCCTTCTCGCTGTAATCGTCCGCGAGCAAAAGCAACATGCCAATATTGTCCGGATCCTTGGCGAGTACCCCGTTCGCCGCAACAATCATCTTCTGACGGTCCTGGGCCTGCTGATAAGCAAAGGCGGCCATGCTGAGCGCCTGGGTCCCACCGGGAGTGCCATCGTACATCTTAGCGATGCGTTCGAAGTAGTTGGCTCTCTTGGCAGGGTCTTTCGCGTTGTACGCCGCGCTGACGAGCGATTGGCGAACGTACTCGATGTTGTCCTTTTGCGGCGCGAGCTTGTCTGCCTTGGCACGTTCCCACGTATCCGCGTCTGTTCCCGTCGGCGGGGCACTCTTCTGATAAGCCTGAACGATGGACATGGCCTTTTCGCCGTAGGTGAACAGCTTGTCAGTGTCACCTTTCTCGTTGGCGGCACGAACCATGTTTAGTGCATTCTGGAAATTGTCGGGATCGAGGGCGAAGAGTTTATCGCCATATTCGAAGGCTTTGTCGTACTGCTTGGCGTTGATGTAGTAATTCACATATTGATCGTCGGCGAGGATCTGATAGTCGCCATCGGGATGCGCCTTCGAGAATTCATCGATCAACTGCAACTTCTGCGAGGGATCCGCGGCATTGATGGCGTTGATCTCGCGGTCCACTTCCGATCCTGCTGGAATCATAATGTTTTTGCCGAGTTGCGCACGACAGGCGGGAACGAACATCGCGAGGAGCAGCAACAGGGCAGGAAGAATTCGTGTGCGGGGCATCCTGACCTCCTGGGAGTGGGAAACCTAGGAGCGAAACGGCTTCTTATTGAATTTTAGTGCGAGGAAGCACGCGGCGCAATTCAATTTCGCCGAAGACCCGGGACCAGTCTGGATTTGACGCCACCCCGCGTTCCAGATGAATATTGAAGTTTTGGGATGGAGGTCGGGAATGGAGCTGGGGCTGCGTGGCCGCGTCGCCATCGTTGCGGCAGCAAGCAAAGGATTGGGGAGAGCCGTCGCCGAAGAACTGGCCCGCGAGGGCGCTGAAGTGGCAATTTGCGCGCGTACCGCTTCGGATCTGGAAACGGCCGCGCGGCGCATCAAGAACGGCAGTGGCCGCGAAGTATTCTGGCGAGCCGTCGACGTGGGAGAAGCGAAGGCCGTGGCGGAGTTCGTCAGCGAGGTCGACGTACGATTCGGGCGGGTGGATATCTGCGTAACGAATACCGGTGGTCCGCCATCGAAACTATTTGCCGCAACGACGGATGAGGATTGGCGAATCTGGACCGATCAACTGCTCATGAGCGTGGTGCACTTCGCTAAAGCAGTTCTGCCACACATGCAAAGAAGGAACTGGGGACGGTTTTTGACGATTACTTCCTATTCGGTGAAGCAACCGGTCGAAGGGCTGCTGCTGTCGAACTCGCTTCGAGCGGGTGTAACGGGGATCGTGCGAACCCTGGCCAACGAATACGCTGCCAGCGGGATCACCGTCAACAATGTTTGCCCAGGTTACACGCGAACGGATCGGCTGGACGAGCTTGCTGCCATGATGGGTGCGCGCACCGGTGCGAGTGCAGATGAGATATTTGCCGGATGGAGAAAGCTGATTCCCGCGGGAAGACTGGGCACCCCTGAGGAATTCGCGTCCGTTGTGACTTTCCTGGCCTCCGAGCGTGCCAGTTATATCAACGGTGTTTCGTTAACCGTGGACGGCGGCACGACGCGAGCCCTTTTGTAAGCGGCTAGTACATGAGTTTCATGTTGTACGAGGAGAAGCGGATGAAGTTGGGGATCAAGAGAATCATTGTGCGTTCTGTGCGGTCGGTGGCTTTTTGCAGTCTTCTGGCGCTCGGTGGTTCGCCGGCGTTGCAGGCGGACGAACCCTATGCGCGCAGCCGCAATTATGACTTGCAGCATTCGAAGATCGCGTTGCACTTCGACTTGGAGAATCGAAAGGTCATCGGCGACGTAACGCACACGGTTGTTATGCTCCGCGAGAACCTGGAACAAGTCTCATTTGATTCCGTGGGCCTGCAGATTCAGAGCGTCAAACTCAATAAGAGCGATGTGAAGTTCGAGACCACGGACAAAAACTTGATCATTCACCTTCCTAAAACCGCGAGGCTCGGCGATAAGTACGATATCGAAATCAAGTACGAAGGCAAGCCAACGAAGGGTTTGTATTTCATTCTGCCGGACAAGGACTATCCCAGCCGGCCGAGGCAGATCTGGACGCAAGGTGAATCGGAGGACACGCGTTTTTACTTGCCTACGTACGACTATCCGAATGACCGGCTGACCACAGAGACGATTCTCACGGTTCCCGCCGAATGGCTGACAGTAGCGAACGGGAGGCTAATCAGTACAAAGGATGCCGGCAATGGCATGAAAACCTGGACCTGGCGCGAATCACAGCCGAGTTCAACGTATCTCATCACGGTGGTCGCGGGTGAACTGGCCGAAGTCAAGGATTCCTGGCGGAACATTCCCGTGACGTACTATGCCCCCAGAGATCGAGCGGACCGTCTGCCCATCAATTACAACCGGACGCCCGCGATGATCGATCTTTTCAGCAAGAAACTTGGCGTGGATTATCCCTGGGAGAAGTACGCGCAAAGCATGGTCGATGATTTCGTGGCGGGTGGTATGGAAAATTCCAGCGCAACGACGAATACCGCCTCCTCGCTCCGCAATCCCAAGCTGGTCCCGGAATATCCGTCGGATTTCGACGGGCTGATTTCCCACGAATTGGGCCATCAGTGGTTCGGCGACCTGGTGACCACGAAAGACTGGGGAAACATCTGGCTCAATGAAGGATTCGCCACCTTTATGGAGACTGTTTGGACAGAAAGCAAGTATGGAAAGGATGAAGGGGACTATGAGCGATGGGAGTCCATGCGCGACTGGTTCCCACAATCCAATTTGTACGCCAAGCCCATTGTGCGCCACGATTTCGATGACTCAAGCGAATTTGACGGCAATGCCTACGGGAAAGGATCGCTGGTGCTCTATATGCTGCGTCACCAGCTGGGCGACGAGGCGTTTTACGCCGGTCTGAAGCACTACCTCGAAGTCAATCGCGGGAAAAATGTTGTCACCGCAGACCTGACGAAGGCAATCGAGGAAGCAACGCACACCAACGTGGACCAATTCTTCGACCAATGGGTCTACGGCGCGGGCGCCCCGAAATTTGAGCTTTCGTATCAATACGATGCGGACAAGAAACAGGTTGCGCTGCACGTGAAGCAAACGCAAAAGGTCGAAGGACACGTTGGACTCTTTACTGTGCCGGTGGATGTCGAACTCACGAATGCCACAGGACCGAAACTTTACCCGATTACCGTTTCCAAGGCGGACGACACGTTCACGTTCCCTTCAGCGACCGCACCACAAATGGTGATCTTCGACAAAGGATCGCAAGTCTTGAAGTCGGCGGAATTCAAGAAGGAAACTCAGGAATGGATCTACCAATTGAAGAATGCTGGCGAGTTGGCGGATCGCGCTGACGCAGCCGTGGCACTGGGCAAAGTGAAGGGAAACGACGAGGCCGTCGCCGCGTTGGGCGTTGCGTTGCGCAACGACAAGGGACGAGGCCTGCGAATCGTGGCCGCACGCTCGCTCGGCGAATTGGGAAGCTCTGCGGCTGCTAAGGAATTGCTGAGCACGCTGTCGAACGTCAGTGAGCCGGACCAGCGAGCGGCGATCGTCCAGGCACTCGGGTCCTTCAAAGACAACACGGAAGTAGCGGCGAGACTGGAGGTTGTGGCCAAAAGCGACGACTCGTATCGAGCGCGGGCCGCGGCGTTACAGGCCTTGGCGAAGATGAAGCCCGCCAGCGCGCACGACATTCTTGTCACCGCAGTCAGCAGCGATTCGCCCGACGGGTTCCTTCGCGAAGCCGCATTGCGCGGCTTGGGTACGTTGGGAGACGACAAAGCTGTGCCACTCTTGCGCGAATGGGCTATGCCGGGCAAGGATTTCGATTCGCGCGAAGCTGCAATCGGCAGCCTGGCCCGCTTGAAGAAAGACGACAAAGAAATCACGCAACAGATTGCGTCCTACTTAAATGAGCCGCATTTCCCGATTCGAATCGCAGCCATTTTTGCTCTAGGCACGCGAGGCGATGCCTCCGCCATTCCAGCTCTAGAGGCATTGCTGAACAGCAACGACTTGAGCATTGAGATGGCACCAATGATCAAGAGACAAATCGAACGCTTGAAAAACCCTTCGAACGCGAGCGGAACGCATGGGGAACCGGCGGAAGCGAGTGATGCGGCAAGCGCCAGTGCCCCGGACAAGCAGCGACTAGCGCATCTGGAGCAACTGGTGCAGGAGATAAATGACCGGCTGAAAACGATCGAGAGCCGCCTGCCACCTCCCGCCGCTAAACCGTGAATCAGGGTGCGGTCATCAGAATGCGCAGATCGCGGAGGTTGTTTCCGGTCGGTCCGGTGACAATCGCATCGCCAAACCGCGCGAAAAAGTTGTAGGCGTCGCTATTGCCAAACACTGCGGCAGGGTCCAGTCCCGTTTCCCGCGCTCGGGCCAATGTGTTTCCATCCGCTACGGCGCCGGCGGCGGGGCTGTTTCCATCGATCCCATCTGTGCCGGCGCTGAGGACCACAATGTTTCGGCCGGCGATTTTATGCACGCAGGCCAGTACGAACGCCGAGTTACGCCCGCCGACCCCATTCCCGGTCACCGGCGAAACAACTTCTCCATCGGCGACCACCGCGACTCTTTGCCCTGGATTCTCGCGCTGAAAGAACTCTAGCTGTTCCACCAAGTAACTGGCCGCCTTTTCCACAGGCCAATCATCGGTCGTGTTATCGCAGCAGCAAGAATAACCAAGAGTCTCGAGGGAGTGGTGTGCTGCATGAAACAGGTCGTGCATTCCCAGCAATAGCGAAAAATGAGCGTTGGCGAAGGCCTTACTTCCGGGTTTCGGGGTTTCCGGCATTTGCCCGGTCTGCAACCAGTGCTGGAGCGACTCTGGCAATTTTGGCCTCAACTGGTATTCGGCGAAGACGCGTTCAACGTCCTCGATGGTCGTGGGATCCGGAAGAGTAGGCCCTGAAGCAAGCGCAACTTCTTTTCCGACTGGCACGTCCGTTACGGCGAATGTAATTTTTGTTGCCGGTCCCGCCGCGAGTGCCAGACGGCCACCCTTCACTGCTGACAGGTGTCGGCGAACTTTATTTATTTCATTGATTGGCGCGCCGCAGGTGACAAGCGCGCGATTCACCTGTTGCACATCCTCGAGTGTCATTGCCGGATCGAGCGGGCGTTCGACGAGCGCCGAGCCGCCACCGGACAGCAGGAAGAACACCACGGTGCGTGAGTCACAGGAACTCAGCAGGTCCAGGATTGCTTCTGCGGCACGCCAGCTTTCGCGGTTTGGTATTGGATGGCCGCCGGCAAAATACTGGAAGCCGGGCAATGGTTGCTCCGAAGAGGTAGGCGCAGTCACGACTCCGCGAAACGGTGTGCCCGCCGGGAACAACGCAACCAGACCTGCCGCCATCGCGTGTGCCGCTTTGCCAATCGCTACCACAAGAAAATGGGCGCCCCTTGGAATTTCGGCCGTTCCATCAGGAAAAGTCACACGGTGGCTTGAGATCTCGATTTTTTGCGCAATGATGGCGGGGATATCGATGGAACGCAATGCTTTCAAAAAGATTTCGCGCGCTTGCGTTTTGGTCGGTGGCATCACGCAACTGCCCCTGGGTCAGGTTCTTCTGAGAATGTCAGGGTTTAGCATATTCGCTGGTCGCTGACCGCTGAACAGCGCGATGACATTGTTCGCGGCCATGACCGCCATTTTTGTGCGCGTCTCGATCGAAGCGGAGGCGAGATGCGGCGCGAGCACCACATTAGGCCTCTTCAGGCCTGGAAGAATGAAAGGCTCATGCTCGTAGACGTCCAGCGCCGCCCCAGCAATTTTTTTCCCCTCGAGTGCAGCGACGAGCGCGGCCTCGTCCACCACTGGCCCACGCGACGTATTGATGAGAAAAGCGGTGGGTTTCATGCGGAAGAATTTCGGCGCGTCGAAAAGCCCCCGCGTTTCCGGAAGCAATGGAACGTGCAAGCTGATAAAGTCTGACTCCGCCAGCAAGGCGTTCATTTCGCGGTACTCGGCATTCAAAGAGCGCTCGACGTCTTCGGGTGCGCGCACACCGTCGGTGTAAATCAACTTCATCTGAAAACCCAAAGCACGGCGAGCCACAGCTTTGCCAATGCGCCCAAAACCGACAACACCTAGGGTTTTTCCCCAGACGTCAGCGCCGCAAAGCTGGTCGAGGTTCCAGCCCTTCCAATTGCCGGAGCGAGCTAGAGCTTCACCCTCGTTCAGCCTGCGCGCCACCGCCAAAAGAAGAGTCCAGGCAAAATCGGCGGTAGTTTCATCAAGGACGCCCGGCGTGTTCGTAGCGACAACACCACGGCGCGTGCAAGCGTCGACGTCAATATTGTCGAAACCGACCGCCACGTTCGCTGCGATCCGCAGCTTCGGAGCGGCCCGCAGCAATTCATCATTTACTTTTTCTGTGAGCAGGCAGATCAAGCCTTCTTTGTCTTTCACGCGGCGCAGAACCTCTTCGCGCGGCGGCCGTTCGGTTTCAGCCCAGTATTCGGCGTCGCAGTTGCTATCCAGGATGGCGCGGGCTTCGTCGAAGAGCGCGTGCGTACAGTAGACTTTCGGTTTCGGCATTCACTTGCCTCGGTACTTTTTTGCTGGTTCTCTACACTAACACAACTGCGGAAAAGTTCGGCCGGGGCCATTGCCACGGCAACGCAAGTCTCACTATAGTGGAGACGTGAACCCGCAACGCACCTCGTTCAATCCTGCCATCGTCCGCGAAATGAGGCGGCTGTTGGGCAAGGCTAACGTCCTCGACAGGCCGGAGGACTTGATTCTCTATGAGTACGACGGTTCGGTGGAAAAGGGCCGGCCTGACCTGGTGGTTTTCCCGCACACGACCCCTGAGGTTTCGCAGATCGTCAAGATTGCCAACGGATACCAGATTCCGATCGTTGGGCGAGGCGCGGGCACAGGCCTTTCCGGGGGCGCACTAGCACGTAGCGGCGGATTGATGATTGTGTTTGCACGCATGAACAAGATTCTGGAAATCGACATTCCGAACCGGCGCGCAGTCGTGCAACCCGGCGTCGTCAATCTGGATATCACGCGCGCGGTGGAGCACGCCGGATTGTATTTTGCACCCGATCCTTCCAGTCAGAAATCGTGCACGATCGGGGGAAACGTTGCGGAAAACTCCGGCGGGCCACACACTCTGGCTTACGGCGTGACGGCCAATCACATCGCCACCCTCGAATTGGTCTTGCCGGATGGGGAGGTCGCTCGTGTCGGCACTCTGCACGGCGATCCTGCGGGCTACGATCTGTGCGGGCTGTTCGTTGGAAGCGAAGGCACGCTCGTATTGGTCACCGAGATTACGGTGAAGCTGTCGCGTACCGCGGAAGCCGTCAAAACCTTGTTGGGTGTGTTTGAGTCGATTGATGACGCTTGCGAGGCGGTGGTCGAAATCACTGCAAGGGGAATCACACCGGCAGCCTGCGAAATGGTCGATGGCTGGACCTTGCAGGTGATTGAGGATTACATTCATGCCGGTTTTCCTCGCGATAGTGGCGCAGTGCTGTTGCTGGAAGTCGAGGGGCTTCGCGAAGCGGTCGAACACCAGGCCGCCGCGATCGATGACGTCTGTCGGAAGTGCCATGCACGCGAAGTTCGCATTGCCAGAGACAGTCAGGAACGGGACCTGCTCTGGAAGGGCCGCAAAAACGCCTTCGGAGCCATGGGACGCCTTGCGCCTTCGAATTACGTGCTCGACGGCGTTATCCCTCGCTCGAAGCTGCCGCTGGCGCTAAGCCGGATCCGTGAGACTGGCAAGAAACACGGATTCCAGATCGGAAACATCTTCCACGCAGGCGACGGTAACCTGCACCCCCTCGTGCTTTACGATCCGCGGGATCAACAGCAATTTGAAAGGGCCGTCGCCGCAGCCGAGGAGATTATCCGCATGTGTCTGGAACTGGGCGGGGCGTTGACCGGAGAGCACGGCGTCGGCATGGAGAAAAACGAATTGATGCCACTGCTCTTCAGTGATGCGGATTTCGCGCTGATGCGCCGAGTGCATGACGCCTACAACCCGGATTCGTCGTTGAATCCGGGCAAGGTTTTCCCGCTCAGCAAAGGCTGCGGCGAGATTCGAATCAAAAAGGCAAACGGATCTGCCGTGCCGGTATGACGCTCACAGCCAATCTCGGATCGCGCCTTGCCGACATCATTGGCGCGCACAACGTCATCTGTGCAGCCGAAGAACTCGCGGCCCACTCCGTGGACGGTAGCCTGCCGCAAGTGCTCGCCGGCCCCACCTCGGCGCAACAGGTTGCGGAAATCGTGCGTTTCGCGCTTTCGGAAAAGCTGGCCATCCAAGCCTTCGGCTCGCGTAGCAAGTGCGACATGGGAATGCCGCCGCTGCGATGTGACATCTCGATCGACATGACGCATCTGCGCGAAGTAGCCCACTACGATGCTGGGGACCTGACCCTCAGCGTGGATGCCGGCTTGCCCTTGCGCGAATTGGCGGACCTCTTGGAGCGGCACGGGCAATTCTTGCCTCTTGCCGTGCCTTGTTTCGAAAGCACGACCGCTGGAGGCGCTGTCGTCTCTGGGATCGACTCCGCCCTGCGCCAGCAGTACGGGCCGGTGCGCGACTTCCTGATCGGCGCGGAATTTGTGGATGGCACCGGTCAACTTTGCCGCAGCGGTGGGCGAGTGGTGAAGAACGTGACTGGTTACGACCTGCACAAGATGTTGATCGGTTCGCTGGGAACTCTGGGAATCGTTACGCGAGTGAATTTTCGGACGTTTCCGCTGCCGACAGCCAGCGGGGCGTGTCTGGCCGTGTTCGCTGACTTGCAGCGGGCGATCGCATTTCGAGCCGCGATCGGTCTGAAGGGTTTTCCCCTTACGGACCTGGAGGTGCTTAGCCCAGGCACTGTGGAGATCCTACGGGCCATCTTGCAGCGAACGGACGCGGATGTTTCCAGCCTGCTCACATCCGGAGCATGGTGCGTCTATTGCTCCTTCGATGGCAACGATTCAGTCGTTGCGCGCGTCGGCCAAGAACTGGCGCTGGGTGCCGAGAGCACCAATGCGAAGGGATGCGCGTCGCTTCCGAAATCGACGGACGAACCCATTGGTGGGATGTTGCGCGAGGCGTACGAATGGCTCCGGTGGGCTGCACCCGCAACGGTGCTTCATCGAATCGCGCTTCCACAGTTTGAACCAGGAATCCTCGCGGAACTGGAACGATTTGCGACGGCGCGAGGTCTGCGCTCCTGCCTTCTTATCCGCGCAGCTGGGATTTTGTATTTTGCGGTGTTCGCCGAAACCGACGACGAAAATGCCTGGACCGCGTTGGCGAGTGTGGCTCTGAACGTCAGCAAGTTGGCCCGCGCGAATCGGGGCTATTCCGTGATGCTTCACGCGCCGGTGGCCGTCAAAACGCATGTGGCGTCAGCGCGAGCGCCATTGACAGACGAAGCGCTCCAGCAGCGCCTGAAGAAGGCTTTCGATCCGGCGAATATCTTCGCGCCAGGGCGGATCGTGGGAGGAATCTAGTTGGCCACAGCGCAGACCATTCCGGGCGTTCTTCCCGTATACGAAGACTATGCGCGTTGCGTGCATTGCGGTCTATGCTTGAATCACTGTCCGACGTATCGTCTTTGGCAATTGGAGGCCGATTCGCCGCGAGGCCGCATCCGGCAGATGATACTGGTGAACGACGGGCAACTTCCGCTCTCCGGCAGTTTTGTCGACCACATCGATAAATGTCTGGATTGCCGTTCGTGTGAAACCGCGTGTCCGTCCGGTGTCGAATACGGGAAACTGGTGGAGTATGCGCGAGCAAGAATCACGCAAGACTACCAGCGGCCATGGTTCTCGCGTGTGACACGTGATTTTCTCTACCGCGGCCTGCTCCCCCATCCGGAACGCCTCGCCACCCTGGCGAAGTTGCTCCGTTTTTATCAAAACTCCGGCCTTCAAAAGCTCGCTCGTGCCACAGGCGTGTTGGGGATGATGGGCTTGGCCGGACGCGAAAAGTTGCTTCCCAAAATTGACAACGAATTCTTTTTCGGGCAGTTGGGCAAGACATTTCCTTCCGTGGGGCCGCGCCGCGCGCGTGTTGCATTTTTCGCTGGCTGTGTCGCCAACGTCACATTCTCGAAGCTGAACGAAGCAACGATTCGGGTGCTGACGGCAAACGGCTGCGAGGTCGTCGTTCCCGAACAACAGTTTTGCTGCGGTGCGCTGGCGGCCCATGCCGGAGAGCGGGAAGCAGCGCGGGCACTCGCAAGAAAAAACCTCCGCGCATTTGGCAGCGGCGATTTCGACACCATCCTGACCAACGCGGCGGGTTGCGGCTCAACCCTCAAGGAATACGGCCGCCTGTTTAGTGCAAGCGAGCCGGAACATGCCGCCGCCGCCGCATTCGGCAACCTGGTAAAGGATGTTACGGAGTATCTGGCCAAGTTAGGGTTATCAGCGAAGTTGAAGCCACTCTCCGTTCGCGTCACCTATCAGGATTCCTGCCATCTGCTGCATGGGCAAAAAGTGCGCGAGGCTCCCCGGCAGTTACTTCGCGCGATTCCTGGCGTGGAGTTTGCGGAATTGCCCTTCAGCGATATCTGCTGTGGGTCGGCCGGCATCTACAACGTGACCCAGTCGCAAGCGTCTCTGGACCTGCTGGCAGAAAAAATGAGGAACGCGGCAGCCACGCGAGCGACAATTGTCGCTACGGCCAATCCGGGATGTCTCCTGCAATTGCGGGCTGGCGCCGAATTACATCACACAGGGCAGGAAGTTCTGCACGTGATCGAGTTACTGGATCGCGCGCTCTAGCGTTCTTTTTCGCCGATCAGGTAGCGGCAGCCCTTCGGCCCCATGCGAGCAGAGTGCACGGCATTCGCGGGCACGTCGCAGCGCTCTCCCACGCGGTACGTTCTGGTAACGCCGTCCATCGTCAGCGTCATCTCTCCACTCAGAATAATGTGGGCAGTATCAACGCCATGCGTGTGGTTGGGATAGCGCGCGTTTGGCACGTCCTCCCAAACGTAGGTGTGAGAAAAACCTTCGTTCACCAGCTGTGCGACCCGCTCTTCTTCATTCATCGCAGCTATTCTAACGCGTTCACACACGACAACGCCCTCCCTGCAGAGATGGGGGTCGCTGCAGAAAGGGCGCGCCGTCTTCAGGAGAGAAGAGCGGTACTACACGAAATCAATCATTTTGTGGTGGCGGAGGTGGTGCCGCACCATCCGGCCCGCCGGGGCCGCCCGGTCCATCGCCGCGGTGCCCTCGCGGGCGCGCCTTTGCTTGCGAAACCGCGTAATCCGGCGGCACGGTGAAAAGAGACGCCGCTGGCTCCGCGCGCTGGATGCTCGTCAAAACATAAGTCGTCTGGCCGAAACGAGGGTCCGTGCGCGTGCTCTTGACGATGATCTGCAGATCGGGCGAATACCATTGTTCGGTCACAATCAGAATTGGGTTGGCATTCCCAAACTGGCCCGCCGGAATGGTCTTCGTGTATCGTGTGCCCTGCGCGGAAACGCCGTTGATCGTTTGCGTCCCGAGATCCTCTTTCTTCAGCGTGCCGTTGGCAATTTCCTCTTGAAGCCGGGCCTCGAACCTGCCCTGCATGTTGTTGGCTTTCCTTGCGCCATTCGGTGGGCTGGGCAACTGCTCCGCTGTCTTTTTGTCGGGATGGAGCACATATGCCGCCGAGGACACCGGGTCGTGAATCATGACTACGGAGCGAGGCTGACCGGAGGTGGTCAGCGGACCGGCGCCGGTGAAGGTGGTGTCGCGACGAGTACGGCCCTGGCCGTCGCGATAGATGGTCGATTGCACCTTGCGATCGATGGTGTTGCCATCGGACAGGGTTTGCTTGGTTTCCGTGACGGCCGTCGCCGCATACGGCGCACCGGTCACCACTTTACCCGGATGCATTTCGGCGAAGCCCAGCAACTCCATCCTCGGTCCCATCGGACCATCGGGGCCACCCGGCCCGCCCGCCCCTTCCGGTGGCGGACCCGGGGGCGGCTCCTGGGCGCGCACTGCAGCAACGCCGAACAGCAGCGCAGCGGCGAACACAGCTTTCAGCAACTTCTTGTTCATTCGCAATTTCTCCTCTTCTCTCCCCTGTTTCCCTCTGGCAGCGATCCTCGCTGCGCGAATCTACTGGGCCGACTCCGGCAGGCGAACCGCCTGCGGCAGCCCGTCGTCGCCCACCAATAAGTCCACCTGGATCAGGTCCGAGGCGTGCTCTTCATTTATCGTGAACCCCAACGCTCCCAAAGCACCACGCTGCATCTGCACGCGCACCACCGTGGCGTCCTCCATCGGCGAAGGCGTGCTGCCCGGCAACAGAGTGAAGTCGCCCGTATTGCTGGAAGCCATCAGCGTGTCTCCGATGACCAGTCCATCCGGCGCTGTGGGCCTGGCCCACGACGATTTGCCCGGATCCACTTTGGCAACTAGGTTCGTCGGAATACCGCCGTCCCCGTGCCGCCAGTTCGTCCACGAAACAACCGCGGCGACCAAGGCCGCAGCTGCCAGACCCAACGTACCCATCGACGCAAAACGGTGGGACTTCTCTGAACGGTGCTTGGTGCGGAATTCCTGCATCACCCGCATCTGAACCCTTGGCGCCGCTTCGCTGCCTTTGGTTTCCAAGCCGAGATAGCGGAGATCGTCCTGAAGCGTTTGCAGATTCACCTGCAATGTTGCGCAGTGAGGACACCGCCGTGCATGTTCTAGCACTGCCTGCCGAAGGGCGCTGTCCTCTGACGCCGAACGAACTTCCAGGCACACGAGCGCAAACTCTTCGCAAGTCATTGGCACGCGTCCCGTGATTTCGTTATCGTCCTGCATTGACTCTCCTCGGCACTTCCCGCAACATCTCCAGCTTCGCCAGCAGCAGCGCACGCCCCCGGTGTAAGCGGGAACGAATCGTTCCTACCGGGCATTGCAGCGCGCTGGCGGCTTCCTCGTAACTCATCTCTTCCAATTCACACAGCACAATCGCTTCCCGAAACGCGACAGGCAAGTCCAGCACCGCCTCCCTCACTTGCGCTCGCCTCTCGCGTAACTCTGTCCATTCGACAGGCGTCAACTCTTTGCTCGCCAACGTATCCGGCGAAAACCCGTCGTCCGTTTTCTCGGCGAGCGGCAGATCTCTCGGCATACGCTCCAGATGCTTCATCACGCGATTGCGTGCCACGCCGAAGAGAAACCCGCCGAGCGTCCCGCGTTTGGGGTCGAACTTCTTGGGCTCGCGAATTACCGTCAGAAATACTTCCTGAACGATTTCTTCGGCGGCCCAGGGATGACCCGTCATGCGCAGCGCGAAGCGATACAGCGGCGCCTGGTACCTGCGATACAGCGACTCGAACGCGTCCTGATCGCCTTTCGCTGAACGACGCAGCAGCACGTCATCCCGTTCGTCGATATCGATTGGCATCTCTCCTGGAATGACGTCCGGCTCCTGTAGATTCCCGGACGGGGACCAAAAAGTTCCCGTCCCGTCTCGTTACCGAAAGAGCGCTCTGTTAGGAACCCGCCTTAGGTCCTGGAGTTGTTTGGAGCGGCTGACCCAGCCTGTCCTCGGAGCTGTCGATTAGCTGTTACTTATTGGGACGAAACAACTTAGCAGCAATCCGCGTCACCACGCGCCGCGGCACGATCCGCTGCGACTGCGCCCCGAGGTAGTTCCCGAGTCCCGATATAACATAGCTTCGTCCCTCGGCCAGTGCCTCGAGGCCTCTCCGGGCCACCTTTTCCGCTGTTTCCATGTTCTTGCCGGTGAAGCGCTGTTGTCCCGCCACCTCGTGAAACTCAGATTCGGTCGAACCTGGGCAGAGCGCGCAGACACGAATTCCGTAGGGCTTCATCTCCTCGGCTAGTCCTTCGGCAAAGAGCAGGTCGAACGCCTTGGTGGCCGCATAGGTTGAAATGTACGGGACGGCTTGGAACGAGGCCGTTGACGCCAGAATCAGTATGTCGCCGCGCCGCCGTTCAATCATGCCGGGCAGGTACAACCGAGTCAGATGCACCACCGCGCTGCAGTTTACTTGTACCATATCCAGCAGCCGCTCCGTCCCGACCTTCGGGAGTTCACCATATTGGCCAAATCCCGCATTGTTGATGAGTAGTTCGGCGGCGATCCCGAGCTGTACGGTGAAGTCGAAGATCTTTTGCGGTGCATCCGGTTGGGAAAGGTCTGCGGCGAAGATCTCCGTCCTCACACCATGTTTCTCGCGAAGCTCGCGGGCCAACTCATCCAGCCTATCCCTGCGACGTGCCGTGAGGACCAAATTCACCCCAGCCACTGCGAGTTCCCGAGCCAGAGCCATGCCAATGCCGGCACTGGCGCCCGTTACGAGCCCCCAGCGACTACGCCACGTTTTGTCCATGTAAGAGAGCCTCTAGACTGGATCGCTCTTCCCAAATTTCAGCACCGTGTCTTTCAGGCGGGTGCCTTCTTGCTTCATGCGTTCCATCAATCGCCGGGCCCACACAAACTCGGCCGCGAGCAACGTGAGGCCGAGAAATATCACAACCCAGCCGGGACCGGGCGTCACGATCATTACCACACCCAGAGCCAACAGCGTGAACCCCGCCAGGATTTTGAAAAAGCGCCGGACTTGTTCGATGCTGCGAAAAAGCATAAACCCTCTCGGGCGGAGGGAAACCGTTGTCACTATTCTGAGGGCTCTTGCTCTCAAGGCGCAACAGGCCCTCAGACCTTAGATGCACGATTGAGAACGATTCGTTCCAAACGAATGTTGCACCTCGGTGAATTGTTTGGGAAATCGGTGGCGGAGAGGGTGGGATTCTGTTCCATGAGGTCCTGAAAATCCCAGTCATGATGGTAAAAGCTAACCCTAATCGCGTCAAACGCTATCCTGCGTGAAATTCGTTTTGCCATTGGCATTGGAAAATCTGATCTCTCCAATTTCACTCGATTCCTTACGGGACCCTTACGGAATGTGGTCTATTCGCCCGGGGGACCGATGAGTTTCTCCGAGCGTTTGCCACTTCAACGAAAAGCGCGTTATCCGGCCAAGTGGGCTCAAGACCTTGAATAGCTCCACAACAAACCGACTTCTCGGTACGAATCCGGCCAACTTCCTCGAACCCCGTTTGAACGCGCGCAGAGCAACTCGCCCAACTTCGCACTTTTGCGAAAACGCGCATCCGATAGAGCACTAGCGTATCTGGACCGTAGCCTCCAGATTAACTTCCGAGCCCTCTACCACCAACTGGTCTAAAGCCGATTTGAATGGGTGGTAGGAAAGCGGCCGTGGGCGGAACGCCTACCACTTGAGACATCAGGCATTCCAACAGCGTTGTTTGAAAGCAGGTGGCATTTGCAGTAAGTCCAGATCAGAAGAATGACTACGAGATCCTTGTTTCTTAAGAACGAGAACGGTTGAACGAGGTCGTGCCTGGATTTTCCATGCAGTTGGATCTAGCCTCTTGTCGAGGTTCCCGGCTTCCTGTACCCTTGTTAGACTTTGCGTCGACTACTGGCAGCTTTGTTCGTACTGTTATTCGGCGTGGGACCTCTGCTTCCCGCGTTGGCCATTGATCGTGCGCAAGAAGACGTTCCCGTTTGCTGCCGGAAAGATGGAGCACATAAGTGTTCCATGGCTGGAGGGAAGAAATCCCAGCCGTCAAAAGACGGAAAACCCACCGCAAGCGCGCTTTGCCCATTCGCGGCACATTCACTCGCTGTTGTAAGCAGTTCACAAACTGTTGTGGCAGTGTCGGTTCGCTTTAGCTCCACGGTTCCTCTTCAAGAACAGCTTTTGCAGCAATATGAAAGAATCATCGCGACTGTAGAATTCCTCCATGGAAATCCCAAACGCGGCCCTCCTCAGCTTCCTCTCTGAAATCTCCTGAACTAACCACATCGTTGAATAGTTCTCTGTAAGAGACGGAGCCTTTTTCCGCCTTTTTGTGAGCGCGTTTGACCGCGCTTGCCGCAGAGATCAGTTAAAGCGCTCCTTCGCAAATCTGGAGAATGACAGTGGCAACGAACGCTCGAGGTGTAGGTTTTTGGGCGATGGTTCTGATCGTCGTGGCGATCATTACGGGAGTAGGAGTCTACGCCATTCGCCTGCGGCAACGCGGCTTTGGTACACGTTCCCAGCCCAGTGTTGTCGAGGCATTCCTGGCCAAGAAGTCGCGAAATTGGGCCATTCCGGAAAGAGCCAGATCGCTCCGGAACCCCATGCCGGCAAGTGACGAGATGCTGGCACATGGCCGGAATCACTGGGCCGACCACTGCGCGACCTGTCACGCGAACAACGGAAGCGGCGAGACAGAGATTGGGAAAAATCTCTACCCGAAAGCGCCGGATATGCGGCTGCCGGAAACCCAATCCCTGAGTGATGGCGAACTCTACTACATCATTCGAAACGGTGTGCGGATGACGGGCATGCCCGCCTGGGGAAACCCAGAGGCCGGAGAACTCGACCACGACGCGTGGATGCTTGTCTTGTTTATACGCCACCTGCCACAGATCGCTCCGGATGAAGAGCACGCAATGAAAGCACTGAACCCAAAGACCTTCGCAGAAAGAGAAGAAGAACAGAAAGAAGAAGAGTTTCTAAATGGAGTTCCATCGAAGGAGGGTACGCATGACCAGTAAGCAACGCGCGATGGCATTCGGCACTATCGCAGTCCTGTCTTTCTTGATGATTTCATCCCTTGGTTTTGGCCACGGAGACGAAGTTCACGTAATGGGCACAGTCACGAAGGTGGATGTATCGTCCATCAGTGTGAGGGTAGCTGATGGAACAGTGAAGGTCGTAAGAATTCTGCCAGCAACCAAATTCCTCAAGAACAATCTGGCGGTAACGCCGCAAGAGTTGAAGGTGGGAGATCGTGTGGTGATTCACGCGAAACCAGACGGAGACGCACTGAATGCGACGGAAGTGAAAATTGGAGTTGCGGGGAAACCAACCCCTCCCGCGCATTGAGAGAAGCAGAAGATTGATTGCTGTCAAGTATTCACAGATTTGTTTAGGAGAGGAAGTTTATGAGAGCAAGAAGCTTGTGGTTAGCTGCAGCATTCCTTTGGTCTTCAGCGACGTGGGCCCAAACGCAACCAGTAAAAATTCATTTCAAAGCTGTGGTTGGCAAGGAGGTTTTTGCTTGCGGCCGTTCCTATACCGGTATCGGCACGACCAAATCCACGATTGAGCCTAAAGATCTGCGTTTCTACGTTCACAATGTGCGTTTGCTTGATGAAACTGGCAAAGAGGTCCCGGTCCATTTGAATCAAGACGGA
>Ga0335070_10002037_pt1 | contig 23504 bp, 21 predicted proteins | sample Lox_Sample_13_FD_206722 | JGI IMG/M metagenome (GOLD analysis project Ga0335070, IMG submission 206722) | Soil microbial communities from Loxahatchee National Wildlife Refuge, Florida, United States - Lox_Sample_1.3 | ecosystem: Environmental > Terrestrial > Soil > Wetlands | place: USA...
GACGGAGCCCTTCCAGGCGCCGTGGAACTCGTCGAGCTTGACCTGGGCCGGCGTCCGCCCGGTCTCGGCGATCTCGACCAGCTCGTTGAGAAAGCCGCTCTCGTCCCGCTCGCCCATGCGGTCGCGGCGGTTGCGGCGCTTGAGGCCGGCGCGGGCGATCTCGACCACCTGTTTGGCGACGCTCTGCAAGGTGCCGCCGCGGAACGGCGTCGCCAGGGCCTGGCGCGGAACCTCGCGCCGTGCTGCGACGATCTCGTCCACCGACCAGTCCTTGATCAGCTCCGCCGCGGCATCGAGAGCCACGGAATCGTACAACAGCCCGACCCACAAGGCCGGCAACGCGCACAGCCGGCCCCACTGGCCGCCGTCGGCACCGCGCATCTCGAGATAGCGCTTGAGCCGCACCTCGGGGAAAGCCGTGGTGAGATGGTCGGTGAAGTCGGTGATGCGCGGCACGTCGCCGACGACGTCACGGAACCTGCCGTCCATGAAATCGCGGAACGAGCGGCCGGAGAGATCGATATAGCGGCCGTCCCGATAAGCGAAGTACATCGGCACGTCGAGCAACCAGTCGACATAGCGCTCGTACCCCATGCCGGGCTCGAAGACGAAAGGCAGGATGCCGCAGCGGTCGGGATCGGTGTCGAGCCACACATTGCTACGCGTGCTGAGCAGACCCGACGGCTTGCCCTCGACGAACGGCGAGTTTGCGAACAGCGCGGTCGCCACCGGCTGCAAGGCCATGCTGACACGGAACTTCCGCACCATGTCGGCCTCGCTCTGAAAGTCGAGGTTGACCTGCACGGTGCAGGTCCGGAGCATCATGTCGAGACCGAGCTTGCCCTTTTTCGGCATGTAGTCGCGCATGATCTTGTAGCGCGCCTTCGGCATCCACGGGATATCCTCGCGGCGCCATTTCGGATTGAAGCCGTCGCCGAGAAAGCCGGCGTTGAGCTCGGAGGCGACTTCCTTCACCTCGCGCAGGTGCTGCTCGGTCTCGTCACAGGTCTGATAGATCGTCTCCAAGGGCGCGCCGGAGAGCTCGAACTGCCCGCCCGGTTCGAGCGTGATGTTGCAGTCATCGCGGCGGAGCGCGATCGGCTTGCCGTCTTCGTCGATCTTCGTCCAGCCGAAGCGGGTCAAGCCCTCCAACAGCGCGCGAATACTGGCGTCCTCGCCCTCGTAACGCAGCGGCCGGAAGTCTTCGAGATGAAACGCGAACTTCTCGTGCTCGGTGCCGATCCGCCAGCGCGCCGGCGGCTTTTCGCCGCCCGCGACGTATTCGATCAACTGGCGCCGGCTGGCAATCGGCGCGCCGCTCGCGGCGGGAGGTGCAGACATCCGATCCTTTCCAAATTCGGCGCCAACTTCCGCGGCTGTTTCCGGCTGGTGACCGAGTTTCCGGTCGCCGAAGCTCGCTTCAGGAGCGCGCCACGAAGCGCGGGGGAGGCGAGCCCAGCCGGTCGTGGGCCAAGGCTTGAAAGACCGCAAGCGCCGCGAGGGCCGCGGTGTCGGCACGCAGCACGCGAGGGCCAAGCCCGACAGGCGTAGCAAACGGTAGTTTATGCAAAGCGTCAAGCTCGGCGCGCGCGAAGCCGCCCTCCGGTCCCGTGAGGATGGCATGCGGCTGACGCAGATCGGCCTTCGCCAGCGCGTCCGCAATCGGGGCGCCGCCGCCGGATTCGTCGCAAAAGATCAACCTCCGCCCGTCCGGCCAGGCGTGCATGGCGTCGGCGAGCTTCATCGGATCGCGGATCTCGGGGACCGACAGCCGTTCCGACTGCTCGGCCGCCTCGATCGTCGTTGCCACGAGCCGCTCCCGACTGATGCGCGTCACGACCGTGTGCTGCGTGAATACCGGCCACAAGGCCGAGGCGCCGAGCTCGGTCGCCTTCTCGGCGATGAAATCGAGCCGGGTGCGCTTGATCGGCGCAAACACGAGCCACAGGTCGGGCTCGGCGACGGGATCGCGGCGCTTTTCCTCCAGCGCCACGGAGCACGAGCCCTTGCCGAAGCCGTCGATCCGCGCCGCGTACTCGCCGTCCGTAGCGTTGAAAACAGCGATGCGCGCGCCGCGCTCCAGCCGCAGCACATGCCGCAGATAATGGGCGTGGGCGGCGTCGAGCCCGACGGTGGGGACGTTCAGCGAGGACGCGACATACAGCCGGGTCTCGATGCGATCATTGGCCATTCCGGTTCCGCCGCCTTCTGCTTCCGGTCGCTTCTGCTACGATTAGGCCATGACCGCCGTCCCGCCAACAAGTGCGAGCGATATCCCCAAAGGCGGGTGGCTGGACCGCCACGTACCGGCGGCGGCCCGCCCCTATTTCCGACTCGCCCGGCTCGACCGGCCGATCGGCACGTGGCTGTTGCTCTTCCCGTGCTGGTGGGGCGTGGCCATGGCGACCCAGGGCTGGCCCAGCCCGTGGCTGCTGATCCTGTTCGGCGTCGGCGCTGTGCTGATGCGGGGGGCCGGATGCACCTACAACGACATCGTCGATCGCGATTTTGACGGCCGGGTCGCCCGCACGGCCGACCGGCCGATCCCGTCCGGAGCCGTGTCGGTGCGCCAGGCGATCGCCTTCCTGGTCGTGCAGGCACTGTGCGCCTTCGTTCTCCTGCTCCAGCTTGGGCCCACGGCAATCAAGCTCGGCATCCTGTCGCTGGTGCTGGTCTGCATCTACCCGCTGATGAAGCGGGTGACCTGGTGGCCGCAGTTCTTCCTTGGGCTGGCGTTCAACTGGGGGGCGCTGATGGGGCCGGCGGCCGTCCTCGATGTCGTGCCCGGCTGGGCCTACGTTGTCTATATCGGCGGCATCTTCTGGACCTTGGGCTACGACACCATCTACGCCCACCAGGACAAGGAGGACGATGCGCTGATCGGGGTGAAGTCCTCGGCCCGCCGGCTCGGCGACTGGACCCGCCCGGCGCTATTTTTCTTCTATGCGGCGGCGGTCGCCCTGTTCGCGGTCGCCGGGGACATGGCCGGGCTCGCCTCGCCCTATTACGCGCTGCTGGCGGCCGGCGCCGTCCAGCTCGCCTGGCAGGCCGCCCGCATCGACACCAACGACCCGGTCGACTGCCTGATGATGTTCAAGTCGAACCGGGTGTTCGGCTGGCTGATGCTCGCGGCCGGCATCGCGGGCCACCTGGCGTGACGGGGGGTATCGCCAAGGGGGATATCGTCGCGTTCGTCACCGCGCAGACGCGAATTGCGTCACCGTCGCTGGTGCCGGAGCTGCGGCTATACCTGGCGACGGAAGTGACGCCGCTGTGGGAAGCCACCGAAGCGACGCTCGCCCAGCACAACCTGCCGCCGCCGTATTGGGCGTTCGCCTGGCCCGGCGGTCAGGCGCTGGCGCGGCACCTGCTGGACAACCCGGGCATGGTGCGCGGACGGCGCGTGCTCGATTTCGCCGCCGGCGGCGGCATTGCCGCGATCGCCGCCGCCCGCGTCGGCGCGCACGCGACGAGCTGCGATATCGATCGCGTGGCGACGACGGTGGCGGCGATGAATGCGGCGCTCAACAACGTCGCGGTGACGACGATCGAGGCCGACCTCACCCAGCGTACGGCCGCGGAAATCGCGCGCGATTGGGACGTGGTGCTGGCAGGCGATGTGTTTTATGAGCGCCCGATGGCGGAGCGGGTGGAACCGTGGCTGCGCGGCCTCGCCGCTGTCGGCCTCACCGTTATCGTCGCGGACCCGGGCCGGACGTATCTGCCCAAGTCCGGACTGGCGCAAATCGCGAGCTACAGCGTGCCGACCAGCCGCGATCTCGAGGATCGCGAGATGCGCGAAACACGGCTCTATCGCGTCAGCGCGTAGCGCTCAGCACGTCATGCCGGCGGATTCGGTCTCGACGATGCGATAGCGCACCATCGCATTGTCGATCTTCGCCATGTTGCGCGACTGCCATTCTTTCCGGGCCGCCTCGTAGGTGTGGAACGGCCCGAACTCCTCAAGCTGCGCCTCTTGGGCGAGGGTCTTGAAATCCGTATCCGTGTATTCGCCGCCGATAACCCAAAACTCAGCCATTGTTCATGCCCTTAGTGTCCGCCCTCATAGAACAGCACATTCGAATTATCGCATGGTTAACGCACCCGGTGTCGGGGCAACGAGCCGTTGCCCGCGCATAAAATAGGCAAGCCACCTCCGTATATATCGCGACCGATTGTGAATTTTTGAAGGCCCGCAGGGTATTAGGATTTGTACGGATTGCCGGCGCGCGCGGCATCGCTATACTGCCCGCCCTTCATGACCAGCTCGACCAAATCGCGCGTCGACCTCTACCGGCGCGTCTACGACAGTTTCACCGCCCCGGTGGCGCGCTTCGACTGCGGCAAGAAATGCGCTCCGCACAACGGCGGCGAGCCGGTCTGCTGCTCCACCGAGCACGCGATCCCGATCCTCGACAAATGGGAATTCGAGCTGCTGCGCTCGCGCAGCGACCTGTGGCGGCCCTACAAACCGAACGACGCCGAAGGGCGGGCCATCGTTGCCGACATGCACCACGAGTGCCGCGCCGCCGAATGCAAAGGAGCCGCCCACTGCGAACGCGACAACCGGGCGCTCGCCTGCCGCGCCTTCCCGTTCTTTCCCTACATCACGCGCGACGGTCGGATTCCCGGCCTGTCCTATTACTGGGCGTTCGAGGATCGCTGCTGGGTGATCAGCCATCTCGAAATCGCGACGCGCGAGTTCGTGCGCGAGTGCCTCGCCGCCTACGAGGCGATCTTCGCCGAGGACCGGCTCGAATACGAATGCAACCGCGACATGTCGGCCGACATGCGCCGCGTGTTCAGCCGCCGGAACCGCGGCATCCCCCTGATCGGCCGCGACGGCGGCTATTTCATCGTCGAGCCGCGCACCCATGTGATCCGCGCGGCGCAACCGGACGAGTTCCCGCGCCACGGGCCGTATAAGGACGAACCGCCGCAGGCCGACGCCGCGGACTGATCAGGCGAAGAGGAAGGTCCCCAAGACCACCCATCGCCGCGCGGTGGCGGCCGCCGCGGGTTTTGCGATCAGCGGCGTCGTGTAGTGCCAGAACGGCAGGCGGTAGACGGTGATCCCGCCCGCGGTGCTGACATCGACTTCCTCGCTGAAGTGACCGTCCCGCGCATAGACCAGATATTGATGATCGACGCCCGGCCCGGCGAACGTCAGGTGACAATCGACATAACCGCCGGCGGCGCTGGGATCCTCGGGATGATGGTCGGTATGCGGGCCGGCATAGTCGCCGGGGCCGTAACACAAGACCTGCCGGCCGAACTCGGACGCCAGCGGCCGCCCCGCGAGCACCTCGACGAAGCGCCGGAACGTGTCGCTCCCGGTCATCGCGATCAGGCCGATCGCCTCGGCGGCGCGCCACGATTTCGAGCCACCGCGCTCCAGATAGGCGGTGCGCATGCGCGCCGTCTTGCGCAGACGCTCCTGGTAATTGCGCGTCTGGCCAGTGATCGATTCCGGCGGGATCGGCTGCGACAACCCGACCACATGCGGCGACAGTGCGCGGTCGAGAAGCCGCCACCCCGCGCGCGCCTTGTCGGCATCGATCACGCCGGTGAGCGCCAGGAACGGACGCGCCGCCGTCAGCGCGGCGACCGCGGCTTTGCCGTCAAGGATGCGGTGGCCTTTGCGCGTCAGGAGATCGGCAAATTGGGGAGGAAATTTTCTCAAGCCGCCGACCGCTTGCCCCACAGTTCCTGGGTCGCGAGGCGGCAGCCCTCCGACAACGAGCGGAACTTCGCCCACATGATGGTCGGATGCACGCGGCGCGCGAACGGGCTTTGCGCGAAGCCGCAGTCGGTGCCGCCCATCACGTTCTCGCGGCCGACGATCTTCGCCAGACGGACGATGCGCTCGGCCACGAGCTCCGGATGTTCGACGATATTGGTCGCGTGACTGATGACGCCGGGGATCAAGGTCTTGCCGACCGGCAGCTTCACCTTCTCCCACACGCGCCATTCGTGCTCGTGGCGCGGGTTGGCTGCCTCGAACAGATAGGCGCCGACCTTTACTTTAAGCAGCAGGCCGACGATGTCCTTCATCGGCACGTCAAAGGCATGCGGCCCGTTCCAGCTGCCCCAGCAGATGTGATAGCGCGAACGCTCCTCGGGAATGCCAGCGAGCGCGTGGTTGAGCGCGTCGATGCGCATCTCCGCCCACTCCAGATACTGCGCGTGCGTGAGCGGCGGGACCAGCTTCTCGTACATGTAAGGCAGGAAGGCGTCATCGACCTGGACCGTGAGCCCGGCATCGACGATCGCCTTGTATTCCTGCCGCAGCGCGTCTGCGAGCCCCATCAGGAAGCCGCGCTCGTCGCGATAGTGCTCGTTGCGCGCCGCCGGCAAGGCGCTCGCGGGCGCCACCACCGGCAGGAATGCGGTCTCGATCTTCGCCTTGGCCGCGGCCGCCTTGAGATTGGCGATATCGCGTTGCACCGCCGCCTGGCCGGTATAAGCGATCGGCTTGGTGCAGACGGCGCGGAAGCCGAGCCGGCCTTTGAGGCCGCTCGCCTCGTCGTACTCGGCATAGAATTCGGGAAACGCCTCGCGGTCGCGGCCACCGCCGATGGTCGCCAGCGGGTCTTTGGCCTCGTCCGCCGTCAACGCGCGGCGCTCGATGCCGGTCAGCCGGTCGTGGATGTAGAACGCCCAGTTCTTGCCCTTGCTGAATTCACCGTCGCTGACGATGTCGATGCCGGCCTCGGCCTGCTGGCGGACGACCTCGGCGATCGAAGCGGTGAGGCAGGCTTCGTAGCCGGCCTTGTCGTAGGGCTGATTGCCCTCGATCGCGCGCAAATACTCGATGAGCTTTGGCGGCCGCGGGATGCTGCCGACGTGGGTGGCGAGAATGCGATCGGTGCTGCGGGCCATGACGTCCTCCCGGATGGAGTGCGGCGCTGACCTACCCTATAGTCCCGCCATGCCCTATTCCAGCCTGCGCGATTTCATGGCCCGGCTCGAGCGCGAGAAGCGCCTGGTGCGCGTGCGCGAACCGGTCTCGACGGTGCTCGAGATGACCGAGATCCAGACCCGGCTGCTCGCCGAAGGCGGGCCCGCGGTCCTGTTCGAGCATCCGGTCGGCGCCGACGGCAGGCGCTCGGGCATGCCGGTGCTGGTCAACCTGTTCGGCACCGTCGAGCGCGTGGCCTGGGGCATGGACCGCGAGCCTCAGCAGCTGCGCGAGATCGGCGAGACCTTGGCATTCCTGCGGCAGCCCGAGCCTCCGGGCGGCTGGCGCGAAGCGCTGGAACTGCTGCCGCTGGCGCGCACGGTGCTGGCAATGAAGCCGCGGACCGTATCGTCGGCGCCGTGCCAGGAGATCGTCTGGCGCGATACCGAAATCGATCTGGCTAAGCTGCCGATCCAGACGTGCTGGCCGGGCGAGCCGGCGCCGCTGATCACTTGGCCGCTTGTCGTGACGCGTGGTCCGACCACGCGGCGAGAGGATGATTTCAACCTCGGCATCTACCGGATGCAGGTCACGGGTCCGCGCACGACGTTGATGCGCTGGCTCAAACATCGCGGCGGCGCCCAGCATCACGCGCGCTGGGAAAAAGAGAAACGCGAACCGCTGCCGGCGGCGGCGGTGATCGGCGCCGATCCCGGCACGGTGCTCGCCGCGGTCACGCCGGTGCCCGACACGTTATCGGAATATCAGTTCGCGGGTCTCTTACGCGGCCGGAAAGTCGAGCTGGTCGAGTGCAAAACCGTGCCGCTGAAAGTGCCGGCCGAAGCCGAGATCGTCCTCGAAGGCCATGTCAGCCTCGACGAATACGGCGACGAAGGGCCCTACGGCGACCACACCGGCTATTACAACGCCGTCGAGAAGTTCCCGGTCTTCCACGTCAGCGCCATCACCATGCGCCGCGAGCCGATTTATCTGTCGACGTTCACGGGGCGGCCGCCGGACGAGCCGTCGGTGCTGGGGGAAGCGCTGAACGAAGTCTTCGTGCCTCTGCTGCAGCAGCAGTTCCCCGAAATCGTCGATTTCTGGCTGCCGCCGGAGGGCTGCTCCTACCGCATCGCCGTGGTGTCGATCAGGAAAGCCTATCCCGGCCACGCCAAGCGCGTGATGATGGCCGTGTGGTCGTATTTGCGGCAGTTCATGTACACGAAGTGGGTCATCGTCGTGGACGACGACATCGACGCCCGCAACTGGAAGGACGTGATGTGGGCGGTGGCCACGCGCATGGACCCGGCCCGCGACATCACCGTCGTCGAGGACACGCCGATCGACTATCTCGACTTCGCCTCTCCCGAATCAGGCCTCGGCGGCAAGGTCGGCCTCGACGCCACCAACAAATGGCCGCCCGAGACCAGCCGCGCCTGGGGCACGAAAATCCGGATGAGCGACGAGGTCGTCCGCATGGTCACCGAGAAATGGCCGAAGCTCGGGCTGCCGGGCTCGGGAAAACCGATCTGGAAATAGGCCGAGCTTGAGATAACGATCAGCCCGGCACGTGCTGGTCAAGCCAGTGCCGGAGCATCTCGGCCGGCAGCGCGCCGCTCTGGCGCGCGATCTCGCGGCCGCCTTTGAACAGGATCAACGTCGGGATGGAGCGGATCTGGTAGCGGGCCGCCAGGTCGCGCTCGGCCTCGGTGTCGACCTTGCCGAAACGCAGGCGCGGCTCGAAGTCACGCGCCGCCGCCGCGAAGATCGGCGCCATCGCCTTGCATGGGCCGCACCAGGCAGCCCAGAAATCGACCACGAGCGGCAACTCCGCGCGCGCATGGCGATCGAAACTGCTTGACGTCAGCGTAACCGGCTGCCCGGTGAACAGCGGCCGTCCGCACTTGCCGCACTTGCCGCCGTGGCTCAGGCGCTCCGCAGGGACGCGGTTGGCTGTGCCGCAGTGCGGGCACGGAAGGACGAGGCTGCTGCGAAGGCCGGTGTCGGACATCCCCTTTAAGTGGCGGCCGGGTGCCGGCGCTTCAAGGGCGGATCCGGAGGCCCAAATCAGGAAGCCCCAATCAGGAAGCTTGAGCCACGCGTTGCCGGCCGCGGCTCTTGGCCTCGTAGAGTGCGGCGTCGACCCGGGCGATCAGGCGGTCGGCCTCCTCGGCCGGCCGCTGCTGGGCCACGCCGAGGCTGACCGTGATCGGGATCTGCACGTTGTTGTAGCCGCACGGCGTCGCTGCCACTTTCTCGCCGATCTTCTCGGCGAGCCGGAACGCATCCGCGAGCGCGCAGCCTTTGAGCAGCACGAGGAATTCGTCGCCACCCCAACGGCAGATCGCGTCCGAATCCCGCAACGCGCGTCGGGCTGCGTCGCCGACCACATGGATCACCGCATCGCCGGCGAGATGGCCGAACCGGTCGTTGATGTCCTTGAAGTTGTCGATGTCGAACAAGGCCACTGACCGCGGCTGCTGGCTTCGCCGCGTTTCTTTCAGCGCCTGCGCGAACACGCCGGTTCAGAAGGCCCGTCAGCTTGTCGGTGACCGCGAGCTGTTCGATGCGTTGCTGGAAACGCGTGATCGTGACGCTGATCGCAGCGACGACGACCGCGGTGATCACGAGGCAGATCAGGAGATTGATCGTCAGCGCCTTGCGGATCGCCGCGATGGCGCCGGTCTCGTCCTGCTCGACGAAGACGTGCCAGCCGAGCTCCGGGATGAAGCGCGTGTTCAGGAGGATGGTGTGGCCGCCGTTCCGGTATTGGAACGATCCGTCGTGCCCCGCGAGGATGTCGGGCGCGATCGCATCGAGGCCGGCGCGTTTGAGGATGCTGTCGCCGACCGAAGCGGTCACTCCGGCGAGCACGACCTTCCCGGCCGTATCGACGAAGTACACGTCACGGCCGAAACGATCGCGATAGACGTCGACCTGCTTGCGCAACGAGGTCACCGTCAGTCCGACGCCGGTCGCGCCCAGGAAATGACCGCCGTAGTCGAGCAAGCGGTAATTGATGAAGATCGTCATCGTGTCCCGGTTGGCGAAATCCGGGTCGACGTTGATCTCGTACGGCTCCTTCATGTCGCGCACGCGGAAGTACCAGACATCCCGCCAGTCGTCGGGCGACATCTTCTTCAGCACGCCGTCAGGAAAATAATAGGTGCGGGTCGCGTCGGAGATGAAAAAGCTCGAAACGGTGTCGTATTTGCTCTTGATCTCGCCGAGATACTTGGCGACCTGGCCGGTGTCCTGCTCGCCATTGATCACCCAGTCGCGCAGGAACGTGTCGTGCGCCATCATCGACGAGATGAAGATCGGCCGCAGCAGGTCCCGCTGGATCTCGGAATAGATGTTGTCGGCGGTCAGCGGCAGGCCGCTTTCGACGATGCCTTCGCGCACCGACGCGACGGAGACAAAGTAGCTGGCGAGGCTGGTGGCGAGAAAGCCGGCGATCAGCACCACGCCGATCAAGAGCACAAGGCGCCGCTTGGCCCCGACGAGTTTGTCGATCATCTGTGTACTGTCACCCCTGCCGGCCCTTACAACGCCGCGGCCGCGGGCCGCTACCCGACGGCCGGGGTTGTTAGCACAAGATGCGGTCGTTAGTCTGCCCTGTATCCAGGTCGTGGGGCGGCTGCCGATCTCACGCGAGAGGCCGGTTGATCCGGCGCTTCGACGCCCCAGATAATCAGTATCTGATAGAGCTTATAATCGCCAATGACCTCCGACGCTTTCTTCAACCAGCAAGCCTGGCTCGACCACGAGGCCTGGATCCGCGGCAGCGCCTTCGTGGCGATCTTTGCCGCAGTCGCGCTGGTCGAGCTCCTGGCGCCGCGGCGGCCGCGGCAGCTGCCGCGCGGCTTTCGCTGGCTGCAGAACCTGTCGCTGGTGGCCGTGAGCGCCGTCTGCGTCCGTCTGGCTTTCCCGCTGCTGGCGGTCAATGTCGCGCTGCTCGCGGAGCACAACGGCTGGGGCCTGTTCAACCGGCTCGGCCTTTCGGCCTGGGCAACGGTCCCGCTGACCATCGTCGTCCTCGATCTGGTGATCTATTTTCAGCACCGGGTTTTCCATGCGGTGCCGTTGCTGTGGCGCCTGCATATGGTGCACCACGCAGATCCGGAGATCGACGTCACGACCGGGGGCCGTTTTCACCCGATCGAGATCATGCTGTCGATGCTGATCAAGATGGCGGTGACTCTCGCGATCGGCGGCGCCGCGGTCGGCGTGATCGTCTTCGAAGTCCTCCTCAATGCCACCGCGATGTTCAACCATGGCAACGTCGCCTTGCCGGCGGCCCTGGACCGGCTGGTCCGGGTCGTGATGGTGACGCCGGACATGCACCGCGTGCATCACTCGGTGCATCGCGAGGAGACCAACAGCAATTTCGGCTTCAACGTGCCATGGTGGGACCGCTTGTTCGGCACCTACCGCGATCAACCGCGCGACGGCCATCTCAACATGACCATCGGCCTGACCCAGTTCCAAGATCGCAAGCGCCAGTCGCTCGGCTGGATGCTCGTCCTGCCGTTCATCGGCGATCTCGGCGCCTATCCCCGGCGCAGAACCGCCCTTGCCGACATCAACCCGTCACCTCCCGCACCTTCGGATGGTCCATGACTGACGCTGCCACGCATCTGAACTTCCTCAGCGACCTTCTCACCAAAGCCCAACGAGCCGGCGCCGACGCCGCCGATGCGGTGCTCGTCGAAGGGTGGTCGATCAGCCACCGCCGCCGCCTCGGCAAGCTCGAGAAGCTCGAGCGCGCCGAAGGCCAGGACCTCGGCTTGCGCGTCTTCATCGGCAAGCGCCAGGCCATCGTCTCGACGTCCGACCGCTCACCGGCCACGGTGGCGCCGCTGATCGAACGCGTGATCGCGATGGCCAAGGCGGCGCCCGAGGACCCGTTCTGCGGCCTGGCCGACCCCGGCGATATCGCGCGCTCGCTGCCCGATCTCGACCTGCTCGATCCGGTCGAACCCGCACCGGAAGTCCTGGTCGAACGGGCACGTGCTGCCGAGGAAACCGCCATCGCGGTCAAAGGCATCACCAATTCCGACGGCGCCGAGGCGGGCTGGAGCAGGACCGCGGTCGCGATCGCGGCCACCAACGGCTTCAGCGCCGCCTACAGCCGCTCCGGACATTCGATCGGCGTGCAGGTGATCGCCGGCGAAGGAACCGGGATGGAGACCGACGGCGACTGGACCTCGGCGCTGCATGCCAGCGACCTCGAGAGTGCGGAGACGATCGGCCGGCGCGCGGCCGAGCGTACCCTGCGCAGGCTCAATCCGCGCAAGGTCGAGACCTGCAAATGCCCGGTGATCTACGATCCGCGCGTCGCGAACGGCATCGTTCGCCACGTGTCGGGCGCGATCAACGGCAATGCGATCACGCGCGGCACGAGCTTTCTCAAGTCGAAGCTCGGGGCGCAGATCTTCCCGGCGGCGGTGACGATCGTCGACGATCCGCTGCGCAAGCGCGGCCTGTCGTCGAAACCTGTCGACGGCGAGGGTATCGCACCACAGAGGCGCAAGATCATCGACAACGGCGTGCTCACCACCTGGATCCTGGACCTGCGCTCGGCCCGCCAGCTCGGCCTTAAGAGCACCGGCCATGCGTCGCGCGGCACGTCGTCACCGCCCGGGCCGTCGAGCACGAATCTCTGGCTCGAGCCCGGTGCCGTGACGCCACAGGCCCTCATCCGCGAGGTGAAGTCCGGCCTCTATGTGACGGAACTTGCCGGCATGGGCATCAATCAGGTGACCGGCGATTACAGCCGCGGCGCGAGCGGATTGTGGATCGAAAACGGAGAGCTTGCCTATCCCGTGAGCGAAATCACGGTCGCGGGCAACCTCAACGAGATGTTCAAGAACCTGACCGCCGCCAACGATCTCCAGTTCCGCTACGGTGTCGACGCGCCGACGTTGCGCATCGACGGCCTGACGGTGGCGGGGCGGTAACTCAGCCTGCGGCGGCGCGGCGAATCGGGAAGGGAATGATCTCCGCCGAGCTGCGCGGTGCGGCGCGCGGCGTCTTGTCGACGGGCATGAACATCGCCGTATAGAATACGGCGGGTAACCGCGTAACCATCATCCACGGCATCATCGATGCCAGCCAAAAATCCGTCGGCCACAGCATGGGCGGCCTCCTTCGTTCGTCGCCACGGGCCGCGCACCGTATCGGAATCGTGCACGTCCGAGAGTTAGGTTCCATCAAGCATGCGCCCGATGGGGTTAACGATCCGTCACCGTGGACGCCATTTGCCCACAGTTCGCGACTCGGTGCGTGCGAGTCCCTTGAGAATGCCGCAAGAAATCTGGAACGCAAGCTTCATGGATTTGTTTCTAGACAGTCGATGCGCCCGGCCCTAAGCGGGGACGATGCGCAAATCCGGGGCAACCACACACCACTTTAGAGGAGGCCGGAACATGGCAAGAGCCACTCATCACGAGACGCAGCAGTCCGAGAGCCAGAACGGACAGCAAATTCGCGGGATGATGCAGCCGGATGCGATTCTCGAATCCTACGGCAAGTTCCTGCAGCAGATGGAGAACATGAACCGCATGTGGTTCGGCAGCGTGCGTCAGAGCGCCGAGGCCGGCTGGGATCTGATGTCGCAGCTCGCCGAGTCCGCGATCGCCGACGGCCGGCGCGTCTCCGATCTGTATTGCAAACTCTATCAAGCCGATCTGTCGGCCGCGACGTCGGCCTTGCGATCGGTGGGCCAGGAAGCGGCGAGTCGCCACCTCGCGGCGGTGAGTCGGGCGGCGCAAGCGGCGGAATAGACGACCGTTGAGGACATCGCGGCGACGGAGGACAACGGGCGGCGGCGCAAGCCGCCGCTGACGCTCTGTCCGTTCGTGGATTTTTTCCGGGCTGCGACCCGATCACGGAAGCAAAGCCGCTCGGCCGGAATCGTTTCATTCTCGCGCGATGCAGTTCGGGTGTAGGCGACTCGACGGCCGGTGTTAAAGTCCGGCCATGCCGGGCTTTGCTTACGAACGGAAGATTGGCGGCATCGTCGCCGGGATCGACGAGGCGGGACGCGGACCGCTGGCCGGGCCGGTCGTCGCCGCCTGCGTCGTGCTTGACCGCGAGCGCACGCCGCGCAAGCTCGCCCGCGCCATCGACGATTCGAAGAAGCTCAGCCGCGAGGAACGCGAGGCCGCGTTCGATCTGCTGATGGCCGCGCGACGCGATGGCGTCGCCGCGATCGCCGTCGCGGCGTCGAGCGTGCGCACGATCGACCGCATCAACATCCTGCAAGCGACCTTGCTGGCGATGCGCCGGGCGCTGGCGCGGCTGCCGGTCAAACCCGATCACGTCCTGATCGATGGCGACCGCGTTCCGGCCGGTCTGCCGTGCCAGGCGACGCCGCTGGTCGGCGGCGACGCCCGCTCCATCTCGATCGCGGCGGCGTCGATCGTCGCCAAGGTGCTGCGCGACCGCGCCATGACCCGCCTCGCCGGCCGTTATCCAGGATTCGGCTGGGTCACCAACGTCGGCTACGGCACCGACGAACATACCCAAGCGATAGCGCGTCTCGGTGCCACACGCCACCACCGCTTGAGCTTTTCGCCCTGTGCACAGTTTGTTCTAAGTCTTTGATTCCATAAACATATTGACGGCGACTCCGGCGTGACTCAAAGTCGCGCCCATGAACACGCGCGCTCCTGCGGGCGGTAGGAGCGATGGGGGGGCCGCCGGATCGGCATCAGAAGGCCGGATCCTGGTCGGCGACTGCGTCGCACACATGACGGAGCTTCCAGAAGGAAGCGTCGACATGGTCTTTGCCGATCCGCCGTACAATCTGCAGCTCAAAGGCGAGCTGCACCGGCCCAACAATTCCCGCGTCGACGGGGTCGAAGAGGCATGGGATCAGATCGGCGACTTCGCCGCCTATGACCGCTTCACCCGCGCGTGGCTCGCGGCAGCGCGCAAGGCGCTCAAGCCCGACGGCACGATCTGGGTGATCGGCAGCTATCACAACATCTTCCGCGTCGGTGCGGCGCTGCAGGACCTCGGCTTCTGGGTGCTGAACGACGTGGTCTGGCGCAAGACCAACCCGATGCCGAATTTCCGCGGCCGGCGTTTCACCAATGCGCACGAGACGATGATCTGGGCGGCGCGCGAGGAAGACAGCAAGTACACGTTCAACTATGCCGCCATGAAGGCGCTCAACGACGATCTGCAGATGCGGAGCGACTGGCTGATCCCGATCTGCGGCGGCCCCGAGCGCCTCAAGCAGAACGGCAAGAAAGCCCATCCGACGCAGAAGCCGGAGGCGTTGCTGCACCGCGTGATCCTCGCGGGAACCCGGCCCGGCGAGACCGTGCTCGACCCGTTCTTCGGCACCGGCACCACCGGCGCCGTCGCCAAGAAGCTCGGCCGGCGCTTCATCGGCATCGAGCGCGACACGGCGTATGCCGAGCTCGCCAAGGCGCGGATCGCGGACATCCGCCCCGCCAGCGAAAGCGACCTCGCGGTAACACCGTCCAAGCGCGAGGAACCGCGCATTCCGTTCGGCTGGCTGGTCGAGCGCGGGCTGCTGCAGCCGGGCGAGGTGTTGACCGACCCGAGCGGGCGGCTGACCGCGCGCGTCCGTGCCGACGGCACGCTCGCGACATCGGGGCCGCGCGGCGACCACCGCGGCTCGATCCATCAGGTGGGGGCCGCGGTGCAGGGCGCTCCGGCCTGCAATGGCTGGACGTTCTGGTGCGTCAATCTCGAAGGCCGCCGCGTGCCGATCGACGTGCTGCGCCAGAAGCTGCGCGCCGAGCTGAACTGAACGGAATTCAGAGCCTCAGGGGGAGGAGCACCATGCGGCACGTACGTGAACTGGCTTTTGCCATATTCGCGTGCGTGCCGCTGGTGACGTATCACGCCGGGCGCAATGACGCCGGGCTCGGACTGCGCGCCGCGGCCTGCCGCCGCCGCTGCAAAACGACGATCACGCCCAGCAGCAGCAACGCCGGGATCGCGAACCAGTAGCGGCTCGGCCGGTCAGCAGGCACGACAACGGCCGTGACCTCGTCGCCGGGGCTGAGGCCGTATTTCGCCGCCTCGCTGCCGAAGCGCACCGTCTGCAGCATCGTCTGACCTCCAACCACACGAACGCCGACGCCGGCCGCCGTCAAGCGTTCCGCACCCGTTGTCCCGGTGCGCATGGTCAGCCGCACGAGCTTGTTGACGTCGTCGCCAGCCCGCGACTGGCTGAGCACGCGGAAGCGCAACGTCTGGCCTTGCGGCAGGGACTGAGCCACCTGCAAAATCTGCGCTGCCGGCAACTCGACGAACGGCGGCTGGACGCGATCGAGCCAGAAACCCGGCCGGAACAAGGTGAAGCAGATCAAGAGGAGCAGGATGGTCTCGTACCAGCGGTTGCGCGCGATCAGCCACCATTGCGTTGCCGCGACGAAGCAGCCCATCGCGATGATCGAACAGCAGATCACCAGGATGAGGTTCCAGAAGCTGCCGACGTCGATCAACAGCAGCTCGGAATTGAAGATGAAGATGAAGGGCAGGAGCCCGGTGCGGATCTCGTACCAGAAGCCCTGAAGGCCGGTCTTGATCGGATCGGCGCCCGAGATCGCCGCGGCGGCGTACGCGGCCAGGCCGACCGGCGGGTGTACGTCCGCCATCAATCCGAAATAGAATACGAACATGTGCACCGCCACGAGCGGCACCGCGAGGTCGTTCTGCTGTGCGACCTCGACCAGGACCGGCGCCATCAAGGTCGCGACCACGACGTAATTGGCCGTCGTCGGCATGCCGATGCCGAGCAGGAGACAGATGAAGGCCGTCAGGATCAGCATGATCATGAGATTGCCGCCGGACGCGGTCTCGACGATCTCGGTCATCACGAGCCCGATGCCGGTGAGCGCCACGGTGCCGACGATGATGCCGGCCGCCGCCGTCGCAATGCCGACCGACGTCATGTTGCGCGAGGCGCTTTCGAGCGCCGAGACGAGATCGCCGAATCCCTCGCGCAGGCGCGCCGCGAAGGCGCGCTCGCCGCGGAACGCGGCCAGCAGCGGCCGCTGGGTCACCATGATGAAGATCAGGAACATGGTGCCCCAGAATGCGGAGAGACCGGGCGACATCTGCTCGATCATCAGGCACCAGATCAGTACGATCACCGGCAACAGGAAATGCAGCCCGGTGCGCGCGGTCTCGAAGAAGTCCGGCACCTTCAGAATCGCCTGCGACGGATCGTCGTGCGGCAAGTCGGGGTGCTGCGCCTTGTGGCGCATCAACCCGATGTAGGCCGCGACCAGCGCCACGACGAGGATCCAGCTCGCCGCCTCACCGAATACATTCTGGGTCCAGCCGACCCCCCCATAGACGATGCCGCTGAGCACGATGATTCCGCATATCGTCATCAGCGCGCGCAGCAGCGAGTGATAGATCGGTGCCGTCGACGATCGCGGCAGCCCGCGCAGGCCCTTCTTCGCGGCCTCGATATCGACGATGTAGAAAAGCGCGCCGTAGGTCAGGAACGCCGGCACGAAGGCATGCTTGACGACCTCGGCGTAGCTGATGCCGACGTACTCCGCGATCAGGAACGCGGCCGCACCCATCACCGGCGGCATCAGCTGGCCGTTGACGCCGGCCGCGCATTCGATCGCTCCCGCCTTCACCGCCGAATAGCCGACCCGCTTCATCAGCGGGATCGTGAAGGTGCCCGTCGTCACGGTGTTGGCGACCGACGAGCCCGAGATCATGCCGGTCATGCCGGAGGCGACGACCCCCGCTTTGGCCGGGCCGCCGCGGAACGTCCCCAGCATCGAGAAGGCGATCTGGATGAAATAGTTTCCGGCGCCGGCCTTCTCGAGCAGGCTGCCGAACAGCACGAAGAAGAATACGACGTTGGTCGAGACGCCGAGCGCCACGCCGAAGATGCCCTCGGAGGTGAGCCACATCTGCGAGGCGACGCGCCCCAGGGAAGCGCCCTTATGGGCAAGGATGCCGGGCAGCCACGGGCCGGCGAAGATATAGGCGACCATCAGGGCGGCGATGATCGCGAGCGCCGGGCCGACGGCTCGCCGCGCCGCCTCGACCAGCAGGACGATGCCGATCATCGAGATCACGACGTCCGACAGGGTCGGCAGGCCCGGCCTGAGCGAGATCGCGTTGTAGAAGACGAGAAGATAGGCCGCCGCGGCGACGCCGAGCGCGGCGAGGACCCAATCGAGGGCGGGGATGCGGTCGCGCGGCGACGACTTGCTCGCCGGAAACGTGGTGAAGGCAAGCAGGAACGCGAAGGTCAGGTGGACGATGCGGGCTTGCCCGTCATTCACCACGCCGAGGTTGAGGGCATACGGCAGCGGCGACGCGTACCAGAGCTGGAACAGCGCCCAGGCAAGCGAGATCGCGAAGATAAGCTTCCTGCTGACGCCGGTCGGCTTGCGGCCGCCGGTGTCCACCTCGGCCACGATGGCATCGAGAACTTCGCGCGGCGGTACTTTGCCCGCAACCTCGGCCATGGCCCTCTCCCCCTGCTCAAAGCAGAACGGAGCGGCTCCCGGTTCCTGAAAGACCCTGGGGCCGCCCCGTTCCCTATGTCGTCACATCCACTTCTTTTCTTTGTAGTACCTGACCGCGCCGGGATGCAGCGGCGCCGACAGGCCGTCCTGGATCATGTCCTTCGGATCCAGGTTGGAGAAGGCCGGATGCAGCTTCTTGAACTCGTCGAAGTTCTCGAACACGGCCTTGGTCAGGGCGTAGACCGTGTCGGGCGATACTTTGGCCGACGTCACCAACGTCGCCAGCACGCCATAGGTCTCCGTCGGGTTCGGGTTGTTGGCGTACATGCCGCCGGGGATGACGGCTTTCGCATAGTACGGATAGGCCTTGATCAACGCGTCCGGGGCCGCCCCGGTCAGCGGGATCAGCTTGGCGCCGCACGCCGTGGTCGGATCCTGGATCGCCGCGGAGGGGTGGCCGACGCCGTAGAAGAAGCCGTCGATCTTGTTGTCGCAGAGAGCCGTGCCCTGCTCGTCGGCCTTGAGCTCGGCGGCGACCGAGAAGTCCGCAAGCGTCCAGCCCATCTTGCTCAGAAGCTCTTCCATCGAGGCGCGCGTGCCCGAGCCGGGATTGCCGACGTTGAAGCGCTTGCCTTTGAAGTCGGTGAATTTCGTGACACCGGCCTCCTTGCGCGCCAGCACGGTGAACGGCTCCGGATGGACCGAGAACACGGCGCGCAGGTCGGCGACCGCGGCGTCCTTGAACTGGCCCGTGCCCTTCGCCGCGTTGTACTGGATATCGGACTGCGACATGCCGAAGTCGAGCTCGCCGGTCTTGATCGCATTGACGTTGAACACCGACCCGCCGGTGGACTCAACCGAGCAGCGGATTCCGGTCTTCTGGCGGTCCTTGTTCATGAGGCGGCACACCGCCCCGCCGACGGCGTAGTACACGCCGGTGACACCGCCGGTGCCGATGGTGACGAACTTCTGCTGAGCCGCTGCCGGACCAGCCAAACCGGCGACTAGGACCGTGGCCCCAAGGACCGCCGGTATTCCGAAACGCAATGACAACATGTCCCTCTCCTCCTCGTTCCGATTCGAAAGTCCGCGACGCGACCCTATGTTAGAGGCACTCAGGCGGCAATCGCCGCGTCCACCGCCTCACCCAAACGTGTGACGATCTCGGCGATCTGGTCCTTCGTCGTGATGAAGGGCGGCGCCAGCAGCACGTGGTCGCCCAATCGCCCGTCGATCGTGCCGCCCATCGGGTAGACCATCAGGCCGCGGGCGAAAGCTTCGCGCTTGATGCGCGCATGCAGCCGCAAATTTGCGTCGAACGGCGTCTTGCTCGCCCGGTCCTTCACCAGCTCGATCGCCTGAAACAATCCGCGGCCGCGGATGTCGCCGACGTGGTGGTGATTGCCGAAGCGCTGCTGCAGCGCTGCGTCGAGCTCCTGGCCGAGCGGCGCGACGTCTTCGAGCAATCCCTCCTCGATCAGGCATTTCTGTACGGCCAGCGCCGCGGCGCAGGCCATCGGATGGCCGAGGAACGTGTGGCCGTGCTGGAAGAAGCCGCTGCCGCGGACAAATGCATCGTATATGCGTTTCTGGACCAGCACGGCGCCGATCGGCTGATACCCGGCGGCCAGGCCTTTCGCGAGCACCAAAAGGTCCGGCACAACGCGCTCGGCCTCGCAGGCATGCAAGGTTCCGGTGCGGCCCATGCCGCACATCACCTCGTCCAGAATGAGCAGCACGCCGTAGCGGTCGCAGATCTCGCGGATACGTCGGAAATACCCTGGCGCCGCGGTGACCGCACCGGTCGTGGCGCCGACCACGGTTTCAGCCAGAAAGCCCGCGACGGTGTCGGGACCAAGCTCCAGGAGCTTCGCCTCAAGCTCGTCGGCGGCACGCTGCCCGTACGCCTCTTCCGATTCGTCATCGCGCTTGAAACGATAGGAAAAGCACGGCGAGATCAGCGGCACGTCGATCAGCAGCGGCCGGTAGGGCTCGCGCCGCCATTCGTTGCCGCCGGCGGCGAGCGCACCGAGCGTATTGCCGTGATAGCTCTGCCGACGGGAAATGAAGATGCGGCGCGACGCCTGGCCGATCTCGAGGAAGTACTGGCGCGCCATCTTGATCGCCGTCTCGATCGCCTCCGAGCCGCCCGACACGAAGTAGACGCGGTCCATCCCGGACGGCGCATGTGCGATCAGTATATTGGCGAGGTTCTCTGCCGGCTCGCTGGTGAAGAAGCTGGTGTGGGCGTAGGCGAGTGTCTCGGCCTGCCGCTTCATGGCTTCGATGACCTTGGGATGGCCGTGGCCGAGGCTCGAGACCGCAGCACCGCCGGAGGCGTCGATGTAGCGGCGACCGTCGCGGTCGAAGAGATAGATTCCCTCGCCGCCGACGGCGACGGGCAGGTCGATACGGGTGTCGCGCGGGAAGACGTGATTCATGGCGCTCTCCGCGCCGCGGGCTCGATATAGGTGCGCATGGCGTGCAGACGGTCCTGTGTACGGCGGATCGATTTCAAGGCCTTGGCGCCGCCGCGGTTGGCGAGCATCGCGATCAATGCCTCGATGATCGCGTTGGCGGCGGTGAGCGAGTGGAAGAACGACGGCGTGTCGGTCGCGGCGATGAGGACGTGATCGGCATGCTCCGCGAGCGGCGACAGGTCGCTGTCCGTGAGGGCCACGACCCGCGCGCCGGCCTTGGCCGCCATCTCGGCCGCGGCCACGGCGTCGCGCGTGTACGGCGCCATGGTCATCACGACCATCGCATCGCCACGCTCGATGCCGAACAGCGCGTTGTCGAGCACGCCGGCCGGGCTGGCCGCGAGAAAGAGGTCACGGCGGAAAAATCCCCAGACGTAGTGCAGATAGAACGCGAGCGGGTAGAGGCTGCGCAGCCCGACGATCCAGACGCGGCGTGCCTGCGCCAGGTTTTCGGCGCAAGCCTCGATCACATCGGCGCCGTTCGCCCGCTGGGTCGCGCCGACATTGGCGATCTGGGCGGTGAAGACCTGCTCGTAGACACCCGACGCGTCGCCGACCCTCTGCAACTTCTCAGCCTTGGTGGCGTAGGTCAGGGTTCCGGGCAAAATACGGCCGAGGATCGCGCGGCGCAGCTCGGGATAGCCGTTGAATCGCAGCGCCTGCGCGAGCCGCACGAAGGTGGCCGGCGCGACCGCGGCGCGCTCGGCCAGATCGCGCAGGCTGTGCATGGCGACCAGATCCGGATGCCGGCTCAGGAAGCGCGCGGCGCGGCGCAGCTGCGGGCTCAAAGCCTCCACGCCGTGGCCGAGGATCTCGCTGATTTGCGCGTTCGGCGCCATCGGTTGAAACAATAATATCGACCAAAAATATTTGCAACAAACGTTTCATTACGGAACCATGAGCGAGCCGCATCCCCGGAGGACGGCCTGTTAATTCGAGAACCGTCGCGCGGCCGGAAATTCGTCGACGCCCTGGTCGAGGAACCAGCGGACCAGCTCGCGGTGACGCGGAAACCAGACGTCGGGATGGCCGCGGAAATAGTCGAGCACACGCTGAAACGCCGCACTCATGAGCGGCCGGCCGCCGAAATGGGAATGCACGGCGATATGGATCAGGCCCGCCGGTTCGTGCTCGTGCTGGAAATCGAACATGCCCTTGTAGACGTCGTAGAAATCGTCGGGGCTGGCGCGCAGCACCCGATTGTCGACGAAGTCGCACCACGGCAATGCCACGATGGTGCCGCTGGCCGCCTTGTCGCGGCGGGGGAACGTCGTGTCGAGCGCATCCGCATGCCAACGGATGCCGGCCTGGATCAGCGCGTCGACAGTGTGCTCGTTCCAGCTGTAGACGGAGCTGACCCAGCCATCCGGCCGCCGCCCGCTCTGCCGCTCGAGGATGTCCAGACATTTGCGGACCGTCGCCAGCTGCTGTTCGGGCGGCTGATCGAGCAGGTAGTGATCCTGCGAATAGCCGTGCGCGGCGATGTCGTGGCCGCCGGCCACGATCGCCTTGACGGCGTCGGGATAACGCTCCGCCGACAACGCATTGCAAAAGACCGTCGCCGGCACGCGCGCGGCGCGCAACACCTGGAGGACGCGCCAGATCCCTTCGCGGCCGCCGAACTCCGACCACTGTATTGCGGCGCGGTCGACCGTGCCCGCCTTGAGCGGGGTGGTGCGGGTGAAATAAGTCGGCGATCTGCCGTCAGACCAGCTCTCGAGGAGCACGCCCACGAGGACCGCGATCCGTTTGCCGTTCGGCCATGACGGTACAGCTGCCGTTGTCATCACATGCTCCGTTCACTTGAGACGGCGCGCCGCCTCTTCGACGAGGCCGAGATCGATGAAGTTCTTCACCACGATATCCGCCTTGAGGAACCCGAGCTCGCGCTGGAGATCCACGTTCGCCTGCAGCGCATCGAGATTGGGAAGGCCGTCAGGATCGCGATAATAATCGGCACCTTTGACGAACACCCATGGCTCCAGGTTCTCGGCGGGCTGCTTGGTGATCTTTGCCACGATCTCGACGACCTCTTTATGGTTCTTGGGATCGTCGAAGAAGCGGCGGGCGCGCAGGACGTCCTCCATCAGATCGACCATCGCCGCGCGGTTTTTCGCGAGAAAACCGGCGCGCGCCGTCCACATGATCATCTGCGTCGTGCCCACCCCGTCCTTTTGGGTGAACAACGTGCGGGCGATCGCCTTGACCTCGGGATCCTGGGTGATCACCGGGACCGCGCTGATGAGGTCCACTTTGCGATCCTTGAGCACGGCCTTCATGTTGGGAAAGCCGACCTCGATGATCGTGTAGTCGCGCTTGTCCTCGAAGCCCTGCTTGCGCAGCATCGCGCGCAATCCCATGTCGATGGCGCTGCCGGTCGCGTTCGACGCCAGCACCTTGCCCTTGAGATCCGCCGGCTTGCGGATCGGACTGTCTTTGAGCACCAGGTACTCGTCCGTGTAGTAGCCGGGGACGCCGTCCTGAAAATCGTCGGCAATCACCCGCAAATCGCCAAGCCCCGCGTTCTGCACCGCCAACGCAAAGGTCGAATAGGCGAGCGGCGCGATCTCGAGCTCTCCGGACGCCACCGCCGTGACCATGGGCGAAGTGCCGTTGACATGGACCGGCTCCAGC
>Ga0335070_10002038_pt1 | contig 23502 bp, 26 predicted proteins | sample Lox_Sample_13_FD_206722 | JGI IMG/M metagenome (GOLD analysis project Ga0335070, IMG submission 206722) | Soil microbial communities from Loxahatchee National Wildlife Refuge, Florida, United States - Lox_Sample_1.3 | ecosystem: Environmental > Terrestrial > Soil > Wetlands | place: USA...
CTCGATCGGATTGCGCTCGGGCAGCAGGCAGACGCTCGTTCCGAGGCGGATGCGCGAGGTCGCCTGTGCGGCGATCGCGAGCGCGACGAACGGGTCGGCCAGATGCGCGTAGAACTCGGGCACCTTGTCGGGCGAGCGCGGGTAGTAGGTCGTGTAGGCGGCCGGCATCACCAGGTGCTCGGCGAGCCAGAACGACTCGAAGCCGGCGCGCTCGGCCGCAGCCGCAATAGCGCCGGAATTGCCGGATTTTTCGGTGAGGAACGCCGCGACGCCGATTTTCATGATCGCCCTCTTGCCAATGCGGGCGAATCCGCGCCACACCGCAAGTCGCGCCTACGCACCGCCTCACACAACATCGCAGAACTCACCCCCGCAGGGAAAGCTTGCCGCATCGCCCGCGCAATGCTGAGCATCAGCTTCTCGCGTCGGGCGATCGCTTATCGCGGCCGATCGAAGCTAGAAAACCCAGCTTCCTTCGGGCGACGCACCGAAGAGCGAGCCGATGAAGGTCTCCATCTCCAGGTTGAACTTGACGATCACGTGGTCGGAACCCGACGTCAGCCCGAAGCCGGGCCCAACGTTGTACTCGATGCCGTGAGGGAGCTGGCCCCAAAGCACAGGGAAGATGTAGTGCTGCTGGTCGCTTAACGGATCGGTATCGTCAATCAGCCCGACGCCGCCGTAGAACTCGACCCCGGGCGAGAGATAGCGCAGCCAGCGGTAGTAGACCCCGTTGCGATAACCAAACTCGAAACCCTGATCGTGTCCCCTTCCGTAAAGTGGCTTCTCAAAGACCGGATTCAGTATCAGGGATAACCGGCCGAAGTCCTTCTCTATGATTGGTTTTAATTCCAGCTCAAGGTCGGCATCGTCGAACTGCGGCGTCTTGTGCCATTCGAGTTCGGCGTACCAGCCGAGATTGACCGGCAGTGTTTCCTCATCGAAGAGCCGGCCGCGCAGGCGGAACTTGTCGCCCGCCCACCAGAAGCCATGGCCGCTCGGCTGGGCGAAGGTGACGTAAGCGGCCGCCTCGATGCGGTCGGTCAAGCCGTAGGTAAGTTCCTCGCCGCTGTACCACATGCCCTGACTCGGATAGGTGCCGGCGTCGTTGGTTCCGGTCCCCGCCTGGCTATGGCCGTTGGCTACTACAGCATTGTCGGATTCCAGCTCGATCATTCCGCGGGGCTCGGTCGCGTAAGGGTACACCTCGAATTCATAAGGGTCCAACTGCGCCGAAGCGCGGCCGGCGAGCAGAGCAAGCACCAGAAACGAGCTACCAATGGCTAATATGCAGCGGTTTATCATTTGAACCTGTAATTAATTGAGACTCGAAGGCTCAATCGGAGATGTGCGGCGCGTTCGCGGAAATCCCGGATTCGATCCATCGCTCGAGCATCGCGCGGTCTTCGGTGCCGAGCCGCGCGGCCGGATGCATCAGGCGGTAGCTCCACGGCGGCATCGAGCGTTCGCGCAACACCCGGCCCATCCATTGAAGCTTCCGCGTCCGCGTCTGCGGGTAATAGGAACCCCACTCGGAGAAGTTGAGTTCTTTCCGTCCCAGGGCGACGTCGCGCGCGACCAGCCATGACATAGGAGCGATCCGGCTGTACCACGGCCATCGCGTCCGGTTGGAATGGCAGTCGTAGCAGGCGCGGGTCAGAAGCGTCTCGATTTGCTCCGGCGCGGCAAGCGGCGACCCCGAAGAGGCCGGCGGATTTGTGCGGCCGACCGTGATCAGTTGAGCGGCGAGCGCGCAAAATCCGAGCGCCAGCAGACACGCCCCGCGGCCCGTCACTTGGCGACGATGCTTCCCTGCGGAACGTCCTGATGGAAATCGTCGTAGAAATCGTAGCTGCCGGGGCCGAGCGCGGGCAGACGGACGGCGATCGCCTCGCCGGGTTGGACGGCTTTTTCGCGGTTCAGCCGGAAGCTCTCGAATTCGATCGTCTCGTTGCTCGCGTTCACGACCTTGATCGTCAGGGCCTGCCCGGCGGGCACCTGAAGATTGGCGGGCGAGAAATGATGATTCTCGAAGCGCACCTCGATAACGCTGCTGTCGGCATTGGCGGCGGCGGCGCCGAGCGCAAGGGCGGCGGGCAGGAAGAACATGGCAGAGACGAAAGCGGCGGACACGAAAGTGCGGGACAACACGTTAGGGCCTCCAACTGAAATTGAGAACGATTCTCAATATCTACGGAACCCGCCCTGCTGTCAAGCGCAGACTGCTTCTATCTCCTACCCATCCAAGGGGGATTCAACCGCGCTATCTTTGCGTAAATCGGGCAGTCCTCGGCATGCGCGCCTGGCAGGTAGCCCGTGCTCAACAGGAATTCGCCGGTTATCTCGCCGCCCGTGAAAACAAAGGTTCGCTTGAACAGTTTGACCCACTCGGCTTTCTCAAGCGGATGGTTTGCCCTAAGCCAGCGCGCGAACCCGCCATGGCTCTCGCGCAGCCCGGCGATTCGCCGCGCGTTTTCGATCGCGGCGTCGATCTTGAGCCGGTTCCGTACGATTCCGGGGTCGGCCAACAGGCGCGCTCGCTCGCGTCGTCCGTACGCGGCCACGCGGTCGACGTCGAAGCCGTCGAAGGCCTTGGAGAACGCTTCGCGTTTGCGCAGCACGGTCAACCACGAAAGCCCGGCCTGGTTTATCTCGAGCACCAGGCGCTCGAACAGCCTGGTTTCGTCGCGCGTGGGAAAGCCGTACTCGCGATCGTGATAGGGACCGTGAAACGGATGGCTAGGCGCGATATCGCAGTAGGTCATTTTGGCCTGGAGTCCGCGGCGCTAGAATCGGAGCGGCTCATCGTCCGCGACCCGTCGTGCGCGAGACGACCGAAAATATCACTGGAGAAGTCATCGATGGAAACGATTGCGGCGGATATTCGCACCTGGCACTGGTTCTCCACTCCGCATGGCTACGATTTCAACGGCCTGCTCGTACCTCATCCCACGGGCAACGTCTGCATCGACCCGGTCGAACCCGCAGCCGCCGACCTCGAGGAGATCATTCGCGCCTGCCCGGCGCGCATCCTGCTTACGAACCGCAATCACGTGCGGGCGGCCAACCTCATCCGTGAGCGCACCGGCGCGCGAGTCGCGATCCATCCCGCCGACGCCGGTTACGCGCGGAGCCAGGGCGCCGCGATCGATGACGAGTTGCGCACGAGCGAGCGCGTCGGTCCGTTCGTCGTTATCGGCGTGCCCGGCAAGTCGCCCGGCGAGGTCGCGCTGCACTGGCCCGAGCGCAGGATCCTTGTCGTGGGCGATGCCGTGATTGGCAATCCGCCGGGCCGATGCGGTCTGCTGCGCGAGCAGGTGATGGACGATCCGGCGCGTTTGCGCGAGAGCGTGCGGGCGCTTCTTGCGATCGACTTCGATACGCTGCTGGTGGGCGACGGCGTGTCCGTCATGAACGGGGCGAAGGAGCGGCTCGGCGAACTGGTCGCGACTTTCGGGTAGCCGGCGACGTTTCTTCGCCTGGTCCGGATTCTGTGCAAACTCCCGGCGCTGGCGGCAGAATCGCTATTGAAGCAGCCGCTCGACGACTTCGAGAATCTTCTCCGTGCCGCTCTCCAGCGCTGCGCGGCGGATATTCTCATTGGGCTTGTGCGCCTGCGCGAAATCTCCCGGGCCGCAGATGAGCGGAATCATCCCGGCCCGCGCGAACCATCCGCCGTCGGTCCCGAACAGCGCCCCGCCGACCTCGCGCGTGCCCGTTACCTCGAGCAGCGCGCGCTCGAGCACCGTGCCGCGCGGCGCGAGCAGCGGCGGCACCACCATCGGCGAGCCGACCTCGATCGCCGCGCGATGATTGCGCGAGGCGTAATCGTGCGGATCGAGCGCGGCGAGCCGCCGCTCAATTTCGCCGTAGAGCTCGAGCGGGTCGGCGTCGGGCAGCGCGCGGTAAGTGATCGCGAAGCGGCACTGTTCGGCGATGATGTTGGGCGCGATACCGCCCGCGATCGTCCCGACGTTGAGCACGTCATGCGGCGCGTCGGGAAAGGTCCCGATGAAGCGAGCGTTGGGCGTGCGCCGCTCGGCCTGCAGATGGCCGATCGCCTCCAGCGCGCGCCCCGCCACGGCTATCGCGTTGACGCCCTGGCCGGGCGCGCCGCTATGGCCGCCCATCCCGCGCACCGTCACGTCGAACAGTACGATGCTCTTGTGCGCGTGCTGCACTTGCCATGAGGTCGGCTCGCCGATCCATACCAGCTTCGGCGCCGGAGTTTCGCCCAGGATCGAATCGAGCGCGCCGCTCAAGCTCTTCGCGCCAAAGCATCCGACCTCCTCGTTGCTGGTAAAGATGAAGACCAGCGGACGTTTGAGCGCGCGGACGTCGAGCGTGGCGGCCGCGGCAACGCACTCGGCTAGAAAGCCTTTCATGTCGCTGGTACCGCGGCCCCACACGCGCTCGGCGTCGGCGCCGAGTTTCAGCGGATCGCGATTCCATCCGGGCTGCCCCGCGTAGGGAACCGTGTCGAGATGGCCCGAGATGGCGAGGCCGTCGGGGCGCGGCGGCCCAGCCCATGCGACTAGGTTGAGCTGCGGCGTGCCGGCGATCTCGATGCGATGGAGATGGACCTTGAAGCCGTGCGCTTCGAGCCGTTCGGCGAGGAACTCCATCGCGGGCGCGTCGCTATTGGAGCTCACGGTGTCGAAGGCCACCAGGCGTTCAAGCACTTCGTAAAGATATGTAGTCATGGAGCACCTTTGCGCCGGCACACCGTCCGTTGCAACTATAGCCCATTCGCGGCGCTCGCCGTTATCGAAATCGCGTACCGGCAGGGGAGTCGGGCGGGCACTGACAAAAGCGACCGGCGGCCCGGACAAGGCGGACCGCCGGTCAGAAAACGCGAAGGCGCTGCGCGTTATTTCGCGAGCCCTTCTTCCTTCAACGCTTCGTGAACCTTGGGCCGCGCCGCAATCCGCTCGGCGTAGGCCTTGACCCGCGCAAATTGGCTCAGATCGAGCTTCACGAAATTCGCCCAGAGCGTCATCACGAACAGGTACGCGTCGGCGACCGTGAAGTTCGCACCCATAAGGTAGGGACCACCGCTCGCCAGAAGGCGGTCGACGTAGGCGAAGCGGGCAGTCAGCGCGTCGCGCGCGATCGGCTTGTAGTCCTCAGGCGTCGCCCCGCTAAAGAGCGCGCCGAAGGGCTTGTGGATCTCGGCCGTGATGAAGTTCAGCCACTCCTGCAGCCGATAGCGCTCGAAGGTGCCGTTTTGCGGAGCCAGCCCCGATTGCGGCTTCAGATCGGCGAGGCACTGCACGATCGCCGGCCCCTCGGTCAGCGTCTGCCCATTGTCCAGCACCAGCGTCGGCACCTGGCCCTTCGGGTTCACTGTGCCAAAGTCGGCGCCGCTCTTGGTCTTCTTGGTCTTGAGATCGACCTGCTCCAGACCGGCCTCGATCCCAGCCTCGCGCAAAACGATGTGCGGCGAGAGCGAACAGGCGCCCGGCGAAAAGTAGAGTTTCATGTTGGTACACTCCTCTCCGAGTATGGTTGATGCCGCCGCCACGGCGGCGGCTGTCCTCGTAACCGACTCGTACTCCGATTCTGCCGCTTTATGGAAACTTCTCCGGGTCGAGCAGCCGGCCCGCCGGCGGCGGGGGTGCAATGCTGCGCTTCGCCGCCCGCACCGACCGGTCATGCGAAGTTTGGCCGAAGTTTGGCCTGCCCGCGCGCTGCCCGTGCGCTATCCGGATAGTTGTCCGATCATGATCGTCATCTGATCATGCCCAGATTCGCCCAGATCTGCGCAACCATCAGCGAACCGCCGGCGACCAGCGCGAGGCTCAGCGCCAACGTAACGGCCGAGCCGATCCGGTCTGCGGACGCCGCGCGCTCCGCGGCCGGCCCGGCGCTTCGCGGTTCGACCGGCAGGCCGCGGATAGCCCTGACCCCGCGCCCGGCGATCGCGCTGCGGGCGCTCCGCGGCACCGCGGGACGGCCGCTTGCGGCGTTCGTCGATTTGGTGTTGTTGGTCAACATGGTCTTTCCCTCCATGGCCCGCTCGGCTATCTTGTTTCCATGAGACAGGCCGTTCTGTATAAATGATACAGGTCTGTCTGTCTAGATCAAAGGGGGCCGCCAGGGGACACGGTAATGGCCACGCAAAGCAAAAGCTCCGCCAAGCATTCCGCCGGCCCTTCCGCACAAGCTGCCGTTCGGCCTTCTCCGCGCCGCGCCGACAAACCGGCGCCCGGCGCCGACGCGCCGGAGAAGCCGGCCTGCGTGCGCGACCGCATCCTTGCGACCGCGCGCGAGGCGTTCTACCGCGAGGGCATCCGCGCGGTCGGCGTCGACACTCTGATCGCGCGCTCGGGCGTGGCCAAGATGAGCTTCTACCGGAGTTTTCCCTCCAAGGACGACCTCGTGCGCGCCTACCTCGAATCCGAGGCCGAGGATTACTGGCGATGGTGGGAAGACGTCATCGGCCGGTACGCACACGCGCCGCGAAAGCAGTTGCGGGCGCTCTTCGCCGCGACCGCCGAGCATGCCGCCGCGCCGCAGTTTCGCGGATGCCCCTTCGGCAACACGCTGGTCGAGTTCCCCACCGAGAGCCACCCGGCGCGCGCGGTTATCGCCGCCTTCAAGGCCGAGCGCCATGCCCGCCTGCGCGAGCTCGCGCGCACGGCCGCGGCGCGCGATCCTGAGCGGCTCGCGGACGAGCTCGCGATCGTCCTCGAAGGCTCGGGGTTCTGCGCGGAAGAGAGCCGAAAGGCGGCGCGCACCTCGGCGATGGTGCGCGCGGCGGAAATTCTGATCGAGGCGGAGACCCGCCCTGCCTGATCGCGCTCGGCAGCCGCGGGAGGCGCTCCAACTTGAGCGCGCGCCACGGCGAGTCAGGACATCTTCTCAGCACATGTGGAAAAAGCCCGCAGCCGGCGCTAAACGGGCGCTGGATCACGGTCGCCAAATGGCTCGCGATAATCTACGATTCGGGGCCATTGGGCGGAGCACCGACGCGCGCCAACGCGACTGATCTGGCGAAAGTTTGCATCATAAGAGCCGCCACGCCGGGATCGACGACCCCGACGGGCTAACGTACTCGGAGGGCCGACCTGATGAAGCGCATCGAGAAGGTGAACGTCGCTCAGAAATTCGACCTCTTCAGCGGCTACTGGAATCCCAGGATCGCGGCCGAGTTGAACGACTCATACATCAAGCTGGCGAAGATGAAGGGCGATTTCGTCTGGCACCATCACGAAAACGAGGACGAACTCTTCTTCGTGACGAAGGGGCGCCTGCTCATAAAGCTGCACGAGGGCGACGTTCGCCTCGATCCCGGAGAATTCGTCGTCATCCCTCGCGGCGTCGATCACTTGCCGGTAGCCGAAGACGAGGTCCACGTGCTTCTGATCGAGCCAAAGACGACGTTGAACACTGGCGACGTCAAGTCCGACAAGACCGTCGCAGAGCTGCAGAAAATCTGAAAGTGGGTGTCAAACTGTCCCCGTGCACGCACGAAGATCTCCAGGCGCGGCAGATGCGCGCCCGGGTGATCGCCTTCTGCTCAAGTATCAAGGAAGCGCGGACTCCGTTGCTCTCCCACCTCGCGACTACGGTCAGGCGCGCGCGCCGCGTCTTGATGCTGGCGGCGCTCCTGATGGCTATTCGGTTTGGCGCCTATGCGCAGCAGGCGCCAGCCTCCGCATACCCGGCCGGCGACGAAGAGCCGCTGGCCGAAAAGGTCATCGATCCGGTCTCCTACCTGACGCAGCTTCAAATCAAAGACCCATATACGCCCGCCCAATACGGGACCAACGCGCAGCCGAACACGGTACAGTTGAGAGCGATCCTCGCGCTTCGTCCTTTCCTCTTCATACCGTTCGATCAGCTCGTTCGCCCGACGATCAAAATCGTGACGGTTCCCAACGGCAAGGGCGCTTCGACGACCACGACGTATGACGACATGCAGTTGCTCGACCTGTTCGTGATGCCGTGGCCGAACGAGCGGGAGACTCATTTCCGGTGGGGTATCGGGCCTTACCTGATATTTCCAACCTCGGCCAGCGACCGGGTGGGAAACGGATCGTGGCAGGCGGGACCGGCGCTGGGGTTTTCGTACCGCGGAATTACCGGTCTTAATCTATCGGCCCTTCTGCAGCAGGCGACTTCTTTCGCCTACACCTCGTCCAACTCGGTGCCGGCCTCCTCGCTGACGATTCAGCCGCTTCTCAGTTATCAGCTGGGGCATGACTGGTATTTGAAGTCGAGCGACGCGACCTGGACGATCAATTGGCGTCACAATACCTCGACCACAATCCCGATGAGCGCGGGATTCGGCAAGGTGTGGAGGTTCGCGAACGACCTTGCGCTCGACACCTCGATCTCGGGCGAATGGATGCTCTATCGGCAGTTCGCGAAGCAGACCGAGCAATTCACGCTGAATTTCCAGGTCGGCCTGCTGTTTCCGAAGCTCGATCTGGACTGATCACGCCGTTCAGAACGCTGGAGCCGCGGCCGATTGCGCGCTCTGGGGCGTGTGATGCTGGTTGAGTTCAGCGACGCGCGAGGCGATCTCCCGGCTTAGCGTTGCGAGGTCGCTGCTCAAGGCGGCCGAGGCGCTCAGCTCGTCCGGGCCCGCCGGCGCTCCGGCCACGGTCCGCGAAGCGTACAGGATCTTGTCGCTCGGTCCGTCCCTAATGATCCAGCTTGCCATCAATTGCGCCTGGCCGTCGCTGGTGGTTTCGAATCGCTCGACGTCAACCTCGACCTGGTAGTCGATCCGGTTCTTCACCGGCCACGGGTACTTCTCGATCCGCTGAGTGTCGAGCAGCGTCGCCAGGTTCTCGGACAGCACCCGCACAAAGTTCTTATCCAGCGGTTCGGCCCATCGCTCTTCGTCCGAGAGGTCCACGCGGTTGGGCGCGACGCGTTTCACCACCGGCAGGCGGCGCAGATAGTCGGGGAAATCGACCGGACCGACGCCGAGGGTGAGGTGCGTGCCGGCGCTCGTCGAAGCCGGCTGCGCCCCCGTTCCTGCGCCGTCGGAGATCGGAGTCAGGATGAAGAACCTGGAACGGTCGGGCTGGGGCGAGAGCACGGAGCATCCCGCGGCAAGCACGCACGCGCCGAGCGCAAGACGGATCGCGTTGATCTTCATTACTGTTGCTTTTCCTTATCCGGCACGTAGCGTCCGCGGACCAGGGCGCCCGGATTGCGCTGCAGATAGTCGACGAAGTCGCCGATCGAGCGCGAGGTCTCATCGAGCGAGTCGAGAGTCCGGTTAAGCCGCACCGCCAGCGGCGACTCGGGATTCAGCGTCTGTTGCAGGTTGACCAGCGCGGCGCGTGTTTCCACCATCGTCTTGTTGGCCTCGTCGGAACTCTCCCGCAGGTCTGCGACCAGCGGACCGACCTGGGCATTGGCGTTGTTGAGCAGAGTGCGTGCCGAGGCAAGCGCCTGGTTCAGGTTCGCAACCGTGCCCTTGAGGGACTCGAGCGTGGCCTTCAGCTCGGGCGAGCCGGCGAGACTCTTGATCGAATTGGCGGCGTCGGTGATCGAGACGACAAGCGCCTGGAAGTCGATTTTGTCGAACTTGTCGAGCGTGTGGGTCAGGCGCTCCTGCAATTCCTGCAGATCGGTCTGGACGGTCGGGATCTCCTGGTAAGGGCCGCCCGGTTCGAGGACGTATTTGGCCGGCGTCTTGGGATGAAGATCGAGGTCGATGTACAAAAGCCCGGTGAGCAGACTTTCCGTATTGAGCTGCGCCCGCATTCCCATCTGGATCAGCTCATCCAGGCGTCCCCGTTCGAGCGCCTCGCCGGTCCCTCCTTTCGAGAGCAGCTGCGCTCGATCGACGTCGATGAAGACCGGCATCCTGAGCCCTTTTATCTCCGAACGCAGCTTGCCCTGGGACGGCAAGATCCTCAGCTGGATCGCCGAGACCTCGCCGATTTGCACTCCGCGGACCTTGACCGGCGCTCCGACCTTGAGTCCGTTGAGGTTGCCCTGGAACATGCAGACGAAGCGCACCGGCCGCCGGAACATCTTGCCCGAGCCGACTACGATCAGGGCAACGATCAGGATCGCAAAGCTGGCGATCACGAACGCCCCGATTACCGCTGGACTGACCCGTTTACCCATTAGTGACGGCTCCCTCGCCTCCCTCCTGTCCCCGCGTGAGGAACCGGATTACCCGCGGGTCCTTTGAATGCGCAAGCAGGTCGTGCGGATCCCCGGTCGCGATCTGGGTCCGCGATTCCGCGTCCAGAAAGACGCTGTTGTTGGCGATGGTGAAGATGCTCGCGAGCTCGTGGGTGACCACGACGATCGTCGCGCCCAGGTTCGCGCGCAACTCGAGAATCAGGTCGTCGAGCAGGCGTGAGCTTATCGGATCGAGTCCGGCCGACGGCTCGTCGAAGAAGAGAATGTCCGGATCGAGCGCCATCGCGCGCGCGAGCCCGGCGCGCTTCTGCATGCCGCCGCTGATCTGGTTGGGGTAGAAATCCTCGAACCCCTTGAGCCCGACCAGCGCGAGCTTGAGCGCCGCGATTTCGCGGATCTGCGCCGGCGTAAGGTCGGTGAACTCGCCGAGCGGCAGGCCGACGTTTTCCGCCAGCGTCATCGAGCTCCACAGCGCCCCGCTCTGGTACAGGATTCCGAACCCCCGCAGCATCAGCTCGCGCTGCTGCGGCGTGGCCCGCGTGAAGTTGACGTCGCCGTAAGTAATCTCGCCCGTGGCCGGTTCCTTGAGTCCGATCAGATGTCGGAGCAGCGTGCTCTTGCCGCATCCGCTGCCGCCCATGATGATGAAGATGTCTCCGCGCTTCACCACGAAGTTGAGATCGCGCATCAGGACGAAACTGCCATAGGCCATCGTCAGGTTGCGCACGATGATATGCGGCTCCGCGCCGGAGCGATTGTCGCCATTGCCCGTGGCCATCGTGAGTTCTCCCTGCTCAGATCCCCAGGAAGTTGAAGACCACGGCGAACATGCCGCAGGCGACCACGATCATGACGATCGCCATGACCACCGCCTGCGTCGCCGCGTCGCCGACCGCCGAGGAGCTGTTGCCGCACTGAAAGCCCCGCAGGCACCCCGCGATCGCGATCAGCACGCCGTAGAAAGTGCCCTTGATTACGCCGCCGAACAGATTGGTCAGAGTCAGCGTCGAGATGGTTTCTCGCATGTAGCTGCCGGCCGACAGATCGAGCATCGTGACCCCGACGAACATGCCGCCGAGAATTCCGACCAGGTCCGCGAACAGGCACAAAAGCGGCATCATCAGGACCAGCGCGAGGATCCGCGGCAGAACCAGGAACTCGAGCGGCGACACGCCCATCGTGGTCAGCGCGTCGATCTCCTGGGTCACTTTCATCGTGCCCAGTTTCGCGGCGAACGCGGCGCCGGTGCGGCCGGACATGATGATCGCGGTCATCATCGCGGCCATGTCGCGCACCATGCCGATACCGACGAGGTCGGCGACGTAAATCGAGGCGCCGAACTGGGACAGCTGGACCGCGCCCATGAAGGCGAGAATGACGCCGACCAGGAACGAGATCAGGGTGACGATCCCGACCGCGTTGGGCCCGCACTCCTGGATGACCTCGAGCAGATCGATTTTTCGGTAGCGCGCCTTGCCGCGCAGAAACTTTCCGAACGCGATCGTTATCTCGCCGAGGAAGCCAATGAACTCGTTGACCGAAAGGCCGTAGCCGAGCGACGCGTTGCCCACGTGAGTCAGGAACGAGACGCGCACCGCTGCGCTGCGCGCGCCCTTTTTTTCAGGCACCGCCTCGGCCAGCTCGAGCAGGCGTCGTAGACCCGCGGGCAGGCCGCTGCGGTCTTCGGCGATCCCGCGCGCACGGCAAATCTCCGCCGCACTTGTGAGAAACGAAATCAGCCCGCTATCCCAGTGCGTCAAATCACCGGTCTCGTAGGCGAGCCGCCGCGTGGCCGGCCGGGAACCGAGTTCGCTGACCAGCAGCGAAATGGACGGCAGATCGCGCTTGAGATGCCAGGGGCCGGAAAGATGCGCCACGAGCGTCGAATCGTCGGTCCGCTCGAACGAGATGCTCCCCTGGTCCAGCTTCGGTGCGACAGCAGCCATCGGGTTACGTATCTCCCATCCTGCCCGCTTGCGGGCAACTGCCTATGAGGGCAGTTTGCCCCTGGCGCGCGCGAAATCGGCCCCATCGCGCCTTACACCCAGGCGCTCGGCCATCAGCACCAGCTCGGCCACCGACTGCGCGGCCATCTTGTCGACTACGTGGCCGCGATGCTGCTTCACGGTCTTTTCGGCAACGCCGAGTTCGGCCGCGACCTGCTTGTTCAGCAGGCCGGCCGCGACCAGCGAAAACACTTCGCGCTCGCGCGGGGTCAAGGTTTCGTAGCGGGCTTTCAAGGTATCGAGTTCGGAATGGACGGCGCGCAAATTCCGGCTGCGTGTGCAGGCCCGCCGGATGGCGTCGATCAGAGCCGCGCCTTTCACGGGCTTTTCGAGGAAGTCGACCGCGCCGGCCTTCATCGCAGCCACGCTCGCCGGAACGTTCCCGTGGCCGGTGATGAAAACGATCGAAAGATGCGGCAGTCTCGCCTGCAGCACCTGTTGGAATCCGAGGCCGTCCAATCCCGGCATTCGCAGGTCCGACACCACGCACGAGACGCTGCTGTTTTGCGGGCTATTCAGAAACTCCCCGGCCGACGCAAAGGCTAGCGCTTCAAGTCCCTTTGCCCGCAGCAACCGGACCAGCGATGTGCGAACCGATTCCTCGTCGTCGATTACCGCTACTATCGTGCCCTGGCTCATTGCTCGCCGATAGCCAGCCTGGATTCGCGCGCGATTGCGGCGTCCGGAAGCGGACAGAGAAGTGTTGGCACCGCCTGAGGCAGGGTCGCTTCCGTTCCGTGAAAAGGCTCGCGCGGGGACGAGGATCGGGCAGACACGGATCGAGGCAAAACTGATCCTTCGCAACGCGCGGAGCTTGGCACAACCGGACAATATTATCCTCAATTGCTCCGCCTTTCCACCGTGCTGGGCGCGGCGATCAGCGCCCGCGCCTGGCATCTTTGCTGGCCGCCAGCGCCTTGGAAATCGCCTCGAGCAATGAGGCGCGGGTGAACGGCTTGAACAGCACGGCCGCAGGTTTCGTCCTTTGCATCAGGTCGCGGGTGCCTTGGTCGGTATGGCCGGTCATCATGATCACCGGAAGGTCGCATCCGGCGGCGGCCAGGGTTTCGCAGAGTTGCGCTCCGTTCATCTCGGGAAGATGCACGTCAACGATCAGGCAGGCATCAGCTTTGGGCAGTTCGCTATCGAGGACCGCACGGGGACGATCGAAAGCCATCACGCGAAATCCCGCCGCCAGCATCAACCTGCGCAGTGCGCGGAGGACCGAGGAATCGTCCTCGACCAGGATCAGCGCGGGTTTCTTTGCAACTGTCAAAAGACGATTTCGTCTCCCGATGGAACGCCGGTTACGGCCGATACGCGCCACATCGAGCATGACCGGATTGCGCCGGTCGCGAAATAAGACCTTGGTCGGATTAAAATTGCGTCGATTGGCTTGAGCCAAGCCGGATCGTCAGAGGTCAGATCGGCTCGGTTTGCGCGCGGGAAGCGAGTCTCACCAATGATGCTTAAAGACCACTCCCGAAATAATACATCCTCCCATTAGTGATACCGCGTGTTGGGACGATTGCTCGATCACGCTCTGCATTACGAATGGCAGCAACCGCAATTCCGATTGAGTCCGTAGGCCTCTCTGGCTGCGGCGCAGTTTGGATCGCTACTTGCGTCTCCCAGCGACATGGATCCTGGCACTTTACTGTCGCGGCTGCTCTTTGGCGCAGCGATCGTGATGGCGCTCCTGGCATCCTTCGAAGCCTTCATGGTGATGGTGAGGCTGGTCAGGGCTCTCGAGGGCGCCTTGCTTCGATAGGCGTGCGGCCTCCCACGCCATAAAAGTGACGCAGTCGAATCTCCCTTTGCCATTCGCGCAAGCTACGCCGAAGAAGCGCCGGGGAAAGACTTATCGTGCGGCCGACCGGGCGCGGCGAAGCTGCGTCGCCCTGCCGAAAGGGCGTTGGTAGCAAGTTGAAAAAGACCGCTCGCCGTGCGCCTAATGCACGGCGAGGTCAGCAGGCCAAATCGGCCCGAAACGAGCGAACCAGAGACATCTCGCGTGATAGAGAATGGCACAGTGAAGTCGGTTCAACTTCGTCGGATGTACGCATTGTGTGTGTTGGCCCTTGCCGGATGCGCCAGTGCGGCGGTTACCCAGCAAGCCCAGCGCGCGCCTGCCGACAATGAGCAGCCCACCCAGATTGTCGTCTATCCCTTCGCGGCGAACCCGTCCGAGGTTACGCTAAACCAGAGCATCGTTCAGCGCGCCTACCGCGATGCGAGCGGCGATAACGAAAGCGCCGCGCAACTGCAGATCGCGCACGATACCGCGCAGGCGATTTGTCAGCAGGTGGTCTCCGACCTCAAGGACCAGGGCTACAACGCGGTCTGCGTCGCACGCGGGACCTACGTGGCCGGCGACAATATCCTTCTTATCGATGGTGCGCTGACCAATATCAACGAGGGCAACCGGTTACGCCGGCTGGTGATCGGCTTCGGCACCGGGTCCTCGACTCTGGACAGCGACGTGTCGATGTACCAGCGGATCGCCGGCAACCTGAATCAGGTCCTCGCATTCAGCACCCACGCCGACAGCGGCAAGATGCCGGGCGCGGCGGTGATGGCGCCGGTCGGCGTGGCCGCGGGCGGCGGCGCGGCCGCTATAGTCGGCATGAACGCGGCGGTCGGTGGAGCCAAGACCTACAGTTCATCGACGAGCAGCCTGGCGAGGAAGACCGCAACGCAGATCGTCCAGACCGTGACTGACTATACCGTGCGGGCGGGATGGCGGACGCAGTAGCGGTGCGAAGGCCGGAAGTGCCGCGGCAAAGGCGATGTCCCGGTGCATCGCAGCCCGCTTTTGCCGCCGCTAATCGTCTTGGCCAAAAGAACCAAAACGCTTGGCCAAAAAACGAAAACGCGCAAAAGCGCAAACCGTAGCCGCCCCGCCGCGCGGAAGCGCGCCGCGCGGTGCGACGCCGCTCAGGAGCGCACCGGACGGGATGCCGGCGCGCCGTCTATTGCTCGTGCTCGCGGCGTTGGCGCTCGCGGCTATCGTCCTCGTGACGATGACGATGAGCCGCTGGCGGCATCGTCGCGCCGCAGCCGAGCCGGCGGCCTCTTCCGCATCGCCGCCCGCTTTCGTCGGCGCGGCGGCCTGCGGCGGATGCCACGAGCGCGAGCTTAAGCTTTGGAACGGATCGCATCACGAGCTCGCGATGCTGCCGGCAAACGGCTCGACGGTGCTGGGCGACTTCAACGACGCCAGCATCGCCGACGGCGCGGTGACCTCGCGAATGTTCCGGCGCGGCGGCAAGTTCATCGTGCGAACCGGCGGACCCGATGGCGCGCTGCACGACTATGAAATCAAGTTCACCTTCGGCGTCTCGCCCCTGCAACAGTATCTAGTCGAGATGCCGGGAGGCCGGCTGCAGGCGCTCGGGATCGCATGGGACAGCCGCCCGCGCGAACGCGGCGGCCAGCGCTGGTTCAATCTGTTTCCCGGCATCAAGCCGGGCGCCAACGATCCCCTGCATTGGACCGGCATCGACCAGAACTGGAACTTCATGTGCGCGGACTGCCATTCCACCAATCTGCGCAAGAACTACCATCCCGACACGCGCACGTTCACCACTTCCTATGCAGAGATCGACGTCGCCTGCGAGGCGTGCCATGGTCCGGGCTCCAGACACGTGGCATGGGCCGCGCCCAGCGCGCCTCGGCGCGGTTACCAGGCCGGCGCCGAAGCCGATGACGGACTGCCGATCGCGTTCGATGAGCGGCGGGGCGTCAATTGGAAAACCGACCCTTTAAGCGGCAACGTGGTGCGTAGCGCGCCGCGCCGGAGCGAGCGTGAAATTCAGACCTGCGCGCGATGCCACTCGCGGCGAAGCCAGATCCACGAGGATTACGTGCACGGCCAGCCGGTCGGCGACGACTATCGCGTCGCGCTGCTCGCGGAGAACCTCTACTATCCCGACGGACAGATTAAAGATGAGGACTACGAGTACGGCTCGTTCATCCAGAGCAGGATGTACCACGCTGGGGTGACGTGCAGCGATTGCCACGAGCCGCACAGCCTCAAGCTTCGCGCGCCGGGCAACGGCGTCTGCCTGCAATGCCATGCCGCCGCCAGGTACGATTCCCCCGCGCATCACTTTCACCAAACCGGATCGCCGGGCGCGCGATGCGTCGAATGTCATATGCCGGCGCGAATCTACATGACGGTCGATGCGCGGCGCGATCACAGCATTCGCATTCCGCGCCCCGATCTCTCGGTCAAGATCGGCGTGCCGAACGCCTGCACTGGATGCCATCGCGACAAATCCGCGGATTGGGCGGCGAGCGCGATGGTCAAGTGGTACCGGCATCAGCCCGTGGGATTTCAGCGTTTCGCCGAGGCGCTGAATGCCGGAGCGATCGGCGCCCCGGAGGCCCCAAGCGCCCTTGCGCAACTCGCCGCGGATTCCGAGCAGCCGGCGATCGCTCGCGCGAGCGCGCTCGCGCTGATGGCCGGCTACTCCGAATCCGATCGCGGCGAGCCGATGCGCGCGGGCGCGCGCGACGCCTCGCCGCTGGTCAGAGGCGCCGCCGCCCGTCTTCTGCCGCAAGCCGATCCGCAGGCGAGTCCGGACGTGTCCGCGCGGTTGCTCCGCGATCCGGTACGCGCGGTGCGAATCGAGGCGGCGGAAGCGCTTGCGGGTGCGCCCGCGGGCGCCCTGGCCGAGGGAGAGTCGGCCGCGCTTCAAAGAGCGGTCGGCGAATATATTGCGGCGCAGGAGCTGAACGCGGACCGGCCGGAGGCGCATAGCAATCTCGCGCTTTTGTTCGCGAGGGAGAAGCGGTTTGACGAGGCGCAGCGCGAACTTGCAACCGCGCTCGCGCTCGATCCGTCCTTCGCGCCGGCCGCCGTGGACCTTGCCGATCTCGATCGCGAACTTGGGCGCGAGGCCGACGGCGAGCGCGTGCTGCGCGAGGCCATCGCCCGTTCACCGGCCGACGCGCCGCTCCAGCATGCGCTCGGCCTGCTGTTGGTGCGCCAGGGACACAGGCAGGAGGCGCTCGAGCATCTGGCGGCGGCCGCGCGGCTTGACCCCGCCAGCGCGCGCTTCGCTTACGTGTACGCGGTGGCGCTCAATGGCACGAGGCAAGGGGGCAAGGCGCTCGACGTGCTCGAGGACGACGTGGCGCGCCATCCCTACGATTGCGACGCGCTCGGCGCGCTCGCGGCCTTCTACCGGAGCGCGGGAAATTTCAAAATGGCCGACGGTTACGCGAAACGTCTGGCCGAACTGGGTTCCGCCTGTCCGGCGCAACCATCGGCTCAATAGGACCTCACAGGTGCCTCGGCCGCCACGCGGGCAATCAACGGGAGTTTCTGTTAAACATGCCGTTACCAGGAACCTGACGGACATCGATTATGGGTGACAGCTTTGCCGGCCTGAACAACATCTTCAACGACACCGATGCTTGGCGAACCGCGTCGATGCTGGGGTTCGCGATGCTGGTCGCGTGGCAGGCGGGACGACGGCTTGGGCGGCGGTTGCGGGTCGAAGACACAAAAATACCCGTATCCAAATTCCTCGACGGAAGTCTTGCGCTCCTGGGCCTGCTGCTCGGATTCACTTTCTCGCTGGCGATCGTCAAGTACGATCAGCGCCGCTTGGCGCTGCTTGCCGACAGCAACGCGATCGGCGACTTCTACACCTGCGCGACCCTGCTGAAGGACCCGGTGCGAACGCAATTGCAGTCGGTGGTTCGCGACTATACGAGGCTGCGCGTCGAGTTGGCGTCCAGGCCGGTCAATCCGGCCGAGTTCGAAGACGCGCTCGAGCGGATGCAGCACATGCAGGACCGCATGACCGCCCTTGTCGATCAGGCCCTCACGGCGGGCACGCCGATCTCGGTTTCGTTGACCAACACGCTCAATGGCCTAATCAGTAACCACGCAGCACGCCTCGCCGCGGTCCGCGACCGGCTGCCGGTGAGCGTCGTGTTACTGCTGCTCCTGGCCGCGGTTGTCGCCTCGCTATTGGTCGGGCGCGAACAGGGAGCGTCGAACGAGACCGACCTTGCGGGGACCGTCTGCTTCGTTGCGCTGGCAACCTTCGTCGTCTTCGTTATCCTCGACCTCAACCAGCCCGAGCGCGGCCTGATTACCATCAATCAGGAGCCGATGCTCCGGCTCCTGTCATCGATGAAATAGGCTCGCGCGAAGCAACCTGCGGGCTATGGCTGCGCGCTCTGATGCACGGTCCAGCCGTTGCCGGTCAGTTGCTGCTGCGCAAGCGGCGTCATCCCGGCCGGAATCCACAGCACGCGGTTCTGCTGTGCCAGCAAGGCAGGAGTGGTCACGAAACCCGCTATCCGCGGAGTCCAGGATACGTAGTCAACCGGCGCGGGCAGAATCACGGTATTGTTCTGATCGCGCGCGATCAGGATCGAGGGCGCTCCGAGATTCGTGATCGCGGCTTTTTGCTGGCTCCACTGAGCGAGCATTCGGATCGAAGTCACGAAGAATCGCGCCTGGTACTCTGTGAGCACGTTGCTCAACGCCACCGCCACCAGGCGGCGGCCAGGGATGCTGCCGAGGCTTTCCAGATCGGTGACCGCGGAAACCTGCAGGCTCAGCGGAATCGCGGTGTTGTGGCTGAACGCGGCAATCTCCGCCTGTGAACAGCCGATATCCTGCAGCTTCTTTTCGACCAGCAGAATAAGGTCGCCCTTCGGCGTCTGATAGACTAGGTCGTTGGTGAACTCCACCCCTGTGATAATCATCGAGCCGGGGACGGCGACGCTGACCGCGGTATTGACCGCCAGGCGCGCCGAGAACATCACCCAGGCCGTCGAGTTGAGCTTCTCCTTCAGAATCGGATTCGTAGTGTACGGATCGACGTGCAGCTTTTTCGCCAACTGCCGGCGGACGTCGTCGTAGCCCAGAGCCGTGAGCGTAATATTGGCCGTCTCACCGGCGGTCTGGGAGGCCCGCTCGCCGCCGCTCTCGGAGGAATTCGTCGCCGTGGCCCAGAGCGAGTCCGCGCCGAGACTCACCCGGCCAAAAAACTCGCCGACCCCGCTTGGCAGGCCGGTCACCGTATCCAGCGGATGGGTTACCATCTGCACGCCCATCTTGACCGGTCGCGCGGCGCTCTGCGCGAGCGCCTGAGCGAAGACCGTCGACTTCCGCATCTGTTCGAGTTGTTCGATCGCAGGAATCTCCGACAGGCGTATCTTCAGGAGATTGAGACTCTCGACCTCGTACGATCCCGCGTCCTCGTGAAACACCGACTGGTCCAACACGATCGTGTAACGGCCCATCGCTCCGTTAGTCATCACCAGCGGCTCGACGTGATACCCGGGGCCCGCCAGCGCAGCCGCGGGCAGGAGTTGACTCGCGTTTACGATGGGCGGTTGCTCGAACTGGCCGGCGCTCTGCGCCCATAGCGCCTGCGGGGCAAGGACCAGCGTTACTGCCATCAGATAGCGTTTAAGTCTCGCGCGGCGGGCGGATCGGGTGCCGTTGGATGAGTCAGCCTGGGTCACTTCATTGCTCCTGTAGATCGTTGAGTCGGCGCGCGCCGAACTGGATTTAGCCGCCGGTGGATGCCCGCGCGGGCGCTTTGAAAAACAATCGGACCAGGGCTCCATCGCCCATGGCCCGGTTGATCTCCTGCAAGGTCAGGTAGGCCGAAACGATGAGACAGATGAGCAGCACGCAGCCAAGAAAGCGGTCGAGATTGGCGTTGGCGATCATTATCGCGACGGCGTGTCGCAAGTCGCCGTTCTTGCGGTAGGCGTCGAAGATCTTCTCGCCCATCCAGACCGCGATCACCGCCAGTCCATAAATCACCGTCTTGCCGACGACTACGACGGCGCGCGGATAGCGACTTGCGTTGCGTTTGGATTCCGCCCAGTCCATCAGCAGCATCACCTTGGCGAGAATCAGCGCACCGACCGCGGCCTTGGAAAACGCGTAGAACTCGATCGAATATTGCTCGATAAACAGTTTGAGCAGCAGCAGGATGACCATCAGCGCGGCAAAAAAGAAAATCACCGATGGCAGCATCTTGATAAATTCGTCCGCCGTCAACCGCGCGGCGCTCGCCATCCCGGCCGACAGCCGCTGCATATTTGTGCCCTTCATCGCCATCTCCAGTTACTGGCGGAAGATTACCGCCACCAGCGCCACCACCCCCAGGACCGAGATCGACGCCGCGACCAGTCCTGCCAACGAGCGAGGACACTGCGGGTACTGCGCCTTGAGGAGACGGATGTTCTGCCGGTATTCCATGGTGGCGAGCGCCAGCGCTCCCAATCCAATCAAGACCAGCGCCAGCGCAAACTCGCGCGGACCGATCAGGCGAGCTGTGTAAGCGCTGCCATGTCCTTCGATCTGAAAGAATTTGTATATGCTGAAGCCGAAAGTGATGAGCGAAGTCGCCGTCCGGATCCAGGACATCATCAGGTTTTCGTAGGCGATGCGCGTTCGCTCCAGGTCGAACCTCGCCGCCGCATCTATTTCCGGCGCGGCCTGCGGCTGCTGATTGGTCATCGAGTAAATCCCTGCTTTCAGGCCGGCCGCCGTCGCATCGCGCTTCGCACGATCGTGATGCTTCGTTCGGTGACTCAAAAACGGCGATTGCTTCCATTGCTTCTACCCTTTTGAGTCGGCGGACGCTATCGGGCCGCTCGCCGCCGCGCCAGACAGGAGAAAAGTGACCGCGAGAGACCCGAATTTAGATCCGGGCCGCGGATACCCATAGCCAATACGACCCGGCCCTGCTCGCGGAAAGGCCTGCGGAGGGTCGGTACCGCCGGCCTGCGGATTCGACTCTGGCAGCAAAACGGCGATGCGCACAGTTGGACTTTGGTCCTAGTCGGGCGTGCGCGGCGCGCAACGCATGAATAAAGCGCGGACGCTCGGCGTCAGTAGTTGAGTACCATTGATTGAAACAGACGTTTCAGATAAAAACGTCCACCGGCTTGATTGAAACAAACGTTACATGAAACGGCTGGTACAGGAATGAAGAAAGACGCGGCACCTGAACGCCGGGTGAAGCTGCTCGACGACGTCGTTGAATATCTACTTAGCAACGGCCTCGCCGGGCTTTCCCTGAGGCCGCTGGCGGCGGGGATAAATACGAGCCCGCGGATGCTGCTCTATTTCTTCGGCTCCAAAGAGAAACTGATATCCGAAGCTATGGCAGAAATCCGTCTGCGCCAAAGGGCCGACTTTGCGCGGGCGATTGCCGGACACGGCGGACGCGAGGAACGGCTCCTGCGCGCGTGGAACGCATGGTCGTCGCCGAAGACCGCGAGATTCTGGAAGTTCTGCTTCGAAGTTTATGGGGCCGCGCTGCAAAAGCCCGGACAGTTTGCGGAATTCCTGGAACGATTTATCAACGAATGGCTGACGCCGTTCGAGCAGGCGCTTCGCGCCGCCGAGGTGCCGCCCGCGCGTGCGCGCCACCTCGCCACGCTTTCGTTGGCCGCGATGCGCGGGCTGCAGTTCGACCTGCTCGCGACCGGCGCTCGGCCGCGCATCGGCGCGGCATTTCGCGAGCTGCTGGGCCTGCTGGCCGTGGCGATCCGCGAGGCTCGCGACGCGCCAGCCGGAGCAAAAGCGGCATCGCCATCGATGAGTCGCGGACGAGAGACTGAGAGGGCGCCCGCGATGGCTGAAGTACGGGCCCCGCGCCCCCGGCCGCGGCGGCGTGGAAGAAACCGGATTGATCAATGAAAGGAGGCGCTCATTTATGGCTCTCCCCGCATTCGACAGGAAAAAACTGACTCGCGACACACTGGCTGCGATCGCGCAGTTCGGCGCCGGCAGGAAATTCGTCGGGCATGACGGCCGCCAGTACATCGTCCGAGGGAGCGAGAAGCCCGAGTCGGAAACTTTCATCGACGTGGCGGTGAACATCGACGGCGTGGATACGGCGGTAGCGAGGTACGCCGTGGTCCTCATCAGGATTGCCGGGCAATGAACGATCCGGCAAACGGAATTCAAAGACCGCCCAATGGTCGGGCGCAGACTGTTGGACGGGTGCAGGAACAGATGGCTGAAGAAAAATCCCGCCGCACGAATGCGGCCGTTAAGAGGTCGACCACAGTGATGACTTTGCAGGAGGTCGCGGACTACCTACGAGTGACGCGTTCAACGATCCATCGGTTGCTCAAGCGTAATGAGATTCCGGCGTTCAGAATCGGCAGACACTGGCGTTTCAATGTCGAAGAGATCGAGAACTGGTGCGCGTCGCGCGCGTCGGGCAAAGGTCCTGCGATGGATGCCTAAGCGGATTCCCAGGAACACCGATCCCGCGGCCGTGGTGCTGGTGGGCGACGCCTGCTGTTCGATGCGGTCGAGCCTTCCCGACCGGGGTCCGCGGGACCGCCGAAGCGGTCAGCCATGCGCGCCTTGCAGCGCTGACTGAATACTCAGTCTGCCAGCAGCTCGTGAAGGATGCCGTCTATCGCCGGGTTGTCGCGCGGGTTCATCGGCGCCATATGTCCCCAGATCGAAGAGATGACCCGGCATCTGGCTCCGGCAATATGTTGCGCCTCATACTCGCTGTCGGCCGGCGGAAAATAGCGGTCGTTATCGACCGGCGCCACGATAGTGCGCGCCCTTATCGCGCCGAGCGCGGCCTCGAAGTTGCCGCGGTAGGCCGGATTGTCGCTGATATCGCCGTTGAGCCAGGTCCATAGCTGCGAGAGGAGGTCGTTGGCGTCCAGGCGCATGAAGAACGGCTCCCAGAAGTAAGCGACGTGCTCCTGATAGTCATGCGCGCCGAAGTCCCGATACACCTCGGTGCGGAAGAAGGGTTCCGACGTTCCCCATCCGGCATAGATCGCCGCAAAGGCTTTCAGCCCATCGATCGGAGGCCGATCGTAAAAGCCGCCGGCGAAGGCCGGATCCAGTTCGAGCGCGCGTCTGAGCGCGAGCAGGAAGACCTTGTTGTATGACGCGGTCCGCGCCGACCCCGCGATCGGACACGCGGCGCGCACCATGTCCGGGAATTGCGCCGCCCACTCGAAGGTCTGGCACGCGCCCATCGACCATCCGGTCACCAGGCGCAAACGCGAGAGCCCGAGCTTTTGCGTGAGCAGGACGTGCTGGAGGCGGACGTTGTCATGGATCGTGACCTTGGGGAAGCGGCCGCGTTCGTTGGGCGAGAGGGTGTTGCTGGGCGAAGAGGAGAGCCCGTTGCCCAGCAGGTTGGTCATGACGATGAAATACTTGCGCGGATCGAGCGCGCGGCCCTCGCCGACCATGAAGGTTTGGATGTCGTTGTGTGTTCCGGTGTACCAGCTTGGCACCAGGACCGCGTTGTCGCGCGCGGGACCGAGATTTCCGAGAGTTTTGTAGGCGAGGCGGGCGAGCGGAAGAAAACCGCCGCGCTGCAACTGCACGCCAGGCACT
>Ga0335070_10002039_pt1 | contig 23499 bp, 18 predicted proteins | sample Lox_Sample_13_FD_206722 | JGI IMG/M metagenome (GOLD analysis project Ga0335070, IMG submission 206722) | Soil microbial communities from Loxahatchee National Wildlife Refuge, Florida, United States - Lox_Sample_1.3 | ecosystem: Environmental > Terrestrial > Soil > Wetlands | place: USA...
ACATCTATACCCAGGTGGGCCTGGTATTGATGATCGCCCTCGCCAGCAAGAACGCCATCCTCATTGTCGAGTTCGCCCGCGAGCTCCATGAACAAGGCCTGTCCATAACCGAGGCCGCGGTTGAGGCTACCCGCCGCCGTTTTCGGCCCATTCTGATGACCTCCTTCGCCTTCATCCTCGGCGTCGCTCCCCTGTTGGTGGCCAGGACCGCCGGGGCTGCCAGCCAGCGGGCCATCGGCACCGTGGTCTTCGGCGGGATGCTCGCCTCGACCCTCCTCGCCATCCCCTTTGTGCCCGTGTTCTATGTGGTCCTGCAGGGCCTGAGCGAGCGGCACAGCAAGGCACGGTCCCATCAGCTGTTGCCAACGGAGGCGGGGACCCAGGCTGGAAAGGGGGTCAAGGGTTAGTCCCCGGTGCGGGAGGTGTGTCCCGCGAGATTCCATCATGACGCGCGGGACTTCTGGATCTTTCCGCTTGTCTCCGGGATGACAAGAAAAGGCGAGGAAGAACCCCCGCCTTTCTTGCCCTCTTTCTTGGAGGAGTCTTCGATTTCAACCGGCGCTAAAACTCATTGCGAGGATCCGAGGCGATAAGGAAGACTTTGGTCTTTGGATCCACCATGATGGCGTTGACATCCCCCATGTTCCCCCGGACCTGCACCTTGTAGCCCATGGCGGTCAGCTTCTCGATGGTGTCCGCACTCAGGCCGTTCTTCTCGATGCGGAGCTCGTCAGGGATCCACTGCAAATGGACCCTCGGGGCATCCACGGCCTCCCGGATGGTCATCCCGTGACTGACCACATTGAGGACGACCTGCATGACCGTCGTGATGATGCGGGAGCCTCCGGGGCTGCCGAGGACCAGATAGACCTGACCGTCCTTGAGGACGATGGTGGGCGACATGGAACTCAACGGCCGCTTGTAGGGCTCGACCGCATTCGCATCTCCGCCTAGGAGTCCGTAGAGATTGGGTACGCCCGGCTTGATGGCGAAATCGTCCATCTCGTTATTGAGGAGGAAGCCGGCGCCATTCACCGCGGCGGCGCAGCCATAATAATCGTTGATGGTGTAGGTGATGGCAACCGCATTTCCCCAGCGGTCGACGACGGAGTAATGGGTGGTGTTGGTGCCTTCAGGGAAGGATGTGCCCGGTCGGACCTGATCGGAGGGGGTGGCCTGGCCGGGGCGAATCCGGCTGCGCAGCCTCTCGGCATACTCCTTCGAGGTCAGGACTGCGACCGGCACCTTAACGAAGTCCGGATCGCCCATGTACTCACTCCGATCCGCGTAGGCAAAGCGCATCGCCTCGGCCATGACGTTCACTGTGGCGGCCGAGTTGGGGCCCAGCGCTTGGAGGTCATAGCCCTCGAGGATGTTCAGCATCTGAATGATGTGGGTGCCACCGGAACTGGGAGGCCCCATGGAGATGATCTCATAACCGCGGTAGGTCCCGCGAACCGGCTCCCGCCACACCGGCTTGTACCGCTTCAGGTCGTCCTTGGTCATAATGCCGCCGTTCGCCTTCATGTCTTTTTCGATCAGCGCCGCGATCGGGCCGTCGTAGAAGGCCTTGGGCCCCTGTTTGGCAATCAGGCGCAGGGTCTTGGCCAGGTCCTTCTGGACCAGCACGTCCCCCTCTTTATAGGTGGACCCATCCGGCTTGAGGAAGTACTTCCGACTGGATGGGTACTTGGAAAGCCGGTCCTTGTGCTCCGCGAAGGTCTCGGCATTCCTGGCGCTGATGACAAAGCCTTTTTCCGCGAAGGAGATTCCCGGCTGCATCAGATAGTCCAATTTTTTTGTCCCGAACTTGTCGAGCATGGCGCTCATGCCGGCCACCGTTCCCGGCACACCGGCGGCAAGGTAGCCGTCCAGACTCAGCTTCGGAACGACATTTCCGGCCCCATCCAGATACATGTTCCGCGTTGCCTTCCCGGGCGCCATCTCCCGGAAATCCAAACTGTAGGTTTTCCCGTCGGCCATGCGGATTATGGCAAAACCGCCGCCGCCGAGATTCCCGGCGACCGGGTGAGTCACGGCCATGGTGTAGCCGACCGCCACGGCCGCGTCGATGGCATTGCCTCCGTCGCGTAAGACGCGCCTCCCTGCCTCGGTGGCGTACTTGCTGGTGGCAATGACAGCGCCGTCCGTGCTCTGTTCGGGCCTGAATGACGCCGCCTGACCGATGGACGCCGAGACCGCCAGCGAAAGAAAGAGGAAAATCACGAGGAACGCCCACGGTGCCCTTCTCCAGTGCGATTTCATGGTCAACCTCCTTGTTGTCGATCGGGGGAAGTGAAGAGAATCTGCTTCTGCGGATACTTCTAGCACGTTCGCAGGAGAGGCTCAAGGTTCAAGAGAAGCGAGGGCCTGTCCTCTCAAGGGTCAGATCATTTTGCGATAGCGCCCGCCCACCTGGAAGAGGGTCCTGGTTATCTGGCCGAGTGTGGCGTGTTTCACCGTCTCCAGCAGTTCGGCGAAGACGTTAGCGCCGGCGAGCGCCACCTCCTTCAGGCGCTGGAGATAGACGGGGGCATCCTCATGGTGCCGCGCCCTGAAGGCGCGGACTCGCGCGATCTGTTTTTGCCAATCCTCCGGGCTCGGCCTCACCACCTCCCGCACCGGGGGGTATTTGTCCGGGTGCCCGTCCGGAAGGCTATAGATGTTGTAGCCTACGATCTTCCGTCGTGGCGGCACCGTTTCTGCGGGCCGAGTTCTCCGCCGCTCCGCCTCGTACCTGCTCGAGCTCTCGGCTATACGGCGCCTCTGGTAACCCTGCTCGGTGGCGGCGATCACACCGCCGAGCTGGTCGATCCGCTCGAACTCCTCGAGCACGGACTCCTGCACCTCCTTCATGAGGTAGCGGAAGCCATAGGATCCCGAAAGGATGTTCTGGATCACGAAGGTCTCGGCCTCCTCGCGGAGGTAGTTGGGGACCATGGCGGCCTGACGCACGTACCTCTCGCCCGGGGTGGTCATGGCCTCGTCGGCGGCGTCCACATGGAGAGAGTTGGTATTGGCGAGGAGGGCGAGAAGGGCGTGGTAGGTCTGGCGGAGCGGATTCAGCGTCTCCCATTCCTCCGCCTGCAGGGCGCGGCCCGAGGTCTGGGTGTGAAACTTGAACATCTGGGCCCGGGCATTCCCGCCGTACACATCCCGCATGGCGACGGCCCAAATCTTGCGGCAGACCGCGCCGTAGGCGAGCCACTCCGCTTCATGAGAGACCCTGAAGAAGAAGGAGAGGTTGGGGGCAAAGGCGTTAAGCGGGAACCCACGAGCGAGATAGGTCTCCACGTAGGTGAAGCCGTTCGCCAGGGTAAAGGCCAGCTCCTGCACGGGAGTGGCCCCCGCTTCGCCGATGTGATAGCCCGAGATGCTTGCCGAGTAGAACTTCTCGATCCCGTGCTCGATGAAATAGGCCTGGATGTCACCCATGAGCTTGATGGCGAAATCCATCTGAAAGATGCACTCGTTCTGCGCCTGCACCTCCTTGAGAATATCAGCCTGCACCGTCCCGCGCAGGGAGCGGAGCGTGCTCTCCTGGAGAGTCTTCTTCTCTTCCCCCTCGAGGGGCCGCCCTCGCTCCCGGGCAGCGCGCTCTTCCTCGATCTCGACGGCGGCGGCGAAGTACATGGCGAGAATTATGGGCGCCGGCCCGTTGATGGTCATGGAGGTGCTGATGTCGGGAATGTGGAAGCCGCGCAGGATGAGCTTCATGTCCTCGTAGGTGTCGACAGCGACCCCGCCTTCGCCGATCTTCCCCACGGCGGCGGGGTCCTCGTCGCTGTCGCCGCCGTAGAGGGTGACGGGGTCGAAGGCGATGCTCAACCGGGGCTTGGCCACGCCCTCGGCCAGGAGATGGAGTCTTCGATTGGTCTCTTCCGGGCCTCTCATGCCGGCGAACTGCCGGGTCGTCTCGCCGGCCTGCTCTACCCTGAGGGGATGGATCCCGGTCACGTAGGGGAACATCCCCGGGAGGCCTTCCTCAAGGAGAAAACGGAGGGATTCCGCCCGGTCCAGAGGGTCGGGCAGGGCAACCTTCGGGAGCCTGAGCCCGTTGGGCGTCACGGTTAAGACCTCCGTACCCATCCGTCTCGCCGCCTGCAACGAGAGCCGCTCCCACTCCGCGGTCCAGCCCGTCAGTCTCTCCCGGCACGATGGGTCGAGCCGATCGAGATCGTGGGGGCTGTCGCGGACCACGGCCACCTGCGCCGCCGTCCAGCGATCGTAAGACCGCACCGCCCGTGCTATCTCGGCGAGGTAGCTCCGCCGGCCGCGGGGGAGCACCACGGCACGCTTCCCGTGGGCAAAGATATCCTCCTCCGTGGCCTTGGTGAGGTCAACAGGGTCGCCGAGCCGGGAGAACATCGCCGCGGCGAGACGGTCAAGACCCGGGTCGCGCAGGGTCTTCGCGGTCACCGCGTGCACCGAGGGCGTCGGCCCGGCCCGCGCGCCGCGGAGGAGGGAGACGATCTCCTCGAAGGTGGACTCGGCACCTTCCAAATCGACCTTGTTCACCACCACGAGATCCGCACGGTGCAGCATCTGATCCTTCTGCAACTGGAGCGGACCGCGATACTCAGCCGCCTTCACATAGACGACGAGGTCGGGGCGGAGTTCGCGGAGATCGATCCCCGTCTGCCCGGTGCCCGGGGTCTCCACGATAACAAGGTCGAAGCCCGCAGTCCGGAGGGCTTGAACCGTCTCCGGCAGAGCGGCGCTGATGGCGGCGTATGGTTGCCCCGTGGCCAGGCTCCTCATGAATACCCTCGGCTCGTACACGCGGTTCATCCTGACCCGGTCGGCCAAAAGGGCGCTACATCTGTCACCGTGGGCGACCGTCGGGTCGTTGGCAAGAACGGCAACCCGTCGTTCCGGGAAGCGATCCCCGTAGCGCTGCAGGAGTTCGTCGATGAGGGTGCTTTTCCCGGTGCCGCCCTCGCCGGTAAGGACAACGACCTTCGCCGAGGTGAGGTGCTCTCGCCCGAGGAAAGCACGATAGGCCACGTGATATGCCTCCGGTACCGGGAAGCTCCGGGCGCGGCACTCGGCGATCCGCAGGATATCCGACAGGGCCGCCGCATCTCCGGCTGCGGCCTGTGCCGCGAGCCTCTCGTGGTCCGCGACGAACCCCGGCTGGCCGTTCTTGCCTAAAGACCAGCGCGCCTGGACCCGGCGAACGACCTCGAGGGCGATCTGGTCGAGCGGCAATCCGGGGCCGAAAATCTTCTCCGCCCCCGCAGCCTCGATCTGCGCTGCGTCCTCGGGGAGGATGGTGCCCCCGCCGCCTCCAAAGACAAGGATTCGGGTGCCGCCGAGCTCGCCCAGCCGCTTGGTGAGGTGCGGGTAGAACTCGAGATGGCCGCCGTTATAGGATCCCACCCCAACCGCGTGGACGCCTTCCTGGATGGCGGCGGTGGCGATCTGTTCCGCCGTCATGTTGAAACCCTGGTAGATGACCTCCACAGGCTCATCTGACTCCAGGAGGGCTCGATTGAAGGCGAGAATGGAGGCGTCGTGGCCGTCGAAGGCGGCAACGGCCGTCAGCATGCGAATCGGTGGTTTACGGGTTTCTTTCATCGGTCTCGACCTGTAGTGGCATGAGTGCCCGAGCACGCGTCTCGATAAAGACTATAACTCTTGCGGGTAATGAGAAGAGGGGTCACTGATGCCGGGGCACTCTTTGACGGCAGCATCTCGCTTCCGGCGTCGGGGAGTTATGATTGCATACGTGCTCGACTGCCCCACGCTGGCATCAAGATCGGCGGCGACGGGGGGATTCGGTCGAAGAAGGGGGGGTTCCCATGGAAATCAATCTCCAGTGCTTCACCAACCTCGTCGAAGAGGGCGTGTGTGACCATAGAGGGGCTAGCCGCCATGAGATCGTGGAGGGAGAAAATATCAAGTGCCTCGTCACCCGCTTGGGGATACCGGTCGATGAAATCCAGACGGCTTTTCTGAATGGCAGGGCGGTTGCTCTCAAGACCGTCCTGCACCGACGGGCTCGGCTCAGGCGGCAGTCTCCTCAGCGATCATGAAAAGAGTTTTTCAGCAACCTGTTAGTTCAAACCATGTGCGGTCTCGAGAGCGTGCCCCGGGATGAGTCCTCTTCCCTGTATTCGAGGAGATCGGCACGGTCGCTGCGAGGCACACGCCATGTTACTTGCCGGCAACAAGAACAACACTTCCCGGAAAGGACGGGATCCCCGCCGGGTACGGCTGCATGACCACGGCGCCCAAGGACGATCCCGGCTCACCGTGGCCGGCGCTCCGGCGCTGCTCAGCCGCCGGATTTCTAGCGCAACTGCGGCAGAGAGAGGGGTCCTCAGTCCACCAGAAACAGTCTTTGCAATTTGTGCTCGGTCTGCATTGCATGGTTGAGCAGGCCTTTTATGTTCTGCTGCTTTTTTCCGCCCGTTGGTAAACCCGCCTTCGTGGCGTATCAGGAAGTGTGCCAACCTGAACTTGTGCGAAGAATTGCTGGCAGAGCAAGCGGTTATCCTAGCTCGTCTGGCTATGATCGCAGGCCAAAAGAGCGCCGAAATTTGGCAGCGCCTGCCAAACTGCGGATGGCTGCGGCGCGGGGAAGGTGAAGCGGGCTAGCGGTAGATCTTGTCGTTGATCTGGATCTCGTCCACCCAGATGACCTCGCAGGCGCCGGCGCCGGTGTCGTCGCGGGAGGTAGAGCTTGCCACGGCTACCCGACCCGAGGGGTTCTTGATGGTTACCAGGTAGCCGGCGATGCGAACCTTGTCGCCGCGGCCCGGCCAGCGCACCGCCTTGACGAGGTTGCCCTGACCCTCGGCCGGGATCAGGTGGTTGTTGCTGATGTGGGTGGTGACGTAGTTGCGCTCGTCGTCGGAGACCGGGCCCTTGCTGCTCCAGAACAGCCAGCGCCCGCCCTGGTTGAACGTGTACCTTTGCTTCAACTCGGCCACCCGTGGGCCCCAGATGAGGCCCAGGTCCACGTCGAAGAACTCGCTCTTGAAGGCGACGTTGTAGGTTTCAACGGAGAGCACCTCGCCGGAGATCTCGTACTTATGGTGCTTCTCGACGAGATAGCTCTTGCCGTCGAACTTGACGGGCACCACCTCGGGCGAGGAAAGGGCGGTCTGCCGCGGTTCGCCGCTCAGGTCGATGGCGTCGCCACGGGCCGCGGCCCGCGGCCGCATGTAGATCTGCGCGTAGCCGAGATAGAGCACCACCGCCGCGATCGCCACCGGAATCAGTCGTCTCAAGGGCCAGCCTCATTCGGAGGGTCGTATTCTTCTGGTTTCTGGGAGTTCGGCAGCCTACTTGACTTCCTTGATGGAGACGACGTTTTCATAGATGGAGAACAGGGGGAGCCTCCAACCGTATTTCTTGATGATGACTTCCCGTCCCTTGAGCCTGATGGCCTCGTTCTGGATCGTCCCCGAATTTACCTTGAGGCGATACTTTGCATCGTAGTTCACGAACGGCCGATACTCCGTGGCGATCATGAACTGTCCGTCGACCGTCGTCATCTGGGCGTCCGTTATTCTGGTTCGAACGCGATCGGTGATGAAATAGCTGTACAAGGCCATTGCGATGGCGACACAAATGGCGATGAGTATGGCCTTTACCTTGGTTTTTGTCGACCACTTTGCCACGGGAAAGCCCCTCCTGTGTGAATATCTGGCCCGATGGATCTCCCTCTTCCTGCTGCGGCCCCCGACCAGCCCGGCTCGCAGAGCAGTCTCCTCGGACATCACGAATAGAGTTTTTCAGCATCCTGCTAGCGGGCGCCAAGGAGGGCCAGCAACACACCGCCGGCCACGACGCTTGCGATCTGGCCTGCGGTGTTTGCCCCCATGGCATGCATGAGCAAGAAGTTCTCGAAGTCCTCCTCCTGCCCCATTTTCTGCACCACCCGGGCGGCCATGGGAAAAGCGCTGATCCCGGCGGCGCCGAGGAGGGGATTGAAGCGCCCCTTGCTCAGAAAGTTGAGAAACTTCGCAAAGAGCAATCCTGCGGCCGTATCTAGGCCGAAGGCGAGGATACCGAGACCGAGGATCGCGAGGGTCTGCATCTTGAGAAAGGTTGCCGCCTGCATGGTCGAGCCGACCGCAAGGCCAAGAAAGAGCGTGACGATGTTCGCGATCTCGTTTGACGAGGCCTTGGTCAAGCGCTCCACGACCCCGGATTCCTTCAAGAGGTTTCCGAGCATGAGGGTGCCGATCAGCGGGGTCGCCATGGGCACCAGAGTGCCGACGACAACGAATACGGCAATGGGAAAGATGATCCGGGTGCGGCGGCTGAGCGGGCGCGAGGTGTAGGGCATGCGGATCATCCTTTCCTTGCGCGAGGTGAGCGCCCGCATGATGGGCGGCTGGATGATCGGCACAAGGGACATGTAGCTGTAAGCGGTCACCGCGATCGGCCCGAGCATGTGGGGTGCGAGGAGGTTACATACGTAAATTGAAGTCGGTCCGTCGATGGCGCCGATGATGCCGATGGAGGCGGCCTCGTTGAGGTCGAATCCCAGGATGAGGGCCAGCATCAGAGTGCCGAAGATGCCGAACTGACCGGCAGCGCCAAGGAGCATCATGCGCGGGTTTTCGAGGAGAGGGCCGAAATCGGTCATGGCGCCGATGCCGACGAAGACAAGGAGGGGGAAGAGCTCATTATCCACGCCGGCCTTCCTCAGAACGTCGAACATTCCACCTTGCTCAATGAGCGGCGACAGGGGCAGGTTGGCGAGAATCGCTCCGGCGCCGATAGGGAGAAGAAGCATGGGCTCGTACTCTTTGACGACGGCGAGGTAGATCAGGAGACAGCCGACGCCGATCATCAAGAGCGACCCGGGGGTCATGTTCTGAAGTCCCTGCATTAGCTGGGCAAAGGAGACGGTCATGCCTTTCCCTCCTCAAATTTTACGAGCACATCGCCGTAGCTTACCGCCTGCCCAGGTTGCACGAGAACCTCGGCGATCACGCCGTCCCGCGGGGACCTGATCGTATTCTTCATCTTCATCGCTTCGAGGATCGCCACGGGCTGACCGTGCTTCACCTCATCACCCACCTTGACTTCTACCGATTGAATGGTGCCCGGCATGGGAGCAATGATTTCGGCGCGGAGCCCGTCGCTGGGGAGGTGCGGCTTGGTCGGCAGGGCCGGAGACGGCACCTTCGGTAGTTGCCGCATGCTGGCCGGATCGGGTGGGCGATAGGAGACCTCTGGTCGCTCGACCATGGCCTCGTCTTCGGGTCGGGTGGGAATGATCTCGGGGGTAATCCGCGCTCCCGCGAGGTCTTCTTCGGAGGAAACTTGTATCTCGAAGGCATGATCGCCCAGAATGGCGCGAAACTGATTTGCAGACAGGGTCTGCACATCAACAACGTACTCTTTGCCTTTGATTTCTATCTTGTAGCGTCTCATTGGACCCTCCGACCAGGCTGCCAGCTGGTGTTCTGCAGATGTCGTCCCACGTTCACCCAGCGACTGGGGCGTGTGCCCGGCCTATACCGACGCATGGCCGGGGCAGCCTCTTTGCGGCGCAGGGCTTGATGCATCGTTACCGCGATGGTGACGGCGGCCAGGGCTTCGGCATCGAGGCCGGCAGGGTATTCGGGCCCGGACGGCTCTTTCATGGGCGGCTGAGTGCGGTCAAATCGAAGAAGCAGGGGGATGAAGAGGGCCATCACGGCAAGAAGCAAGAACACCAGCCCCATCCCGAACACGGTGAGCTGTATTCCAATATTGAGTGATTCCACGCTATGCCTCCATGGTTTGGTCAACTATCTATACCGGCATCAACCCATGTTTCTTTGGGGGGTTTTGTTTGACCTTGGTCCGCAGCACCTCGAGGGCGCGAATCACCCGTGGGCGCGTCTCTCTCGGTTCGATCACCTCGTCGATTTGCCCCACATTGGCGGCGGTGTACGGATTAAAGAATTTGGTGCGATATTCCTCGACGAACTTACTCTGGAGAGCTGCCGGGTTTTCGGATTTTGCGAGTTCACGCTTCCGCAGGATGCGGACCGCGCCTTCCGCTCCCATGACCGCTATCTGCGCTGTTGGCCAGGCGAAAGCGAGGTCGCAGCGCATCTGCCGAGAGCTCATGGCGATGTAGGCGCCGCCGACGGCCTTTCTCGTGACGATGGAGATCTTCGGCACCGTTGCCTCGCAATAGGCATAAATCACCTTGGCACCGTGGCGGATGATCCCGTAATGCTCTTGATCCAGGCCGGGCAGATAACCTGGTGTGTCCACGAAGGTGATGAGAGGAATGTTGAAGGCATCGCAAATGCGAACAAAACGAGCGATCTTGTCGCTCGAATCGATGTCGAGCACGCCCGCAAGGTGTGCGGGCTGATTGGCGACAATGCCGACCGAATAGCCGTCGAGTCGCGCGAAACCAACAACCGCATTCCGCGCGAAGTAGGGATGCACTTCAAAGAGACTCCCGTGATCAACGACGGCATCGATCACCTCGTGCATATCGTAAGGCTCGTTCTCGTCCTTCGGCACAACATCGTTGAGCGATTCTTCCACGCGATCCGGCGAATCATAGCGGGCGACCTGCGGTGGGTCCTCGGCATTGTTTTGCGGCAGGTAACTCAGCAGCAGTTTCACCAGTTCAATGGCTTGGTGGTCGGTTTCTGCCAAGAACTGCGCCACGCCGCTCTTGCTGTTGTGCACCAGGGTACCGCCAAGGTCGGTGAAACTCACATCCTCGTTAGTCACTGCCTTGATCACATCGGGACCGGTTATGAACATGTAACTGATCCCCCGCGCCATGATGACGAAATCGGTCAGGGCAGGGGCGTAAACCGATCCGCCCGCACACGGTCCGAGCATCACCGAAATCTGGGGAACGACGCCCGATGACAGGACGTTGCGCACGAACACTTCACCGTACGCGGCCAGACTGCGAAAGCCTTCCTGGATTCGTGCCCCGCCGGAATCGTTCAGCCCGATGATGGGGATGCCGCTTTCCATGGCGACATCCTGGATGCGGCAGATTTTGTGCGATTGCACTTCGGAAAACGATCCGCCGACCACGGTGAAATCCTGGGCAAACACGGCGACCCGTCTGCCGTTGATCTTTCCGAAGCCGGTAACCACACCGTCGCCGGGAAAGCGCTGCTGGTCCATACCGAATTCGGTGATGTTGTGCGTTGCCAGCGCGCCGAGCTCCTGAAACGTCCCTTCGTCGAGGAGAAGTGCCAGGCGCTCCCGGGCGGTCATCTTACCCTTTGCATGCTGCTGGGCGATCCGCTCGGTGCCTCCACCCTGCATCGCGCGCTCGCGCATTTCCCGTAGTGTTTTCAAATACTGAGACATCTCTGTTCTCCTCCAGATAGTTTGCCGCTGGCAAAAGCTGCCCTCTCGATTTGGCCCCGGCCGATCATGTTCCTGCCGCAACCACGGATAGACCCACCCCTCACCTAGAACCACGCCGCGCTGCATCTGCCTCTGGCGGGATGGGGTCAACGTGAGTCCGCCCAACAGGGGAAGCGGGCACTCTGCCCGAGTCTTTCCTTTTTACCTGCACACCCCTCCCTGAGGGGGCAGCCAACTCTGTGCGTTGAACAGGACGATGATCGATACGGTGCAGAAGGGCTCCGCGCCGTGGCTATACCCTAACGGTCGAAGAGAATCAAGTAGGTGAAGGAAGGCGACCGCTTCCGACAAGCCTTCCCTGGCCTGAACCCCAGTTGTCAGACAGCCTCTTCAGGGTGGCATAACCCCGCCGGCGCTCCCTTTCACCAAGGCACAGGGTTGGGCGAGAGCCCATTAGGCCAGCAGTCGCGAAGCCTCGCGCATGAGCTCGCCGATGGCCAAGCCCTGGGGACAAGCCTTTTCGGCCCGCGAGTAATCGACTTCGGTGAGTCGCCCATTGCTCTCTCTAGCCAGGGCGGCATATACCTCCCGGGCCAGACCATGGTCGCCGTAGTCGCGATAATACATGAGGCAGCGCATCACATCGCTCACGGGAACGGCTCCGCCCACGGCAGCCTGGCAGATGCGGCCGCAACCGGTGCAATAGGATGAACGAGTCTCGAGGGCAAACCGGTCGAGGAGCTTGAGGTCGCTGCCGGCGAGAGCCTTGAGGTCGCGGGAGGCGGCGACGTTGGCCGCCAGGATTGTCAGGTTCGGCATCTGGGAGCAGATACTGGCGATATTCGGGTTCTCCCAGACGGCCTTGAGCTTGGCCTGTTTGTCAGTGAAGCCGCGCTCTAGGAACTTTCCCACCAACTTGAGCTCTGCCTCGGTCTCGGCCTTGACCTGCCCTCCCGCCTGGGTCTTCATGGCCACCAGGCCGATGCCGGTATTGACGCATGCGGCCAGAGCGTCCTTCATCTTCTGGGTGTTCATGAGGCGGAAGTTATAGGTAAACATGATCCCGTCGATCCAGTTGGACTTGGCCGCGGCAAGCAGGCAATCCTCCATGTTGGTGTGGGTGCTGAATCCGAAGAACTTGATCTTGCCTGCCTTCTTCATCTGCGCCGCCCATTGCCTCACGGGTTCCCCGATGTCGTTGAAATCGGCGACGCCGTGGACAAAGAACATGTCCACATAATCCGTGCGGAGCTTCTTCATGCTCTTGCCGAGGCTTTCGGTCAATTTCTCGGGCGTGCCCCGTGACTTGGTGACCAGGAAGATCTCTTTGCGGGCCTCGGGATAGCGGCTGAAGAAGCGGCCGAAACCTTCTTCGCTCAAGCCGTTGCCATACCCCTCCGCCGTGTCCCAGTAGGTAACCCCCCAATTGAATGCCTGCCTGAGGAGGAGCTGGTTATTGATGGTGTCGAACATACCGCCCAAGGAGAGAATCGACACCTCGACCCCGGTCTTGCCAAGTTTCCGCCTGGGCATAGATGCGGCCTTGCTCTCGCCCTCCTTGGAGGCGGCCATGCCTGCGGTCACATTGATGCCCGCTGCCGCTATCCCACCGACCCCTACGAGCCTCATGAAGTCGCGACGACTCAGCCCCCTCCCTCTCTCCAGATCTGCCATCACAACCACCTCCATTGATATTAATCCCGCCACCTCGGCTTACTTGGCCAACGCCTTGCCGGCCCTGAGATCGTAGGCAGGTGAAAACTTGAGTTCGCCTATCAAGATCTCTTCAGGTTTCTTCAGCAGCAGGTCGCCCTCGATCTCGACGAAACGGAGCTCTCCATCCGCGGGAAAGCCATCCCGGGCTGCCTGCTCGAGGCTTGCCTTGGCCGCGCCGTACTGCGGGTCGGTCTTACTCTTGTGGAACTGCCTGCGCCACTCCATCCACTGCGTGGTATTGGCCTGTGACCGGTCGACGAAGATATAGTAGACGATCTTTCCCGGGCAGTCCTCCTCCAGGTAGAGGGTGTATTCCACCGGGCCGGTCTGGGACTGCTGCGCCTCGATCCGCTTTCTCTCGCCCTCCTCGATGAGCCATGAGGTGGGGCAAGAACGAGTCCTGGCGAAGTCCTTCACCTTGCCAAAGATGTATCCCGGCTCGATCTCGTCGGCGACGAAGTTTCCCGAGAGGAAGGCCTCGGGCGGCGAGTATTCGGACAAGGCGTTCTTGCCTCGAAGCTTCATGGCCTGCTCGCTTGCCGCCCAGGTTACACCGCTGAGCGCCACGAGAAGTGAAACCCCGACAAGGACGGAACAAAGCGGACGCATAACTCCTCCTTCTGCCGGCTGTGAGAAGAGAATGGTCGGGATTATATGCTGAAAAGAGGAGAAGGGAAAGGAATTGGAGCCCGCCCCCGGTATTTTCGGTTCGAAGCTTCAGGGGCGCGTGGGAGGGGGCCAAGCTCTCAAGGTTCGCAGATGGGCCTGGCGCCATGAACATTCACGGGAGTCGTCGCCACGTTTCTCGGGGGCCTCTCGAGCCATCAAAGGAGTGCTCTCCCCGGGCGACGGCACCACGTTTCCATGGCGAGACTCCCGGAGGGATTTGTTCATGGGGATCCTGGATCACCGACCACTTTTCAACGCCTTCTCGTACGCCGCTTCGGAGAACCCAGCTATGCGTTGTCCGTCGATAACGACAAACGGTACCCCACCACGACTGTTCATTTGTCGGTAACGTTGGGCGGCCTCTTTGTCCTTTTCGACGTCATACTCGGTGAAGGGGACGCCCCTCGATCGAAAGAAATCGCGCGCCTTCGTGCAATACGGACACCAGCTGGTAGTGTAGAGTTCCACGTTGTGCCCCGCCAGCGCAAACCCCGTGAGAATGAGAAGGACGAGGGAGGCGATGAAGGTTAATCTCAGCATGTTCATGAGGACCTCCTGGTCGAGAATGAGGGGTGCTCCTTGACCTCGAGGAGCACCCGACGTACTTTGCAAAAAGAAGGCCAGGACCTACCCCGCATTGTGCGGGACACGCCAGCCGATCGCGGCGGTCGGAGCCGGGGCTTCAGGTAAAATGCGGGCTGGAGCTACGGCGCCTCCGTCGCCACTTTCCGATAGACGAGCTCCGCTAACGTTTCATAGCTCAGCCCTTCCGGCAAGATGGGCCGATGAAAGGTGATCCTTATTCGTTTCCACGGCCTGGGTAGGAAGCTCCCTCGGGGCAGGGCTGCGAATGCGCCCCTGATCGACACCGGCACCACCGGTACGTCCAGCTCGCGGCTCAGAATGGCGAAGGCCTTCTTGAAAGTGCCGACGGCGCCGGTCCGGGTCCGGGTGCCCTCAGGGAAGATGACGACATTCTTTCCCCGTTTCAGCACTTCAGCCAGTTTCTGCAGCGACTGTTTAAGATCCCGGTTGATATCCATGACGATTATGTTGTTTCGGTTGGCGAGAGCCTTCAGCCAGCCCATCCGGAGGTGCTTCTCTTTGGCATAGAAGTAGGTATTCTTCATCATCTTGTTTCTGAGAAATACTGAAATGAATAGACCGTCAAAGAAACTCTGGTGATTCGAGGCCAGGATGAATGGTCCTTCCGGGATATTGTCGACCCCTTCCCCTTTCAACCTGAAATAAAGCTTGAAGAAGACCCTGGAAAAGTTTTTGACGAGGGTCTGGGTGAACCAGCTCCTCGGCAACTTCAGATCGATCTTTTGCTTGAGAATATCAGCCCATTTTATGGACTCCACGGTCAATTTGTTCTTGTTTCTCTCCATGAATCTTGACAATTCTTCCACGGTCGGATGTTGTAACAATATGTCCTCGTCAACATCTACGCCGAATGTCGATTGAAGAAATGTGAGCAGCGCGACCTTATCAAGAGAGTCTAGGCCCAGATCGAGTTCGACGTGGTCGTCCGGGTGGACTTCCCGCCGGGTCTGCCCCGTCAAGAAATCACAAATGACTCGATACTCCTCGAAGTCCGGCTCCGCCCGCCTCTCCCGGCTCCGGCTTGCCCCTTGGTCGCTCAACGACGGTAGCTTGAAGCGCTGGATCTTGCCGAGCCGTGTCTTGGGGAGCTCATCCTTGCAAAGGGTGAATCCCGCGATCTTCTTGTGGGGAGAGGCCTTGCGATTGTAGCGATCGATCACCTCCCACCGGAACATCTCCTCGATATTGAGAATGGCTTTTGCCCTCAAGGCGTCGAAATTGGGGTGAATGGCGGCGTGGAGGGAATCGTCTTGCGGAAATATACCTACCTCGGCGATGCAATCGGAGAGGTCTCGTATCTTCCCCTCGATCTCCACGGGATCGATATTCTTGCCGCTCGACAGGACAATGATCTCCTTCAGACGAGCGGTGACGTGCATGAAGCCTTCACGGTCAAGATGGCCTATGTCGCCGGTATGGAGCCAGCCGTTTCTTAGGGCCTCTGCCGTTTCGACCGGGCGATTGTGGTAACCCTGCATGATGTTCCGGCCCCGAGCGACAATCTCGCCCTCGGTGATCTTCACCTCGAGGCAGGGCATCCTCTCCCCGGCGGCGCCGATCTTCCAGCGGCCGGGACGGGTGAAGGTGATCATCGGCGCCGCTTCGGTCATGCCGTAGCCTTCCAGCATCTCGAAGCCGAGGGTCTTGAAGTCCCTCGCCACATCTTCATCCAATTTCGCCCCGCCGCACACGAGGTAGTCGACCTTGCCGCCGAAGCCCTGATGCACCTTCTTGAACAGCCGTCTTGAGAACGCTCGGGATTCGACCTTCGCGGCGAGCCTGAAAAGCAATCTCGTCAGGAGCCGCTTGTTGATCTTGTCCATGATCCCCCTGCGGATAGCCGCGTACAGACGGGGAACGCCGATGATGATGGCGACTCCATTCTCCTGCAGGGTGGCGATGATGTCCCCGGGGCTCATGGACGGAGCGAAGGCGATGGTGGAGCCGACGTATAGAGGGGCGACGAGGCTTCCGAGCAAAGGAAACACGTGATGGAAGGGGAGGAGTGCGAGTACGGTGCGGTCTTCGCTATAGATAGGGATAGCGTCCGAGACGGCCTCGATGTTGGCCAGCAAATTGTCGAACGAAAGCATTACGCCCTTCGGGCTCCCGGTCGTGCCGGAGGTATAGATGATTACCGCGGTTTTCTGCAGATCGGTCTGGGAGATCTCTTCGGGCCCATAGCGAGCCGGATCGTACTCTTGGTCATCGACGACCCGTACCTTCACGTCATACTTCAGCAAGGGGCGGGCTTGCTCGAGAGTGGGCAGGGTGGCTTTGGAGCAGAAAACGATCTCCGGGCGACAATCATTCAAGATGAACGCCACTTCATCCGCCGTGGCCATGAAGTCAACGGGTACGGGGACGGCCCCCTTTTTCCAGCCGGCGTAGAAAGCGTAGGCCCACTCGGGTCGGTTCGCCGAGAAGATCGCGATCTTAGGTGCCGCTGCCGCGTTGAACAGAGATGAGTAGTAGTGCACGTGCCTGAGAAAATCCTGGTACGTCACGGTGGCGCCGTGCCAGACGATTGCTGTTCGCTCGCTTGCCTTGGCAAGGATCATATGTCCCCCCCGCGCTCGGGTCACGAAGCATAGAGAATTCTCGGGAATTTGTAAAGTCGGGGGACGAAGGAGGCAGGGGGAAATCGGCACTCGACGATGGGCAGGGCGATCAGTCTTTAGCCGTGGCGCCGAGGGCCACAAACCCGGTCGCCAGGACGGCGCCCAGGAGCTGGATCATCACCCAGCCGATGGGGACATACAAGCTCGCACGGCCCGGCGAGATGTTGGCGAACCGGGGAGCGTGGCTGCAGAACAGTTTCGCCACGGCATGGCCCAGACTCTTTCCAGCAGGATGCAGGCCCGGGGCCGTGCCCGGAGCATTGCCGTTGCCTTCCCCTGTAGACCAGGAGGAGGCGGTGGTAATAAAGCAGCCGCCGCCACCCCCGCCGCCACTCGAGGCGGAGGAGGACGAGACCGAGCCCAGGTGGCCCGTATCGGGATCATCGTCCGCGGCGCCTTCCGGAACATCGGCAATGAAGCTACCGAGGCTGTAGGGATCCGCACCAACAGGGACGGTAGCGGTGACAACGGCATCCGCGGTCCTGATGACGCTCACGGTGTCGTCAGCGATGTTTGTCACATACACATACCCGCCGTCCGGGGTTGTTGCTATCCCGTAAGGCCATGCTCCCACCTCGATGGCGGTTACGACGGTGTGATCTGATCCCCGGATCACGGACACGGTGTTATCCTCGCTGGTTGCCACGTACACATACCGGCTGTCGGGCGTTACGGCGATGCCGATGGGCCTCCGGCCCACGGGTACCGTTGCTGTCACCGTGTTGTCCGCGGTCCGCACCACGGTCACCGTGTTGTCCTGGGTATTGGCAACATAGACCTCATCTCCCCGTGGTTCTGCCGCCACGCCATAAGGGCCTCTGCCCACCGTTACGGTGGCGGCGACGGCCTTGGCACCCACGTCGATCACCGACATGGTGCCATCGCCCCTATTGGCAACATACACGTAATTTCCATCAGGGCTCACCGCCATGCCCTCAGGCCATAGCCCCACATCGACAGAGGCGATAACAGTGTTGCTCGTGGTGTCAATGATGGATATGCTGCCATCATCGTTATTGGCTACGTAAACAAAAGCCCCATCGGGACTGGCCACAATCCCTCCGGGAGAATTCCCGACATGAATCGACGCGACGACTGTATTATCGCGAGTGCGGATCACGGATACGGAGCTCTCGCCGCCATTTGTTATATATACATAGTCGCCCTTAGGGTCTACAGCAACTCCATAAGGCCAGGTGCCGACAGCGACACGGGAGATGACGCTATTGTCCGACGTGCGCACCACAGATACGGTGTCGTCGAAAGAGTTACTCACATAGGCATGGGTCGCTGAATGCGCGATCCTGATCGGATGTAAAGCAAATACCGCAATGACGCCGATCAAGATAACAGCCGTTTTCGTTATGAGCTTGTGAATCACGTGCCCGCCCCCCGCTGTCAAGTGGCTTACCGCTTTCGCTGGGTAAGCCCACAACTCATGCTGCAACCATCAGTGTTCTGTGCGTTAGTATGATTTCCCCGGATTCCGCTATGAGCAAGGGTGAAGCCAAGTAGTCGAAGCTCTAAAAAAGGCAAATTCTATCAAGTTGTTATCGCGATCTCGAGGCTCTCGGACTCGATGACCAAATCACTGAATCTGGTCGAATGGCTAAGCATCATCTGGCCAAAGAGCCGACTAAGCCGCACTATGCAAAGGAGGTCCGCCGTGTCCGATGCCACGGGGCGGGCGTTGCCCCCGGCAGGAGAGCTTTTCATGGAGAGGCAAGGATCTCTCGGTGAATCCTTCTCGCCCGCTCTGTGCATGTAGCCACTGAGAAAATGACCGGAGACGACGGGAGTGTTGCAGGAGTTCAGCCGCCCTTGCGAGGATTCCCTTCTTGCCGTGGCGCGCTAGCGGGTTGCTGGAAGATGCTTTTTCATGATGTCGGGGGCGGCAGCCACGTGAGTCGGGCCGGTCGGTGAAGCAAGGTGCATCTGGAGCAACCTCTAATCTCGCTCGCCTGGCGGAAGGCCTGCCGAAACTTGCACCACGGCTCGGCAGGCGGGCCGGAACACCACAATCTTATTCATGGCGCGACTATGCAGCCTTGCGGAACCGAGCGGCCCGGCTGAGATCTGCCATGCATACCTTTGCCTGGTGAGCCCCGGTCGAGGAGTTTCTCAGCATCCTGCTGGGGCCGGCGCTTTTTGCCGGCCTGCGAACTGGGAAGAGGTGATAAGTTAGGCAAGACCAGACGTAGCCTCTCTCAACCGTGAGACGCCGTGACCAGGGTATCAGCCCGCGAGGCTGACTGGCAGGAAGTAAAAGACGAAGAAGTTGAGTTCCTCTCCAGTCACCCAGTCAATCCACCCAAGAACGAGGATGATGGTCACGACTCCCGGCCATGCCGCCCATGGCGCAGCGATTGACGTCTTCATCTCACCTCTCACTCACGGAACGAAGCAGGAGCTGCTGCGGCGTGGAGCCGACGCCAAGGCTGGCTCCAAAAGCAGCGGCGACGTTAAGCGGCAGTTACTTCCAGCACTCCACCAGCACCGTCCACTTGCGAGCCTCTGCGGCCAAAACCGAGGTGCTCTTCGTGCTGGCGAAGTAGCCGGCGTCGGTTGTGTACGGCACCTTGTAAAGCTCCAAGAATGACTGGACCGTCCGGGCGCTGACGGCAAGGTTCACGTCTGGGGGAAGCGTGCGGTCGGCTAAGGCAGTCCGCAAGTCTCTAAACTTCATGGAAACAACGCCGATAACACGCCCCTTTTTGTCGATCACCGGGCTGCCACTCGACCCAGGCTGGAGCGGGGCGGTTACTTGTATTCGGCTGGTGCGGCTCTCCAATCCCGCCAGGGCGTTCACCACCCCCGGGACGAGGTCGCCTTCCGAAGAAACCGCCGGCTGCCGAGGATAGCAGGAGACAACAATGTCCGCGTCTTGCTTCAGCTTGGATGAGTTCGGGGCGAAGCGCGCGAAGTCCTTCGTGCCGCCCGCGATCTGGAGGAGGGCAAGATCGTTGCTCCTGTCGATCGCCAGGAGCTTCACCGCGCCGTCGCGGCCGGATACCCGGATTTTTGTGCAGCCCTCGACGAGGTGAAACGTGGTCAGGATATGGCCGGCGCCGCTGACCACGAACCCGGTGCCGGTCACCCTCTGATCTGGGGCATCGTCCGCGCCCTTGCCCGACTGGGACTGATCGCCTTCGGCGGGGCCGCCTTCCCGGGCGAGAACCGTGCCGGGGGTCCAGTTGGAGGCGAGCCCCTTCCCCTCTGCCCGCTCGGCACGAGTGAGCCTGGCCCGCAACTCGTCGAAGGCCGCCTTTTCCGTTTCGCCCCCGCGCGCCGCCGCGAGCTTGCACCAGGCGTAGGCCAGAACCAGATCCTTCGCAGTGCCATCGCCGTTCAGATACATGAGGCTGAGAAGGAATTGCGCCTTGGCGTCCCCCTGGGCTGCAGCTTTCTCAGCCCATTCGACGGCTTTGGCGGCATCCTCGGGAACGCTATCACCCAGGTAGTACATCTCGGCAAGTCTATTTTCCGCCTCCACATACCCCTGGGTCGCAGCCTTCTGGTACCATTCCATGGCCGCGGCGGCGTTCTTGGGAACCCCCTCACCCCCGGCATACATCCCGGCGAGGTGGAATTGCGCCTCCGCATCCCCTTGGGCCGCAGCCTTCTGGTACCACTCGACCGCCTTGGCGACATTCCTGGGAACGCCCTCACCCTCCATGTACATCCAGCCCAGGAACCCTTCGGCTTTTGCATGTCCCTGGCTCCCCGCCCTCTCCATCCACTCCACCGCTTTGGCGGGATCCGTGGGCACGCCCTCGCCCCGGGCATACATGCCGGCGAGATCGAATTGCGCCTCAGCGTGTCCCTGGCCTGCTGCCTTCTCCATCCACTCCACCGCTTTGGCGGGATCCGTGGGCACGCCCTCGCCCCGGGCATACATCCTGGCCAGCCTGAATTGCGCCTGGGCATAGCCCTGAAGAGCAGATTTCTCCAGCCAGGCGGCGGCCTTGGCAGCATCCCTCGGGATACCATCGCCCTGCAGGTAGACAAGAGCGAGGTTGAATTCCGCTTCCGGGTTCCCCGCTTCCGCGTCCTTCAACCACCTCGCCCCCTTCACCCCCGCGTCGGCAGGAGGTTTCTGCTCGCCGCAACCGGCTGACACCAGCAACAGGGTGATAAGCATGAGAGTGCATAAGGGTTTCATGGCTGTGCCCCGCCCAAGAGCCTGGCCTCGCTCGCCACTATCTAACAGGTTGCTGCAAAACTCCCTTTCGTCATGTCAGGGGAGACTCGCGCCTAATGCGGGTTGATCCCGTCATCGGCCGCTCCGGTTTTGGTGCCTCCACGCTACCACAAAATCCGGGGACCGGTCAAAGCGAGGACGGCGAGCCCACTTTTCTTGAGGGCTAGAGGTAAGGGGAGTGTGGGAAAGGTACTATTTTCTGAACTTGCTGAAATCGGGCGCCCTTCTTTCTAGGAAAGCCTGGACGCCCTCATGAGATTCCTCGGTATGGTAATAAAGGTCAAGAGCGTGTCTGGCTAGGGCGGTAATGCCGCCGGCATGGTCGGTGTCCGCGTTGAACGAGGCCTTGAGGAAGGCGAGCGAGGTGGGAGCCTTCTGGAGAAGCTCTTGAGCCCATGTTTCCACCTCCTGTTCCAGGTCGCTTTGCGGGACAACCCTGTTGACCAACCCCATTTCAAGGGCTTCCTGAGCGGAGTACTGTCGGCACAGGTACCAGATCTCCCTGGCTTTCTTCTCTCCAACAATCCTGGCCAGGATGACGCTGCCGAAGCCGGCGTCGAAGCTGCCGACCTTGGGGCCGGCTTGACCGAAGCGGGCATTATCGGAAGCAATGGTGAGGTCACAGACGAGATGCAAGACATGGCCGCCGCCGATCGCGTACCCATTGACCGCCGCGATTACAGGCTTAGGTATCGCTCTAATGATACTGATGAGCTGGCCGTAGGCGTCCAACAACTCGAAGCTCGCCTCGCCCTTGCCGTACCCTGTGGCGTCTTTGGTCTTTTGGTCCCCGCCGGTACAAAACGCCTCGTCGCCGGCACCGGTCAGAACGACAACGCCGATACCCCGGTCCGCCCAGGAGTCACGGAAGGCCCGGTACATTTCTTCAAGCGTCAACGCCGTAAAGGCGTTGTATCTTTCCGGCCGGTTAATGCTGATTTTGCCGATGCCCGCCTTCTTCTCGTAAATTGTTTCCCTGAATTCCACGCGCCGATCTCCCTTCAAGTAGAATGATGTGCTCAGCCTGGTCTGGTCTGCGTTCTTCGCACCTCTCCGCCGCCAACAGGAAGCTGAAAAACTCCTCGAGATGTCGCAGGAAACTGCCCGGCTCAGGTCTCCCGTGCGCACCTGTGCATGGTGCGCCCCCCTCGAGGAGTTTTTCAGCTTGCTGCTAAAGGGTACGACGCATCGGCCGACTCCCGAGGGCGCCCGGAAGGAGGACTGGAGCCGGAGCAGGCGATCCATGGAATTTCCGGGCTAGAGCGCCTTGAGTACCGGCAATGCCCTCCTGAATTCTGGCGTCCCGGCGCGGTTCAGCAGTTCAAAGATGATCATCTCCGTAGAACTGATCACAACCCCGGCCCTCTCGAGGCGTCGAAGCCCCGTCTCCCAGTTGAAGGAACTCCGTGAGGTCACCGCGTCTCCAGCGACATGAACCCGATAGCCGAGTCGTGCCGCGTGGGCACCCGTATGAAAGATACACACGTGGGTTTCCAGGCCTGCCAAGAGGATAGTCCGTCTCCCCATGTTTTCGAGCGCTCGCGCGATTCCCTCGTTTTCAAGACAGCTGAACTCCAGTTTGTCCCGAATGACCGGGTGCTGGACCTTGGCCACAAGCTCCGGGAGGAAGCCGCCCAACTTTTGGGCGTTGTGCTGAGAGAAGAGAACCGGAATCCCGAAAATTGAGACGATATCGATAAGTGCGGCGCAGTTCTTGACAAGGAAGTCCTTCTGGACGCAGAGATCGAGCATCGACTTTTGGATGTCAACGAGAAGAAGCAGGCAGTCTTCGCGGGCGAGAAACTGACCGTGAGCGGAATCAGCCATAATCACGCTCTCCTGTTGCCTAGCAGGTTGCTGAAAAACTCTCTTTCATGGTCTCTGAGGAGACTGTCACGCGGGCCGGGCCGCCTGGCAACCCTCCCGCGGTGCCGCGGGACTGGGCCTGAGGCGTCATTGTTCAGCCCGTCGCCAGGTTTCCCGCGACAAGCTCGGCCCAGGCGGGACGGGCGAGGCCCGGGGACGGCCGCATCCGTGAGCGCAGCAGGTGGTTCGTCCATCATGCGCGGTAGGATGGCACACCACGGGGAGGATCGTCAAGGGCAGCCTGCTGGGCACCGCACTGGGGAATTTGGCGCCCGTCGACGGGAGGGGCGGCGGCGACGGAGCGCAAGTTCGGTTGGGAGCGCCGGGGGGGAGAGGGATTGACGGGCCCGAAGTTCCGGTCGCGCTCCCAGATTCGGCGGGCAGGCGCCCCGGGTCATCCGGGCAAGGCCCCCTGCCTTGACCTTCGGCGTGCGCTCAATGCCCCAAGCCATGAGACGCTGCGGCAGGAGGCGATTGACACATGTGATCCTGCCATCCTATGGTTGCCTGTAT
>Ga0335070_10002040_pt1 | contig 23495 bp, 22 predicted proteins | sample Lox_Sample_13_FD_206722 | JGI IMG/M metagenome (GOLD analysis project Ga0335070, IMG submission 206722) | Soil microbial communities from Loxahatchee National Wildlife Refuge, Florida, United States - Lox_Sample_1.3 | ecosystem: Environmental > Terrestrial > Soil > Wetlands | place: USA...
CATCAATTCTATTGGGCTCCAAAACCCCGGGTTTCAAGAGTTTCTTAAGAATAAATTACCCTACTATAAGGGCTTAAAAACCCATTTGATCATAAACTTTTTTGGGAACACTCAAAGAGAATATGTTGAACTGGGAAGACGCTTCAATGACGTCCCCGGTATTTCAGGCCTCGAGATGAACATCTCCTGCCCCAATGTCAAAAGAGGCGGAATTGTTTTCGGCACCGACCCCAAAATGATCTACCGCCTTGTCAAGGCAGTCAGAAAATCGACAGCATTGACTTTAATTGTCAAGTTGTCACCGAATGTTACAGATATTGCCTTGATGGCTAAGAGTGTTGAGGAGGGAGGAGCAGATGCTGTCTCGCTTGTGAACACCTTCCGGGCTCTGGCCGTGAATATCCATACCAAAAGACCAGAACTGGGTAATATCATCGGAGGTCTCTCGGGTCCGGCGATTAAACCGATTGCATTGAGGATGGTCTGGGAAGTCGGTCAAGCCGTGAACATCCCTGTCATTGGAATGGGAGGCATCATGAAAGCCGAGGATGCGATTGAATTCATCCTGGTGGGAGCTTCAGCGGTTCAAATCGGGACCGCCAACTTAGTCAATCCGAAAACAGGGATCGAAGTCATCCGTGGAATAAAGAAATATCTCATTCAAAATCGAATAGACCGGGTTGAAGAATTAACCGGTACTTTTGGATAAACAAATACCCCCTGATGCATCCTTCAGGAAGAACATCAGGGGGTTCCTCCTCTCAAACCTCATCTTTCATGAGTTTGGGCGAGACAAAGATTAGCAAATCCTTTCGTGTATCTTCCTTATTCTCTCTTTTGAACAGCCAGCCTAATAAAGGAATCTTATTGAAGAGAGGGACGCCTTCCGCTTGGTCATTCTTTTGGATCGAGTAAATCCCTGCAATCGCAACGACCCCGCCATCTCGGATCAGGACCTCAGAAATCGCCTCTTTCTTATCAATGCTGGGCACTCCCTGGACGACGATCGATTGATCCGGGGCGTCCTTCTTCACCTTGAGGGTCAATTTGATGGTCCCATCGTTGGTCACGTGGGGTGTCACCGTCAATTTGATATTGGCGTCAATAAAGTCGGTTGTGACGGTTCCTTCCGTCGTCAACTTCAGGTAAGGAATCCTGAGCCCCTGCTCAATCGACGCCTCCTTGTTGTCGAGGGTCGCGATCTTGGGACTTGAAATGATCTTGACATTGCCTTGATTTTCATGAGCGGAAACGGTGACATCAATTTCTTGTATGGTTCCTCTGCTGAAAACAGCTGCCAGGATGCCCGCTGCCCCAGACCCTGTCGCTCCTAGACCTCCTCGTGGAACGGCAGCGAGATCGACAACCCTATTGACAGCGGTTCCCAAAGTGGTGCCCCCTGAACCTCCTCCTGCCGTCAGCCTCCCTCCTCCCATCAGCATCCCCCATTGTACCCCTAATTCTCTTTGGAAAGAGAGGTTCGCCTCGATAATCCTCGCCTCAATCAAAACCAACGGTGTTTTAGTATCGAGGAACCTAACTAAATTTCTAACGGCTGGAATGTTCTTGGCAATGTCCTTGACAATCAACGTGTTTGTACGGTCATCCACTTTGACATCTCCTCGTTCACTCAGAATACTTTTCACTTGGGACATGATCTCTTTCGCCGTGGCATAGTTGACTGGAATCAGCTCGTTCACCATTGGTTCCAATCTTTCTTTCGATTTCTGCTCTTCTAACCTGGCTTGGTCCTCCTTTCTGAGCGCATCTAACGGGGCAATTCGTATGACATTCCCAACTTGTCTCTTATCCAGATTCTTGGATTGCAAAATAATCTCGAGGGCTTGATCCCACGGTATGTCTACCAACCTCATGGTGATTTTTCCTGTCACCTCATCCGCCACGATGATATTCAAGTCGCTTACCTCGGCAATCAACCGGAGAATGTTCTTAATGTCCGCATCCTTGAAATCAAGAGATAATTTTCTCCCTGAATAAACCTTCTGCGGTAGCCCTTCGGACACCTTTTTCTCGTCTTCCACCTTAACCTTCTTCGCGGCCGGAATCGGAGGAATGGATTTTTCTGCAGCCTTCACTTCCTCGTTTTTCAATTCAGGTGCGGGTTTCACTTCTTTCTTGGTTTGAACCTCATTCTCTACCGCTTCCTTCTTAACCTGAGCTCCCTCCTCCTTCTTTATTTCTGGTGGAAGCGCCGGTTTTGCCTCCGTCTTCTTCTTTTCCTTAATATCGACAAAAACCTCTTTGCCTTCCTTGGTTGTTTCATAAGGAACTTCTTCCCCTAACTTAATGGAAACCCGCACATCGTTCCCTTTTCCAACCTTAACGTTCTTAAGGTCAATGTAACTCACAACGCTTTCGAAACCACTTGTATCGATTCCTTTCAAAAGGCGTTTGGGGGCCGACGCATTTTTCACATCAATGGCGATCATATTCTTGGAAGGGGTGGATGATTCAACTTGAACATCCTCTGCGGAGAGAGAGAGGATGATTCTCGATTTTTCATCCATCCGCTTAAAATCGACAGCTGTCACGGTGCCCGATTTACCAGAGGTCGGCAGACTTCCTGTTTGACCCTTCGGCGCAGCAGATTCTTTGGCTGGTTTTTCCTGGACATAGATTTGGGGTTCAGAGGGCTGGGGAATATTTCCAAGGGAAACCATCAACTTATCATCAATTCGATTGACCTGATAGGGTGGAAGTTGGGCCCTGGGGGAATCAAAAACCAATCTCAGTTTGTCCTGGTAACGCCCAATGCGAACCCCTTTGATTAAAGGGTTTTTGACCTTAAATGAGTTCTTACGGGTATCCACGCCCCAAATGTCCAGGACCAATCTTGGGGGTGAATCCAACTTGAAGGCGTTGAAGTTCTCGATCTTTCCGTCGGCCAAGATATTGAAAATAACGAACTCTTTCCTCTCTTCAAATGAGACATCGATCACTTTCTTCGCCTTGTTCAGGGGGGGCGGTGTGGTAAGAGCTTCTTCTTTCTTAGGTTGAGAAGCAGGGGCTTCGACTTTTGTCTCTTTCAAAGCTTCTTCTTCATTCTTCACTTCCTTTATTTCTTCGGCTTTTTTCACCTTTTCAACATCGATGATGAGATTCTTCTCTTCGTTTGAAATATTGTAGTTGGTCATCTGAAGAAGACTGATTTCGATTCTACCTTTGTCATCATATTGTGTCGTCAGCACATCCCCAATCGTTCCGTTTTCAATTCGAAGCGGGCTTTCAATTTGTTTTAAATCAATGTTCGGAACATCGATGGTTATTCTCAGAGGGTCGGACAGCAATTTATAGAAGGGGGGGGCAATAGGCTCAGACCCTTCAATTTGAATTCGTGTATAATTCTGTTCTTCAGTAAAGGATATCTTCTGGATCGTAGAAACCTTTACTGCAGGCGCGGACGTATCCGATGTGGGTGATTTCGTCAAAGCAGTCTTTGTGGAACACCCCGCCATAAAAAACAAAAGAGCAAGCCCCAGGGTCATTTTAAGGATTTGAAAACGTCTCATGATTCCCCTCCTTCTTCAACTTTATGAAGAAATATTAAAACCTCGTTCGTTTTAGTTTGGCCAAAAATGTCCTGGTAAACCTCCTCAATAATCACCTTATCCTTCAGGATCTTCGTAACCTTTCCGTCATTTTTCCCGACCCACGTCCCTTTCTTCAAAAAATAGCCTTTTCCAGAAACATCTTCGACGAGAGCAATATTCCCGCCCGAGCTGGAAATGATGGCCACGAGTTTTAACTGGCTAATATCGTATTTTTGTAAAGGAGTGAGGGGTCCCGTTTTAGAGCCTCCCTTCGCGGAAGTTAATTGGATAAAGGGGCGGAAGGGGTCCTGTTTTCCCACAGGGTTGTAGGAATATTCGGTTCCCTCCTTTTTCTCGGGCTCCTTTTTTTCGGCCTCCTTTTTCTCGGCCACCCCGGCTGGCTCCTCTTTCTTTTTTACCTCAGAGGGAGCCTTTATTTTTGAAGGAATGGAGGAGGGGGGGGTTCCTTCTCCGCACCCTCCCATTAAGAAAAGAAAGGCGATCGATAAAATCACCCAAAACCCTATTCTATTTGTCTTTCGGTTTGGAAATCCCTTCATCCGCTGTTTCCTATGGACCGGCTTTCGTTTCACTTTTCTTTACCTCGCTTTTCTGTTCTATAAATCGGTAAGTGCTGATCATACAGGATGTATTTAACAAGATTTCGTTTTCACTCTTTCGATCTTTAGTACTTGCCTTTGTCAGTTTGAAATCAACGACGTTAATAATTCTTGGAAGCTTGCTCACCTTATCAAAGAAAATTCCTACATTGTGATAGCTTCCCAAAGCAACGAGGTCGATCGGGACGTTCGCAAAGAACTGTTGAGGCTGTTCGGGTCTGGGCTTAAAAAGTGTGAACTCAAGGTTCGATTCCCTCCCCAAACTGGAAATGGTTTTCAATATTTCCGGAATCTCCTTTTCATTCGGGAGCTGCGTCAGGGCATTCCTCAGCTCCTCATTCAGCTTGGCCACCTGTTGATTGTATTTCTCAAGATCTCTGGCGATGGCTCTACTGTTGTTTAATTCGTTCTCCAATTTGATTCCCTCACCCCGAGCCACATTGAGTTCTTGCTGACTGGGAAGAAAAAAACGCCACAGATAGAGCCCCGCAATGGCACATAAAATAACGGCCAGTATGAGGACTTTCTTGGGTGTCGGGAGCTTTAAAATTGAATCGAGTTTCAGTGCCATTTGATCCCTCTCCTTATGTTTGAACGATCTCGCACGAAAGGACGAATTTCTTCACTTTCATTTTGCTCTGCTCAATCTGCTCGCTGACGATAAGATCGACATTCTTAAAAAGCTTCGACTTTCGAAGGTTGGTCATGAAATTGGCAATCGTTTCGTCATCTAAAGCGACGCCTTCAATGCCGAGCTTCGCCCCGTCTTTCTTCAAGGATTCGAGCTGAAGTTTTTCCGGTTTATCAATGCTTAATTCATCCAACACCATGGCGGCCTTCGCTTTGTCTTTCCGCAACGCGTTGATGATATCTAACCGGTTCTGCAACATCCTCTGCTCTTGCTTCTTTTTTTCGACTTCCGTGGTAAGCGATTTGTACTTTGCGATTTCCTGCTTCTTTTGGCTATTCTGAGCCATGGTGTCTTCGATTTTCTTGTTTAAGCTCCACTGGATGAAGACGAAGATCGCCAATAAAAGCACGACGGAAAGGATGAGAACAATGAATTCCTTCTTCGTCCCCCCCTTTTTCTTTTCCTTCCTGGCCAAGAGCAAATTAATCTTAATCATCGGTCCCCTACCTTTCTTGAAGCAAGACCCACCGCCACTCCCATGATCGGCCCAATTTCTATTAAATACTCAAGATCAAAATCTTTCCCTCGATAGTCTATCTTCTTGAATGGATTAACGACCTCCACCGGTATCCCGATCTGCTGTTGCAGAATGATATCAAACCCCTTGATCTTCGACCCGCCGCCGCTCAAATATAATTTGGAAGTTTTTTCGTAGGTGGTGGTCGATTGGAAGAAATCCAAGGAATTTCCTATCTCCACCGCCAATGATTCCGAGGCTGTTTTTAGCACGTTTTGAACAACGGGTTGTGAGGTGAGGTCGGCTTTCGTCCCCACTTTTATTTTTTCAGCCTCCTCATGGTCGACATGGAGTTGCCTCTGGATTTCTTCTGTAATCTGATTTCCTCCCTTGAAAACGTCCCTCGTAAAGGCCGAGATATTGTTCCTAATGATATTGATATTGGTAACGCTTGCACCTACGTTAGCGACCGCAACGGTTTCCTCTTTTCCTATGTCATAGCTAATTGCTAACATATTTTCCAAGGCGAATGAGTCGGTATCGATAATAACGGGGTTTAATCCGGATTCCATGAGGACGGAAACATAATCATTAATTACATCCTTTTTGGCCGCGACCAAAACGACATCCATGACTTCGGGATTTTCCGGTGTCGACCCGTATATTTGGAAATCGATATTGACATCATTGACGTCAAATGGAATGTATCTTTCGGCTTCCCACTGAATCGACTCTTCCAACTCGGCTTCTGTCATAAAAGGCAGGGAAATTTTCTTGACAATGACAGAATGTCCGGAGACCGAAGTTACGGCATCTTTTGTCTTTGTCTTGGAAGCAGCGATCGCCTCCCGTATGGTATCGATAATGGTAACCGAATCCATGAGGGCTCCGTCAACAATCGCTTCTGGCGGCAGAGGTGATATTGCCAAATTCTGTAATTTATATCCGTTCCTATCCTCTTTGAGTTCCACCAGCTTAATTGAACTGCATCCAATATCAAGGCCAATAACGTCTCTCTTTTTACCCCACATTATTTTTCCCCCTCATTCTTCAATGAAATGGATCGAGATAGATTATTAACAAATTTTACAAAAAGTCAAGCAAAATATTTTAGTACGTTATAAAATTCTGATAAGTACTTGCCTAAAGTTAATAAACTATTTTAGAAAAAGTCAATAACCCATGGATAATCCAAATTAATTTTCACGGAGATTGTATCTCCTAATCTTTGCTCTCAGGGTTGCACGGGAAATCCCTAACATTTTTGAGGCTTTTGATTTATTCCATTCTAGCCTTTTCAGTACTCTCGAAAGATGTGTTTTTTCCATACCTTCCAAAGACATATCATGAGCGACCTCAGATATTTCATCCTCCGTCTCTCCAACGGCTTTTTCAGTCTGCCTCAATTCAAATGGTAGATGCTTCGGAGTGATAACTTCCTGGTCTGTCAAAATCATCGCCCTTTCGATGACGTTTTTTAATTCTCTGACGTTGCCCGGCCAGGAATACTGAACCATTAGCTTCTTTGCTTCTTCTGAAAAACCTCGAATGGACTTACTATATTCTTTGTTGTTCTCTTCTATAAATAAATTTGAAAGCAACAATATATCCTCCAGCCTATCCCGAAGGGGAGGCATCTCGACGACCATCACCTTCAGTCGGTAATATAAGTCCTTGCGGAACAAGCCCTCTTTTACCATACCTTCCAAATCCTTGTTGGTCGCCGCAATGATGCGAACCTCGACCTTGATCTCCCTCTCCCCTCCCACTCGCATAAAGGCTTGGTTTTCAAGCACCCTCAAGATCTTCGATTGCAAGAATGGGTTCATATCTCCAATTTCATCCAAGAAAACCGTCCCCCCGTCCGCCAGTTCAAAGAGGCCTTTCTTTGTATTTTTGGCATCGGTGAAGGCGCCTTTTTCGTATCCGAAAAGCTCCGATTCTAAGAGGGAATCGGGTATCGCACTGCAGTTAATTTTCATCAAAGGCTTGTCACTCCGGTGGCTGTTATAGTGGATGGCATTGGCCGCTAACTCCTTGCCTGTGCCGCTTTCACCCTGAATCAAGACAGAGGTTTTATGGGTTTTGCTAATCATTCCGATCAATTCTTTAACGTAATGAATTTGAGGACTGACTCCATAAATGTGACTGTTCTGGTATTTCTCTTTTTGTTGTCGATGGAGTCTTCTTACTTCATTAATCAGACTTTTGGTCTCGAGCCCCTTTTCAATAAGCAATTTGAGCTCGTCTAATTCAAAAGGCTTGTTGATGTAATCGTAAGCCCCAGACTTCATCGCTGAAACTGCTGTTTGTACATCGGAAAAAGCGGTCATCATAATCACGAGGATCTCGGTATCAAATTCCTTTATCTTTTTCAGGACTTCCAAACCATCTATGTCGGGAAGTCTCATGTCGAGTAGAATGAGGTCAATGACATTCTTTCGGATCGTTGAAAGGGCTTCATTCCCGGAGCCGACCGAAAACATTTCGTACCCTCTCTTCTTTAAGACAGCCGAGAGAGTCTCTTGCATCACCCCGTCATCGTCAACAATCAGAACAGATGGTCTCATGAGTTTTCCAACGTTTCTGGCAAATTAATAATGAAAGAAGTACCTCTTTCCCATTCGCTATCTACCTTAATCGTTCCTCCATGTTTCTTGATGATCTGATACGTGATGGAAAGGCCCAGTCCGATCCCTTTTGATTTGGTGGTAAAGAAAGGGTCGAAAATCTTGTGGACGATCTGAGCAGGAATGCCTCTCCCGGTATCCGAGATAACGACCCTTATGAAATTTTGTTTTGATCCCTGCAATGGGTCTGAATTCATTGGGGTGGCTTCGATTTTGAGTTCGCCTCCGTTGGGCATGGCCTGAATTGCGTTTAGAAATAAGTTGAGGAAAACTTGATGCATTTGGGTTTTGTCCACTTTGATCTTAGGAAGTTGGGGATGATAAGTTTCAGTAAACCGAATTCCTTTGTCAGCGATCTCTTTTATAAGAAATGGGATGATTTCATTGATAATGTCCTTGATATGGCAATGAGCGAGGTTCAGGTTCTGCGGTTTGGCAAAAGAAAAAAATGTCTTCAGGAGGTCATTCAGGCGATCAATTTCTTTAGTGATTCTGTGCAAATATTCTCTTCTCGAATCGTCTCCGGACATTTCCTCGCCAAGGGCTTGGGCCGTCGTCTTAATCCCGGCGAGTGGATTCCGTAATTCATGGGCGATACCCGATGCCAGTTTTCCTAATGACACGAGTCGGTCCATCCTCAGTATTTCTTCCTGAATCTTATAGACATTGGTCAAATCTCGGAACACGACGATTTTCCCTATCTTCTCTCCTCGGACACTTAAGTGGTTATTAATCGTAAAGCCCACTGGAAATTCAGTATGATCCTTCCTTTTCATCCATCCTTCCTTCCGGGTATCCATGTCGTCCGGATTGTTGAGAAATGAAGGAATCGCACTCTGCTTTTCCTTTAAGCCAAAAATGCTGAAAGGCCTGCCCATCAATTCCTCTTTGCGATACCCCAGAATCCTTTCCCCCGCTTTATTGATGTAAGTGATCGTATCGTTCATCTCTGTAATAATAATTCCGCTCCCGATGCTTTGGATGATACTCTCGGTAAAATTTTTGACATCCTCCAGTCTCCGGGTCAGTTGTTGAATAGCTTCTTCTTTCTTCGCAATCTTTTCTTCGATTTCATTGGCTGTAATCGCTTGGTTCATAAACGGATTCAAGTCCTAAAACTTTCTCAAATCAAGAATAGGAATCTCCACGGATTGCTCCTGATACGTGGAATGAATGATTCCTGAAAAGTAATCACCGACTTTTTCTCCCTTTTCGGAGGGGGCCAATACTTTCTTAACCACTTGGTCTACGACGAACCCTTTGTATTCCCCGTCGTCGTTGACGGCAAGTATCTTTATCTCCCCTTTTGGCTCCGCCCCTGGGATAGCAAACATTTTCTTTAGATTGATCAACTTGATCTCAAAATCTCTTAATCGTATTTTTTCTTGGTTTGAATATTTTTTTTGAAAGGTATTGGGTGCCTTGAATAATTTAAAAACGGCATCACTCTCCACTCCGAACAATTTTTTATCTACTCTGATAATCGTTATATTTAACGGTTTGGGCCTGACTTCGGAAGGGGGAGCTGCGTTCCGAGGTTTAGGCCTGACTTCCACAGACGAGGCCGGAGGTTTTCGAGTTGCTTCCTCGAGGCTGGATATTTGTTGTTTCATTGTTCGAAAAAGTCCCTCTACATTTGCCATAAATGAATTCATTTTGTTTGACATGTCTTCGATTTTTTTCTCTCCGGGGCTTGCAAGGTCAACCTTTTCAACCCCTTCCGCTTTGCCGGGGGAGGGTTGAACGATCTTGGACTCCTTCAACCCTTCCAACGAGGAAAACCTTGATTCGATCCCGAGATAGGCCAACTGTTTATAAATGTTGATTTCCCCCTCTGTTTCTTTTCTCGTAAGGAGCTTTATCGTTTCCTTCGCATCCAGCAAGATTTTGATCCATGAGGGCCGAATGTCCTCCTCATTTTCAAGCATGTGGTTTAAAACTTTCTCCATACCCGTCAAGATTGGGGCAAGTTCAGGCTTCTGTTTCAGCCACTCCCGCAAAGCAAGGATCTCCTCCTTCGTCTTTTTAAGCTTGTCCTCCGTGATCTCCCATTCTAACGAGAGAAGTTGAGCCTCCATGTTCTCAACCGATTTTGAGAATTGAGCGGGAATGGAAGGAGGATGGGGAGTTGTGTCGAGGTCAACCTTCTTCTCCAATTCAAATTCGTAAGAAGGCTCCAAGAACGAAGGCTTCATGGACGGCTCTTCTGCAGAAGGTTTCGTGAAGGGCTCTGGAATAGGAGATTCCATAGAAGGTTCAAGGGGGAGAGACTCGATCAGCGGTTCTAAAGTGGAAGATCTTATGGAAGGCCCCTCGGCGACGGGTTTCAAAGGGGTCTTTGGAAGAGGCGGCTGTCCGGTAAAGGTTTTTCCTGCGCTTCCTTTAATTTTATTGTCTATGAACAAGCGGTCCACGGCGTCATCAATCTCTTCATCCAGACCTTTAAAATCCTCTTCTTCTATGACCTTGTCCATCTTCTATTTTCCCTTTTTGCTCACTGTGATTGTTTATCCAGCAACATAACTTTCCTGCTGACATCTTTCACCACCAGTTTGCTAATTTCCCTCAGGGTTTCGAAGACGCCCGCCCCTTTCAACGCGCTGGCCGAAAAGGACGGCACCTTCAGCATGGAATTGAGATCCTTTTCTAAAATATCCACAGGAAGAATCTCCGAATCCGTCCCATCTAAGTCCCTTTTGTTATATTGGATGACGAGCGGAACACTCCTAATACTGACCCCCTTCTCCGCCAGATTTTTCGCCAGATTAATAAGACTCTCGATGTTCTTTTTCCTTTGCACCTTTAATGAATCGGCGACAAAGACGACTCCGTCGACCCCCTTTAAGACCAGTTTTCTCGTCGCGTCATAGTGCACTTGTCCGGGGACCGTATAAAGCTGAACCCGTATATCAAATCCTCTAATTTTCCCCAAACTTAAAGACAAGAAATCAAAGAAAAGTGTTCGATCCCCCTTGGTATCAATCGACACCATCTTACCTTTGATATCTTCGATGGTCTGGCCATAAATATACTGCAGGTTCGTGGTCTTTCCACAAAACCCTGCCCCGTAATAGACGATTTTGCACTGAATCTCATCTTTACTAAAATTAATGAAAGGCATTAAAGTTTCTTCCCCTCTTTAAGAAGACCGTGCCGTTTCAACAAGTTTCGACTTTTCTTTTTCAAAGATAGCCGAAAGAATTTTTGAGAGCTCGTCAATAATTTTGTTAATTTGTAACCGGATCAGCCCGAGAGAGGTCTTGTCATCAAAAAGGGTGACCATGATGACATGCTCACCAATGGCTGAAAAATAAACATTTTCACATCTTCCTTTATGAAATAAGAGGGTAAATTCTTCTTCTCCTAGCATTCGGGCGATTTCCGCAGTCGCCCCGAAGTTCGCAGCCGTCAAAGCGGAAAGGGATATGATGTCGATCTCAGGGGTATTTCCCTCGTGCGCGATCAGCTGCCCCGATCGATCAATGAGCAGCACAGAATGAGCCATGGATGAAGACACCATTTTATTCAGACAGTAGGTGATCTTTTTTATATCCTTCTCTGTGATAACGATGTTCATATGAATTAATTTTCTACAATCCCGCCCGCTTGATCGGGTCGTTTACGACTTATCATCGTTTCGCCGCATGGCCTCGACCAGGAGATGCTCCCAATTCTGATAGATGGTTTGAATGGGAGGATTGGAACTGTTGTCGGAAACAAATTCCCCTTCTTGCCAACTCAGAATTTTGTAGAAGGCGTCTGTTCCTTTCTGTTCACCACATTCGGCATGAATGATCTCTCCTTCGTTCAGATAGATCACTCCCTTTTCTCCATCCCGCGTGATAATCAGCGCGGTGGTTAACCGACTTAGGCAATTCATTTGGATAATATCTGTCAGTTGAAGACCGAACACTTTCCCCCTAAATCCTTTTTTATTACCGATGAGATCGATAATAATTCTCCTTAAATCAGAGATCTCGAAAGGCTTCTCAACATAGTAGAGGGACCCCCTCAAATTGGCCTCTTTCTGAACATCGGTAGATCCGTAGGCAGTCATAATGATGACTTTCGTTTGAGGATATTCTTTCTTAATCGTGACAAGAAGGTCTAATCCGTTGATATCCGGCATTCTGATATCGGAGATGACCAAGTCGATCTTATTTTTTTTTAGCAAACTTAAGGCCTCTCTTCCATTGTTCGCAATCATCACCTCGTAGCTATCCTTGTCTTTGGAAAGGCTTCTTGCCATGCTCCATGTCAAAGTTTCTTCATCATCCACGATTAAGACTCTCTTTGAATCTTTTACCATGTTGTTAATATCTCTTCGTTACACTTTTGGCCACAATTATTAAGGACTTTTGGATAGTATAAGCAAAATGAATACCAATTTTTGTTAAATAATAGGATAATATAATACTCAGTTATTTCGGTTAGTTATTATAATCCTAAGTTTTTCGTATCATAACAAAGATTGAGGTGATGGTCAATAATTAACCATTGATAAATACAATTCAATCAATCTCTTCCTTGTTTGATTATTGGTGAACCTCATGAAGAGGCAAGTTCCAGACCACGAATCGTGCAAAGTCCTTTGAAATAACATTTGGCGAGGGTAGCCTTTCGACGGCATGACGCAAATTAATTAAATCCCGGATTTTCCTCATCTCGTTCTGCTTCAACGCTTTCAAAAAACTTGACTTTTCTCAGTTAATTGGCTAATTTTTAGTTAAAATTTTTCTTGAGGGAAGATTTGGGTATCGATAAGGAAAACGTACTAGACGCTGCACAAAAGTACATCCTTAAAGGGCAACTCAAAAAGGCGATCACGGAGTATTTGAGATTAGTTGAGGCCGACCCTCAAGACAAACGACTGCATCTAAAATTAGGAGATCTCTATTCAAAAGACGGAGATGAGGACAAAGCCATACAGGCCTATCTGAAAGTGGCCACCCTCTACGCTGAAGAGGATCTGAATTTTCGAGCCATTTCCATCTATAAGAAGATCCTTTCGATTAATCCTAAATTTACAGATGCCTTCCATAAGATAGCGACGCTATACTTAAAGGAAGGGTTAGCAGGAAACGCGAAGAACTATTACCAGAGCATCCTGCAGATCAACCCCCGTGACTCGGAGGCAATAAAGGCTCTTAAGAATATTGAGAACCCTCAACAGCCAAAGGAGAGAGCAATCGCCCCCCCGACTGCAGCGGAACCCCTTCCCTCAAAATATCCTTCTCCTGGGAAGAAGCCAGTTCCAGAGTCTCCAGACCTTGTGACCTCTCCGGCCACGGAGCCACCCATTTTGTTCTCTGAATCAGGAGCTTCAACCCTTGATAAGGAATCGGAGACGCACTATCACCTCGGGATTGCCTATAAGGAGATGGAGCTCTTCGACTATGCCATCTCCGAATTTGAATTGGCCTCGTCGACCCCTTCGATGAAATTTGATTGTTATATCATGCTTGGGAATTGCTATTTGGAGAAGGGAGACTATAACAAGTCGATTGAGTACTATAAGACCTGCTCCAAGATACCCGGGTTGTCGAATGAAAAACTGGCTCGGCTCCACTTCAACTTGGGGCTGGCCTATGAGGCAAATGGGATGGTCTCGGCGGCGATCGATACTTTCAACTTCGTTTTAAAATTGGATCATTCCTTCTCAGAAGCCAAAGAAAAGATCGGTAAACTTCAGCCGCTCCGAAAATAAACGGGAGAAGGGATGAAATGGCGAAAGAAATGGCCCCCCATGAACAGGCAAGCTAAAATATTTCCCTCCATCGGTTTATTTTCAAAGGAGGGATGATCTCTTTGAGTCGCCGTGATACGGCGCTGCAATAGATAATACTCGTATTTTCGTCAATATTTGTCCCCATCGTTCCGTTTTCCCCCGCCATGATTCCTCCAGTGATTATCCTTTGCCCGCTCCCCGTATACCCCACTGCTCCCGTCACCAAGATGACTCCATACCAAGTAAATCCTCCATGAATCTCAAGACTCCCTTCAACAAGAAGGAGGCCCGCGCCACGGGAATCTCCTGTCAGTTTCAGTGTCTGAGTCCCCTGTAAGTTGAAATAAATAATATTCATGGGTCCTGTGTATGTGATTGGAACAGTCGAATCGTCGCTGGTCGGTGTTCCCCAACTGTCAGAATATCCGGCCAGAGTCTGACTTTCACTATAACCGTACTTGAAATTGGCAACCCCTTTCAAGTAACCTATCATCTCTTTCAGCGGCAAGTTCGTGGCAGACAGGGGGCCTGCCTGAGTGACCCTCGGCGGTGAACCCAGGATTAAAGGATTACCCCATTCAGTAATAGGTGGGGTTGTTGCCGTGGTAGTCGCAATGCCGGGTTTACTCGCCGTGCCACAGGAATCATTCCCGTTTATATAGGCCGAACTTCCATGGACATGAACAGGCATCTTGGAATAAAGCGCAGAAGGGGGATCATAATCAGGGCTTTTCATCAACTCGACTTCGAGCACTCTATTCCCGCCCTCTGCCGTGAACCCGTAGCTTTTTGCAATATATACGGGTACGCCGCCATAATTAATCACTTGATTCGCCTCGTCGATCTTATGCCTAATCTCTACTCCAAAATCCATCTGATTTTGTAAACTCGGAATGCAATTGAGATCGCCAGAAGCATAAGCGATCTGGGCCGCCCCCTTCCCTGAATCTTTTGCAAGAAGGAGTTTCCATGCGGGATTGGAAGGGTCGTTGTCAGATATTTGATTTGCTGCACCAGCCCTAAACCTGCCCATGAATTCGTTTATCCCAGCCTCTGCAACGTAAAAGGCTTGGACCGACGCCCTTTCGTTCGCGGAAATACGTACGTCATAGGTGCTCGTGTTCAACGAACTGACCCCAACGAGCGTCGCGACCAAAAGCACGAGCATCGCTAATACGAGAACAATCCCCTTGTCTTCTCTGAATAACTTCGTTTCCAACTCTCACCCCCGTTCACAAGACTTATAATCCCATATTCCGCACTTTAATACTGGAAAATAACGTTCTTCTCCGATATCCATCTCCTCCTTTGAGTTGGGGGTCTGACCTATCTGTTTTTGCAGTCACCGAAACTTTAACCATGCGAATATCGGGCGGGTTCGAAGCAACGTTTCCGTTCGCATCAAAATAGGTGAATTCAAGGGTCTCGATATTATCGGCCAAGGGTTGTCCGCCGCCTCCCGTATTCTCATTTCTTCTGAGTACGGTTTTCGAGCCACTGGGACTCACATAATAACTGATGGCTTTAACCAGGTATACGGGCTGATGGATTGGATGCCCCTCTGCCAAAGGGGCGGTTAACGTAATCGTATCTCCAGTCACATTTTTAACCGAATAATTATTGAGCCCATTCAGGCACAGATATTTCTTCTTGTCGGCATTAAACACCTCTGCATGAGTCACCCTCACCTGCTGAAGCCCCTTCTCAGCGTTTTCTTTCAAGGCTCCAACCTCATCCGCTAAGAGAACGGTGATTGCGTTACTCCCCGGGGTGATCATATCGACAAATCCGTTGACATCACCGAAAGCAGACAACATATCGCCCCCGTATGCCGCCATCCGGATCTCTTTTGTCATTTGACCCATCGCGACCCTGACGTTTTGCTGCATCTCGGCCACCTGATCCTGAGCCGTATAGGTGCTTTGCTGACTTATAAATGCTCGATATATGACAGCCGTCAGAAGACTACTCAACACCAAAGCGATGAGTAACTCGATGAGCGTTACTCCCCTCTTCTTGAATACAATCCGACTCATTATTTTGACCTGATCGTCGACAAGGAGATGCTGTGACTTCCTCGATCCGTCCATTGAAGGGTAACGGTAATCGTCTTCATCGAATTTCCCGCATCCTCCAAAATATGATGGCGCCTCGAAAAGATCGTACCGGGCAGGGTGCCTTCATCGTGCAGCCCGCCGCCCAGATTAGGATCGTCATACGAGAGATTCTTCAGATACTCCAGCTTGTCTTGAGCAAGAAAAGTGGCCTGGGTGAGATGACTACTAAAGTAGGCACCCTTGACTGAAGTGATTTGCATCGCCGCGATAGCAAGGATGCCGGCAGATAAGACAATAAGACCGACGAGGACTTCTGTTAGCGTGAACCCTCTTCTCCCAAAAACATCAATCAGGGTGCACTGACCCTTCCTGTGGCCGTGGTGAGAGAAATCCTTCGAGTTGTTCCCTTTGTATTCTGTAATGTAACACCTCCACCCGAGGATGTTGAATCGGGATTGAATTGCGCAAAAGGTTTACCCAAAGCTCCGTTTACAGGAAAGGTATTGTTGGTAAGCTGCACCCCGGTTGGGAGATCAACCGGCTCCCCTTCAGGGTCGGGTCCTCGATAAAGCTGACATGAATTGGCTCCAAAACATACCCCATAAGTGGTGTTGGTAGAGACGGCCCTTATTTGGGCAGTTCGCAGGATCGAAACCACATCCCTGGTTGCGCTCCTCAGGCGGTAGCTCGGCAGCCATGCGCCTATATTGGGAACCATCAGAGTGGCCGCAATGGCAATAATGACAAACACAACAAGCAATTCAACTAAGGTCACGCCTCGGCTGTTCATTTTCTTGCTCCTTTCCTATTGTATTGAAATTAAAACATTTGTCAATACATTTTAATTTCCGTATGTGTAGAGAAAAACTTTCAAAACAGAAAAACCGAACTACCTGTTCTTAGATCGGTTCACGGTAATCCGGTTTCTATAATTTGATATCGATAAACCTGCGATGTCGATATTGCTTTGGACCCTTAACCTTTTATCCCGCGATTATCCGTGACATATACCCAGGACTGAAGGGGTTCTCAAAATCATCTAAGACCGGTAGACAGTGTAAATCTTTGAATGCTTCTCGCCCCTTCGCTATCAGAGGCTTCGATCTCTACCAGTTGCGCTCCCGAATCCTCCTTACGGATCGTCCATCGGATTAAACCGGTCTCCTTGTCAATTTCCATTCCTTTCGGTGCCGTCTTCAACCTGAAAGTGACAGGCTCATGGTCGGCATCCTCTGCCTTGACCTGGTAGGTGTAAGTATTTCCTTCCGTTTTGGCGGGGGTTGAAACAATGATCGGAGGGCTATTCGTAACAACGATCGGTCCTGATTTCTTAGAAATGCCCTTAGATTCCCCGTCATCCGGCGTGACGATAACCGCAATGGAATCCCCTTTCTTAAACTCTCCCTTCTCCAATATATCCTTTGTTTTTTCACTCAGAATCGTCCCGTTCTTTTCCCACTGGAAAGTATAACCAACAGAATCTCCGTCCGGATCAAAGCCTTTTACGAGGATCTTTAGATCGTCACTGGCAGAAGCCGGCGTCGGTCCAATCCGCACTTCCTGAATCACCGGAGGCGAATTGAGGATTTTCAAGGGATCGGAGGAGAAGGGTTTTCCATCCGCTTTTCCATCCGACGGAGTCACTCTGACCTGGATCAAGTCCCCTTTTTTGAAATTATTACCCGTCAATACGTTCTTATTCTCTCCTACGAGATCTTCTCCGCTCCTCATCCATTGATAGCGGAATGTGACTGGATCGTTGTCAGCGTCTTCGCATTGAACGATGGCATTTAATTCACTCTGAGCATAAGGCCTCTCGGGCAAAATCTTGACAAAAGTAATAACAGGGGGAGAATTGGCCTTAGGTTTTAGATCGCTTGAATTTTCGCAGGATAGGTTGATAGAACAAAAGAACAACGCCAAAACAAAAATCTGGCTTCTGAAAAACGACCGTAAATGATCTCGTCTGGTTTGATGAAACATGGCAGTAATGAGAATCTTTCCCTTCATCCCTGCATTCTTATTAAATTAGAAAGGGATCGGGATGCTATTCTATTTCCCTCAAGACGCATACTTTTCTTGCCATTCTCTTTATCGTTCCCTTAGCGGATTTCCATTCGATATACACCGAAGTGTCCGGCTTTAGTTGAGAAATCTTCACGGGTGTCCCCTTTGCATCGCTAAAGACCGTGTCCTGAGTCCAGAAGTATCTCGATTCGCTTACAACAAAAAACCCCTGGGTAAAATCGACCATCTCCACTTTCCCTTGAGTCCTTTTAAGACCGCTGTCCGCGGCCGACGCCAAGGAGAAAGTGAGAATGAATAAAATTGCAATCAGAGGAATTTCTTTCCTAAAAACGGTGGATCTCATCGTTTACCTCCTCCTTAAAATACGATTCTCCAGTTTATGGGCACTAAAGGCTTCCCATTTTTGATGGGGATTTTATTTCCACCGCCACCTCCACCACCACCTCCACCACCACCAATACTACCACCACTATCAGTTATTTGACTCGTAATAACGCCTCCGCCCATTCCTACATAAGCCGCTGCCCTATCATGAATAATGGTGACGATGACTCCTGATGGGATAGCAGTGCCGATCTCAACGGACCGATCCCCTGCTGCGTAAGCCGGGATTGTTCCGCTACCGCCGCCGCCACCACTCGTATCGTTCGTCAAATCCTGATTAAAAGCAGCATCTCCGGTCTTATATCCCAATGCATACAACCATGCTGTCCCTTCACCTACGTAGCAGGGGTCTGATCCGGGTGGGGGAGCATCAGCGGCAGGAGAGAACGTGGTGTAATAAGCCACCCCATAAAAAACTACCGCCGGGGCTAAGCACTTTTCGCCGGCATGTGTGGATAATTGGATAAGCCATCCGCCATTCGTGTTGGAATTTAACTGAAGCAAAGTATCTGCCTTCTCTGTGGCACTCCCTGCTTGAATCTGATCGGCGGTTACATCCACCAGATCTCCTTCTCCATAGGCAGTACTCAGACCTCTGTCTTTAACCTCATAAAGACGGTTCACAATGGTCTTATCATTCGGATGCTCGCGGTCTCCCGTCCCGAAAAAGAGCATTTCGTATCCAAAATCAAGAGTCACGTCGGGTGGGTAAAAGATCTTTCTTAAATTGGTTGTGGCTCCATCTGGGTTGGACTTGAAGACAATTCTCCCCGCCCAATTGGTAGGGTCCGCGTCATGGATATCGAATCGCCACATCCTTCCTCCCACGTCACCGACGTAGAGCCTGTCAACTTTTCCATCCCCCCCCACGTCCAATTTCGTAACGTCGCTGGGAAAGGAGTAGGTCATACTTGTATTCTCTGTATTTGAAAACCGCTTCACCAAAGAACCGTCGAGTATATCGACCACATAAACGGCTCTTCCCTTCGTATCAGAAACATTGGTGTAAGGATTCTGCTTATCCTGATTGGTGTCGTCATATCCGCCGCCGATAAAAGCGACCCACCTTACTCCGTTGGTACAGTGGCTTCCTCCCGAGCAGGCAATTTTCCCGATGTTGGGCGTAGACCAAGTCTGCCCTAATTCGTCATAGTCTGTCGCGTAAGTGTTCGTAAGGTACACCCTCTCCGTCGGGCTGATATACCAAAGGAATTTAGGTTGGGAAGGATCCGTCACATCCAAGGCATAATAGCGATTTCCACCTCGTCGCTCTCCAAAGATGAGGATGGCTTGGGTCACGTTATTACTCGAGTCATAAGCGACATAGGCTTTCGGGGAACCGTCGACGAATGACAGATTAGAGTCAGAATGGATATATTGAAGGTTCGGCAACAAATCCGGAGGGATGAAGGCCCAGAGCTCTGTTCCGTCTGCGTCGTCGATCGCATGAAGCATCCCATCGTTTGAGCCCGAAAAGATGACAGATTGAGTTTTATAATTGACGAAACAGGGCCTTGAATGAAGACAGGATCCCAGAATCCAACTCCGTGTCTTGGTGACGTCGCTTGACTCATCCTGATAGGCGTCATACCCGTAAACAAAATTGATGAGATCGTCTTTACTGCCCGATACCAGGCTCAACACCGATGTCGTAATCAATGGGTTCGTCGTCGTAAAGGCATTGTTATTATTGCCATACAAGTTTATTGTTCCCGACGACCTAAAATAGGTGTAAATTTTCCGGGTGTCAAGATCTCGTTTAAGCAATATTTCTCCTGCGCCCCCCTTCTCCACTTCATCTCCATCTTGGTCCGTATTCCAGTAGGAAATCGAGGCTGCCAGGAATTGGCCTGTTGAATCATCGATCGCCTTCAAATTATTCCGGTCGAGGATATCTCCTTGCACATACCCTGTCCCGTCGCTTTGGGCCACACCATACTTCTTAATGTTCCCACTCCACATCTTAAGCTGCCTCGGCTTAAACAGAGCCAGATAGATCTTATCGCCCGCGGTCGTTCGTTCCAACCGACTGACCGGGACGATGGGAGCCACAAAGGAAGTCGATTTGGACAAGATTTCATCGATCACGTTTGCAAAGGCTCCCTGCAACTGCTGGGCATCCTCTGCCGTATAATAGTGCCCGTTCGCCTCCTCAGCCGTTCTCTTGAGAAGATCATAGTCCACGGCGAAGCCGATCGTGTAAACGGAGATCCCCTGGGTATCGTAAAGGTACTTGGCCACATCATTCAGATAGTCCGTCCCCCCGCTGTCATAACAATTATTCGACGAATTGCAAGGCGAAGGACCATACGGGTCTTCGCCTTTACTGTCGTAGTCTCCGTTGTGCGCTAATGTATTCAAGACCGCGTTCTGATCCCTTGTTGACATACCATCGGTGATAATGATGATGTAGTTTTTCTGGCAGCTATACTGGATCGGGCTGACATATTTCGGAAAGTTATTCGGATAGGTGCCGCCTGTATCCATGTTAAAGATAGTATTTGCGCCCTTGAAATAAAGCCCCGCCTCATACAGTGTTTCGGCAAGGGGAGTATAGGTTGAGGCAGTCAGTGAATTGATGTTTGAGTTCAAGGTAGCTCTATTATTCGCTATGCTGTCGACGATGCTTACAATATGCCCACCTTCATATTCGGAAGTATTTGTGCAGCCATCTCGACAAGTACCATTGGCGTTTCTTCTTTCGACCCCATTATACTTATTACATATAGGCGTCCCATCTGCATGTTTCTCACAGCCTTGTGAGTTAAAAATCATCAGCCCCACTCTTACGTTTTGGATACTTGTTACGAAGTCAGTCATCACTTTTTTGGCAACATCAATTTTGGCGCATTGGTCAGCGTCTCCTGCATGGGTGGGATCGTTCGTAATGATCCAAGCTCCGGTGGCAAGGGTCATGCTATTTTTATTACAAGTACCGCTGTTATTCTTGGTTGTGTAACCATTATGGTAACCCGGGTTCGTGAGGTCGGTTCCAACTGCCGAACAAACCTTGCTCCCGAGCTTCGCGACCGCCGCTGCGATGGAACTTGCATATTCTTGCCAATAATATCCGCCGTAGTAGGTTGTCTTTGAATAAACTCTGGTTGAAACAGCTTGGCACGCGACTGTCTCAGACATACTCTGGGAGTTGTCAAAGATGATCAGAATGTTCGGCTCGACTCCCTGCCCTCTGGATGCATAGATATCGGTATCATTCGCCAAGCAACATAATGGGAAGATAAATAGAAAAAGAACGACTAAGAAAACATTTTTCGGATTCATAATTTGTTTCCTCCTACTACGGCTGGGGTATAAGTCTTAACACAGTCGTGACGACCTCAGACCGGGATGGTGAGATTGAATCGGCTTGATCCGCTCCTACAGAATCAACGATATAGTATTCGAACTGGGTGCCCCCGCCAAAAGGTAATCCCACGGGAGGGGCGGTGTTGTTTTGATGGTAGATCACAACAGTGGGCGGAGCTGTAAAGACCACCCCGTCAGCGAATTCGACCTTGGATCCATTTGAATTGTTGGTCTGCGTCAGCAAAGTATCGACCTGCTGATTTATGATGTTTTGGCTCACGGTCCCAGTATTAGGGATGGCAGTATAGGTGGCGGCATCAAAGTTAGAGAGCTTGGCCACGGTGGCCTGAACTCCACCATCCGCAGTATAGAATGCATCCGTACTTCCTCTCTTATTTCCTGAGAGTTTGATTTCGGTTACGGAGGTGAGGCTTGAAGAAAGACTGATGAGCGTTAAAACGACGAGAATGACCAGCGCAATCACGAGTGCCGTTCCCGATTGGTTTTGCAAAGACAATTTATTTTTCGGCTCCATCTTTCGTGCTCCTTATCAAGATATTCCCGATGATTCATTACTCCTTAATACGGCATAAATTCCTCAAATTGACGGTGGAAACCATTTCTCTGTCTACAATTTTACTGATGTCCGGATTGCCGGTGGGATTGGAAGGCGCCGCCGTCAATGTAATGCGGATCGCGGCGATGTTTAGGTTTCCGCCAGTCACGGTTGCCGCAGTGACCCAGTCGGGATCATCGATAATTCCGTTGCCATTTCGATCGTCCATACCTCCATCCTGGGTCGTCTCAATATCCACGATGCCATCTACCCCATACTCAAATTTGAGCGTATTCACCTTCTCCAATACCTGTTCCGAGGTCTTACAGCCATCATCAACATATAAGTCTCGCCATAATTCTCCGTTAGCCTTTCTGTAATACACCACGGTATGTTTATGAGAGACACCCGGGATCCCATTGCAGTCGACATTCCTTTGATATTCTATCCTGACAGCATCATCTTTCGTCGCAAAAACGTAGTCCCCGGGGAAAATCGTTTTGTTCTGGGTCAAGGCTACCGGGTTGATATTGGCTGTATACCCAGCCATTCTTATATCCCTTAACATGAGTTCCATAGCGCTTCTGGTGGTCTGCTGGACGTCGACAACCTGGTCTTGAATCGTATACGCCCTCGTTTGGGCGATGAAAAGACGGTATACTCCGGCGATGACTATTCCGGTGATGACCATCGCCACTAAAAGCTCAATCAGCGTGACTCCTTTTTCCTTAGGTCCCAATTTTGGATTCATGACTTCCTCTTCCGTTTAGACGCTCCCCCACATTTCTCTGATCAGAACAGTGGGTTAATGGGGATGATTCAATTAAGTTGCAATCGGATGCATGATTGTTATCGTATGGGATACCGTATCTATCCAGGTAACGGTGATCGTAATTGTTCTAGCCGTGCCGGTGCCGTTTGTCGTTACCGTCCAGGTTCTCGTGTATTGAATACCACTCCCCACCCCGTTTTTCGTATCGCTATGTGTCCCTTCGGCAATATCTTTCACAGGCCGAACAGCCCGAAACTCTTCTAACTTGTCCTGGGCAAATGTGGCCGCCTCCGTCAGGTGACTGCCCCAGGAATTATTTCTTGTTGACTGGATCATGAGACCAGCCAGGGCCAATAAGGCGATTGATAAGATAACCAAAGCAACAAGCACCTCAATTAATGTAAAACCCTTAGATTTTTTCGAGACAATCAAGGTTCAGCCTCCTGCGAATGAATTTGATCTGGAGGTTGCAAAACCTATACCAACGGATTCTGGCTTCCTAAAGGGAAATGATCGCAGTTTATAAATGTTCAATAACTTAGATAGGTTGGGATTTGAGCGTAATAACCAAAGCGGAGAGAGTTTGCAACGGTGATCTTCACTCCTTATGAAAAGTTTAAATTAAATAAGAAAAAATTGCATAGCTCTAGCAGTTTGCTGAAAAACTCGATATTTTATTGCCATCATCGTTCAATGTGTTAAGATGCCGACAACT
>Ga0335070_10002041_pt1 | contig 23483 bp, 22 predicted proteins | sample Lox_Sample_13_FD_206722 | JGI IMG/M metagenome (GOLD analysis project Ga0335070, IMG submission 206722) | Soil microbial communities from Loxahatchee National Wildlife Refuge, Florida, United States - Lox_Sample_1.3 | ecosystem: Environmental > Terrestrial > Soil > Wetlands | place: USA...
CTCTCAAGTATTCCGGTCGAAGCAAATCCGGATCCTTCCTCCGGAGGACTTCCCGAATCCGTTTCAGAGCTTCTTCTTTTTCCTTGGGCATTTGAATCCGAAGAGGGAGATAATTTGAGGCATGATTTGAGGCAAAAAAGCAATGAGTGAACTGGCAATGGGTAATCATCATTTCCAGTTCCTGGATCAGACCAAAGGGGGTCGGTAAAACCAAATTCCCCGTTTCGATCTCTTTTGCGATGGGTGTTCCGGGAACGATCATGAGAGAGAGCGCGCCGACATAGTCCGGGTCCATCTCTGACAGCACCCGTCCTGTCTCCACCGCGTGGGCTTGACTGCCCTCGACACCCCCGATTCCCAGGAGGACAGTGACCGAAAGAAGAATCCCTGATTCCTTTACCCTCTTACCGGCATGGATCAATTCGTCCACGGTGGCATTCTTCTTGATTCGCTTCAATACCCCCGGGTCTCCCGACTCCAAGCCAAGGTAGAGTATTCCTAAACCCAGGTCTTTGAGGGCTTTGAGCTCCTCCACATCCTTTCGAAGAATATCTTTTGCATTGGCGTAGATCCCTACCCTCTCGAGGCCCTTTAACCTCGCCTTGAGATAGGATAGGATTGGAAGCAGTCCTTTCTGGGGAATGCTCAGGGCATCTCCATCTGCCAAGAACACTCTTCGAACTTTGTACGGACTCGCTTCGTCGACGTCCTCTTTGATCTCTTCAAAGCGCTTGATCCGGAAATGTTTCCCCTGGTAAGCCGCGCAAAAAGTACACCGATTATAAGAGCAACCCACGGTGACTTGGAGAATCAAGCTATCTGCCTCGCTGGGAGGCCGGAAGATCATCCCCTCATATTTCATTTCGGATTCTCCTTTCCCTTGGAAGGAGTATCGAACCGATAAATGATCTCCCGTTCCTTGACCATCCCCAATTCCTTCCGGGCAATTTCCTCAATATATCGTTTATCATTCTGTAGCCGTTTGACTTCTTCCTTCAACTTTTGATTCTCTTCCTCCAATTTCGAATTGACCTCCTTGATCCGGGCCACTTCCTTCCGGAGGTGAAGGAGATTGAAAATCCCCTTCTCTCCAAAAAAGGTGAAACTCCCGAGAATGAACAAAGAGATAATGACTAAAATAAGAATGAGTCTTTTTCTCATTCAAACATCGATCCTTCAGGAACCCCCCGTGAAAACGTCACAGACTCCCGCTGAAGAGACCAAGACAGATTCGGAACCATTTCTCTGCCAGAGAAAAGCAGCCGGTCCCCCTTTTCTATTGAAGTCTAAATTTAATCGGAATGGTCCCCGATTGCACTGTCTGGGGTTGATCTTTGGACAATGCGGCAAATCGCCACTGTTTCAAGTATTGGACGGCAATCCTTTCCAATTCTGTATCCCCTTTGACGGAAGGGACAACCCGATCCACGGTCCCATTGGGTAATACCCAGAGCGTCAATTCGATTTCCACTTCAACTTTCGACTTGACTTGGGGCGGATTCGGCCTTTCGAGAATCTTCCGACTGACGAGCGACCCTTTTATTCCCAGCCGAAGGTTTTCCTCCAGAGGCTTTTCCTGAGCATTTCCTCCTCTGGCGTTCAGGAGTCTCTGGACGACCTTCTCGGTCCCATTATCCTTGGATGGGATTGAATCCATCGCCTCTTTCAGAGAAGGAACGGGAGCTTCCGGATAGAGAAGATCCTCCTTCTTTTTCAGATATTGTTTCAACTCTTCATCCATCTCTTTAAACTCGGGTGAATTCTTCAGGGCTTTCATTTTCTCGTCGGCGCTTGCAGTTTCCAATTTTTTCGGTCGAGGATATTCCGGCGCAAGGGTTCGCCAGTCTTCGCGAGCACTGGCCTCCTCCATCTTCTTAAGAACCACTTCCTCCCGAATCCGTTTCTCCTCTGGGGAGAGTGCGCCCTTTTCCCAGCCCAATATCCTTCTGCTTTCGTGGGTCAAAACTTTCCATCCGTCTTTTAGCCGAATCGGGAACCCGGGGACGAAAATGAAAATCCAAGAGAGAAACCCGACGAGGATAAAGAAAAGGACGCCGAGAAGGAAGAGGCGCTTCCGGTTCCCCGCGGATCGCTTTTTCATCAGCGAATTCCCCCCTGATCTATCTGGTCGAGCACTTTTCTGGCGGCTTCCCTCCGCTCCCCCTTCTTGCTCTTCTCCAACAACTTGTTGTAGATCTGCCTGGCCTCAGAGATTTTCTTCTCCTGTATATAGAGGTCCCCCAGCTTCAGAAGAGCCTCTTCCGTCAAGTCCGGGTATTGAGGATAGAGGTAAACGACTTTCGAAAATTGAGCCAAAGCCGATTCTCTGTTTCCGGCCTCTGAATAGGCCTCTCCCAGTTTAAACTGAGCCTGGCTGGCCACTCTCTCTTCTGGACTTCGGACTGCCGAAGAGAAGGCGGCAACGGCGTCCCCAAATTTACTCTGGCTGAAGTAGAGGGTCCCTAGTCTCAATTGCCCCTCAAATCGGATGTCATCTTGAGAAAAAACGGCCAACAACTCTTTTAAAATCTTCTCAGCCTGGTCCATCCTCCCTAAACTCCGATACCCCTCCTCCAACCCCAGGTAAGCTCTCTTGACCGATGGGTGCTGAGGATAATTCTTCGTCACCCATTCGTACTGTTCGATGGCTTTAGGGTAATTTTTGAGAAGGAGATACAAACCTCCGAGTTCAATTCGGGTTTCTACCACGAGATGCCCCCTGGGAGAATGATGAATCAACTGATTCATTTCCTCGGTGGCTTCAGCCCATTTTCCATCCTTAGCATAGAGAAGGGCGATACGAAACTTAGCCTCCTCCGCCAAGTCGTTGTTAGGATAGAGATTGATAAGTTCTTGATAGGTCTTCACCGCCTTTTCCTTCATCCGCTCCTGTTGGTAGGTATCCCCCAGCTGCATCAAGGCCTGCCCCGCAAGGGCGTGGTGTGGATATCGTTTCAAAAAAGTTTCTATCTGGGAAATGAAAGAATCATATTTTCTTTCTTGAAGGAGGCAAAGGAGAATTCCAAAATCCGCCTCCGGTGCTTCTTTAGATTTTGGATAAGCTCTCACTACATGGGAATAGGAAGAGGCGGCTTGGGCGTATCGTTTGAGGTTATAGTACCCGTCTCCTATCTTCAGCAGCGCGGAAGACACATAGGGGCTTTGCGGGTACTTTTGGGTGAGACGTTGGAATTCTTCGATGGCCTCCTGAAATTCTTTTTTCCGAAAATAGGACCATCCGATCCAGAACCGGGATTCATCTGCGTAGGGGCTAAGGGGGTTCGATTCTAGAAGCGCTCGAAATTGGCTCATCGCCTCATCAAACCGTTCTTCCCGGTAGGCCACCCATCCAAGGAGATAATAGACCTTGTCTTGATCTTTGATCTCCTCCGTCGAGGAGATCAATCGCATCAAATAGCTTTTGGCCTTCGGATAGTCATTCTGATTGAGATAACATTCCCCCACCATCAGGAAGAGAGGAGGGGCGGACCGATACTGAGGGAATTCGGCGAGGATCTTCAAAAAATACTGGTTGGCCTCCTTCCACTCTCGCTTTTGAAAATGGTACCATCCCAGACTGTTCAATGCTTTTGGATACAAGGTTGGATCTCCCCGCAACTGATCGACATATCCAAGCCCTTTCCGATAATCCTGTTTCGAAAGCGAAGCTTCGGCCAACCAGTAACGGATTTCGTTTTTCTCCACCAAATGAGGGAAATCCGTGAGGAGTCTCTCCCAGTATTGGATGGCCACGCCATAATCCTTGAGGTAAAAATGGGCGTAGCCCAATTTTGAGATGACGAGGGGTTCCAGCCCTGCCCTTCCCTTTTCCTCCAGCACTTGATGGTAGGAGACGATGGCCCCTTTATAGTCTTTTTGGTGAAACAGGCTTTCTCCCAGCATGAAATGGACCCACTCTTGGAGTTCACTTCCGGGGTAGGTTCTGAGGAATTGACGAAGAATGTTTGCGGTGTTGGAATACTCTTTCTTACCAAAATAATATTGCCCGATATCGAAAAGGCATTGTTCTCCCCACGGGGAGGAAAGAAATTGCGAAAGGAACCGCTGATACAGAAGAATGGCCTTTTCCACTTCATCCGCCCCCAAATACGTCTTTATAATGCCCCAAAAGATCGGATCTGAAAGTTTTGTTCCGGGGTGGGCGAGGAGAATGTCCTCGAAGGTTTTTCTCCCCTCGGGATACTGTCCCAGAGAGACCAAGCTCCAGGCCAACGCATAGTGGGAGTTTTCTTCCAGGGGATGCCTTGGATAACGTCGCCAGAAGTTCTTAAATTGGTCGGCCGCCTCTTTAAATCTTTTGAGCCGGAAGTAGCTGGCACCCGTCAAATATTCAGCTTCGGGTCTCCACTTCCCCGCAGGATACTTTTGAAGAAGGGTCTCCAATTCCTCAAGAGTCTCGGAAAACCGGCCAGCTTGATAGAGGCTGTATCCAGACCAAAACAAGGAAGATTCTGCAACGGGATGGGCCGGAGCTTTTTCATAAACCTTGTGAAAAAATTGATGTCCTTCTTCATAGGCGCCGTGTTTCAGCCGGATCCATCCACAGGAATAAAGGGCATAAGCATTGAATTCACTCTCAGGATATTTCTCAACTGCCTTATAAAAATACGAAAATGCTCCCTCATCCTTCCCTTGGTGATATCTCGCTTCGCCCATCCAATAGTAGGAGGACCCCGCCCACTCACTCTTGGGGTAATCCTGGATCAGCTTCTGGAATGAAGCGATCGCATCTTCGTAAGCCCGGTTCAGATATCGATATCTTCCCTTTTCATAGAGGGCCTTGTCTCCCGTAAAGGCTTTTGCCAGACCCGATGTGAACCGACTCGAATAGGCACAACCCGGTTGCGACATCGAAGCGCTCATCTTCTTCGTCGGGCTGAGAAAATCTTCCCTCAAATCGAAGGAGTCCTCACGAGGCTCCTCCTTGCTCCCTTGAACGAGGTTCGCGGGGAGAGGCACTTCTCTTTTCTCGAACCATTTTGTCTCCTCTTTCCCAAAAAAGGTGATTTCAGAGGGTTCACCCGTATCCTGGTATTGTCCCTCGCTTTGGAGAACGGGAAAAGTAAGTGTGATCGAAATCAGGAGACAAAGGCTCAAAACCTTAACGAATGAGTTGAGCATAATCCGAAAACCTACTGGAAAAGCAATTTTTGCAAGGCTACTCAAATACGCCCGGACGCAAGGTGGGCCTTGCCAAATCCCGATTCCGGGAGCGCCCGAAATCCTGAGAGCGGCGTCACGACGAACATGCAGTGACTTCTTGCCACGTCCGACCGCCGAAATACTGTTTGTTCGAAGTGCCTCTGGTCTCCGCTAAGGCGCTCGAGCAGCAGCCGGCGTAACCAAACAGTACGGCGTGCATGTATGCCGACGAGTTAGTCATCCGGCCAAAGGCGTACGTCCACATGCGCTGCAACGACGCAGATAGAAGTTTTTGCGGAGCGTCCTGATCCTCTTTGTTAGAAAAGTATCAAACATATGGAAAAATTGTCAAGGATTGACAGGATTTTTATAACTGTGGTAGGTTGATCACGGAGATGAAAAAGGTGATATTTTCAATATCAGCAATTCTCATTCCTCTCTTGCTTTTGACACAATGCACCAATGGAAAGGTTTCCGACTCAAACCCGAAAGGGGATTTTAAGGCCATGCGTGAGAAAATGGTGGAAAGCCAGATTAAAGCAAGGGGCGTGAAAGACCCTCGCGTTCTTTCGGCTCTCCTCAAAGTGGGGCGACACCGATTTGTCCCTGAAAAATACCTGGATTCGGCATACTCCGACCAACCACTGCCCATCGGAGAGGGCCAAACCATCTCCCAGCCCTATATCGTCGCCTTAATGACAGAACTTCTGGAACTCAAAGGGGGTGAACGGGTTTTAGAAATCGGGACTGGCTCGGGATATCAGGCCGCCATCTTAGCGGAATTGGCCAAAGAGGTCTACACGATCGAAATCATTGAACCCCTTGCCTCCAGGGCAAAAGAAAAACTCTCAGAACTGGGTTACCGAAACGTCAAGGGTATGGCAGGGGACGGATATTTAGGGTGGCCCGAGGCTGCCCCTTTTGATGCCATTATCGTCACTGCGGCCCCCGACCATATTCCGGACCCTCTCATCGAGCAACTGAAGGAAGGCGGCCGGATGGTCGTACCGGTCGGAACCCACACTCAGGAGCTAAAGAAAATCATTAAAAGGTCTGGAAAGACGGAGACTATCGACGTGATTCCTGTCCTCTTTGTCCCCATGACCGGTGAAGGGGTGAAACAGAGGAAATAATTGAAAACATACGTTGATGAACCAGTTGCCGATTCTTGAACCCCTTGAGAACCCTGCGTAGCCGCAAAACTCTTTGAGCAGAAGAGAACCAAAGAGTGGTCGAAACTCTGACAAAAATAAAGAAGCAGTTTAATAAGTTGGTTGTGCCTAAAAGGTGGCGATCACTGATTACGCTTGGAAACTCGGAATAGTCGCATCAAGTTTTTCGGACCGCCGGTGCCCGCGTAAGTTATGCAAATCGTTTGAAGCAAAAGGGCATAAGGTGTAAGATGAAGCAAATGAAAGAGACATGTATTCACTTTTCGTGCTTGAAAGTCCTATCGAAGTCTATTCATTATTTTTTAGCGGCCTTTAAAGTTTTATTGGAATCTGTTTATTGCCGTTTAAAAGGGATACCTCCGGTATCTCGTTCCGTGATAAGTAGGGAGATAATACGGGAGTGTGTCGGCAAAGAGGACCCCACGATTCTAGAGATTGGCTGCAATGACGGGTCTAACACCCTTTGGTTTCTTGAGACATTCAAAAATCCGAAAGTTTATTGCTTTGAACCTGAGCCCAGGGCAATTGCCCGCTTCAAAGAGAAAGTGGGGGAACGTTTTAATATCAAGCTTTTCGAAATTGCGTTAAGCGACCATAACGGCGAGGTTGACTTTTACCAAAGCGGTGTTCAGTTAGACGAAGGACAGGCAAACGCGATGCCACAGGGATGGGACCGATCAGGCTCAATTAGACAACCAAAAGAGCATCTTATGATTCATCCACGGGTCACCTTTGACCGGAAAATAACAGTGATGGCATCAACACTGGATGCTTGGTGCGATAAACATGGCATAGGGACTATCGATTTTATTTGGATGGATGTCCAGGGGGCCGAAATCGATGTATTTAGAGGTGCGAAAAATACGTTAGCCAAGACACGCTTCATCTATACGGAATACAGCAATCTAGAATTGTACAAGGGGCAATTTAATTTGAGGAAATTGATGGAGCATCTTAAGAATTTTAATGTCATGATTAGATACCCCGGAGATGTGCTCCTCAGGAACAAACGACTCGTAGGGGAGCCACACAGGGGCTGCAGCGGATGCTCGTAAGCTCGGACCGCCGCGCCCGGTCGTTAGTCGTCTGACGGGACATTCCGAAAGGCACGGGATGAACGATCTTATTGAAAACATCTACAAAACACGCGTTGTGTACGACGAGAGTGGAAATGAGTATCAGTTACATTCCGAAGTGGACAAATTTGAGGGCGAACTTCTTCGTACTGTGATCAGTTCCGATCCGACGATTAGAAGGACTTTGGAGGTAGGATGCGCCTACGGACTTTCCTCACTTCATATATGCTCGGCTCTCTCGACGAGAGAATCTGCGAGACATGTGATCGTGGACCCCGTTCAACACGCCTATTGGCATGGAGTGGGAATTTACAACCTTAAGCGTGCGGGTTTTACTTTTTTTGAGCTGATTGAAAAGCCGTCTGAGTTTATTCTTCCGGAATTAGCGCAAAGGGAAGCTGGAACCTACGACATGGTTTTTATCGATGGCGTTCATACTTTTGATCACACGCTTCTGGACTTTTTCTACGCCAGCCAACTGATTCGAATTGGAGGTTATATCGTGCTCGACGATTGCACGACGGCTTCCATATCGAAAGTCGTCTCATACGTTTCCCAATACCCTTGCTATCGGCTTTTACCCCAGTTCAGCCGAAATCTAGATAAGAAATCGCCTATTGCTAGGATTGCCAAGGGGGCTCGGCTCTTGCTTCCTCGGTCCATGGCGGTTTACCTTTTACCGAAGCACCTTTACGATAGATATTACAGCCGCGTCATGTATCCAAGTATGGTGGTTTTGAAAAAAGTGGAGGCGGATGAGCGGAATTCGGACTGGTTTGCAGCCTTCTGAAAAGGCCCATCACTTCTTCTCGTTTTTCTTCCTCCTCCAGTACTCGAGCCTCTTTCTGACCTCTTTTTCGAAGCCCAGGTCAGTCGGCTGATAGTAGACTCTTCCTCTGAGGTTCTCGGGCAGGTATTCCTCTTCAACGAAATGGTCTGGGTAATCATGGGGATATTTATATCCTTCCGCATAACCTAAGTCTTTCATCAATGCCGTGGGAGCATTTCGAATATGGAGAGGCACAGGCATATTCTCGAGTTCACGAATATCTCTCTGAACCCCCTGAAATGCCGTGTAGAGAGCATTTGACTTGGGCGCCGTAGCCAGATAGACCGCTGCCTGGGCAAGGGCTAAATTCCCCTCTGGAAGTCCGATAAAGTGGTAGGCTTGCATGGCCGCAACCGCTACCTGTAACGCCTGGGAATCTGCCATCCCGATATCTTCTGAAGCAAATCGGATCATCCGGCGAGCAACATAGAGCGGATCCTCTCCAGCCTCCAGCATCCTGCCCAGCCAATAGAGAGCAGCATCGGGGTCGCTCCCTCTGAGGCTCTTATGCAAAGCTGAAATGAGGTTATAATGTTCTTCCCCGGACTTGTCGTAAAGATAGGCCTTCCTTTGGAGAACCTCCTGTAAATTCTCCTTTTTGATCTGACGAATGCCCGCTTTATCAGGGGAGGCTGTTAAAACGAGCATTTCTATCGTGTTCAAGGCGGCCCTGGCATCCCCGTTGGCCAACTGGCAAACGCCTTTGATCACCTCCGGCTCGATCACCGCGCTATAGTGACCTAATCCCCTTTCTTTATCCGACAGCCCGCGTTTCAAGATCAACTCAATCTCTTCCTCTGTTAAAGACCGAAGGGTAAAAACTTTTGTCCGCGAGAGTAACGGGGAAATCACTTCAAACGACGGGTTTTCTGTCGTAGCTCCAATGAGGATGATCGTCCCTTTCTCTACATGGGGAAGGAAAGCGTCCTGCTGAGCCTTATTGAACCGATGGATCTCATCCACAAAGAGGATCGTTCGCCTCTGACTATATTTCCGCTCCTCCTCGGCCTCCTGGATGACTTCTTTGATCTCTTTCACTCCGGAGAGAACGGCACTGAAGGCGAGAAAGTGTGCCCCTGTTGTCCTGGCGACGATCATGGCCAAGGTCGTTTTGCCAGACCCGGGAGGTCCCCACAGAATCATGGATGGGAGGTGATCGGATTCGATCGCCTGACGCAGAACTTTCCCCTGGCCCAGGAGGTGATCCTGGCCGACAAATTCATCCAGCATCTGAGGCCTCATCCGGTCAGCGAGAGGGGCCTCTTTCTTGAACAACTCTCTCCCCTTCTCCTCAAAAAGTTCTGCCTGCTTCTTCATTGCACTCTCATCGAGTCCGCTGTCTTTTGATAGTCTTTATATATCTCTCTTCTCCCCATCTCCTTATCTTCCTATCTTGTATCAATCTCCTGGATCGTCTGAATCATTTCCTCATGGACCAGCCCGTTCGAGGCCAGAATGACATCGGAATAGATACTGAAGGGCCGACCTTGGAGGTCGGTCACCTTGCCTCCTGCTTCGGTAATCAGCAAGATGGCCGCCGCCACATCCCAGGCATGGAGTTTAAATTCCCAGAATCCGTCGAAACGCCCTGCTGCCAGGTAAGAAAGATCGATAGCTGCCGAACCTGGCCTCCGAATCGCAAAGCACCTGGTGATAAACTGACGGAAATAACGAAGATAGAAGTCAGCATGTTCGTGAACATCGTAAGGAAAACCGGTGCAAAGAAGACTGTTGCTCAATCGATCGGCCCCGGAGACAACAATCCGTTCACCGTTGAGAAAGGCTCCCTTCCCTTTCTCCGCATGAAAGAGCTCATCGAGGGGAGGGACATAAACCACTCCTGCTTCCACTTCCCCTTCCACTTCAAGCCCGATGGAGACGCAGAAGCAGGGGAACCCGTGAAAATAATTGGTCGTCCCATCCAGGGGATCGATAATCCACTTCCATGGGGATCCCCTTCCCTGGAAAGGACTCTCTTCCGTCAAAATATCATGATCTGGGAAAGCATCCGCAATCATTCCGACGATGGCTCGCTCACACAGCCGGTCCACTTCCGTCACTGGATTGAACGCTCCCTTATACTGCACCGGATGGGAATGGCCAAAATGGAGCATCTGGATCCGGCCGGCTTCTCTGGCTGCAGCGATGGCTACTCGAAGATAACGGTCATCCTCTTTCATGCACTCCCTTCTGACCAACCCCAACGGGTTGAGTCACCTGGTTTTGTAGCGGCGACATTTAGGGTCGACGAAATGGTTTCTAATCCGCCCTCACGAGAAATGAGGGCGCTGCGATGATTCAATTTGACATCCCATCTTTGAAGACTATATGATACCCATGAAATCAAGTCAATCCTCGACTCGCCGCTCTAAAGGCTGGGCTTGGCGAAGTCGCAGGGGGCAACGAGGAAAGAGATGAAATTTGAAACTTACGGGAACTGTTTTGTCTGTGGAGAGAACAACCCGAACGGACTGCGATTGCGTTTCGACATTGACAAAGAAAGACAGACTCTCAAAACAACGTTTAGCGCAAGCCCGACATTTCAAGGCTGGGATGGGATCGTCCACGGAGGGATCATCAGCACGTTGCTCGACGAGGCGATGGCAAAATTGGTTTACGAACTAGGCTATCCAGCGGTCACAGCCTCGTTAGAAATTAAGTTCAAGAAACCTGCACCCATCCTCGAACCTTTGCATGTCTATGGAGAGATTACCGAAGTAAATAAAAGACTAATCAGGGCAAAAGCTCATGTGGCCAAAGAGGACGGGACGATTCTGGCGACAGGGACTTCCAACTTCCTGAAACAGCCTTCTACCTAGTGTCGCGGTTCACAAATCAACTGAATAGAAAAGACCAGAGAAGGTAGGGCGGGGGCATCGGAATTGTTTTCCGGCGGCAACCTCTTGGTGTCGATGAATTACTGTGATGGGTGAACATTCCCACGTTTATAGGGAAAGAGGATAAGACGGGGTGGTGTTACTCTTGCTTCATCAGTTTTGCAAAGTTGAGACCTAATATCCTTTCGCGGTCCTGCGTCGAAAGACCGGAGCCTTCCAGTTCTTTGTAATATCGTTGAGGGGGAAGCAGTGGAAAGTCTGTCCCGAAGAGGATTTTCTCCACCCCCACGATCTCTCTGGCGATCGCGTAAATCTTCCTCGAATAGAGAAAAGGCGACGCGGCCGTGTCGTAATAGACGTTGGCCATCATCTTTGCCACCTCCGGCATCAACTCATAGAAGGGAAAGCCACCTCCCCAGTGCGCCAAGATGATGGGAAGGTCTGGGAAAGAGAGGATCAATTCATAAAAGCGCTCAAGAGGCGTTTTCCCCTTGCCAGGGTACGAGTGGCCGATGGTCTCATTGGTATGGAGAAGCAGAGGGATCCCCTTCCTCTCCATCTCGATGAGGATTGGTCTCATAGCCCGGATGTCCTGAGAAGCCATCGCATCGCGGTAAAAGGCGATCTCTCCAACCCCTTGAGCCCCGTCTTTCACGGCCCGGTCCAATTCTTTCTCTGACCAATCCGGGTTTGAAAAGAGGAGTGAAACAAAGATAATCAATCGATTTGGATAACGAGAGGCAGACTCGATCAGATACTGGTTCTGATAGGAACAGAGATCAGCATGGCTCCAAGGAAACCCGCAGATGACCGAGCGGTCTACTCCGGATTCGTCCATCGAGGCGATCAGATCCTCCACCCCGACGATTTTTGCCTTGGGCTGATCATAAATAGAGGCGAACCCCTCATCCTTCTTACAAAAGGCTTTTCGGTCTTTTCTTACTTCCTCCGGGAAGATATGCGTATGACAGTCGATGATCATGGTAGGGGGCTTGGGTGGCTCCGGCCACGGGGGGTTAGGGTTTGCCTTTTGTGAAACCATAATGGCCGATGCATTTGCCGAGGGTCCAATACTCGTTGGCACCCGGACAGAAGACCAAAGGGAGGGCCTTCGCAATATCGATTCGATCTTTCTCCTTTTGGATTTCTTCCTTGACGTGGAGGGCAACGACCTCCCCCAGAAAGAGATCATGACTCCCTAAGGAGATCGTCTCTCTGACCCTGCATTCCATCTGGACGGGACACTCATCGATTAAAGGAGGCCTCACCTTTTGGGCGGGCACCTGTTTCCATCCCAGGGAGGCAAACTTATCCGTCTCCCTCCCTGAAAGAATACCGCAAGCGTCCACTTTTCTGACCATGTCCTCGGAAGGAAGATTGACGACAAACTCTTTGGATCGCTTCACACAGCCGTAGGAAAATCGCCCCTGCCGAATGGAGACCCCGATCATGGGAGGTTCTGAATTGACCACCCCGACCCAAGCGAGGGTAATGATATTGGGTTTTCCCGCTTCATCCACCGTCGTCACCAAAACGACCGGAGTAGGAAAAAGCATTGTCGTGGGTGAAAGACTCTTTCGTCCCATCCTCTCCTCCTCTCTTGCTCTCTTGCACCATTCGATGTTATTGGAAAAGGCTTATATCGCCTTTTCCTTTTCGAATCACCTTGGGAGAATCATCGGTGAGGTCAATGATGCTTGAATGCTCGGCAACGATCATCCCTCCATCGATGACAAGGTCCAATTGCTTTCCAAAACGCTCTTCGATCTCGGCGGGATCATTGTAAAGTCCCTCATCGGGTTTATAGACGCTGGTGCTGACAATCGGATGCCCCAACTCCTTGACGAGGGAAAGACATATTTTGTTGTCGGGGATTCTTATCCCCACCGTATTCTGCCTGGTCATCGCCATCTTTGGAACTAGCTTCGTTGCCTTTAGGATAAACGTATAGGACCCCGGAAGCAGGCGTTTCATCATTTTATAAGCATAATTCGAGACATAGGCATACTGGCTGATATCCTTCAAATCGGAGCAGATGAAACTTAATGGCTTCTTCGCTTCCAATTTCTTTAGTCGATGGATTTTTCGGATGGCCTCAGGTTTGAAGAGGTCGCACCCCACCCCATAAATCGTATCGGTAGGATATCCGATCACCCCCCCTCCTTCGAGGACCTCCACGACCCTTCGAATCAATCTCGATTGTGGATTCTTAGGATTGATAGTGATGATCATAACTGATTCTCCTTCTTTCGAGATAAGCGATTAGGCCAAGCGCTCAAGCCTATTTTCTTAAATCTCAGCTCAGACCCTGAGGCAAGCGCTGGCCTTCGGCACCTTGACACCGCTCCTCAGCTTTCTCTCCCCAATTCTTTCACCCGGACTCCTCTGAGAAAACGCTTACTATAATAAGGGGTGTCTAAATGATCTATTTTGACCTCTTTGCTGTACGAAGACGCGTGGACAAATTGATTCTCCCCAACGTAAATTCCGACGTGAGCCCGATTTCCCGTCTCTCTGAAAAAGACGAGATCGCCTTCCTCCAATTGGTTCTTTTGAACCTTCCTTCCTATCGAGAACTGCTCCCGGGTCGTCCTGGGAAGTTCAATATTGAAGACTTCATAGATTTTTCTTACAAAAGCGGAACAATCGATCCCCTTGAGCGTGGACCCTCCGAATTTGTAGGGCACCCCCAGAAAGGTCTTTACAACCCTCACCAGAAGGCTTCTTTCCTCCGGGTTGCTCCATGTTCCAAGGGGAGCGGAGGGAGCGGATTCCGTTTTCTCCCTCTCTCTCTCGACAAATCCGGAAATCTCCTCCCCATCTTCTAACTCTTCTGCTTTATCGTCCAGACGGCTTTCGTCTCTTCGGAGACAGAGAATTTGGCCAATCTTTAGGACGGTCGTCCGGAGACCGTTGATCTCCATAATTTCTACGATTGGGAGACTTACCTTCGTAGAAATACTGGAAAGGCTGTCTCCTTTCTGGACAACATAGGAATCCATTTCTCCCGCAGCCTTTTTCACTGTCTCAGTTGAAAGTCTCTGAGAGGAAGAGTTTGAAGACAATCTCGAAGCCTCATCCGCTTTCCTTTCGCTGGGAGAAGGAATAGTGAGAACCTGCCTGGGGTTGATCGAATCACCCTCTAAACCATTCACTTTTTTCAACGCCGACAGACTGACACCAAACGATTTCGAAATCCCATAAAGCGTATCCCCTGGTTTGACCGTGTATCTCTCCCCTGTCCATCCCATTTGGCAGACGCCAAGCAGCAGGAACAAGGCGATCAATCCTATTCCAAAACCGTTCGATGGCCTGATCATAAAATTCTTCCTCCCTTGATGAAGGACAGTTTTTTACCTTTTTGAAGCAATGAGGAACGGTGGAGAAAATTAAATTGGACAAAGGATAGGATACAAGACCTAAGTCCAGAAGTCAATCTCAACAGTTTCTCAACAGTTTAGGCCCCTATCCGCCGGGGCCCGCCTAAAAACGTCGCAGGGTCTCCTGGCTGCCCGCAAAAAAAGTGCTGAAAAAGAAAACAGTATGACAACGAAATGACCAAGGTTCAAGAAGTCTTACCCAAAGAGGAATCGCCAACGGAGTTCATTCGTCAACGAGGAGGATGCGAACGATTGTTTGGCTTTCCGTATCGGCCGTAGGACTTGCGGACCCTTTGCTTTTTTCGTCACCCTCTTCCCTCTTCGCTCCTTCATCAAGTCTCAGGCTTCCGGTTTCATCTTTCTTCGCGATCAGTCGATCTGCCTCGCCAGAAGAACCGAATCCTGCCAATTCTTTTTTAAACTTCGAAAATGAGCCCGTTGGCAGGGAAGCAATGAGACTATTCTCCTCTGCCGCGACCACTTCGCCTCCGAATTGTCTGACCAGTTCGTGAAGTCGTGGAACCATACTCTTCCGATCGGAGATTTTCAAGATGATTTCTTGAGCAGGTTTCGAAGCAACAAGGGATTTCTCCCGGAGCGTCAACCCTTCCCTTCTCTTTCCCGGCTCTGGAGACGGGGCTTGTGCTCTCCCTTCCCTTTTTGATTTCATTTGTTCATATGCCATGACCCCGGCCTTTGGAGGAGGGGCTTCAGGAGCATAGGCCTCTTCCTTTTTCTTCTCCCCTGGAACGGGGAGCTTCACCTGCTCGGGCTCCTTTAAGGAAGATGTCTCCCCATAGGCTTCTAAGTTCCTCAACTCTCCCTTTCTTTTGGTCAACCCTTCGACTCCCCGGCCTGAAGGCGACGGCTCGGCCGGGGTTAACTCCGAGCGGTGCTTCTCCGCCTCTCCTCCGGAAATCGGACTTGCTTTCGACTCGAGCCCCTCGGTCGGACTCGGGGTCTTGAGCCTATCGAAAGACTCAGGCCGAGAGGGGGCCGTTGGAGGAGTCAATACCTGTTCAGGTTTCTCCTGCAGAGAGAGAGGAGAAGAGGTTTGTTTTTTTTCCATGAGACGACCTCCCTCCATCGGCATCATCCTGGTGAGGTAGAGCACCAAAAAAACAATGGCAACCATGGCCACCGCTTGGGCCGGAAGTTTAAAGGAGAGCGGAAAGTGGAACCCTCTTCCTCTGGACTTCTCGCTCAGGACGGCCCCCTGTTTCTCTTCTCTCTTTTTATAAAGCTCGTAGAGAAACCCTTCGGGCACTTCCACTTCCCCGACAGACCGAAGCCATCGCATCGTCTTCTCAAATTGCTCAAACTCCCTCAGGCACTCCGGGCACGAAGAAAGATGCTCTTTCACGGTCTTCTCCTCAGAGGGCGACAATTCCTTTTCCCACAAGGAGGAAAACCGATCTCGTATCTTTTCACAATCCATAGACCCTCCTCCCTTCCCCTAATGACTGGACCTCTCTAAGGCTTCTTTCAGATCCATTCTTGCCCGGTGGAGCTTTGATTTGATCGTCCCTTCAGGAAGGCCAAGCGTTTCACCTATCTCTTCATAAGAATATCCTTGAAGGTCTCTGAGCACAAGCAATTCTCTTTGATCCTCCTTCAGTTTCAGAAGCCCTCCCTGGATCAATTGCTGGATCATCTTCTTTTCAAAAAGGTCTTCAGGATTATCAGAGGGATCACAAATGTCTCTGGGCATACTTCCGTCTTCTGTCTCAACGGGGTCGTCCAATGAGTCAGAACTGAAATAATGCCTCCGTTTTAAATATTTCCACCGGTTCCGACAGTGGTTCAACGTAATCTGAGTGAGCCAGGCATCGAATTTGATCTCCTCCTTCAGATCTTTGATCGACTCAAAGACAGAGATAAAGACTTCCTGGGCCAAATCCTTCGCCTCTTCCGAATTGCCTAACATCCGGTAAGCGATGTTGAACACCCTCTTCTGGCGGTGGAGAACAACCTCTGAAAAGGCCTTTTCATCTCCTGCTTTGCAGTTTTCGATAACTTCTTTTTGGATCCTCGGAGAAGCTTTCATCGGGAACCTATTCTTCCCCTGGTTCTAGAGACAACGAAAGACTCGTTTTTGTTCCCATTCGCCCCCTCCCTTCCTTGGGACGATGCAACCCATATAAGGAAAGAAAGTTTTTAGTCTGAACGAATCTTTTAAAATATCACTAGAAAGGGAAAAGGTTGTCAAGTTCAAAAAATTATTTGATTTTTTCAACACAGGTTTCTATAATTTGAAGAAAAGAGTTGACCCAGTTTTCGGAAAGGAGGTGAGGGAGAAATGAAGAGGGCTGTTGCTGTCATTCTATCCTTGTTCTTGATTGGAATATTCCTAACCATTTTCGTGGGATGTGGAGCCGACATCAAGGCTGAAAACGAGAAATTGAAAGCCGAAAATACCACCCTCAAATCGGAAAACGACAAAGTGAAACTGGATGTACAGAAGCTAAAGGAGGATGCCCAGAAGGCGGCGACTGAAAAGGATGAGCTCATCAATAACTTGAAGACTGAGAATGAAGCCTTAAAAAAACAGGTAGAGGATCTGACTGCCAAAATACCAAAGAAGAAAAAGTAGCCGCGCGATGGTGAACTCATAAAAAGGGAGGGCCTCTCAAAAAGGTTTTCCCTTTTTTGGTTCGTCCTTACCTATCATGGAAGAACAAAATCCTATTCGAACGAGAGGGAAAAAAGGGTGGGCGTTCTGTGTCGTTTACTCCTTTATCCTCTCTGTCCTTCTCCTCCTCATCGTTGGAGGCTTGCTTTTTTTCTATCACTCCCATCGCCTGCCTGATTTCACCCCCTTAAAGGAACGAAACCTCAACGCCTTCTCCATCGTATACTCCGAAGAAGACGAAGTGATCGGAAAATATTTAATGGAGAATCGGATCCCCATCCCCTACGATCGAATTCCGAAACAGCTGGTCAACGCTTTCATCGCCGCAGAGGACGCGGATTTTTTCCAGCACAAGGGGGTCGACTATAAGGGGATACTCCGTGCCATGTTCAAAAACTTCCTCGCCGGAAGGATTGTCCAGGGAGGGAGCACCATCACGCAGCAGGTGACCAAGACGTTCTTCCTCACCCCGAAGAGGAGCCTCACCAGAAAATTGAAGGAGGTCGCCTATGCCTTTGGGTTGGAGCAAAATTTAACCAAAGAGGAAATCCTCGCCCTCTACCTCAACAACATCTACTTGGGAAACGGGGCCTACGGCGTGGAAGCCGCTGCCGATAGTTACTTCAATAAGCGGGCGGAACAGCTCAATTTGGCAGAAATGGCGATGATGGCGGGTTTGGTCAAAGCCCCCAGCCGCTATTCACCCGTCAACAATCTAAAAAGGGCCAGAGATCGACAGGGCTATGTTCTCACCCGTATGGCCGAATTGGGCTTCATCTCCCAGGAGCAGAAGGAAAAGGCCCTTCGGGTCCCCCTTAAGATTCAATCGAGGGAAAGCGCCTATTTCAGCAGGGCCCCTTACTTCACCGAGCTCATCCGGCACCAAGTGGAGAGGAAATACGGAAAAGAAAAACTGTATCAGGAGGGGCTGAGGATTTACACGACCCTCGATCTTTCGCTCCAGAAAAACGCTCAAAGGTCCGTGGAGGCAGGGTTGAGGGAACTGGATAAGCGAGAGGGTTTTCGGGGCCCGATCCAAACCCTTTCTCCCAAGGAAGCGCTGGAACTTCCAAATAAAAAGAAGGGAAGTCTGCCCCCCCTTCCGCAAAAAGAAATCTTCGAAGCGGTGATTCTCTCTAAAGAGGATGCCAAAAAGTCATACACCGTCTGGGTCGAGGATCGAAAAGGAATTCTCCCCTTCTCCGACATGTCTTGGGCTCTAACCATCAAACGCACCCCAACCTACAAACCAGAGAAAGTGAAAACTGCCGGCGATCTCCTCAAACCGGGAGATGTCATCTATGTCCGTGTGAAAGAACCCCCTAAAAAAGACCAGCCCCTTCTTCTCACCTTGGAACAGGAACCTCTTGTTCAGGGCGCCTTGCTCTGTCTCGACCCCAAGACAGGATACGTCAAGTCCATGGTGGGAGGCCGTGATTTCAGTGAGAGCCAGTTTAATCGTGTCATCTCTTCTCGAAGGCAGCCCGGCTCCGCCTTCAAACCCTTGATTTATGGGGCCGCTTTGGAGAAGGGCTATACCCCATCCACCATCCTCATGGATTCTCCGGTGGAGTATTCAGACCCTGATGGAGGGGCCTACTGGGCCCCAAAGAATTATGATGAAGAATTCATGGGGCCCATTACTTTCCGGAACGCCCTGGCCCATTCCAGAAATGTCGTCACCGTCAAAATCCTCGAAGATATCGGCCTCGGTTATGCCCTCCAATTCATGAAAAGGCTGGGGATTGAATCCCCCATCAAAAGGGACCTCTCCATCGCCCTTGGCACGTCGGGGGTTTCCATGATGGAATTGACGTCAGCCTTTGCTGTTTTTGCAAACGGAGGGGAACGGATCAAACCCATCTTCATCAAGAAGATCGTCACCATGAGTGGAGAGGTCCTGGAGGAAAACACTCCCTATTTTGAGATGGAGGAAAAAGAAGAAGAGGAAGAGATACCGAAAATAACTTCGCCTGCTGCCAAGGAACAGGTGATCTCCCCCCAAAATGCCTTTATCATGACCCATCTCCTTCAGGGAGTGGTTCAACATGGAACGGGCCAGAGAGCAAAGGTTCTCGGAAGGCCGGTCGCCGGAAAAACGGGAACTTCGAGCGACTATTCCGACGCCTGGTTCATCGGTTACTCTCCCTCCCTCCTCGCTGGAGTCTGGGTCGGTTTTGATGATAAAGCTTCCTTGGGAAAAAATGAGACCGGAGCACGGGCAGCTCTTCCTATTTGGATTTCTTTTATGAGCCAGGCTTTAAGAAATACTCCTATCGAAACCCCCAAACCCCCTCCTGGAATCACACTCATCAGAGTGAATATCGAAACAGGACTGCCCGCCAGCGCAGATTCTCTTGAAACGATCACCGAGGCCTTTATCGATAGCTCTGTTCCCCGAGAAAATGAGGATCGTGAAAGGCAGGAAACCCCCTCATCAGGAGCTCCGGTGCCCGAAAAGTCTCCTCGGGGTCCTCTTGCCCCGTCGGGTTATTATGATTAAAGATTTCCGGCGGGAGTTCTCTCGCCGACAAACGATGAAAACCCCCTTCGTCGAAGAATATATCTCGTCAAACATGGACTCCTGAATGAGTTCGTTTCCATCCAAGGAGGGGAGAACAATGACGGATGAAGATATCAAGAAAATATTGTCGAATTCTAGGACCGTCGCCGTGGTAGGAATTTCTCCTAAGGAAGACCGGCCGAGCTATATCGTGGCATCGTATCTCCAATCGAAGGGATATCGGATCATCCCGGTTCGACCCGACGGAGAAGAGATTCTGGGAGAAAAGGTCTATCGTCGTCTTGCGGACATTCCCGAAGAGACCGGTGTGGAGGTGGTTGATATCTTCCGAAAATCGGAAGATGTCCCGCCCATTGTCGATGAAGCCGTTCAGCGGAAAGTTAAAGTGGTCTGGATGCAGGAAGGGGTCATTCACAAAGAGGCAGGGACAAAAGCCGAGAAAGCCGGGCTCAGAGTGGTCATGGACCGTTGCATCAAGAAGGAACACCAGCGATTGATGAACCAATGACAAATGTCAAAACTCAAAGTTCAAATGAAAGGATTCAATTTCCAAAAATCTGAAGGTCTATGGTCAGTCAAATTCGTCATTTGCGTTTTGAAATTCATTTGACCCCGCCTTAGCGGGGGACTTTGAAATTTGACCCTTACGAACCTAGAATACTTCTTCTTCCGTTATAGCGTTCCGTATCATATTGGGTTTGAACATCCACCAAGTTCAACTTGCTAACGGCCTCTCGTAACGGGACAGAGGTGATCCTTCCATTCCGATAACTTACCATCCTTCCAAAATCTTCGTTGACGATCAGGTCCACGGCTGCAATTCCGAAATATCTTCCCATTCGACGATCGTAGGCACAAGGGACCCCTCCGCGTTGTAAATGGCTGAGGGTGAGGCTACGCGTCTCGATCCCCGTCGACTCGGAAATCCGCTTTGCAAGGAATTCTCCAACCCCTCCTAGCGTCTTATGCCCGAAGCTGTCGATCCCGTTTTCCTTCACGATCTCGGAGGTTCCGGCGGGTTTTGCCCCTTCGGCCACGACAATAATTTCGTATCGAGCGCCTTTTCTCCTTCCCTCCATGACCAATTCACTGACCTTATCCATCTCAAAATTGTACTCCGGAATCAGAATGATATAGGCCCCGCTCGATTCCCCCCCCTCCAGAGCCAACCAACCCGCATGTCTTCCCATTGTCTCCACGATAAAGATTCTTCGGTGAGATCCCGCCGTTGTCCTGAGACGATCAATCTCTTCTGTAATCACATTCACGGCAGTCTCAAATCCCAGGGTGTAATCTGTGCCCGAAAGGTCCTTGTCGATCGTCTTTGGAATGCCGACCACTTTTATCCCCTCCAGGTAAAGCTTGTGAGCGACCCCGAGTGTGTCCTCGCCTCCAATCGCCACTAAATGATCAAGATGATATTTATCCATATTCTCGACGACGATCCTCGATCGATCCTCCTTTGGATCGTAGGGATTGGTTCGCGAAGTTCCAAGCATGGTTCCCCCATATCGATCCCAAGTCCTGACCATCTCTTCTGTCAGATTGCTCACTCTTCGAGTCGTATCATCCTCGTCTCCTTCCGGCCATACGAGGCCTTTCCATCCATCCCGGATCCCAACAACCTCATACTCGATCTTCCGGGTCTTCCGAAGCCGATCATCCAATGCCGTCTTCACCACCCATTTAATCGCAGAATTTAGCCCAGCGCAATCCCCGCCGCCCGTCAGAACTCCGATTCTTCTCTTTTCCATCCCTTTTTCTCCAATCCTTTAGGTCAATCTTCTGCAGAAAGTAGTCCAACCGTTGCCGGAAGCATCATCCGATTCAGATCCTAGGATTAAGCCGTTTTCGCCAAACCGTTCGCTTTTGACAAAAGATAAAGAAAAAAGAGGGGCGTGTCAACCCTTCGACTTTCCCAATGAATGATCGGGATTGTCCCTGGGCCGTAGGCTCGGACTTAACCCTAAGCGACACTTTCCTTCTCGTCCCAAGAAGCTTTGGAGCTTAGGGCTGTCGAACGGGTCAACTGGTTGACCTGATTTAATGAGATTTGTGGCAATGCCCTCGGACCTGGCTGACGCCCGAGCGGAGCGATATCCCCCGCTGAAACCGGGACAAGCCACACGAAAGCCGGCGGATCCATACGCGGTCATCCCGACAGATGCGGGCCTGCTGCCGGGTAGAGGGTTAAGAGTTTTAGAAATGCGAAGGGAGCTTAAAGAAACGAATAGATAGCCTACTGCCACTGGCCCTTGGTGCTTGGCCTCGATTCTTAGTCCTCAAAGTCAAATCCCAGAGGAGGCTTGGGACGGATAATTTGCCCCGTTCCTTTATCAACTTCTACGCGAATGAAAAGGATGCTGCCCTTATCCATATCATTGCCCCAGAACTTTTTTCCAAATCCGAGGATAGATTCCTTGGTAACCCTGCCCGTCTCTTTCCTTCTTTCCGGCAACACGCCGATTAATTCAAACCCTTTTATTTCATCGTGCCAGTAATATTCGTAGGCTACCATTTTGGGATCCTCCGCTTAATTTGGGCTTATTAATTAGTTGAGCAATTTGGGTGCCAGACTCCACCGTGACAATAAGTTATTGAATTCCAATCATTTTTCTTAAATTGGAAATCTCATTCAAAAACAAAAGTGGAAGCATTTTTCACAAAAATCCAAAATTACTGCCATTGGGTTGGTAGAGGGAGTAGAAGGGGTATGGGGAGAAATTTCGTAAGTTATTTCGAGGCCCCGACACCTAATTTGTGATATATTTAATAATGAAGAGACAATATGGCAAATTCGAAAATGAATCCTTAGACAGATGATTGGAGAGATATCTCTATGGATCAGAAAGCATTCCAAGATTACTACCCGGATGAACTGAGCTTTTGCTACGGTTGCGGCCGCCTCAACGAACAAGGGTTAAAACTCAAGAGCTACTGGGATGGGGAAGAGACGGTCGCCATTCTTGACCCCCGCCCCTATCATATTGCGATTCCAGGTTATGTGTACGGCGGGCTGATTGCTTCGATCATCGACTGTCATGGCACTGGGACAGCGGCAGCAGCCACCTATCGTGCTGAAGGGCGCGAGATGGGTACAGAGCCACCCGTGCGTTTTGTTACGGCATCGCTCCATATAGAATACAGACGCCCGACACCTCTCGGAGTGCCCCTGGAAGTCCGTGGGAAGATCAAAGAGATCAAGGAACGTAAGGTAGTAGTCAGCGCTACGGTATCAGCGGCTGGGCAGATATGTGCGAGTGGTGAGGTCGTCGCGGTAAAGATGCCTGAGCATATGATGCCAAAAGCTAAGACGACTTAAAACTTTCTTTTATAGCCCTCTCGATACTTGGAGCCGGCGAAGGGTAACAATCACCAACCAGGGTGATTCGTTTTGTAGTGATTCCACCGAGAATTTCAGGAGTGTAATATTTAATTTCGAGTAAATTGCCATCCCTATTGATAATTTTATACTTCACATCTTTTGCTACTAAAGTATCATCATAATATATAGTCACCTCTGAACATGTAACTTGAAGAGTCACTTTGCCAAAAATGTTTGAAAAGATATTTCGCTGTTCTTCCCTAAGATTCCCATATTTTTCCATTTGTTCAATCGTTGCCTTTTCGTTTGAGCGCCATTTCCCTGCTAATGGGCAATCATACCTTGCGGTAGCGCATGAGATTATCAGAAACAAGCACAGTGAGATGGCAGCAGCACCTTTAATTTTATACATAACAATATTACGCCGCAATTTGTAATTTGTAAGAATCCAACCCATTCAACTGCCTCCTGTCAATGAAAATTCGAGATTGACGATTTCCAATTGCAATTGCATGCAAAAGGTCTATGCGGATTTGAGGACTACA